>ERZ724505.1199-NODE-1199-length-14571-cov-4.041747_pt1 | contig 14571 bp, 13 predicted proteins | sample MGYA00376038_ERZ724505 | MGnify/ENA primary metagenome ERZ724505 (study PRJEB28724, sample SAMN07190884) | wastewater metagenome | isolation source: effluent of sewage treatment plant in Hong Hong | place: Hong Kong | collected 2016-03-17 ... | reverse complement strand
TGCGCGGTTTTTTGAAATACCTAGGCGAGCGCGATATATCCAGCCTACCAGCCGACAAAATCAAACTACCAAAAGTAAGCCGCAAGCAAGTTAATTTTTTACATTACGATGAAGTTACCCGGCTCCTCGATGCGGTACAGGGTGATGACGAAACAGCGTTACGCGACCGAGCAATTATTGAACTTTTGTTTAGCAGCGGCTTACGCGTTAGTGAACTTGTAAACCTCGACCGTGGCCATATAAACACCAAGCGACGTGAATTTATGGTGCGCGGTAAAGGCCAAAAAGACCGCCCAGTGTTTATTAGCACTTCGGCTGCCGAAAAAGTAGACGAATACCTGGCGGCACGCCTCGATAACCTGCCACCGTTGTTCCTTAGCTACTCACGCAATAATATTGCTAATCAAACTGGTGATTACCGGCGATTGACCGCCCGTAGTATTCAACGGATGATTGCCAAATATGGCCGGCTGGCAGGGCTTACCAAGCATGTACATCCGCATGCCATGCGACATGCCTTCGCCACCGATTTACTTATGAACGGCGCGGACTTACGCAGCGTGCAGAGTATGCTTGGCCACGCCAATATAGCAACGACTCAGGTGTACACCCACGTGACTGATGAACATCTGCGTGATGTTCACGAACGATTTCATAGTAACTAAGGTGACGTGCTACAGCGTGCTTCGTACCCAGTGTCGCTATCGTTAGTGATGAAGAAGTTCTTGCACAAATCTCCCTCTACCGATAATGCTGCATCTGGATACTGAAGGTTTATAGCATCTTTTCGCATCGTTACCCGTGCTTGAACGCGACGGAAAAGTGAACTGGCACGGCCCGTGGAGTCAACCATAGGTTGTACTTCATTAAGATTAACCGGTGTATCTCCCTGCAACAGTTCAACTCGATAGCTCGTGAGCTGCTGGTAATAGGTTTGAAGTTGCAAATAGGCTTCACGCTTGCCTGCTATAGCTGGAAGCTTCAAATCCATCTGGCAGGCATATCCATTAAAACCAGTAAACGTTTCGTTGCATGATGCACCCACCAGCTTATTCATCGTGGTATCTTGACGACGGACATCAGAGTTAAAATCACCTTGCAAAGGAACGCTGACTGAGTATTTTTGTGGAAACAAGAATAGCGTTCTGGCATTCGGTGTGCCTTTTTGATTGAATGAGTCTAGATTAATCGAACCTTCGGGAAATTGAATAAGCTGCGTCCTCATTAAGCCTGGGGCATATTCCGGCCACTCATCAGTATTAACGAGACTTAAGGGGCTCGTTGGGAACGTAACTTTCTCGACACCACTTTCGCCACTTATTTTATCTAGGTCGGCCTTTGTAAACCAAGATAAGCGAACTGTATCAAAATCCGACACCGATTTAAGTGGTACAACCACAGGAACACCAGGCGCAAGTCCGTCATCTTGATAATCCGGTGTATCGAGCTGCACTTTCACACATGTATAGGCTTGATTCTGATCTGCATCACCCACCATGACTTCTTGATTGCCAATATCAAAACGAACAACCCCGGCTGCTTGCAATGCATCACACCCCTGCGCATCGCTAAATGCGTTTCGTATGTCATTAGCGCAGCTATCACCTGTTTTGTCACACTCGGCCAGGCGAACTAATGCTCGCTTGGCATCTTCTACCCCCGCTATAGCTGAATCGTAAGCACTCTGCGATAAATCGTTTGCTTGAGCTTGCTGCTGATTACGCATCATAAGCTGTGCAAAACTTGATACTACCACCGTAACGAGAAGCGCCGTAAAAATAACGATGAAGATTGATACCCCGCCGTACTGATTATTGCTGCGTGCATGCCGGATCACTGTAATGCCTCCCTGTTACCTGAACGGGCTGTAAATGAGAATTGATTAACAGCGCACCATTCATCATTATATTTATTTGATTCTTGATCCACTTTGCAACTATTCCCATTAACTAAACCTGTACTTGGCGTTCCTACTACCATTTTAATGGCATAAATTGTCTGCGTATCGTCGCCCACTACACCCAGTCTATCAAAACTGAAGGAATGAAGTGCAACATTCGCGTTGCCTGCCGCCAATAACTCTTTTGCGTCACTTGGCAAGGGACGCCACGTACCGTCAGCTTGTTCTTTACAATAATCATCTGCCACACCAGAGAATTTCACGAATCTAACATCCGAAGAGTTGTGTAAGCTGTTAACTGTTCCCCCGGTTGCATCGGGCCAAAATGTATCGGCATAGTTCCAGGCATACGATACGGTACCAGCACATAAACGGCCACCAGAATTATCACTAAATTCCGTAGCAACCACAGCCCTGCTATATGTCTGATTCAAAGATCGTTGTATTTCGCTACTAATAAACTGCCCGGCCTGATTGGCTTCTCGAAGTGTCAATCCTTTGTTGTATATGCTGGCCGTTTGCATGATAAGCAATGTGATTGCAATTAGCAGCACCGCGATGAACGAAATCGAAAGCGTAAGTTCTACTAGAGTAAAGCCAGTTGATTGCCGTCTAGCCTTCATACAACCTCACTACTGTTTCCATACGCATAGGTGTGCTGCCCATACCAGCACCATACCAGCATGCTCGTACGCGAAAATCATACGCCCTATTAAAATTACTCGATGGCCCAACCGGCACATCATGGCGCTCAATCCATAAACCATAGGCGGACTGCAAGCCATTATCGTCTTCAATAACTTGTGGATATACCGGAGCTGTTTCATCTTTAATCGAGCGAACTTCGTGCTCATCAATCGACATTAAAGTTGCTGATAGCGGGTTCATAACATACGCTTGTCGGACATTTAGTGTATTTTGGTCTGGGCAGTCCATGTCATCAATTTGTCCAGACGAAGCGTTCATGAGGGAACTCCACGTTGATCCACTTCGAGCTTCTTCAGTAGTCAGGCGTGAGTATGCCTGGTGCGCTGCCCGAAGCGCCTCTACCTGTGAGTCGATTTGCTGACGCACCAAGGTGATCTCAATTGCCTGCTGAGAAGCGTTTACTGACCGTCCCATAATCGCCATCGAGCCAACCGCTACGAGGCTGAATATTGTTACTGCCAAGAGAACTTCAATGATAGTATCGCCTCGATTTAACATCCGTTGTTATCTCCGAGTGTTTCAACTGAATTACGCGATGAGGCATACGCCCGTATTACCACGGCTTGCGTACCGCTACTAACGATGGCACCTGGGTTAAAGCACATTGTAAAGTCTTCACTTTCATTAACTGCTGCGATATCGCTGTCCTTTATGACTGTATCGAGCGGTGATGCACTAACAACGTAGCGATGAACGATACCAGTTGATGGAGAACGCAGTAGTATTATATTCCTGTTCAGGGCATTCGTGTCTCCTTGCTTACCAACTGCTACGGCCCCCCAAGGTACTTGCTGATGATCTTCAGTTAGGCCTATGGACTGCGTTACAACTTTAGGACGATAGCTTTTAATCACATCATTATCGTCTCCGCTAGCGGCAACACTCGGCTCGGAGCCTATCACCGCATAGCTTTCAAAGACCGAACCATTAATAATCTTTACTAAACGTCCCATCAGAACACAGTCTGATTGACCTCTCGCCTGACTGCTGGCACCGTCTTCGGTAATATCGCCAGAACTTGTGCAGTTTAAGCTAGCTTTGCGCTCATTTTCAACGTTGTACACTAAATTGTATTGGTCTTGTACGTAGCCATACACCGTGTCGATTGTGTCTTTGTAGCGCTGGGTATTTACAAGCAATGTCCAGCCTCCCAGTAGCGCCACTACCATCACGCCTGAAACCGCCATGAAAAGCATCACTTCAATGATCGTAAATCCTTTAGACAATGGCGTATTCATGTCAGCCTCATTATAGCATAAGCGTTGTTGCTACTTGCATGTATATTTCTATTATTTGGTGGCCATAAAACAGGGATATAAAAAATCCTGCTATTAATAATGGTCCAAACGGAACATGTGTTTTGCGCGAGATTTTCTTTGTTAATAAAGCCGGCAATACAATTACCACCCCCAACAAATTAGCCAAGAATAACGCTAAAAACGCTAACTGATAATCAGACAGCAGTAGACCAAGGGCTAGTCCAAGTTTCACATCCCCAAACCCTATCCACTGCCCCGATGATATAAGCCACAAAGCCAGATATAAGCCGCTTAATATGAGAAGTGCTCCCGCCACTGAAAACATTGTAGCAACCGGATCAGTCGACGTAACAATTGTTGCTATGGCTACCATACACCCAATAGCAATTAGTGGGAAAATAATTACGTCTGGCAGCAAAAACCACTTGGCATCATAGGCAAATAATATGACCATCATAACTGCAATGATGATTCCCGCTACCAGTGGCACCCAAGCCCCTGCGCCGTAGGTTGCCAACCAATAGTGATAGAACATTACAAGGAGTGCTGCTGTGCCAAGTTCAATCAGTGGTTCGAATACCCCAATCGGGGCGTGACAGTAGCGGCACTTACCTTTTGTACTTAGCCAACTTACTAGTGGCAGTAAATCATACCAATGCAGCACATGTTGGCACTGAAGGCACCGGGACCTATCATTGGTTAGTTTGGACGCCGTGAGGGGTTTTAGGCGTTTATACTCTGCGGGGTCAACTTCTTCCCCTGCGGCTTTGTCGCTTTTTAGTTGCCATGCTCGTAGCCGCCATACGCTCGCACCGGCAAATGATCCCAGCACAAGCCCTAATAGTGCCATCACGATGTAGCCAATCATAACCATATCCATAATATGCTCATTATACAGTAAATAACGCGCCCATCGAGCGCGTTATTATTTTATTGTGGATGTGCTTTATGCTTGCTGGACTATGCGTCTATACAAACAACTGCATTGCTAGCTTCAAGTGTTATAAGAACAGCTGCCGAACGACTGGAACCTGGTGTAACATCCGAACCATCATCGTTACATTGCGCATTAATAGCGATGCCGATTTGATCGAGAGCTGCAGAACCAGAATCAAAGGTCGGTGCATTTCCATCAAATGACCATTTAAGCGAAGCGCCGTCTTGCACATCGTACTGGCCAAGCTTTTTTATATAGTTATTGGCAAAAGCCACTTTCTGAGCATTATCATCCTTAGGCAGTGAACCACGGTGGTTACCACGCCATGTATTTAAGGCTGTTGCTACGGTGTTTGCATCCTGCTTACGAGCCGTGTCACGCTGGCCGCGTTGTAGTGCTGGTAATGCCACAAAAATCATCAAAAAGATCAAAGCAGCAATCGCAAGCACCAAAACCACCTCGATAATCGAGAATCCTTCGCGCTTTGTTTGTGTGTTCATAGGGTTGTTCCCACCTTTCTCATGAACGTTAATGTGTTGCTTACGCTTATCATAGCGTGAAGTTTGCATACTGTCTAGCCCTTTAGTTAGTTGTGCCTTCGGCTTAAATGCCTATATTATTGACAAGCCCATAAATCGGTAGCAATATCGCCCCAACCAGGCCACCCGCCACAATCGCTAACACCACCATAAGAATCGGTTCAATAGCCGTTGAGATAGATTTGATTTGCTCATCAAGCTCGTCTTCATATACTTGAGCCGCCTTGCCAAGCATCTCATCAATTTTTCCCGATTGTTCACCAATGTTTATCATTTGGGGTATAAACGGCGCAATTACTTCTTCGGCCTTAAGCGCCTCCGACAGTGCTTTACCGCCCTTTACCTTTTCTGCACTATGTGCGATAGCCTTGCTTACTACTGTATTGTTCACAGCTTGAGCGGTAATCTTTAACATGTCGAGCATTGGCACGCCTGTATTCAAAAGTGTTTGCCCAGTGCGTGCAAATCGCGCCATGTAAAGCTTCTTAAACATTACACCAAACAAAGGCACGTTCAGCTTAAGAGTGTCTTTCAGATGAATTCCAGATTCGGTTTGAAGATATTGCTTTCCAAATATAACCACGGCCGCAATCAGTATTCCTACAATCCACCAAAAATTAGTGACAAAATTAGCTGCATTCACCATGGCAGCAGTAATAAATGGTAGTGTTTGATTTAAATCTTGGTAGAGTTTTTCAACTTGCGGCACAACAGTCACCAACATGAAAACAACAACCAGCATGATTACCGCCAACACGATAGCTGGATACACCATCGCTCCGCGCAGTTTACTCATCATAGCAGCATCTTTTTCTTGCTGGGCAGCAATACGCATAAGTGCGTCATCTAGCGTTCCTGACGCTTCACCAGCCTGTACTAATGCTAAGAATACATTGCTAAACACTTTTGGGTGTTTAGAAAACGAATCATAGAGTGATTTACCGCCTTCAACCGATGAAGTGATGTCTTCAACAATATTACGAAGTTTGGTATTTGTGGTTTGCCCTTGCACTGTATGAAGGCTTTGGCTAAGTGGCAGGCCAGCGCCAATTAGAGTAGCAAGCTGCCGTGTAAACACTACTTTGTCTTTAGTAGCGATTCGCCCTGTTAAACGTGCAAATAGATCGCCAGACTCATCCACTTCCGAAATATTATGCGGCGTAAAGCCTTGGGCAAGTAGCATTTTGGCTGCCGACTGTTCGCTTTCGGCCTGGATACTAGCCCGAACAATTTTGTTCGTCCCTTGGTCGCGTGCTTCGTAATTAAATCGTTTCACTTTTCCCGCCTACTATCCACGCATTAACCGTTCAAACTCACTTAGATCCACCGCGTAATTGCGCGCTTCATCATACGTAATCGTACCCGATTGCACCAAACTGATAAGCGTTCGATCCATGGTTTGCATACCTTGGTCGGCGCTAGTTTGAATAACGGCGTCCAGCTGGTGGCTCTTGCCTTCACGAATAATATTACGAACGGCTGGGTTGGCAATTAACACTTCGGCTGCTACTACCCGGCCACCACCAATCGCTGGCACGAGTCGCTGTGAACAAATCGCCATTAAGATATTCGATAACTGAGCCCGGATTTGCGGCTGCTGGTGCGGCGGGAACACGTCAATCATACGGTCAATCGACTGAGCTGCGCTGTTGGTGTGAAGGGTCGCGAATACGAGGTGCCCGGTTTCTGCAATCGTAATCGCCGCACTAATCGTTTCCAGGTCGCGCATCTCACCGATCAGCACAACATCTGGGTCTTGGCGAAGGGAGCTACGGAGTGCTGCCGAGAAGCTATAGGTGTCGTAGTGGACCTCGCGCTGCACGACGACAGACTTTTTAGATTTATGCGTAAACTCAATCGGGTCTTCAATGGTAATAATGTGGTGTGATCGTTCGGTATTGATTTTATCTACCAACGCCGCCAGGGTGGTACTTTTACCACTACCAGTTGGCCCCGTTACGAGCACAAGTCCCCGTGGATAATCAGCAAACGACTGCACTACTTGTGGCATGCCAAGTTCCATCACGTTCTTAATTTCGTTTGGAATCAGACGGAGCGCACCAGCTAAGTTACCCCTTTCGTGGAACGCGTTCACACGGAAACGACCAAGGTTACCAAAGGCGAAACTAAAGTCGAATTCTTTATCTTTATGCAGGATTTGCTGCTGCTCTTCGTCTAAAATGGCGTAAATAAGCCGCTCGACTTCTGCTTCCCCAAGTGGGTTGTACCCTTGTATTGGAATCAGGCTGCCGTCAACACGTAGCATAGGCGGCAAGCCGACTTGTAAGTGGAGGTCGCTCGCCCGGCGCTTCACGACTTCTTCTAGCAGTAATTCGATTCTTAGTTCTTGGTTCATATAGTTCCCACCCAGGTATTAATGTTATGCCGTATCGGCGGCCACTCGGTTTACTTCTTCGATTGTTGTTAGCCCACCCAGTGCCTTAAGATAGCCATCTTGCCGCATAGTTACCATACCTTGGGCGATTGCTAGCTTTTGAATTTCTGCACTGGTAGCACGCTGTACAATCAAGTTTTGAATTTCCTCGGTTACGTCCATCACCTCGTATAGCCCAGCACGGCCAATGTATCCGCGTGGTGTTTGAGGCGTGTCCTTACCTTTAACTAAAGTATAAGCGTTTTGGCCAGCTAGGGGCAAGTCTTTATAGCCAAGATCTTCAGAAACTTGCGCTACGACATCTTTTGACTTTGGCAGCAGATGGCCGACTGTTGTAAGTATATTCTGCGTTTCGATTGGGGTTGAGTTATAGGCATCACGCTTTGGTGCCACGCGGCGCACTAAACGCTGGCCAATAATGGTATTTACCGTACTGGCGATTAAAAACGGCTCAATACCCATATCCAGCAGGCGCGGTAGCACGCCAGCAGCAGAGTTTGTGTGAAGCGTCGAGAACACCAAGTGCCCTGTTAAGGCAGCCTGTACCGCTAGGTTGGCAGTTTCGGCATCACGAATCTCACCCACCATCACGACGTCAGGGTCTTGTCGCAAAATAGACCTGAGTCCGCTTGCAAACGTCAAGCCCACGCCAGCATTAACCTGGATTTGGTTCACTCCCTCCATCTTGTACTCAACCGGGTCTTCAAGCGTCACAATATTAATCGTGTCGTCTTTGATTTCTTTAATAAGTGCGTACAAGCTGGTTGATTTTCCACTACCCGTTGGCCCGCTGGTAAGAATCATACCGTTCGGCTTTCTAACACCTTTTCGAATCGTGCGCAGGGCTCGCCCAGCATATCCCATATCTTCTAAGTTGAAGGTATTGCCTGTTTTATCAAGCAATCGTATAACAACTTGCTCGCCCCATACTACAGGGCTAATCGCGATACGCAGGTCTACTTCTTTATCAGCTACGTTCACAGCGAACTGACCATCTTGAGGAGTACGGTGTTCATCGATTTTAAGGCTAGATAAAATTTTAATGCGGCTTACCAGCGCTGGCTCTATGGATTTTGGCAACTGCATCACTTCACGTAAGACACCGTCAACCCGACACCGTATTTTTAACGCGTTTTCAAGCGGTTCAATATGCACGTCGCTTGCCTTAGTTTTTACAGCATATTCAAGAATAGTGCTTAACGCTCGAGAAATTGGAGAATCTTGAACAATTGTTTTGATCTTATTCTTATCTTCCTCGGCTTGCTCCTCTGCCGACTGGATTGCAGCTGCATCAACCGATGATAAGTCGGTCTTATATTGATCAAGTACATGGCGCACGCTCATTTCTGACGCCATGAATACCTTTAAAGGACGTTGAATCTTGCCGGCTAGGTAGTCCACGGCCTGCACATTATTGGCATCAATCATGGCCACGGCCAGACGATTCTGAATTTCAGCTAATGGCACCGCCATAAAACGTTCGGCAATATCTTGCGGTAATAGATTCAAGACATTTTCATCAATCAAGCTATTTGTCAGATTGACATACGGCACCCCAGACACGTGCGCGGACGCATGAGTAAGCAGTTCTTCGCTCACTACATTCTTTTCAAGAAGCAAGGCAATCAATGGTTTCGACGTTTGTGCTGCTTCTTCGCGAACCTGGTTTATTGTTTCAAGCGCAACCAGCCCCTCATCTACAAGCAGCTGCGTCATTTTATCTTGCAGGTCGGCAGTAAGTAGTGCCATGAGCGAATCTACTCCCCGCTTTCGGGGGCATCAGTGCCGCCGATAGTTATATCAACGGTTGGATTAATAGCACTGCTATTAAATATATTGGGGTCAGGTTTATCAATTTCACTACTATACCTGTCAATCGTCTTTACTTTTTCAGATGTATCGCTTGATAAGCTCAGGCCTGGAATAGCACTTACAAGGAGTAATGCCCCGCCCATACTTAGCGCTGCTACTAATATTATCATTGCTATGTCTGTTTTTTTCATGGACGTACCTGCTTTGTATCAAGTTCAACTTTCTTTTCTGGCGAATAGTAAGCCACGCCCTTTACCGACAGGTTAATCTTACTGCCGCGCTGTTCGATAGTAAGTGTTTGTACGTGTATCGTGCGGATTGATAGCTCAAGTCGCCTTAGTACTTGCTTTATATCGTCGGGATTATCGGAACTAACACTAAAGCTAAACGTAATTTCGCCGTCCTCAGCGGATGTACTGCTACTTCCTTCATCGGCTGAGTCAACCGTTAATGAGTCGATTGTTACTCCGTCCAGCAGTTTCTTTTGTAGTGATGCACCAAGTGCCGATGAGTTCGCCTGTGCTGGCAAAGCATCAAGCACCACTGATATTGGCTGCGCACCTTCTGGTCGATCAGTTTCAAGTAGCGAACTATTTGTATTTACTAGGCGAGCTTGATTGCGTAATTCATCTACAACTTCGTTATTGTGCTTCAAATTACTAACCGCTTGATTTTTCTTATCTATCACCTTCTGATTAAACGCCATGCGCTGAAATAAAGATATAGACAGGACTATAGCAACGCTAATGATAATCGCTGCCGCTGCAACCCATGTAAACATGGTACGATTGGTACTTTCAATCTGTTGATGCTTGCGAACGGCTGGGGATTTATCTGTATTATTATCTTTCATATGTTAATTCCCACCTGCTGTATTCGTGAACAAACTCTTTGGAACGCCTTTTGCTGAATCGGTAGCATTCTGCTTCTCTGGTGCGTGCACTTTTCCGTTTTTACTTTCGGTGCTGAATAGCTCTGGAGCATATTCGAATGATAATGAGAATCGGAGCACCCGTTCATTGTTACTGTTTTGGCCGTAATTTTTTTCACCCTCAACAACTGGCGACACTATCACATTAACTGATTTCTTTGTGCCATCCGTGTCTTCGTAGTCAAAGGTCGTTTTGCTAATCGTCTTTTTGAATACTTCAAGCGCTTCATAGCCATTCGGCGCTTCAGCTTCAATCGTTATTGTATTCTCATCGGTATCCAGCTTCAGCATCGAGTAACTTATTGTGTTTTCCCCGTTTGGAATAACCGTTTCAAGTAGCTCGAATATACGTGAAGTTCGTGGCTTGTCTTCATTTAGCGACGATAACTTGCCTAGCTGATCTTGAATCGTTAGCATTTTGGACAAATCTTCTACTTTGCTTAGCTTCTTAAACTCGCTATCTGTTGCACCGTCTGCGAATGCATTGGCTACTGACTGCACACCAAACACATACACCGCCAAAAGCACAACTACACCCCCGGCAATAATTGAAGCAATCGTGCAAAGAGAAATGATTTTTACTCGTAAAACTCGTGCTTTTAGTAGCTGGTACTTTACGTCGGGAATCAGGTTTACTTCAATCACATTCCGCTCCTTTGCGCCAAACCAACCACCGCGGCAAATTCATTCATAATCGGCAACAGTTGCTGCTGGGCGGCTTGGTCAACTCGGACTTTTTGCCATGGGTTGGCCGTCTCAACCTGTAGCCCTACCTTTGCTGCTATATATTCACCAAACCGTGGAACACTTGCTGTATTACCCGCCACCAGTATGCCACCTACTGGTGTGCTTGGGTAGCGGGTTTGAAAGAATTTAATCGACTTTATAAGTTCACTAGTAAAGTTATCGAGCGTGGCATCTAATGCTTTAAGTACTTGGCCATCCAATCTGTCCGGCGCCAAGCCAAATTTCAAAATAAACTGGCGAGCCTGCTCTTCTTGCACGTTTAAATTGGTAACAGCTGCTTTTATAAGCGCGCTAAGGCCAACTGGAACGGTTCGTACCAACCGCGGCGCATCGGCATAGGTAATAGCTATATCCGTAGACTGCTCTCCCATATCTACAATCAAGCGCGCGTCGGTTAGGCCGGCTGGCAATAGTGAACGAACAATCGATATTGTATCTGGTTCGAGTGCAATCACATTGAAGCCCAAGCTTTCAACGAACTCAAGCCGCGCCTCGGCATAGTTATTGGCTACACTTGTAAGTAATATCTCTTGTTGCTTTGGGTCATGGAGTGACTGGCCTAATGATCGCCAATCGGTTTTGGCATCTTCCACCGAAATTGGAATGTACTGATCAATCTGGTATTTAACAGTGCTTCTAAGCTCTTTTTCTTCCATTATTGGCAAATCAATAACAGTGGTGAACGTTTTTTGCGACGGTAAACCAACAGCAACGTCGGTGGCTTTTATGCCGCTCTGGCCCACTGCGGTCATAATAATTTGCCCTAATCGGTTTTGATCTTCTGGTGAATCAGACGCTGCAATCTTACTGTCAACCGGGGCATAGCCGTATTTAACAAGATTCCAACTACCCTTGCCAACAGGTGCAAGCTGTACAACTCTCACCGCATCCGTGCCTATATCTAGTGCGAAAAAGTCGCCCGACCCTTTTAGAAATGCCATAATATCCTTCATTATACATAAACGGTTTAGCCCGTACAAGCAAAGTTTAAACTACTTAGAAACGTGGGGGTAATTCAGTGATTTTGTCGGTAATCGCAGCGGGCTTATTCGTTTTCAGTCCAGACAACGACGACAAGTACACATCAGGGCGCAGGTTAAATACTTCAGCGGGCGCACTAAAGGCATATCGTCTACCATCTTCATCTGCACCACAGTTGTTTGATTCGCAGTAGGTATTAGGATCTATTCCAGCATCAGGGTTAAAGCCCCACGAAGCAGCCACGGCATCAATATCACTCCGCGGGATACGACTACCCCCTGTGCGGTACAAGTACAGGTTCGATACATATACTGGGCCATTAAAAATGAGCGGGTTACTACACTTATCAATTGTAAGATCAGCCGATCCCAATGCCGCCGCCGGACTACTGTTATAATTAGTTGTAACGGAGCTACAGGTACTAATATTGTCAGCTACCAGCCATGGGTCTATCTGGGTTACGTTAGGGCCTATTTCAATTGTGTCAGCAATTATGATAATCCGTGGAATATCACTGATTAGCCCGTAGCCAGTCGGGTACTTCAGGTCGCTATCAATCGTAAGCTTACCGCTTACATGGTAAATTTTTTTCGTACCTGGTGCGAGCGAAATCTGGCTAGCGCTCGTAATTTCTTCAGCCTCGCTTGCGCTTGGTCGATTTGCCTGCAGTACACCACTAAAATAACCAAACTTCGACGGATCATTATTGGTGAATGTCAGCGGGCTCCAATTACTTTGGTCATTTGAAGCAGACCTACGAATCAATCCTGAGCCAGATGCAATTCGTGAGTTTTTTCCGCCCGATAGCGCACCATACTCCGTTGTGCCGCCATAACTACCCACGGCATTTCCTTTCGTGAGTGTCCGAATCCAGCTGTCTATATCGCCACCAACTTGCAAATCATGGCCTCTTACTTGTAGTTTTGGATCAATGCCCGAAATACTACAAGAACTTCGTTTATAAGGAGTGAACTTGTACTGTGGCGGATCTGGGTATGGACTTCTATTATAGTGTGAAAGCCACTCTGCATTGCCATCTACCTTCGATCCAACAGGCTGCATGTAGCCTCCCGAAACATAATGACCGTCTGCATCATACACAGGTGGCACCCAATATTCGTAGTAGCCATCCCCCCATCGGCTTGGGTTCTCACTCGTGCTGTTCGTGTCGTTCCAGTCACGCTCCCACCAATTAATATCGGGATGTAACGTTTCTAGTGGCTCCGGGTTTTTTCTGTAACTAGTTGTATAGCATGTCCACGTGCCAATTGGGTCAGGCCCTTCCTGTTGGCTCGCAGCCGTTTTCGTTACAGACTCAACCGGGGTTGGATTTGGAAACAGATCATCACCACCTGGTATTTCCCTACAGGTATTATGCAAATAGTTTGCTAGTGCCTGAACTTTTGTGCAGTCACCTTTGTCGGCGATGCCTATACTACTTGGCAGGCTCTTAAATTTAGCTTCAAGAATTTTCCATTCATACTTTCGCTTGTAGTCTTTTGACTTAAACTTATCAACTAAAGGGTAGCCGCCATCGTTCATAATTTTCGCCTTAACAGCTAAGTCAGGATAATACGAATATGTAGCTGGAGTAACTGTCGTGCTGTCAACATTGGCAGATATGCTCACACACTTCATAGCGCTATGGTACCAATGCGTTGCATCAGATGCGTACGTGGGCTTTAAAACTGACATTACAAAACACACAAAGTCACCAGCGTCCAGCCCAGTAGTATCGAACTGCTTTATATCTGTATCAAAATCGTCGTTTTTAAATTTCTTTGTGCCTTTATCCATCTTCTCGCAGCGTATGCCAGGTCGCCATTCACAAGGGCCCCGGGTCGAATCATCATCTTCGCTACGATTAGACGGTGCATGGTCAAACACATGCGCCGTTAGATACCAATCGTGTTTATCATTATCGTAACCATCCGTAACTTCAACGTGCCCCTGAGCAGGAACTTGCGTGCCTGCACTTAGTTCCTGGTTTGCTTCGATTGGTGGCATAATTTTAACGCTTGGCTTCAGCTTATAGTCACAGGTAGGGGTCGCGTAAATACTATCGTGTGGAATTGATAAACTTAAGGTATTTGAATGTGGTGAATACGTACGGTTTTGACCATCGTTATATACAACAAGTCTGTACTCAACGCCTGGCTTTACAAGTTCTGTACCATCATCTCGCATTTGCTTTATTCTTATTGTGTTGTGCGACAAATTACTATTTTTTAGTTTCCAGGCCTTCATATCCGTGTCCCAACGCTCGATTAACCAGTTAGGATGGTCTCGCGGATCAACATAATCATTTTTCTCAAGTTTATTACCTTTTTTTGTCACCCACATATATGTATCGCCGAAGACC
>ERZ724505.1198-NODE-1198-length-14587-cov-9.904418_pt1 | contig 14587 bp, 22 predicted proteins | sample MGYA00376038_ERZ724505 | MGnify/ENA primary metagenome ERZ724505 (study PRJEB28724, sample SAMN07190884) | wastewater metagenome | isolation source: effluent of sewage treatment plant in Hong Hong | place: Hong Kong | collected 2016-03-17 ... | reverse complement strand
ACTCACCAGAAAATAATATGGTGAAGATAGGGACATCTGATAGCGCGCAACGTCGGTATAACACCATAAAAACAATGTCGCCCGTACCGTTAATTATGATAGGAAGTATCGAAGGGTCGTATGAAAAAGAGAGCGCATTACATCGCAAATTCAATTCCAGTAGACAACATGGAGAATGGTTTTTAGTTGATGATGTGCTTAACAAGTTTCTTTGCTCACTGTTTGGAGATGGATGGAAATAACATGAATAACCAAAAAATCAAGGAGGTAAACGATTTAGCACAAGTAGATTTAATTTCTAATCATCAAACAGAACGCAGGATGATCGCTTATCGTCGAGTGAAGGCGCTGGAGAAAATCCAGGCCCAAACGAGCTTGGAAGCGGCGCTCGCATACAACGATACCGTCTCCAGCATCCGCGCTGTCAACGATACGATCAAAGAAAAGTGGGTGGGCTATGTCGATCCGGCAGGCAATAAAGCCTCATCGCCTAACAGCTTTATGACGCTGCGGAAACACTGGAATCGAAAGTTTGGGATTCGCAGCGTGAAAGACCTAATCGGCGATACGGAGCGTTCCCTGTTGTACGCGCTGGCGAATCATCGCGCTAATCGGGCGATTCAGGAGGGCGTCCAGCATGAGCGGTTACGCCCGGAAATCCGGGAGGCGACCTACCAGGAATTTGAAAAGGTGAAAGGGCTATGAGTGAGCTAACTCAAGTGGGATTTGATTATGCGGCGTTGCCGGTAGACGCAGCACTAAACGCCCGCGCTGCTGCGGAACGCATCAAGCTACGACTCAAACGCACGGTTGAAGATATTATCGAGATTGGTCGTGAGTTGACGGTGGTTAAGGATGAATTGCCGCATGGTCAGTTTTTGCCGTGGATTGCGGCTGAATTTGAGATGAGCGATCAATCGGCCCGTCAATTTATGTGGGTCAATGAACGGTTCGGCGGTGAAAATCAAAAATTTTTTGAATTTCGCCCGTCTGTCCTCTACGCACTTTCCGCCCCGTCCACTCCCGAATCCGTGATCGACAAAGCCGTCGCCAAAGCGGAATCCGGCGAAAAGGTGACGGTTGCGGACGTGAGGGATTGGAAGGCGCTGGAAGCGGAACTTGAAATTGAAAAGCGCCGCAACCGCGAATGGATGGAACAGAATAAGGCGAACCGCGACAAGATTCGGGCGCTGGAACTGGACTTGAGCGCGGCCCTTGACCGGCCTGTTCCTAAACCTGAAATCCAAGTCATTGAGAAAATTCCCGCTGATTACGAAACCTCCAAGGCCCGTGCAATGGAGTTAGCCCAAGACCTTGCAACGCTTAAGAAGAAACAAGCTGATCTGGTTCAGCAGCAAGTGACCGCCAAACTACGCGAACGCGAGAAAGAGATCACCGATCTGGATCGCCAAGCCAAGGAGGCGGAATCCCTGCTAGATTCGCTCAACAAGAAGATTTCCAGTTACTCCTCACTGGAGCGCATGACCCGGCTGCAACGCGACCTGATCGAGAAAACCCGCTCGGCGCTGGTGGATTTAGCGTCGCACTTGGAAGGGCTGACGCCGCTCGAAACCGACCCGGAAACCGACCGGCTGTGGGATGCATTAGCTGACATGCTGCACAACGGCGCACTTGCCATAGAGCAATTTCTAGGTCGTGCTAAGCCCGCATTGACCGTCATTCGAGGCAGCGCCGCATGACATTCAAAATAGGTGATGTTCACTGCAACGGCTGCACTCTATGTTGCCACAACGACGCCGTGCGGTTGCTTCCAGGAGATGATCCATCTCAGTATTTTACAGAGTCGCATCCGTATTTCCACGATGAAAGGATGCTGGCTCATTCGGAAAACAGAGATTGTATCTACATGAAAGAATCTGGCTGTTCTATCCATTCGACCCGGCCCCAGCAATGTCGTGAAATGGATTGCCGGGCGCTGGCGCAGCGGATGAGTCTGACCGAAGCCAGATTCATGGATATTCTCCCCGTTTGGCGGCGTGGACGGGAACTGCTCAATAAATGTTCTGAGGATCACGTTGCATGAACGAAGATGTTAGGTTCAATCAGCCGGAACTGGTGACGGCGATTTTGCGTGAGCTATCGCGGCAAAACCAGACGGCCACTGTTCCCGGCAGGTTCTATAGCCTCGTTTTCCAGTTAGCCGAACAGATCGTCGCCGAGGCTAACCAGAGTGCAGACATCGAAGTCGCAACCCATTCCATAACTAAGGATCGTACCCAATGAGCGAATCCATCTCTCACTATTCCAAATCTTCCAACTCCTCACGCTCGATTGATTGCGGCTCACCGCCACTATCACGTACTCCAGCCTGCATCCTGTTCACTAATGACGATGACGTTAAAACAGAATGCATCGTGAAGAAAGTCGGCAAATTTTCCCCAATGATACGAATTATCGGCTCCCATCAGATGGATTTCACTGCCGCTGATGCAATAGCTCTGGCGCGGATACTCTCTATTTTCGCCGTGGAAAGCGGCTATCGAGATGGCGACGAGTTGGCGCAAGTGGCCGAGGTCTGGCGGCAGTTAGCGGTGCAATGCGGCTGGATAGACCCGGAGATCGACGATGGCAAATAGCTGGTACTGCGAGCCGCTTGACTCCCCCTGGCTGGAGTCTCCGCTGACGGAGAAAGCCCCAAGAAAATAGCTTGCATTTTCTGCTTAAAAAGTTCATCATCTAAAATGATGAAATATGATTTTTATAGGTTTAAGGTGATCCATTGATTGATTTTTTCAATGAAAAACTGGTTGCTCTGTTCCCAAAAGCGAAACCCGGTATTCTCGATGCTATCGAGACCCTCGCAGTCCCGTTGGCGAAGCTGGATAATCCGTTTCGCCTTTCTTACTTTCTGGCTCAGTGCGCTCACGAATCAAGTGGATTCCAATTTACCCGTGAGGTAGGTTCGGCTCGGTATTTAAGTCGCTATGAAGGACGCATTGACTTAGGGAATACCGAAGTGGGTGACGGCGTTCGCTACTGTGGCCGTGGAATTATCCAAGTGACAGGCCGAGCTAACTATGCGACCTGTGGTGAGTGGATAAAACTACCTCTGATTGAGCAGCCTGAGCTTCTTGAAACCCCTGGCCCTGCGGTGCGTTCTGCGTGTTGGTATTGGGTGACGCGCAATCTAAACCCGTTGTGTGATCGACAGAATTTTATTCAGGTCACGCGCAAGATCAATGGTGGAACGAATGGATTATCGAGTCGGCAGAAATGGCTTGATAAAATTCGTAGCGTGACCTAAATGGGTTCGTTTGTTGGAGGCCAAAACCATGAGTCTTGATCTGACGGGCCTTGGCTCGCTGGCTGAATTGGGAACAACAATTGTTCAGCGGATTTGGCCCGATGCTAATGCCGCTGAACAAGCCAAGTTGACTGCGCTGCTGGCTGAATTGGATGCAACTCACAAAATCCAACTGGCGCAAACCGAGGTTAATAAAGCGGAAGCGACGCATTCATCACTGTTTGTCGCTGGATGGCGACCGGCCATTGGCTGGTGCATGGCGCTGATTCTAGCGTACAGCTATATCGTGTATCCGATGAGCCTGTTTACAGTGGCGTTAATGGATTTATCCTTTATCCCTCCAAAGTTGCCGCTGGATGATTCTCTCTGGCAATTGATTTTAGGAATGCTGGGGTTAGCGGCGGGCCGCACAGTAGAGAAAATAAAAGGATCGGCGCGATGATCAACATCAATAAACTTTATTTCAGTCCAACTTTTTTAGTTTTGCCTCGGATAAAACTCCGATGGCGAATGACGCTGTTCCCTTTAACTCTGGAGTGTTTTGAAATGTCAAGTTTGGTGCTATCTACGGTTCAAAAAGTTGAATTGTCCATTCAGCCGGTGGACGCCAAAGGCTATGTAGCCCTTACTGATGGAATCCCAACATGGACGGCCTCAAACGCTGGTATTGTTGAAATAACCACTGCAAGCGACGGGCTAAGCGCTGAACTGGTGGCTGTCGCGCCGGGGATGACTCAAGTAGCGGTCTCTGTAGATGCTAGGATGGGGGATGAAGTGCATTTGATCACGGGAGTGCTGGAAATTACTGTGACGCCTGCCGAAGCGATTGCGGTCAATATTATGGCTGGGATTCCAACCGATCAGTAACTCACTGACCGCTCCGTTGTCGCTGCCACGATAACGGAGCAAGGACTGCAATGAGCGATGATGACTTTGTAGCGCTACGCCGTCAATTTGACGAACATCAAATCAATCGGATTGCCGAGTTCGGCACAGCGATTATACATCTACGACAAGCATTCGAGGAGTCGCTACGCAGTTCAGCACAGATTCAAGCCAATCAAGCGGCAATGATTGAACGCATTACTGCGTTCAATGAAAAGTTTATAGAACACGATGAAAGAGAAGGCGAAGATCGGATTCGGATTATTACCGCAATTGAAATGATGACTCGTGAATTAGCAGCGCATCAGGTGATTCTCGCTCGGCAGGACGAGCAAATCGGGTCGTTACGGCAATGGAGCTTGTATTTAGCGGCGACGATTGGCTCTATTGCGACCGGCGGCGTGGTGTGGATTATTCAGCATTTACAAAGTGTGATGAAATGAATATTCCTTGTCGATCTGTCCGATTAACCCTAAAAATGGAGGCTGACTCCATTAGTGATTTAGCTTCAGCGCTCTTTAACTTTGCAACCTCTGTTGATCGTGGTGAAGTCAGTACAGGTGTTAGTGGTGGAGTGGATAGTGGATCTATTTATGAGTTATTGCACGATCCAACACAAACGCATGAAACTTATTTTAATCAGTTACAAGACTATCTAGATCAACAAGCCAGCGGCAAAAACAAGGAGTTAGAGGTATGCGCCAACTTAACTGCTTGATCTGGGCGCTCCGGCAATGGTTTCGACGTGGCGGGTATTTGATAATCCGACGTTCGCGGCATCTAACAATTCCTCATTTTTTGTGGGCACCCAAAGACGGGTTGGATTCTTGTAAGGGGATTCGGCATTACACGCCGACGCATCCCAAAAAGAGCGGCTGGTGGCGGGCATTACGCTTTCACGGATCGGTGCGTTATTGCGACAGAGAGGAATGTCCAGTGCAAGACGATCCGCAATGTCAGTTGTGCAAATTCGATAAAGACCGTGCGCCATGGTTTAAGCCGAAGGATTGATTATGAATATCTCTGTTTTACGAACTGAACTCGTCACAGGCCCTTTAGCTGCGGCTTTAACTTCACTGATAGCCGCAGGCGATGATGAAGCGATTGCGGAACATCTGAACGCATCCAATACAGAGATTCAAGGCGCGATTTCCAGAAGTCAGTTTGCGATTTGGGCAGCGCAAACTGGAATGAGAGTGGTGATTCGAGATCATGCTAATAATCCTTCATCTCCGCTACGATCTATTGCGATCACGCTAGAAGATTTTTTAGCCGGAGCGAGTGATTCGCTCGATTTCTCCAAACCGCAGAATCAGGCCATGCTGGCCGCGTGGGTGGCCTCTGGCGGTTGCACTCAGGAACAGGCCGACGACTTGCTGACTCAATCCGCGCATCCGGTCAGTCGAGCGCAGCAAGTCTTTGGGTGCTCCGTTACTCCTTTGGACATTCGCCGCGCCCTCTGGAATGACAACGGCACGAGGGCTATCTAATGCCGACTTCCACTCCGGTCTATACCGCTCGCACGATTATTGCCAGTACCTCTAATGCGGCTGGATCAACAACTCGTGGCACACTCGATTTGCGGGGCAAATACGGCGGAACGCTGACCTTAAAAATCACCAATGGAGCCACCGGCCCCACTGCACAATGTGTTGCTAATGTCCTGATCGCGCACAATGATGGAGCGACCCCAGCCGCCGCCAGCCGAGGCGCGGACTGGAAAACGGTCCTCTCCGCAGGCGCAGGCACCACCGCCAATGCCATCTCCGAATGGAGCCTTGATCTTCAGTGCGTCCAGCATCTGGAAGTCGAATTTATCGGAAATACGGGACAGGCCGTGACGGTTGAAGCCTATCTCACCGAATTCACCAGCGTATCCAGTGTTTAATCCATGACTGCTCTGATTCGGATGCCGCGAGCCGCATGGCGGCGGCAGCCCGCTGGGAAATTAGAGATTAACGGGCGTAATCCTCTCGCCAATGGATTGATTCGCGTCTTTGGAATTTCTCTGGATGGGTATGAGGCGGTTGGAAAAGCGCGATCAGCGGTGCTGCAATCCTCCAATGCCAGCTTCACTAGCGAGGGTATGCAATTCGCTACTGCGTCCTACTCATTGGGAAATTCCATTGCTGCTGGAAATCTCAGCGAAGTTTACTCGACCGATACCCTTTCGGTCTTTTCACTCGCCACCCCTTCAGCTTTAACTGCGCGTTCATCGCTATGGTCGATAGAGAATGCGGTTTGCGTGGGGATGGGGTATTCGTCTCCGGGCATGGTTTTTTCATACTCAGGAACCGGATATACCTTTGAGAGCATCCCTGGCTTTTTTGGGGTCGGACTCCCCATCAAGGTCGGGTTTACTTATGACAATTTGTTGACCGCCGGACGATCTTCATTCTATAAAAACGGGAGCCTTGTCCTACGGACGAATCCAACCGCTTCCGGCCCATTGCCCGCCAGTGGCGTCTTTTATATTGGCGGCATGGGATCGGGAAGTGTTTCGACCTGGCAAGGGGTTATTGCCCTCACTTTGGTTTGGAAAGGGGCGCTCTCGGACAGCGCTCATGCCGAAATTGCGGCCAATCCGTATCAGATTTTTGCGCCTCGTCCGGCCCGACTGATTCTGATTCCAAGCAGTGGATCGTCGGAATGGACGCTTGCTATTTCTAATTCCTATCATCCGCATAATGCATCCAATGCGATGCTTTCTCAAGGCCATACGCTTTCTTTACAAACAGCAAGCCATTTGCAAAATTCTACTTCGCCTTCGCCTTCAGTATCTATTACTCTATCTCCAATCAATGCTGAACAGGCACAAACCACAGGCGCAATTACTCTGACGCAAACTCATATCATTGTTATCAATAATGCATTACAACAACAAATGCCCTCCGTAATGAATCTGCTGCAAGGTTATGTCCTTTCATTGCAGAATACCCATCATTTACAGTTAGTCTCTACTCCGAATCTTATTCAATCAAATCTGTTGACTCCTAACAGCGCGTCACAGACAACTTCAATTTCTGCCGTCAATCTGATCCAAGCCAATATCCTCAGTATCAATACTGCAATTCAGTTGCAAACCGCAACCTCGCTGACGCTTGCCAGCGGCTTAGTGTTATCTCTCAATCTGTCGAATCAATCAACAACTTCAACAACTCCAAATCTAACTCAAGCGAATGTATTGGCAGTAAACACATCAGCACATTCTCAATCAATGTCAACTCCAATTCTGATGCAAGGCAACGTATTATTCATCGGCAACGGAATACAGAGTCAACTTGCAGATACGGTTACACTCTCGCAAGGGATGTTTCTACAACTACAAGCAGCGACACAGACACAAGCCACATCAAGCATTACAGTGTCTGCTGGATTGGTTTTGCATGTACTGAATACAGTACATTCCCACAATACGGAGTTGTTGAATCTTTCAACTCACATTACGTTAGTCGTGTCGAATGCGCTCCATCGTTTGTATTCATTACAAACAGGATTTTCTACTCTTTTAACAACGGGTTCTGTACTCGTTATTCAAGCCGAAGATCGGCTATTGTTGGTGATGGAAGAAGATCGTAGTTTGTCGGTTCAAGGTTAAGATCGTATGTTGTCTGTTCACTAGGAGTTAATGATGAGAATTGAAGCGTTAGAAACCATCAAAAGTGATGGGTTTGTGATCACGGCAGGTGATTTGATTACGGTTCCTGATGAAGCTGCGCGCAAATGGATAGCATTGGGATGGGCGAAAGACCCGGCAGGCGTGATCGCAACGGGCGAGCGGAAAGTGATTGATGCGCGGATTTTAGTTCAGGATACCTTGTTTGAAGGTGGGGCGACGATTCCAGGAGTGGAGGAGTAATTCATGGCTAAATTTGCCAGTATTTTAGTGACTGATGCTGCATTGAATATAATTAAAACGGCCACCGGCATGTCAGTGTGTTCGGCGCAGCCTACAACCCGCGCTGAAGCAATCACGACCTATATGCTGTCAACCACGGCCCCTGCATTTACGGGGCCAGCAGCGGGGAGTCCTGATGGACGGCAGGTGCAGATGAACCAAGCCGCTACGATTGCGATTTCAAACAGCGGTACGGCTACACATGTCGCATTGACGGATGGTGCGAATCTGTTGTACGTGACGACCTGTACCTCTCAGGCGCTAACAGCAGGCGGGACCGTGACTATTCCTTTGTGGACGGTGACGATTCGAGATCCGACTTAATGATCTACCGACCTGGAAAAGATCTGGCGCTGAAACTCCTGCCGCCGAAAGACCCGGAGGCCATCAGCAAACCATATCGAATCGTCCTGAGTGGCCGAGTCTCTGGAATGGAGACCGCTACTTATCTGGACGAGGGCATTCTCATTACGAATGCTACGGCGAACGCCTCTGATCCTTTGTTGGTTATAGACAATGTTGAGTGGGAAGCACGGCCTGGATATACGGACACTACGAACCCATTAAAGCCAGTCCAGGTTCCTTCCTTTAATGCGGTTACGGTCTGGCTCTCGGCGGGAACGGTGGGCACCCTAGCGACTGTTTCGGTGCATTTTGTCACCAATCAGAGCAATGGCGCAGGCCGGTTCTATGAAGATGAGGTGTCGTTTAATATCTATATTAGGCAGTGTTAATCACTTGTCTCTATATAATATATATTAAATAACAAATAGGATACAACAGTGAGTTATAATAATGAGCGAACCCATTGATTTCCCTGGCCCAGCGTATCGTAATGAATGCCATGATCCTGTTGTGCAACGGGTGATGGATAAGTTCATCCAGCGTTCAAACGCAGGGTTATTAAAGTACGGTACTGGATTGTATCGTGACGATCTTGCTAATAAACAATGGTTGATTCACCTACAGGAAGAATTAATGGATGCAATCAATTATCTGCAAAAAATGATTGATTGTGAAGATGGGTCTAAATTAACCGATCCTATTAACACTGATAAACTGACTAAACTACAATGAATCCACTGAAGCTCGAATACTGGCAGATTGATCAACTGATTGATTACAGCCGTAATCCACGCAAGAATGATGTGGTGCTTCAGAAGATGGTGGCGTCGGTACAGGAATTCGGGATGACCATTCCCATCCTGTGCCAGTCGAACGGACTGATTATTGATGGACACCTTCGCATGAAGGTGGCGCGTCACCTAAAAATGGAAACAGTTCCAGTCGTTATCGCCGACCATCTCTCAGAAGTTCAAGTCAAAGCGTTTCGGTTGCTCGCCAATCGTTCTGCGAATTGGGCGGAGTGGGATGAAGATTTATTGAGTTTGGAACTGTCTGAATTGCAATCCATGGATTTCAATTTGAATCTTACCGGGTTTGATTCAAAAGAACTGGAACTATATTTAGACTCATCAGAACCCGTCAATGATGATAAAGTGGCGGAAGAACAAATCAACAAGATGGATGAATTGCAACAAAAGTGGCAAGTGCAATTAGGCGATTTATGGCTGTTAGGGCCTCATCGCGTGGTCTGCGGTGATTCAACAGATGTGTTGATTGTTGCAGCAGCGATGAACGATGTTATCCCAAAGGTAATGGTTACAGACCCTCCGTATGGCGTTGAATATGACGCCTCTTGGCGTGATGAAGCGGCAAAGACGTGCAAATCCATGGGTAATGGGAAAGATACCGCTAAAGGAAAGGTGAATAATGATTCTACCGTGAATTGGGCAGAAGCGTGGACGTTGTTTCAAGGGGATGTGGCGTATGTGTATCATGCGCCTACATTTTTTCCAGAAACCTCCGCCAGCTTAATACACTGTGGGTTTGATATTCGCTCACAGATTGTTTGGAATAAATCACATCTGGTTCTAAGTCGTGGAGATTATCATTGGAAACATGAGTTGTGTGTGTATGCAGTACGCAAAGGCAAGAAATCCAGTTACATTGGAGACCGTAAGCAAACTACCGTGTGGGATATAGATAAGCCACAAAAGAATGATACGGGGCACAGTACGCAGAAGCCGTTAGAATGTATGTTGCGTCCGATTCGCAATCATGAAAGCGACTATATTTACGATCCATTTCTTGGAAGTGGAACAACACTGATTGCATGTGAAGAACTTAATAGAAAGTGTATTGGAATCGAACTAAATCCATATTATGTTAGCGTTATCTTGGAGCGCTATTTATTAGCAACTGGTAATACTCCTGTCAGACAGAGTGTTTAATTATGCATCTGAATCCAATGAATAAACTTGAGAAGTCTAATAAAGGAAAAAAAGTTAAGCCAAAAAAGAGGCAGAATGTTTCCGTTGAAGTCTGGACTGACACACAGAAAACGAACCATTATAGTCCGCGTACTGATAAAGGCCGAGTGGTAAAGATTGATCCTGAAACTGTCTTTCAACTGGCTGGACTCGGTATGGATCAGGCGCAAATAGCGGCATATTATGGGCTAAATGAAGCGATCTTCAAAGAAACCTGTTCTAAATATTCTGATTTAGAAGATGCCTTATTGATGGGTAAGGGCAGACTGGCGGCTCGTGCATCAATGGCGCTTGCAAAGAAGGTTGATGATGGAGATATTATTGCGACGATTTTTACACTTAAATCGGCTTGCGGCTGGATTGAAGCAGATAAGCGGCAGAATGTCAAAGTGAATGATTCTGTTAATGTTCAGGTTTATTTACCGGATAATAAACGATGAAAAATAATTATACCATTTTATACTGGAATGGAGTTAATTGGATAGATGTTGATAACATCAAGTACAGCAAAATTTATCACTATATTCCTTATTTCAAGGAAGTAGAGAATGGGGATACTATTGCGGTTATTTTTAGGTTAAAAACTGCAAGTTCCTTGTTTTAATATATCATTAAAGATAAAGGTTTGCTATTTTGGATAATTCGTTAATACTCCGTCCTCAACCTGGAGCGCAAGAGCGGTTTCTGAGTACGCCTGCGGACATTGCCATATATGGTGGAAGCGCAGGAAGCGGAAAACTTCTGAACGTCAATACGCAAATTCCAACACCTTTTGGATTTAGGCGATTAGGCGATCTAGTGGCTGGAGATTTGGTATTCGATGAAAACGGAATACCATGTACGATCACTATTGCACATCCAGTAGTGATTCCTGATGTTGCCTATCGTTTAACATTCGATGACGGAAGTGAAATTGATGCGTGTTCTGAACATGAATGGTTGACATTGACAATAAATGATTTAATAGGATTGCGTTCTAAATCTGAAGAATGGAAAGAAAAGCGCAGATTAAATAGAGCTTCACGCGCAACTGGAACGCGATCTAAAGCATTTAATGAAATGATTTCTGCAAGAAATAAGAAGAGAGCTATTGACTTAGCAAATACCAATTTACCTATTCCAAAAGGAAGTATAAAAACAACACAAGAGATAGTTGAAACTCTTGAGATTAGAGGTCGCGCCAATCATGCAATTCCAGTTTGCAAGCCTTTTGTTTTTGATGAAATTGAATTACCAATTCCACCTTATACACTAGGAGCTTGGCTTGGAGACGGTACATCTTCAAATAGTCAGATTACTTCTGCTGATATTGAGGTTATTGATAGAATAAGAAAAGATGGATTTGAAGTTACAAAACAAAAAAGCAATAAATATGGATGGAATATAGCTTTATTCTGTCAAAAAACAAAAAGAAATAACATTGCTAAAAACAAACATATACCTGATATTTACTTCAGATCATCTGTTTTGCAAAGGCTTGAATTGTTGAAAGGTTTAATGGATACAGGTGGTTATTCAAGACCTGATTGTTCAACCTGCGAGTTTACTTCAACTTCTATAATTCTTGCTGAACAAGTTTTTGATTTGGTTATATCATTGGGCTGCAAGGCAACAATGCGAAGTAAGCCAGCCAAATTATATGAAAAGGTTTGTGGAACTTCTTATACTATTGCGTTTTCAACTGATTTGCCTGTGTTTAATTTAAGTAGAAAGTTATTAAATCAACAGGAATCAAAAGCACGGAAAACTGTTCAATATCGTTATATTAAGAAGTGCGAAAGAATAGAATCAGTCCCAATGCGTTGTTTGACTGTAGATAGTCCATCACATTTATTCTTGTGTGGAAAAACAGCAATACCAACGCATAACAGCTTCGCCCTATTACTAGAGCCGATTCGGCATATTCATAATCCTTACTTTGGTGGAGTCATCTTTCGCAGGGAAAGTAAAGAATTAACTATGGAAGGCGGTTTAGTTTCAAAGGCATTGAATATGTATCCCTATTTAGGAGGGGTGTATCGTTCGCAGCCCACGCCGTCATTTACCTTTCCTAGTGGGGCAAGAATATCTTTTGGACATCTCAATCAGGAACATGAAGTTTTGGCATGGATGGGTAGCGAAATTTGTTATGAAGGATTTGACGAAGGGAACCATTTTACAGATTATCAAATTACTTACATGTTAAGTCGCAATAGAAGCACTTGTGGAGTTAAACCTTATGTAAGAATTACATGTAATCCTGATGCAGACTCATGGATGGCTGAATTTCTGAAGTGGTGGATTGATCAGAGTACCGGGTATCCAATTAAAGAACGAGGTGGAGTTATTCGGTATCTGATTCGTGTTGAGGGTCAACGGGTGTGGGGAGATTCGGTCGAGGAATTGGTAGAACAGTACCATTGTGATCCTCTGGATGCTAAATCAGTCACTTTTATCCCGGCAACGATTACCGATAATCCTATCCTGCTCTTGAAAGACCCCGGTTATCTGGCGAATCTGAAGGGATTGAGCTTCGTTGAACGCAGTCGGTTACTGGATGGGAACTGGAAAATTCGCCCTGCGGCTGGAATGTATTTTCCAAGGCACGATGTCACGATTATTGATTGGGTTCCTACCGATGTGACCAAATGGGTACGGTCATGGGATTTGGCGGCCAGTGAGGAGCGTGAAGGGAAGCATGTGGACTGGACGGTAGGGATGCTGATGGGCCGCAGGAGCAACGGGAAGATTGTGATTGCTGATATTGTCAGGGTGAGAAGAAAAGCGGCTGAGGTGCGGGCGTTAGTGCGTCGTCTCGCGGAGAACGATGGGAAAGACACCTGGATTATCCTGCCGCAAGACCCTGGGCAAAGTGGAAAGCCGATTTACGAAGAAGAATTGATTTTAATGGCCGATGGTTCATTGAAAAAACTCAAGGATGTTGTTGAAGGTGATTTTGTTATTGGTAAAGATGCATTTCCACATATGGTTACTGATATTCATATTCATGGATTATTACAAACATTAAAAATAACTACTGAATGCGGTAGAGTGATTCGTGCTGCATACGATCACCCATTTTTGACCACTGAAGGATGGATAGAAGCGGGCGATTTAACAACAAACGATTCTTTAGGTTTGTTAGCGGGGATGAAAATAAATTTATCAACAACAAGAACAGCCGAAGAATTTAGGTTGGCTGGTTATTTTGTTGGAGATGGTTCTGTTGGTATAAAAAAAGGATCAATTTCTTCAGATGCTGGATTTTGTTGTAATGATCCAATTCAAATAGAAGATTTTAAGCATTGCGTTAAATCAATAGGTGGAGAAGTTGTTATTCGCGGTCATCGAGGTGTTAATTATGGAACTACTGGACTGCAACAATGGTTGAGAGACACTACACTCGCAGGAAAAACAGCTTACAACAAAAGAGTCCCTTCCTGGGTATTTTCATCTCCGAATCATTTAATTGCTGAATTTATTGGAGCCTACTTCGCTTGCGATGGAACTATCTCTAAAAAAGGAGACAGTGTTATCTTTTATAGCGTATCAAAGGAGTTACTAACTGATATTCAGCATCTTTTGTTGAGACTTGGTATTTCTTCACGATTAAAACAGAAGAATGGTCAGTATCTTAAAACTCGCCATGTTTCATTTCTTTTAGTGATGAGCCAGCAAGATGATGGGTATCGTCGTTTTGCAAACAGAATACCGATTCATCATACGATGAAAAAACAACGATTGACTGAATTATCTGCAAAAAGCAGGTTTAGGCGTTTCGATGAAAAATATATTCCAGATAAGATAAAGTCTATTGCCAAAGATGAGTTGTTGCCTTGTCGTTGTTTAAGTGTTGAGAGTGATAAATCATTTATTGTTAATGATGTTGTTGTTCATAATTGCCAAATAGATTCTTACAGGGAAATACTGTCAGAGTTTACGGTACTCAGCCGCACGATCACCAAGAATAAGGTTGTGATGGCTGAACCTGCTGCTGCGCTCTGGCAGCAAGGGAATATTGAAATCGTGCGTGGCAAATGGAATGAAGATTTTTTAAGCGAGGGCGAAGGATTCCCTGAAGGACGCCATGACGATCAGATTGATAGTTTATCCAGTGGATGTCAACGCTTACCCGGTTATTCAATCCCAGATTATAGTCAATCAGGATTAAGCTCAAAATTCAAAGAGTTCAGAAGGCGTCATAAGGAATAACATTTAATTTGCTAA
>ERZ724505.1197-NODE-1197-length-14590-cov-26.109322_pt1 | contig 14590 bp, 7 predicted proteins | sample MGYA00376038_ERZ724505 | MGnify/ENA primary metagenome ERZ724505 (study PRJEB28724, sample SAMN07190884) | wastewater metagenome | isolation source: effluent of sewage treatment plant in Hong Hong | place: Hong Kong | collected 2016-03-17 ... | reverse complement strand
TTACGATTACCATAATTTTTCACAACGTCAATTTACTATCGAAAATAAGTTTGATAGTACAAGTAATTTTACAAGACGTTACTCTATAAAATACAAAGATGGAACACCTTATATACTTATTTCTGGTATTGGTGAAGTACCTGTTGTTATTAATAACTGTGAATCTTTAACAGCAAACGGAACTTTTGGTGCATATGGTGTAGCAAGCGATGTCGCACTAGATACAATACAAATGTATTCTGGCAACGCTTCAATTTCTTTTAAGGTTAATATTGGAGGAGATCAAGGTTTGCAAAATAGCGACATGACTTCTATTGATCTTACAGATGAAAATGATATTTTTTATGCTGTATATCTACCAACAACCACAGGTGTAACAGGAGTACGACTTGGAATAGGACAAAGTACTGGCGCTTACTATACAGCAACATCTACAACTGATTTTTTTGGGAACGCACTACATGAAGGGTGGAATCTTATCAGCGTGCCAAAAACATCATTTACAACCGGTATTGGATCTCCAACGTGGACAGGTGTAATATTTATGCGCTTTGAAGTACTCGGAACTTTTACAGTAGGAACATCAGGTTTCCGTTTCGATAACCTTGTGGCTAACGTGGGTGTACTCATGGAATTTGATTACTACTCCGATTATTCTTTTGCTTCTTCTTCAATGGCTTTTAAAGCTATACCTACATCAGATAGTGATTATATAGTTATGGATGGCACAGAAATACCGTTACTTATCAATCAGTTTACAGAAATAATGGCTGTAGATTTGAAACAATCAGGTGCTAGTGTTGATTACAGTGCATATGGTGGGAAGAATCTTAGAGACATGTATGATCAGTTTAAGATTGATTTCCCATCACAACGTCAGCTTATGATTACAAAGTACTCTAACAGGCCACGTTTTGATGTGCCGGATAATGGTCGGTGGCTTAATTAACTATGAATGACTACATTACTTATTCATCTCCGTCGGGCTTTTACGATAAGTTGGATCCGTCACTTCTTACTGTTTACGGTTTGGTTCGTGGTAGCTATAACGTACTTATTAATGACAGCGGTAACATCGCATCAAGAAAAGGCTATACCCTCTACGGAGATGCAGGAACATCAGACACAGGAATAAAGTCAGCGTATACATGGGAGACTTCAACTAACTCTACACTACTTCTTCGTACTAAATATGATGCTTTGCAGGTATATCATAATTCTGCTTGGAGAAGTATTTTAACCGGTCTTGGAAGCTCATATAAAATGCGCTTTGCTATGTGGTGGGATAAAGCAGAATTAAAAGACAGACTACTCGCTGTTAATGGTGGAACAGTTATCTATAACTGGACAGGTGGGATGACAGAAATTGCATCATGGACAGTTAATAGTGTTACAAAGAAATACACAAAAAACGCATCAGGGGGTAATAGTTTTACATTTAGTGCATCAGGAAAAACTATTACACAATCAACTGGAACAGATTTTATAACACTAGGATTTGAGGTTGGTAGTACAATTCGTGTTATTGGTACAACAAGCAATAATGGAATATATACAATAAGAACAGTTACAGCTTCGGTAATTACAGTCGCTAGTACAGATGTACTTGTGAATGAGGTTACTACATCAACAAGCTCCATTGTAGGTATTTTAGGCAAGGAAACATGGGCTAATGAAAGGTTTACTACAACTGGAACAAAAACAATAAATATTGGAGGTAACACATTTACATATAACGCAGGAGAAAATAGCCCTACACTTACACTTACTACCGACCCGTCAGCAAGTGCAACTGTTGGTGGATTTGTGTTTCAAGTTGTGCAAACAAAAACACCTTCTGGTGGAGATTTCCCTAGCGGTTTTATTATGGATGTTATCGCATCTAACCTTAACCAAGTATATGTAGGTTACTCAAAAGCAAGAAACGTTTACTTTTCTAAACAGTCAGATTTTGGCGATTTTGCTTATAACGTAACTGTAAGAGTAACTGGCGAAGGTGGGACAATTAACCTTGATAATAACTTGCGATCAATTTCTGTTGATGATGATACGGTAGTTATTATGGCAGGAAAAAGCGATGTCCACAGGGTGACATTTACTAACTTTTCAGATGGATCTGCAAGCGGTGAGTTATTTTTAGCGCCAAAAAGTAAGACTTCTTACGGTCAAGCATCAGAGTCGCAAGAAGCTTTTGTTAAGACTAAAAATGGTATTTTGTATCTATCTCAAGAGCCGACAATCGACTTTTTAAACAACGTATCACAAGAATCAATCCCTGTATCAGATCCTATAAAAAGACTTGTAACGTCACTTAATCGCACAGATGCTTCTGGGGTATATACTAAAAATAACGCATTTTTCCTGTTTCCTTATGAGTCTATAATGCTTATTTATGATATTCAAAGACAGTTTTGGCAACCACCTCAAATAATTTCAGGGTCATGTCTTTCTCTTGATGAAAACGGTAATGTGCTAGTACATTCAGCACAAACAGACGAGTCTTTTACGCTTTTTTCTGGTATGAACGATAATGGTGTTTCTATATCATTTAGTGCTGTTACAAACATATTTACATCAGGTGCTCGATCAAAACGTAAGACATATGATGAGATTTTTGTAGAAGTTATTGTAAACGGTAACACAAATGCGCTTAATTGCTCAATGTATTCAGGCTACCGTGGCGCTTCTGGGATTGCTACGTTTCAGGTAGGTGCAGGAGATGATACACGTTTTATAGAAGAACCTGCAATATCTTCTGGTTTTGGGTCTGATCCTTTTGGAAGTACACCTTTTGGGTCATTATTCCCTGATGTTGATGAGGATAGTGAAATAGGTGCGACAAAGAAACTTTATGAAATACAAGGTATGAACAGGGTAGAAGCATTTACACAACAAATGCAGTTTGCTACCGATGAGTTGGATGCGTATTTTGAGTTAGTAAGTTGGGGTTACAATCCACAAGCAACATCCACAAGTGCTGTTGATATTATGAAAGATTAACGTGTTATACTTAAATTAATAAATAGCTATGTCAAACATTATCCAAAGTCTCCCATTTTATCTAAATCAACCACTTGGTGCTACAGATACAACAATTCAAGTTAGAGGTCTTAAAGACTCAAGAGGTAATTTAATTACAGCGATGCCATCAGGCGTGGCTCTTATCCACGTTACTATTGAGCCAAAATCTCCAACAAATCAAGAGATTATTTCATTTACAGGTATTACAGATGATGGTAATGGTGTTGTGACACTAACAGGGGTAACACGTAACCTTAACCCTGTTTCTCCATTTACAGCGCTTACAGCAGACGTACCCCACGCAAACAACTCTACTTGTGTAATTAGTAATAATCCACAAATATTTCAAGATGTTGTAATGACAAATGAAGCAAGAACAGTAACATCAGTTGTTACTTTTGGTGCTTCACCTATTATCCCTGATGCTTCTTCATCTAATCAACCTGTATCAAAATCACAGCTTGATCTAGCTGTTTTAGGAACTGTACCTGCTTCATCTACTACTGTATTAGGTGCAGTACGAGTAGCAACTGATCCTACAAAAACACTCGGTAACGTATCTCTTACAATCGCAAGTCCGTGTGTTGCTGGTTTTTCTTCTCACGGTCTTACAGCAAATGATACTATCCGTTTTACAACAACAGGAGCGCTTCCTACAGGAGTGGTTGCAGGAACAACTTACTATATCATTGCTACAGGCTTAACTTCTAACACTTTTCAATTTTCTACAACAGCAGGAGGTAGCGCGGTAAATACATCAGGGTCACAATCAGGTACACATACACTTTACAGGACAACACCTTATGCGGTTAATGATCAGGACACAAGATTGCCTACACAGGGGGAGAATGATGCAATGGTTGGTACTTCTGGTACACCAAGTAGCAGTAACAAATTTGTAACTGATGCGGACACAAGTACAACTCTTTCAGGCACAAAAGTAATTAGAGCTAATTCTGGCTTATACCCTGCCGGTGATGGATCAGCTATAACTGGTATAGGAACAAAATTAAATATTGTAACTACAGACGTAAACATCGCCAATACAACAACAGAAACAACTATTTTGTCGTATTCAGTAACCGGTGGTGTTTTGAGTACAAATAATGCAGTTAGAGTTACTTTGCACGTTAGTTCACTTGTAACTGGGCAAGCAACCGGTACAGACGCATTTACTTTTAGATTTAAATATGGGGCAACAACGCTTGTTACATTTACTCTTACCCCGACGGCAGCTACAAACTATATGGGTAAAATAGAATTTATCCTTGCAGGTGCAGGTACAACTTCATCACAAAACGGAAGTCTTGTATCTAATCTTGGTGAGCCTACTTATGTTGGTAACGCTAATACAAGAAGAATGTATTTCACTGATTCTTCACAAGGGACATCAGCAATAGATTCAACAACAGCACAAACATTGGCGGTAACAGGTCAATATGGTTCTGCTAACGCATCAAACATTGCAAATATTTCTATGATTGTAGTAGAAAAAATTTCATAATTTATGAACGAACGTACTAACATAACCGATAAAGGCTACTCATACGGTGGGAAGGACTATGTGTACGAGACACGAGTTAATCCTGTAACAAACGTATCTTATCAAGTTGCTATAGAAAAACCTGCTACAACACCGACAATTCAAACAACAACCGCGCAAAGAAATGCGGATGTGCAAACACAGGTTAAGTATGATGCTCTTACAAAAGCAAAAGGGTTGGCAACTACTCCAACAATTACAGGCACAACTACACCTACAACAACAGAAACACCTACCACCACAACACCTACAGCTACTCCAAAGAAACCAGAAGATGCTGTCAGTCTTTACTATTCACAAGGTATCACTGATCCGTACCAGATTTACTCTAAAATTCTTAATAGTAATGATGCAACAGTAGATTATAATACAGTTGTAAAAACACTTGATACATTAAAAGGTGATCAGAAACTTACAGCAGAATCAGGCTATGCTTCACAGCTACGCGTTCTTGATGAAGACAGGATAAAGGTACAGCAACAGTTTGATGAAATGAAGAAAAATCTTAGTGAGGAAAACAGGCGAGCCATTGATTCTATTACAGCTAAGTTTAATGTCCGAAGAGAAACATTAAGACAAAATATGGCTAATCTTATGGGTGTACATGAAAAGCAAGGATATGCTACAGGAGGTAATCGTTACACCCAAATGCAACAAGCAGGTATTCTTACTAATGATGAAAATAATCTTGTGGCACGACTTGGGGAACTTGATTCACAAGAGCAAATTGCGCTTCTTGAAGCATCACAAGCTAAAAGTAAGGGTGATTGGGATAATCTATCAAATACACTTAATCAATTTGATAAGATCAACGACAACCGTGTTACTATTCTTAAAAATCTATCAACCCTTGCAGAAACAACTAATAAAAAATTGGAAGCAGAAAAGAAAGCTACAGAAAAAGCAAAACTTATGGGATTTGCTAATGTTGGAGCATACGCTAAAAGTCTTGCCCCTACTTATGCACAAGAAACTCTTAACATGAATGATGCACAGCTTGATGAATACGTTAAAACAAAAGCAGAAGAACTTGGTATTGATGCAACTGTACTCAAATCCGCGGTATTAGAAAAGAGAACAGCATTACTAAAAAAGACAACAGCAGGTGGTAAAGGTACATCTAAAGCTACTAAAGCAAACTTTTACGCAGATGTAGAAGAACTTATTAAAAACAAAGCATCTCTTGGAGGTGTGCCAGTAGTTGATGTTAATGGATTTATTAATCCACAAGCATTTGAAAAGATCGTACAAGCAGGTGCTAGAGTTGGAGCTACACGTGAACAAATTGCTAATGCTTATAAGGCAAAACTATATGGAGGTAGTGGTGCTATAAAAAATTATAAAGCGTATAATTTGAAATAATTATGAAAAGCGGACTATTTGATGATCTTATTGAACAACCTACAGAAAGTCCGTCAGAATCCACTTATCAAAGTAAAAGTGGGCTTTTTCAAGATGAAGTTACAGCAACACCTGCTGATTATTATACAAAGCCAGTTGATACACCTTCACTTACTCAAGTAGAGCCAGTAAAACCTACATTTAAAACATTTTTTGATTTAACTTTTAAAGAAAAAGCAAAACTTGGTACAGCTAAAATAACTAAAGGATGGTACGGGGGATCTCTTGGAGCTGTAGCAGGACTTATAGAGTCCGTGTCTACAGGTAAAGATTTTCTTAAAGGAGCATTTACATCATCAACTGTTTCAGAAGAACTGGCAAAAGATACAACATTTGATAAAAATGTAAAGAAGCTTGCAAATCTTTATTCTAATCAAGCAGATATTACATCTGATGAACTTAAAAACACAAAGATAAGTCTAGGCCTTAACCCAGAAGATACTTTTGTAGATCAGTTGCTACAAGGTACAGGCTACCTCACTAACTTTATTGCCACCGGTGCTCCTACAAAAATGGCTACAATGGCTATTGGTTTTGGTAAGTACGCAGGGGCAGTCGCTAACTCACTTAACGTAGCATCTGAATCACTTATGGAAGCGCAAGATGTGTATAAGGAAGCTAAAGCAAATGGAAAGAGCGACATGGAAGCATACGAAGCAACACGAAATACTCTAGCAAGTAACGCACTTCTTATTGGTCTTACTAACAAAGTTAGTGGTATTTTTGAAGATACAGCATATAAGGGTTTAAAAAGACTATTTAAAATAGGGGCATCAGGAACAGTAGAAGGGTTGCAGGAAGGTCTACAAAAGATGGTATCTAACTACAATACAGATAAGCCATTGTTTCAAGGTGTAAAAGATTCATTTTTGATTGGGGCATCTCTTGGTGTGCCTATGGCAGTAGCTTTTGATACTGGATCAAAGCAAGGTAAAGAAGAAGTACAAAAGATTATTGATGAAAGTCCGGCTACAGAAGAGCAAAAGCAAGTTGCCACAGATATTCTAAATGGTGTAGCTACAGAAGAGCAGAAGCAAGCAGTCCTTAATGAAGCTATTACAAATGAAACACTCAACATATCTTTAGATGAAACAAATAAAGAAGCACTAAAAGAGGATATACAAGGCATGGTTGCTCAAGGCGCTAATATTGGTGATATTGTTATTGCGCTACAGGCAGAGGGTATTAGTCAAAATGATGCAGAAAACATCGTAGCAGAAGTTATCGCTACACCAGAAGCTACAGCAGTTGTAGAAGAAGTTGTTAAGCCAAAAGCTACACCTAAAAAAGTAGTTGCACAAGAAGCTGTAAAAACTCCAACAAAGCAAGAGATACTTGATGATGAAAATGTGCCAAAAGCGCGTAAGATGGCTATTGAAGAAATAGACTATTACCTTGGCGCATCCGAAGCAGGGCGTAGGCAGTTTACTCTTGAGAAAGATAGTTACGACTACAAGGTAACAGTAGTACCGTCTACATTCCCACAGTTTGTGCCAGAAAATATGCGATCACGAAAAGCTTTTGATAGGTTACAGCCATATTGGGAAAAACAAGAAAGGCCAAGCAACAAGACACCAATGTTGCAAAAACTCTATGATATATTCCAAAATGAAGTAGAAAAATCAGTACCAGAGAATCAGAAAAAAATTGATGAACAAATGGCACAAGAAGCTAGAGGTGACGGCCTTGAGTTTAAGACAAGAAAAACTACAGCTACACGTGAAATGGCGGTACTTGATGATTTTAAAAAGCGCTACAAGGTGCAATTCCCTACGCTTATTGTTAGTAAGATTATAGAGGGCAAGAAAACAGAACTTCATCCTAAAGGTGACGGTGAAGCAGAGGGGGCAACTGATGGTAATACTATTGCACTTGCTTTTGATGCCATCATAAATACAGGTAAACATGAGCTTATACACCTTACACTTAATAACCTCGATCAAATACCAGAACTTGCTAAATTCTCAAGACAAGACATTCTTAAAGCACAAGCAAAGAAAATGGGGGTAGAGCTTACAAAAGAAAATGAGAAAACTGTAGAAGAGCAACTTGCACTTGATTTTGAGGCATATCAAAATAAGACATATAAGCCGAACAATAGCACTATCGCTAAATTCTTTGCTTCTATCCGTGACATGATTAATAACTTTAGAGGGGTTATTGTTAAGTCAGATGGTGATGTCATAACACAGTACTACGATGCTGTACTCTATGGTGAAACAGCACGTAAACAAGAGGTTGCTATTACAACAGAAAGTAATGTTGCTAGATACCTTATTGACAATGTTCTTGACTATCGGCCAATGTACCAGACAAGGAGAGTGCTGTCGTTATCTAATGGTATTACGTCTGTGGATTTTAAAGTGGAAGAAGAACAAGATCTTATCGTTCATCATAATTTAACTGAAAAAAATCTTTTACATACTGATAAACTCGGTGGATTGCCTGTACCAAGTATTGCTATTAGTAATAAAGATAATGTTACTTCTGGTTTTGGGGATATTATTCTTGTAGGAAACAAAGACTTAATTGACCCTAAAATAAAGACAAACAAAGCTTTTAATGCTGATAGTTATTCTGCACGTTACCCTAAAATAAACTACTACGTAAAAGACAAAAAAGCTCTTGATGATGACTTCAAGAAAGTAAAAGAATACTTCACTGATCCTGAAATTTTACGTAGTCACGAAAGTGGTTTTTATACTCTTTCAGATGGTGTTGGAGATTATGGAATTGAGGGGTTGTACAGAAGTCGTGGTGTAAAAGCTATGTTTGCCATTGAAAAAGGAGCAAGTAAAGACTCTACAAGAAATGAAATAGATGATATTGCATCTAATAATCGAGATGAGTTTGAAAAGTTTGCGGATAAAATAGCTGATAAGCTTGATATTCAAAGTAGTATTTACAATGGCTATACAGCAAGTGGCAACCGAAGATCAGGTATTCCACACACACTTGAAAATGTTGTAAAGAAAATGAAAGGATCGGGGCGCACAGATGAAAAATTTAATTATGGTGTAGGTTCTCTTCGATCTGCAGTAGCTAAAAAGTTCAAAAATATAAAAGAAATACAAGCAGATCGTAAAAAGCTTATTAGTGAAGAAGAAATGTCTAAATTAAAAGATGAAACTAGCAAGCAGTTTTTTGACTTAATGGATAAGCATAATGTTGATGACTACTTCCGTTTTGCAGATAACATTGTAGATTATGAGCTTGGAAGAATATCAAAGGCGCAGTTTATGCAGTACACAGGTATTGATGAGCAAGCGGTACAAGAGTTTGAAGATTTTGGCAAATATCTTGCAGGGCTACCATCAGAATATTTTGAAGTAAAAATGCAAAGAGCTGTAAAACTTAATGAGTTTAAACTTGCCATTGTACCAGAAGAAATATCAAAAGAAGCAGAAGACATTTTAACAAAGAATGGACTTATTGTTAAAAAGTATAATAAAGAAAATAGGCAAGAAGTTATTGCTTCTAATAATGAGGTTTTCTTTAAAGAACGACAACCAAAATTCAAAGATGCCCTCAACAAATCTCTTGATGTGTACAAAGAGAGTGGCGATCTAACCACAAAAATACTTAAAGACTTAGAGGGTAAAACAACTGTATCAAAGCAGTATATTCTTGATGCTACAAATCGAGGTGATGTGAAGCAGGTGGAGAAAGACATCATACGAGATCTGCTTTTCTTTGAAAGAGATACTATTAAGGTAAAGGACTTTGCTTTTAAAGTACAGCAAGAATTATTACCTTTATATATAAAAAGTAGTGATAATATTGTCCCTAACGAAGATCAAGACTACAATCCATTCACAATGAACAATGAGGGTGGTTTTACACCAAAATGGGAATTTGTTAATTTACCAACAAATTTACGTGGAGATGTAGAGGGTTATGTAGAAAACATTTACGAAAGTCCAATACCAACAGTAGCAGGAAAACATCATTATAATTACTTAACTAATAATTATTTTGGGCATACACGTGCAGAAGATGTACCTAATAATGTTAGGCGTATTATTGAAGTACAATCTGATTTATATCAACGTAATAGAATGGAAGAAGAAAGTAGACAAGCAAAAGAAATACTTGCAAATCCTACTTATCAACCAGAAAATAAAAAGAACTTTACTAACCCAGAAGCTTTTGACTTAATTGTTAGCGAAGCAAAAAATAGATTGCGTGATGTTGCTAAACTAGAGCAATACAACGACCCTACAGCACACTTCCGTATGATCCGTGAGGAAATTAGAAGTGCAACACTTGATGGTAAAGATGTACTTCAATTTCCTACAGGAGAGACAGCTATGAAGATTGAGGGGTTGGGTAACAGCACATTGTGGGCTTTAGCTGACAATACAAATACTCGACTTATGCCTGATACATTAGAAGTTGGGCGTGAAATTATAGAAAGTAGAGCAGGAGAAACAGGTGAAGACTTGGGTAATACTTGGATCATCACTGACGTACTTGGTGATGGGAAGTTTAAGGCTGTGCAAAAAGACAAAATACCTAAGTTTGAATATATGTCTACAAACAATATGACACGATATGAAACTTTCAGTGGCATAAGAGGAACAAAAGAGGGTAATTTTACGAAAGAAGATTGGATTAAAGAAAACGCTCATTTAGGTGAAACCTTCGACATCTCCGGTAAAGTAGATACCAACAACCCTATCTACAAATTCTACGAAAAGGAAGTGGGGCGATACCTAAAGAACAACTACAAAGCTGAAATTGTAACAGATAACAAGGGTGTAACATGGTACGAAGTAAAGCTTAAAGATGAGTACAAGGGTGCTGTAGTAGCATTTAAGGAGCGTGTTTCACGTGCTGATAATGAAGAGTACATCAAGAAAACATATCCTAAGTACTACGAAGCTATCCGTGCTAAACTTCCTCCACAGAAAGCATCGCGTGCTTTTGATCGTGCTAAGGCAAGACTACAGGAACAATTCCAGTTTGATACCACATATACCACTATAAAGATTGCAGATGAGATGGCAAAAGCTATGGAAGTAGTAGCTCAAAATCCTGACTATGCAAGAAAAGTTGCGCTAGGGCTTGAAGAAGCGCCACTTGATGTTACTGACACAGCTATCTCTCTTGCGGTTGCTGAAACAGCAAAAGAAAAAGGTGACTACCAATTACAAGCAGATAGTGAAAAAGAGCGCTCACTACGACAGTCACGAAGAGGGCAAGAAATTGTTATGGAAAAAGGGCGTGTTGATGAAAATTCATCTGATTACTTTATTAAGCAAGTGCTAGATAGACGTAAGGAGCTTATTGCTCAAAAATATAAGCCATTTATGAAGAAAGCGAAACCTTTTTTGGAGTTATTAGATGAAGTAAAGGAAAATAAGATAAAGAAAAACAAAAAGATTAAAAGCGATCTTGAATTAAAAATTGAGGATTTCGACAACTTCTTAATGGAGATGGCGTGCTAAACTTATAATATATGGCTACATTCTGTCTCTTACCTGAACAAATACAAATACTCAAAAAGGAAATGAAGGCCAAAGGTGCTAAGGCTATTGTTGAGATGTCTTCACAACAGCGTAAAAGCTTCTTTACAGAAGTGCTAGGCAACGCTGATGCAGGATCACAACTTACATCTTCTTTTGAAAAAGCTATGGCTTCTAAGCAATCTAAGGCGCTATCTAATTGGGCTAAAACTGTTTTTACAGAAAAGGAACGCAAAGAAAAAACATATCCTGACGTTATCAGTAAGATCAACAACCTACAAAAAGAGGGTATTTTAAAACCATCTCTTACTAATCAGTACCTCGACAGTCTTATCGCTACATCTCTTGGGCTAGAACTAAAACCAGAAGAAGTAAAGAAGATTGATGAACTATCAGAAAAGATCCAAAAGGAAGAGACAAAGACCCCTGACAGTGAGTTTTTTGGCTACCATACTGACTATTTTAAGGCGCGTAAGGAAATGAACGATTATATACAGTCAATATCTCCTAGCGATACTGTAGAGGTACTTTTTGGGCTTATTGGAAGAGGAAATTTGCTTGCATCCGCAAAGTCTCCTACAACAAACATTGTATCTAACTTATCAAGTTTTATTACAGAGCCACTGGTTAGGCGCATGGTTGCAAGAAAAATGTCTGGTGCTAACAGTGATCTTATTGTGCCATTTATAAAAGAAGCTTATAAAATCTACAAAGAAACAGGTTACGACCCTGTGCGTATGATTAAGATGCAAGACGAGCAAAAAACACTTGGTGAAGCAAGAACTTCCGCACAAGGAGCAGGAAAAATAAGAGCAGTCGCACGCGCGTACGAAGATATAGTATTTAAAAAGCTTATGGGGACACCTGATATTTTGTCCGCTTCCGCACACTTCGCTGACACGCTTAACATTTTATCTACAAAAGTAGCTGATCAAGAAGGATTGAAGGGTGAAGAACTAAAGAAGAGGGCTAGAGAGCTATTTATAGATGCTACAAAGCTTAGAGATACTAAGAATGACATAGCTGACGTTTTACGTGTTGGTGCTATTGAAAACGCATTATATGCCACATTCCAACAGGATAGTTGGTATTCAAGACTAGCACTTGATATACGAAATAAGATAGATAAAGCAACCGGAGAGTTAAAGCTTGGAACTAACTTAGAGCCATTCATCAAAACTCCTGTAAACGTAATAGGGGCAGGTATGGAGTATTCTGGTATCACATTACCATTTATCGTTGCAAACATGATTTCTAACGCGAAAAAGGGCAACCAAGTGGTGACACAAGAAATGTCTCGGCAAGTGATCCGTGCAGGACTTGGGCTAACAATAGCTTCTATTATTGCGATGCTTCTTGATGATGATGAATATATGCCTGACTATACGATTGCAGATGCTAAGCAAAAGGAAGCTACACGACTTTCTAATGCTACTTACAACTCTATCCGTATTGGTGATAAATGGGTGTCTCTTGATTACTTTGGAGTACTTGGAGTTGTTATTGCAGGGATTATGGGGGCACGACAAAAAGAAACAGCTATAGAAAAAGGTGTATCTTTCGTGCAAAACGCAGTATCACAAGTTAGAAGAGCGCCTGTTATATCTACGTTTTTTGATGTTGGAAAGTGGTTTGATGAGAATAAAAAATACCAAAAAACAGCCGATGAAATGTATGGTGAGTTGGTAGGTAATTTAGTTGCTTTTGGCTACTCAAGAAGTGTGCCAATGATCATTTCCGACATTGCAAAAGCAGTTGATGATAAGGAAAGATACAATGATTACAAGAGTTTTATGGATGATGTGTACATGAAAATACCGTTTAAGCGAGAAACACTACCGCCAAAGTTTAATGATTTAGGGCAGATAATCCCTACAGAAAACGCTTTTTGGACTATTATGGCCGGTGCGCGTGTTAAGTCTGCTAATGATGATAAGGTGTACCGAGAGATACTAAAACTATCAAATGAGGGGCAAGATTTTGCCATTACAGCTAATAATTTTAAAGAGATGAAGGTAGCAAAAGAAGTGCTATCGCCATATGAATATAACGAGCTTTTTGGGCAAGTGCAAGAAAGTATACGAAATGCTTATCTAACAACATCAGAAACACCTGAATATAAAGAAGCAGATAACGAAGGGAAGGTAGCTCTCCTTAAAGAAGTCCGTAGAGGGGTGATGGAAGCGGTACTTTCAGAAACACCTTACTACAACCGTATTATCCAAGGTATAGAATCGAAAGATACAAAATAACTACAAGTATAACTGTAGCTCCTCTGAACCATTCTACCTGATTTTCTAAATCGTATATTCTCTTTTTAAGAGATCTTATTTCATCCATATACTAGCATTATATATATCTGGTATATGTATGTCAAGGAATATCTGGGTAGAAATTATGCTATTGTCATAGTCAATTTTGTATATTTGTAAAAAGCATTATATTACAACGCTTTTTTAGAAATGGAATTATGACATTTCATAATTTACATCTGGGTAGAACGTCTGGGTACACAAATATCTGGGTAGGATTTGTCATAATTATTTCATAATAGCTAAAAAAGCCTTATATTATATGTGTTTTAAAGCATTAAATTATGCTGTTTCATAATTAGCATAATCTGGGTAGAAATTATGCTATTGTCATAATCTCTGACGATACTGACGATAGTTTTACTATGTTTGTGGAGCAAGTAAAAATACCCCACACAGGGGTACTTTTACGCTAACAATCTTCCTGCTATTTATGCTGTAACTTCTCGCACAGTGTAGGTAGCATCTTCAAATGTATTGTCTCCCTTATTTTCAAAAGAAAATACACCTTGCTCTGTAGTAAACTCTACAACCCCTTCGCCAAAAGCTGTTGCGGTAACTGGCATAACTTCGCCAGTTTCCTTATTAACAAGTTCTCGCTGTACTGCTTGCCCTGTATGAGCAACTAATTCTTCGTGTGTTTGCATACTTATTTTTCACTTAAAGGCACGTTTGTAAAGAATCTATTGATTACGACTAACGCTCCAAGTAAACTTGTTACAGCGCTTGCCATTTCTGGTGACATTGGAACTGCTTGTAGCGCCTGTAAAACAGGAATAAATGCTACAAGAACACCAAGCCACACTGTTTTTGATTTTAACATTGAGTTAATCATTTTAGTTTAG
>ERZ724505.1195-NODE-1195-length-14597-cov-8.423807_pt1 | contig 14597 bp, 11 predicted proteins | sample MGYA00376038_ERZ724505 | MGnify/ENA primary metagenome ERZ724505 (study PRJEB28724, sample SAMN07190884) | wastewater metagenome | isolation source: effluent of sewage treatment plant in Hong Hong | place: Hong Kong | collected 2016-03-17 ... | reverse complement strand
CCTTGACCTTGGCAGCGTCGTCCACGCCGGGAGGCACGCGGTGGGTCAGCAGGTCGAGCAGGAAAGCGTCTTCGCCAGCGGGCGGATTCTTGATCAGTTCGATCAGTTCAGCAACTTGCTGAGCGGACAGGGGCAGGGGAGGAATACCCAGCGCGGCGCGCTCGGCAGCATGTTGGCGATAGGCTTGCAGCATGTGTTGTTACCTTGAGGTCAAGAGCAAGGGTTCAGGCGGATTTCCCACCGAGGGAGGCGGAAATACGGAAGACCGCTATTTTCGCCTACGTCTGCGGGGAAATCCCACTGTTTTTAAGAAAAGACTTCAATCCGGTACGGTTGGACGTCTTGATTGGCCGACAGGACGCTCATTTTTGGGGCATCACAGCCATTTGGCAACCGTATCGTGCAATTTTTGGGCCGGGGCCCCATGAAAAAAACCGCAGGCGGTGCTGCGGTTTTTGATGTGGTGCAGCCCCGAATTGGGGACTGAAAGCACCATTACTGGGCGGCTGGCGCGGGGGCGTCGAATACCGACGAGTTGGTGGGGTTCTTCTTCAGTTCTTCCACAGCGGCCTTCTGAGCTTCGTGCATGCAACCGTCCACCATGCGTTGGCCGGATTTCTTGTTCATCAGCATCGACTTGTTCAGGATCTGGATCAACAGTGTGGTGTCTTTGATGTCTTCCAGGCGGATGGCGCCGGTCGACGACAGCACGGGCTTCATGGTCCAGCTTTGCTTGGCCAGGTCCAGCTTGACGTAGCCAGGGTTCTGGGTATCGCGTGCCACGGAGAGGGTCTTGCCCGCGTCGCATTGGTACTTGCCGTACAGAACGCGCTCAGCGGCGGCTTGTTGTTCTTCGGTGGCGGCGGCCAGGGGCTCAACCTTGGCCTTGCCGGCGGCAACGGCGGGGGCCACAAAGGTGCCGGCGACCATGCCCAGCAGCAAACCAGCGGTGATGGAGGCAGTCTTGGAGGTGCGGTGCATCTTGGAGGGCGTGGACATCATCGGGTTCCTGAGTTGATTAGGTCGATGATCTTGCCATTGATTGATGACCGCCAATAGGGGGAACTGGGCTTGAAATCCCCCAAAAAACAAGCCCGGTTGGCTTGTGGCGACAACCGGGCTGGACTTGGGGGCAGCTTGGGCTCAGAACGTGTCGCCTGGTACGCGAACCCAGCCTTCCATGAGGATGCGGGCGCTGCGGCTCATGATGGCCTTGGTGACCGTCCATTGGCCGTTCACCTGCTTGGCTTGTGCGCCGACACGCAGGGTGCCGGACGGGTGACCAAATCGCACCGCTTCGCGTTCGCCACCACCGGCCGCCTGGTTGACCAACGTGCCGGGGATGGCGGCCGCTGTGCCGATGGCCACCGCACAGGTGCCCATCATGGCGTGGTGTAGCTTGCCCATGGACAAGGCGCGCACCAGCAGGTCCACATCACCGGCTTCAATGGTCTTGCCACTGGATGCCTTGTAGGCGGTGGGCGGCGCCACGAAGGCGATCTTGGGGGTGTGCTGGCGGGTGGCAGCTTCTTCAGGCGTCTTGATCAAGCCCATGCGCAAGGCGCCGGCCACGCGGATGGCTTCGAAACGCTTGAGCGCTTCGGGGTCGGAGTTGATGTCCTCGCGCAGTTCGGTGCCGGTGTAGCCGATGTCCTTGGCGTTGACGAACACGGTGGGGATGCCGGCTGTGATCATCGTGGCCTTGAGGGTGCCCCCTTTGACAACGGACTCGGGCACTTCCAGGCCATCGACCAAATTGCCCGTGGGGAACATCGAGCCGCCTTCGTCGCCATCGTCAGATGGGTCCATGAACTCGAGCACGATCTCGGCGGCGGGGAAGGTCACGCCGTCCAGCTCGAAGTCACCGGTCTCCTGCACCTGGCCGTTGGTGACTGGCACGTGGGCGATGATGGTCTTCTTGATGTTGGCCTGCCAGATGCGGACCACGCACACGCCGTTGTCCGGCACGCGCGAAGGATCAACCAGGCCGGCGTGGATGGCGAAGGCGCCAGCCGCCGTGGACAGGTTGCCGCAGTTGCCTGACCAATCCACGAAAGGCTTGTCGATCGACACCTGGCCATAGAGGTAGTCCACGTCGTGACCAGGCACGCTGGACTTGGACAGGATCACGCACTTGGAAGTCGACGACGTGGCGCCGCCCATGCCGTCGATGTGGGCGGCATAGGGGTCGGGGCTGCCGATCACGCGCATGAACAGCTTGTCGCGTGCTTCGCCTGGGACCTGACACGAGGCGGGCAGGTCAGCCAGGCGGAAGAACACGCCCTTGCTGGTGCCGCCACGGATGTAGGTGGCGGGGATCTTGACTTGGGGTGCGAATGCCATGCTGAAGACCTTTCAGGCTGCCTTGTTAGCTGCCAGGAAATCTTGTGCAAAGCGCTGCAACACCCCACCGGCCTGGTAGACCGAGACTTCTTCAGCCGTGTCCAGGCGGCAGGTCATCGGCACCTTCACGACTTCGCCGTTCTGGCGGGTGATGACCAGGTTCAGGTCGGCGCGAGGCTTCAGGTCGCCTTCCACGTCATAGGTCTCGGTGCCGTCCAGGTTCAGCGTCAGGCGGTTGGTGCCGGGCTTGAACTCCAGGGGCATCACGCCCATGCCGATCAAGTTGGTGCGGTGGATGCGCTCGAAGCCTTCGGCCGCAATGGCTTCCACGCCAGCCAGACGCACGCCCTTGGCGGCCCAGTCACGCGAGGAGCCTTGTCCGTAGTCGGCGCCGGCCACGATGATCAGCGGCTGCTTGCGGTCGTAGTAGGTCTCCATGGCTTCCCACATGCGCACGACCTTGCCTTCGGGCTCGACGCGGGCCAGCGAGCCGGCCTTCACCTTTCCTTCGGCATCGCGCACCATCTCGTTCTTCAGCGTTGGGTTCGCGAAGGTGGCGCGCATGGCGGTGAGGTGGTCGCCACGGTGGGTGGCGTAGGAGTTGAAGTCTTCCTCGGGCAGACCCATCTTGTGCAGGTACTCACCGGCGGCCGAGTTCATCAGGATCGCGTTGGACGGCGACAGGTGATCGGTGGTGATGTTGTCCGGCAGGATGGCCAGCGGCCGCATGCCCTTGAGCGTACGCGGGTTGGCGGCCAGTGCGCCCACACCTTCCGTGTCCCAGTAAGGCGGGCGGCGGATGTAGGTGGATTGCGGGCGCCAGTCGTACTGCGGGCTCACCTTCACGCCCTTGTCGGCTTGAATGGCGAACATGGGTTCGTACACCGCGCGGAACATTTCGGGCTTCACGGCGGCCTTGACGATGGCGTCGATTTCGTCGTCCGAAGGCCAGATGTCTTTCAGGCGAATTTCCTTGCCGTCAACAACCGCCAATACATCGTTCTCGATGTCGAAGCGCACGGTGCCGGCAATCGCATAGGCCACCACCAGCGGAGGCGAGGCCAGGAAGGCCTGCTTGGCGTAGGGGTGGATGCGGCCATCGAAGTTGCGGTTGCCCGAGAGCACGGCGGTGGCGTACAGGTCGCGGTCAACGATTTCCTTCTGGATGACCGGGTCCAGCGCGCCAGACATGCCGTTGCAGGTGGTGCAGGCAAAGGCCACGATGCCGAAGCCGAGCTTTTCCAGGTCGCCCAGCAGGCCGGCTTCCTTCAGGTACAGCTCAACGGCCTTCGAGCCAGGGGCCAGGGAGGACTTGACCCAAGGCTTGCGCGTCAGGCCCAGCTTGTTGGCGTTGCGTGCCAGCAAGGCGGCTGCAATCACGTTGCGCGGGTTGGAGGTGTTGGTGCACGAGGTGATGGCGGCGATGATCACCGCGCCATCGGGCATCGTGCCTTCGCCAGCGGCGGGCATGGCCCACTTGCCAGCGATGCCCTTGGCGGCCAGATCAGATGTGGCCACGCGAGCGTGCGGGTTCGAGGGGCCAGCCATGTTGCGCACAACGGTGGACAGGTCGAACGTCAGATCGCGTTCGTATACGGCCTTGGCCAGGCTGTCAGACCACAGGCCCGCCACCTTGGCATAGGTCTCGACCAGCTTGACTTGTTCCGCTTCGCGGCCCGTCAGCGTCAGGTAGTCCAGCGTTTGCTGGTCGATGCTGAACATGGCGGCGGTCGCGCCGTATTCAGGGGCCATGTTCGAGATGGTGGCGCGGTCGCCAATCGTCAACTTGGATGCACCTTCGCCATAGAACTCGAGATAGGCGCCCACGACCTTGGACTTGCGCAAGAACTCGGTCAGCGCCAGCACCACGTCGGTGGCGGTGATGCCAGGTTGGCGCTCGCCAGTCAGCTTCACGCCGACGATTTCAGGCAGGCGCATCCACGAGGCGCGGCCCAGCATCACGTTCTCGGCTTCCAGGCCGCCCACGCCGATGGCGATCACGCCCAGCGCGTCCACGTGCGGCGTGTGCGAATCGGTGCCCACGCAGGTGTCGGGGTAGGCCACGCCCTTGTCGGCGTGGATCACGGGGGACATCTTCTCCAGGTTGATCTGGTGCATGATGCCGTTGCCCGCAGGGATCACGTCCACATTGGCAAACGCATTCTTGGTCCACTCGATGAAGTGGAAGCGGTCTTCGTTGCGGCGCTCTTCGATGTCGCGGTTCTTCTGGAAGGCTTGCGGGTCAAAGCCGCCACATTCAACGGCCAGCGAGTGGTCCACGATCAGCTGTACGGGCACCACGGGGTTCACCTTGGCGGGGTCGCCGCCTTCCTTGGCAATGGCATCACGCAGGCCGGCCAGATCCACCAGCGCGGTCTGGCCCAGGATGTCGTGGCAGGCCACGCGAGCGGGGAACCAGGGGAAGTCGAGGTCGCGCTTGCGCTCGATCAGCTGCGTCAGGCAGTCGTTGATGATGGCCGGATCGGCCTTGCGCACGATGTTTTCAGCATGCACGCGCGAGGTGTAAGGCAGGGTGGCCCAGGCGCCGGGTTTGATCGCTTCAACAGCGGCTTGGGTGTCGAAGTAGTCCAGCGATGTGCCGGGCAGGTTCTTGCGGAATTGGGTGTTCATGGCGCGCAACGTGGCAAATCAAAACGGGGCAAGGCTTGGGCGAAATCAGCCGGCCTGAAACGACAAGTGGCGCCACTCACTGATTGCGATGTGGCGCCACGTTTTTTCAAAGGATTACTTGCGATCCTTGATCGGCACGAACTTCTGATCCTCTGGGCCCACGTAGTTGGCCGAAGGACGGATGATCTTGCCGTCAATGCGTTGTTCGATCACGTGGGCCGACCAGCCCGAGGTGCGTGCGATCACGAACAGCGGGGTGAACATGTCCGTCGGCACGCCCATCATGTGATAGCTCACCGCGCTGAACCAGTCCAGGTTGGGGAACATCTTTTTGATTTCCCACATCACCGATTCCAGTCGCTCGGCGATGTTGTACATCTTCATGTTCGACTGTTCCTTGGACAGGTCTTCCGCCACCTTCTTGATGACCACGTTGCGGGGGTCGCTCACGGTGTACACGGGGTGACCGAAACCGATCACGACTTCTTTGCGCTCCACACGGGCACGGATGTCGGCCTCGGCCTCATCAGGATTGTCGTAGCGCTTCTGGATTTCGAAAGCGACTTCGTTTGCGCCGCCGTGCTTGGGGCCACGCAGGGCACCAATGCCACCGCACAGTGCGGAGTACATGTCCGAACCTGTACCAGCCACCACGCGCGAGGTAAAGGTCGAGGCGTTGAATTCGTGCTCGGCGTACAGGATCAGGCTGGTGTGCATGGCGCGAACCCAGCTGTCACGGGGCTTCTCGCCGTGCAGCAGGTGCAGGAAGTGGCCGCCGATGGAGTCATCATCGGTTTCAACTTCGATGCGCTTGCCGTTGTAAGCAAAGTGGTACCAGTACAGCAGCATCGAGCCCAAGCAAGCCATCAGCTTGTCAGCGATGTCGCGGGCGCCTGGGTGGTTGTGGTCTTCTTTCTCGGGCTTGACACAACCCAGCACCGACACGCCTGTGCGCATCACGTCCATGGGGTGAGCCGATGGGGGCAGTTGCTCCAGGGCGACTTTCACGGCAGCAGGCAGGCCGCGCAGGGCCTTCAGCTTGGCCTTGTAGCCAGCCAATTCGGCCACATTGGGCAACTTGCCATGCACCAGCAGGTGGGCAATTTCTTCGAATTCGCAAGTCGTGGCCACATCCAGAATGTCATAGCCACGGTAGGCCAGATCATTGCCCGTGCGGCCCACGGTACACAGGGCCGTGTTGCCTGCAGCGGTGCCAGACAGGGCCACGGACTTTTTGGGCTTGAAACCGGGAGTGGTTGTTTCGGGGGTAGCGCTCATGAGATGAGTTTCCTGGCTTGAAGGTTGAGGCAGTCAGTTGAAACAGTCTGGGGATTACTTCTTGGACGCAAACAGCGCATCCAGCTTGCCTTCGAAGGCATGGTAGCCAATGCGGTCATACAGCTCTTCACGAGTCTGCATCAAATCAACCACATTCTTTTGATGGCCGTCACGGCGAATGGCGGTGTACACCGCTTCAGCGGCCTTGTTCATGGCGCGGAAAGCGCTCAAGGGGTACAGCACCATGCCCACGCCGGTGGGGCGCAGGTCGTCCACGCTGAACAGCGGTGTCTTGCCAAATTCAGTGATGTTGGCCAGCACTGGCACTTTCACAGCTTTGACGAATTTTTCGTAAGTGGGCAGATCGTAAGCAGCTTCGGCAAAGATGCCATCGGCACCAGCTTCCACGCACTTGATTGCACGCTCAATCGCAGCGTCCACACCATGCACTTGGATGGCATCGGTGCGGGCAATCAAAAAGAAGCTCGCATCGGTCTTGGCATCAGCCGCAGCCTTCACGCGGTCCACCATTTCTTCGGTGGACACGATTTCTTTACCTGGGCGATGGCCGCAACGCTTGGCGCCTACCTGGTCTTCAATGTGGCAGGCAGCAGCGCCGGCCTTGATCAGGCTTTTGACCGTGCGCTCAATGTTGAAAGCCGAGGGGCCAAAGCCGGTGTCGATGTCGACCAACAAAGGCAGGTCGCACACATCGGTGATGCGGCGAGTGTCAATCAACACATCGTCCATGGTGTTGATGCCCAGGTCAGGCAGGCCCAGCGAGCCCGCAGCCACGCCGCCGCCCGACAGGTAAATCGCCTTGTAGCCTGCGCGCTTGGCCAGCAGGGCATGGTTGGCGTTGATTGCGCCAATCACCTGCAGGGGGGCTTCTTCCTTCAGGGCTTGGCGAAAACGCTCGCCGGGAGTCATCAGGGCCATGTTCCGGTCTCCAGATTGAACAATGCGTTGAGTTGGCCTATTCCTAGGCAACGCGCGTGCCAATGTCGACAGCGGAACTGCTTGATGCCACCGACCTGCGGTAACTGCTTGATTTTCAAAGGCTAGAGCAAAGCAGCTGATTTGAATAGCCCGGTTGTTTCCCCATGCGTGTTCCAAAATTGAAACATAATGATGAAACTTTGAAACGTCAAATGTGAAACGCACATGAAACCAGCATGAAGCGCGACCCGTCCCTGCCTCCGCAAATCGTGGCCGTCGGCTTTCGCCGCATCAACAAAATGCTGCAAGACCTCGCGCCCGCGTTCCATGCCCGAGCCCACGTGGAAGTCGTGGATGTGGGCTTTGCCAACGCCGTGGCCCGTGTGCAAGCCATCGCGGCCCAGCGGCCCATTGATGTGGTGGTGGCGGCCGGCTCAAATGGCGCGTATCTACGCCAGCAGCTGGAAATGCCCGTGGTGCTGGTCAAGGTTGGGGGGTTTGACGTGCTGCAGGCGCTGTCGCACGCCAAGCGACTGTCCACCCGGGTGGGGTTGGTCACCTACGAAGGCATGTTGCCCGACCTCAGTCCCTTGTCTGACTTGTTGACCCTGGACGTGGTTCAACGCACCTACCGCACCGAAGAGGAGGCCCGACTCTGTGTGCAGGAACTCAAGCAGGCTGGGGTGGAGGTGGTGGTTGGCTCCGGTGCCGCGGTGGATTGCGCCGATGACTTGGGCTTGATGGGCGTCTTTCTGTATTCGGTTGATGCCGTGCGCGAAGCCCTGGACGATGCCCTCGAAGTGGCGCGCGCCTCACGCATTGAATGGGCCAAGCGCGAAAGACTGAACACCATCCTGGCGCAACTCAGCGATGGCGTGATTGCCGTGGACAAAAGCGAGCGCATTCAAACCCTCAACCCCGCCATGGCCGACTGGCTGGGGGTAGACCCCTCCGCCTGGTTGGGGCGAGAGCTCTCGTCCGTGTGCCCAGAACTGAGCCTGAAGCAAACCTTGCGGTTGGCCTTGCCCGAGTTGGAGCGCATCGAAAAAATCAGAGGCAAAACCCTGATCGCCAACCGCATGCCTATTCAGGAGCAGGGCGAACTGACGGGGGCAGTGTTGACCTGCCAGGACCCCATCTCCATTCAGCGTGTCGATCGCCACCTGCGCAGCCGAGCCAACAGTCAGCCTCATACGCATCGATATGCCTTGGGTGACCTGACTGGCTCCAGTGCTTGCATGCAGCGGGTTCGCTTCCTGGCTGAGCGGTTTGCCGCCACCAACTCGACCGTGCTGCTTGCCGGCGAAAGCGGCACGGGCAAAGAGCTCATTGCCCAAGGCATCCACATGGCCAGCGATCGGCGCGACATGCCTTTTGTCGCGGTCAATTGCGCAGCCGTTTCTGAAACCCTGCTGGAAAGTGAGCTGTTTGGCTATGAAGAGGGCGCTTTCACGGGGGCCCGCCGGGGCGGCAAAGTGGGTTTGTTCGAGGCCGCACACAAAGGCACGCTTTTCCTCGACGAAATTGGAGATCTGCCCCTGACCTTGCAAACCCGGCTGCTGCGCGTGCTGCAAGAGCGGGAAATTTTGCGCGTAGGGGCGACCGAGCCCACGCCCATCGATGTCCGAATCATTGCCGCCACGCATCACGACTTGCCATCACGCGTTAGCCAAAGCCAGTTCCGGTTGGATCTCTTCTATCGCCTCAACATCCTCCGGCTTGAGGTACCGTCCCTGCGGCAACGCATGGAAGACCTGCCTGAGTTGGTCGATGCCATGTCTGCTCGCCTGTTTGATCGGCGTCGCTTGATCATGGAAGGCTGGGGCGAGGTGCGGTCTGCCTTGCTGGCTCAAGGGGCGCATTACCATTGGCCGGGCAACGTGCGTGAACTCGAAAATATCCTGGAGCGACTTGTCGCCAGTTGGCCCATCGGTGCCAACGACTTGGCGTTGATCGTGCCAGAACTGTTGGGGGGCTTGGCTGCGCAAGGGAGACCGAATTGGCCTGTCTCGCCGGCCTTCACGCCAGGTTCGGTTGGCGCGGGACCGGTCTCTGCGCACGCCAGGGGGGCGCCAGATGAGCGCGAACGCTTATTGGCCGCTTTGGCTCAGTCCGGTGGCGACAAAACCCGGGCTGCTGCGGCTTTGGGTATGGGGCGAACCACCCTATGGCGCAAACTCAAGCAACATGGCCTGACGTAATTAGCATATCTCTGCGGCTCGCGCACTTCAGTGCGAGTGAAGGTCTTCAAAAAATGCGTGCTTGATCTCGGCCGGCAGTGGCTGCCCCGTCAGCCAGGCGCGTTCCAGCACATACCAGTAATGACGGTAGCTGGCGCGGTCATGCAACTGTCCACGGTAAGACGTCGGGGCCCAGTGCGCCTGTTGCGCAGCCAGCAAAATCTCCACCGCGTCATCCACTTCGTATGTCAGAGGGGCAAACGCCTCAATGATCGCGGGGATCTGATCTGGGTGAATGCTCCACATGCGCGTGTAGCCCAGCTCGCGTGAAGCACGCTCTGCAGCCTTGCTCAAGGCCTTGGTGTCCTTGAACTCAGTGACCACGCAGTGCGAAGGCACAATGCCCGCCGCATGGCACGCAGCCGCTATGTCCAGTTTGGCTCGCAACACCAGTGGGTGGGTGAATTGCCCGGTTGCCGTCATGGCTGATGCGGGAATCGCGCCACGATGCTCGGACACGAAATCCATCAGTCCAAACGACAACGATTCCAGCCCGGGTAGTGCGGCTATGTCTGCCACTTCCTGTACGGCCTTGTGGGTCTCGATCAGGGCGTGAACAGGAATCTTGCGCCCCACATTGTGTTTGAGGCGCGCCTGCTTGATCGTTTCAATGGCGCGTTGTGCTTCTTGCGCGTGGGCCACCTTGGGCACCATCAGGAAGGCAACCTTTTCACCCGCCAGCTTGATCAGCGTGTCTACATCGTCTTCAAAACGTGGGTGGCTGGGGGCATGCACTCGTGCCCCCACGCGACCATGGGTATTGGCCATGCTGGTTAGCAACTCAGACACCATCAGCGCGTGCTCGTGTTCGCCCCCTACCGGCGCGCCGTCCTCCAGATCCAGCGTGACATCAAACACCGCATGGCCTGCGTCCTCTGCCATCTCGGTTTGCAGGTTCATCGCCTTCAACATGCGCGACTCCACCCCAGCGTAATGGTCGCAAACCGGCAGGGTGGGGGAGGCATGCTGTGCCCCGAACAGGGCATGGCGAGGGTGGATGGCAGTCAGTGTCGACACACGGCGTCCTTCATGCGGCCCATTGGGCCATTCAGGTTCATGGTGTCGAAAAAAAAGCCGGCTTGCAACAGCAAACCGGCTTTTCTTGTGTGAGATCAGTGTGAAGGCATCAATGCGCGATGCCCCGCTGTCTCAAAGGCATCACAGCAGGTGCTTGACGCCGTCTTGTTCGCCTTGCAGCTCAGCCAGGGTCTTGTTGATGCACTCTTGCGAGAAAGCATCGATTTCCAGGCCTTCGACGATCTTGTACTCGCCGTTTTCGCAGGTCACGGGGTAGCCGAACATCACTTCAGCAGGAATGCCGTATTCGCCCTTGGAAGGAATGCCCATGGTGACCCACTTGCCGTTGGTGCCCAGGGCCCAGTCGCGCATGTGGTCGATGGCGGCGTTGGCAGCCGAAGCAGCCGACGACAGACCGCGAGCGGCGATGATGGCGGCGCCACGCTTGCCCACGGTAGGCAAGAAGGTGTTGGCGTTCCAGTCGTGGTCGTTGATGGTGTCCTTCACCGACTTGCCGTTCACGGTAGCGTAACGGTAGTCAGCGTACATGGTGGGCGAGTGGTTGCCCCACACGGCCAGCTTCTCGATGTCGCCCACGGCGCAGCCGATCTTGGTGGCGATTTGCGAAGCAGCGCGGTTGTGGTCCAGGCGCAGCATGGCGGTGAAGTTCTTGGCAGGCAGATCGGGCGCCGACTTCATGGCGATGTAGGCATTGGTGTTGGCTGGGTTGCCGACCACCAGAACGCGAACGTTGCGCGAAGCAACAGCATTCAGAGCCTTACCTTGGGCGGTGAAGATCTGGGCGTTGGCAGCCAACAGGTCAGCACGCTCCATGCCTGGGCCGCGAGGACGTGCGCCAACCAGCAAAGCGTAGTCGGTGTCCTTGAAGGCGGTCATGGGGTCAGCGTGGGCTTCGATACCGGCCAGCAGAGGGAAGGCGCAGTCTTCCAGCTCCATGATCACGCCCTTCAGAGCGTTTTGGGCCTTCTCGTCAGGAATTTCCAGCAATTGCAGGATCACGGGCTGATCCTTGCCCAGCATTTCGCCAGAGGCAATACGGAACAGCAGGGCGTAGCCGATTTGACCAGCGGCGCCGGTAACGGCAACGCGAACGGGTTTCTTGCTCATGAGGAACTCCGAAAAGGAAGTAGTTGAGACGTGGGAATTAGTACAACCCATTAGTGTAGCGCTGCTGAAGCACCTGTGGGTGTGACTTCCGACCTATTGGCATGGTCTTATGTCTTATATAAGACATTCTTTACCTGTTTGATGGACGCCAGGGGCTGGTTTGTGGTGGAATCGGTCCTTCGTTCGTGGCTGGCTGTACGAGGCCATTTTTGGGAAACCCGCTGCCGTGGTGACGCCCCTGTCTACCCCATCTCCTGTGCTTGAAGCGCACCCCCTGGGTGTGGGTCAGGCCAGCGGCGTGGTCACGCCATCTTTCAGCCCGCTCTACCTCCAAATCAAAGGTCTGATTCTCAAGGGCCTGCAAGATGGTGAATGGCGTCCAGGCGAGGCCATCCCCAGTGAATTGGAATTGGCCGCCCGCTTCAAGGTCAGTCAGGGCACCGTTCGCAAGGCCATTGACGAGCTGGCGGCTGAAAACCTCCTCATGCGCCGCCAGGGGAAAGGCACCTTTGTCGCCACCCATGCGGAAGAGCAGGTCCAATACCGCTTTCTGCGCCTCACGGCAGACCAACCTGGTCAGGCCGAGCGGGCTCAGCGCGAGTTTCTTGATTGCCGTCGCCTCAAGGCCCCTGCTGACGTGGCGCGGGCCCTCAATTTGCAGCCCGGTGAAATCGTGGTCGAAGTGCGGCGCGTGCTGTCGTTTTCCGGTCGCCCCGTCATTCTTGATGACATCTGGCTGCCAGGCCATCTGTTCAAAGGCCTGACGGCCGAGCGACTGTCTGACTACCAAGGCCCCATGTACGGCCTGTTTGAATCTGAATTTGGCGTGCGCATGATTCGCGCCGAAGAAAAGTTGCGTGCAGTGGTGGCCGATGAGTCGGTTGCGGCATTGCTCAAAGTGGAGAGTGGTCACCCCTTGCTGAGTGTGGAGCGTTTGTCTCACACCTATGGCGACCAGCCGGTCGAGTTGCGGCGCGGCCTTTATTTGACCGATCACCATCACTATCGAAACGAACTAAGCTAGACAAGTTTGACCGGCGGGGCCTGCAATCAACAGATTTGACAACTGTTTGACGGCAGGCCCCGTCAGTTGGGCGAGGGATTGCCCTAAAATCCCGGATTCTTCTCTTGACAGATTTTTGACGCTAGGCAGGAGCCTCCAACAACATGGCTGACAACGCGAAAACCCCACGCCCCGTCTACCGGAACATTCACGTGACGGACATCGTCACATACCGACTGCCGCTTGCAGGGATCGTCTCGATCCTGCATCGCATCAGCGGTGCCTTGATGTTCCTGTTGATGCCCTTCATCATCTGGATGTTCGACACCTCTGTGTCGTCGGAAATCTCGTATGACACCTTCACCTCGGTGTTCACCGCAGGTTGCGCTGGTGGCGCCGTGCCGGGCTGGTTCTTCAAGCTCATCGCGCTGGGCCTGATCTGGGCTTACCTGCATCATTTCTGTGCAGGCATCCGTCACCTGCTGATGGAAGTCTCCCACTCCTACACCAAGGAAGTTGGCAAGACCACCGCAGTGGCAACCCTGTCCATCAGCGTCGCTCTGACTGCTGTGCTGGGTGCCAAGCTGTTCGGCCTGTTCTGATCTCTGCTTCAGGAAAACAAACATGTCTCAAAACTACGGAACCAAGCGCATCGTCACCGGTGCCAGCTATGGCCTGCGCGACTGGATGGCGCAGCGCGTCACCGCCGTGCTGATGGCCTTGTTCACCATCGTCTTGTTGGTGCAAGTCGTTTTCGGTGAGCCTGTCTCTTATTACAAGTGGGCCGGTATCTTCTCGCAGCAATGGATGAAGACGCTGACCTTCGTGGTCATCGTTGCCCTGCTGTACCACGTGTGGATTGGCATGCGTGACCTGTTCATGGACTACATCAAGCCCGTTGGCATCCGCCTGGCTCTGCATGTATTCGCCATCGTCTGGCTCGTGGGCTGCGCAGGCTGGGCCATCCAAGTGCTGTGGAGACTGTAAAAAATGACCGCTACTTCCCTTCCTACCCGCAAGTTTGACGTTGTCATCGTCGGTGCCGGCGGCTCCGGCATGCGCGCCTCGCTGCAACTGTCTCTGGCTGGCCTGAACGTGGCTGTGCTGTCCAAGGTCTTCCCCACCCGTTCGCACACTGTGGCGGCCCAAGGTGGTATCGGTGCCTCGCTGGGCAACATGTCGGAAGACAACTGGCACTATCACTTCTTCGACACCGTCAAGGGTTCCGACTGGCTCGGCGACCAAGACGCCATCGAATTCATGTGCCGTGAAGCACCGAAGGTCGTGTATGAACTCGAACACTTCGGCATGCCTTTCGACCGCAACGCTGATGGCACCATCTATCAGCGTCCGTTCGGTGGTCACACCGCCAATTACGGCGAAAAGCCTGTGCAACGTGCTTGCGCTGCCGCTGACCGTACCGGCCACGCCCTGCTGCACACCCTGTACCAGCAAAACGTCAAGGCCCGCACCCAGTTCTTCGTGGAATGGATGGCCCTCGACCTGATCCGCGACGCCGAAGGCGACGTGGTTGGCGTGACTGCCCTGGAAATGGAAACCGGCGACGTGCACGTGCTGCACGCCAAGACCGTGCTGTTCGCCACGGGTGGTGCGGGCCGTATTTACCAAGCCTCCACCAACGCCTTCATCAACACCGGTGACGGCTTGGGCATGGCTGCTCGCTCTGGCATTCCGCTGGAAGACATGGAATTCTGGCAGTTCCACCCCACCGGCGTGGCTGGCGCGGGCGTGCTGCTGACCGAAGGCTGCCGTGGTGAAGGCGCCATCCTGCGTAACAGCAAGGGTGAGCGTTTCATGGAGCGTTATGCGCCCACCTTGAAGGACTTGGCACCGCGTGACTTCGTGTCCCGCTCGATGGACCAGGAAATCAAGGAAGGTCGTGGCTGCGGCCCCAATGGCGACTACGTGCTGCTCGACATGACCCACCTGGGTGCTGAGACCATCATGAAGCGCCTGCCTTCGGTGTTCGAAATTGGCCATAACTTCGCCAACGTCGA
>ERZ724505.1194-NODE-1194-length-14602-cov-39.749158_pt1 | contig 14602 bp, 16 predicted proteins | sample MGYA00376038_ERZ724505 | MGnify/ENA primary metagenome ERZ724505 (study PRJEB28724, sample SAMN07190884) | wastewater metagenome | isolation source: effluent of sewage treatment plant in Hong Hong | place: Hong Kong | collected 2016-03-17 ... | reverse complement strand
CTATTCGGAAAGAGTGGCCAACGATAAACGGGCAGGGTTCCCCGCCCTACCCGTTTATCGTGCGACTGGGCACCCCCTAGCCCGCCCTATTCCCCCCGGCCGTCGCGCGTAGCGCGAACGGCTCCCCCCTTCTACCCCGCATTCACCCCATCAGAGGATGGGCGTCTAATTTATTCGGGGGGAAAGATAGGGCGTCTATAGGGGTATGAGAGAGGGATTCCCCCAAAGACAAGGTGAGAGGCTCCGCAGTAGCGTAGCTCTATCACCTAGTGTCTTCCTCCCCTCCCTCTCTCATGCCCTAGTCGCGGCCACTGAGACATATCGACATCTTCTTTCTTTCGGACGGGCTCTATTGCGTTTCTACATTTTTCAAAGTAAGTGCTTCGCCCGGTTCTCTGCATTAGGGGACACGGACATGTCGGGGGGTTCCCCCGACATCCGTTTCCCCCAGCACCCCCTTCCCCTCATCATTGAGCACATCGGGCGTGCAGTAGCGCGCCCTGCTGTGCACTCATCTCGGCGCCGCCCCGGGGCGGGCTCGTCGCCGAATCCCCCCCACCTTGGGCCGGGGGGCCCGTAGGTGCGCTTTTAGTGTGTGGCCGATTGCGCGCGGACGCGCTCGGCCACTCTTTCATCCGCGCACTTTTCTCTTGCCGTTCCGGCCGCCCTGGCATTTTCGCGCAGACGCGAAAAATGCTTTTTTCCGGGCGGGCGGCCGACGGCGCTTTTTTTGTGGGGGGGTCACTCACCCCGTCACTGCGCCGTCGCGGCTGCTGGCTCAGATTTCGATTCGTTGTCGCCGGACCATTGGAATTCGAAACTCTGATTTTGGATCGGGATATTCCATTTTCGTTGCGCCAACATGAATGTCTCGACCATGCCTTGCGCCGGTGCCTGTTCCGGATTCTGCAATATCTGATAATACAATTTCAAGAGCCGCTCAAAATCATCGACGCCGACATTCATCGTACCATTGGACATGCGGCGAAGGATTTCTTCGAAGGTATAGCTCGCCAAAAAGAGTGTCTGTTTCTGGTGCGTGGCAATCTGATTCGCATCCGAACGAAACTGCGCATAAGCCGCTTTCAGCGATTCGTCCCGCAGTTTGAGGCCGTACTTTTTAAAATGGCGATGGAGTTGATCCTTCGAGAGTTCGATTCCGTATTCATTTTTTAAAAATTCGGAGAGTTCGCGCAAGGTTTGCGTCGACCGCGCGGCATTGATCTCGGCGACGAAACCGCTCTCGCATACCGGACAGATGCCGTCACAGAATGGTGAGAGTGTCGTTATTCCGACGTTCGCAAGTTCGTTTCCGTTCGGTGTCTCGTCCGTCGCGCGACATTCATTTTGTAGTTGCTCGTTTTCCATATTTCACAGTACGAATCGATCGAAGGTAGAATAGAACGATAGGGGAGAGTTCGATTCTTTCTTTTCGCTTCCTTTTCTTTCTTGCTTCGCTTTTTGAGCATAATGATATTCGCTGCACTTGTCAAATTTTTAGATAGTGTGGTATTCTGTCATCATCAATTTGAAGCCCTACGATATGCCAGAAGATACATCACCAATCTTGAATAGTTCCGCGGCGAAAACAATCGTCGAGAGTTTTTTGTCATCCACAAAAGAGACGACCGGACGACGGATATCGCAATTCAAAAAATACGAAGTTTTCGTCTCGGACAATGACCAATGGGATAAGGCCGACTTGCCAGATGGAGACAAACCAGCACTCACTTTCAATCAGTGCGAAGATTATATCAACACCTATCTCGCAAAACTCTTTCCACGAAATCCAGAGACCGGCGCACTCGAAATCGGCGTAAAAGTAAAAGAAAAAGACAAAACGAAGAAAGAGCAATACGAAAGCGAAATTATCGGTGTATACGAAGACAGCAACATTGCCGAAATCCTGCTCGAACAAGGACAGAATTTTTTAATCGGCGGAGATGGTTGCCTCTACTTCCCACGTGATCCAATTACCAATCGAGCAAAGATCATATCAATAAATCCGACATCAGTCTACCTCGGATGGAAAAATTCGAAACTGGAACAATTCGCTTTCGAAGACGAAATATCACTCGCCGAAGCGGAAACCCAGAAAAAAGACAACTGGCTCATCGCAGCCATCAAGACATTTCTCGGATCCGATCAAGGCGCGGACTCCAAATTCAAAAAAATAACGCGACTCACCTACTGGGACGCCAATTACCAGATCATCAAAGTCGAAAATCAATTTGAAGTCCGGGAAAATTCGGACGGCTTCATTCCGTTTGCGTGGATTCCGAATAAGCCGAAATCGCACTCACACGAAGGTCGGAGCGAAGCAAAATCTCTTTTCGATCTCGAAAAACAATACAACGAACGAAGCTCGGATTTCGCGGAACGGGTAAAGTCGAACACGAAAGCCGTACTTGCCACCTACTCGGAACTCGACGCAACGACACTCGAACGAGACGAAATAAAGGGAATCCTCGCGATGAACCAGGGAGACAAAGCAGAATTCCTCCACCTGACGGAAAACAAGGAAGTGCTCGAATTCATCGACATGATCGAGCGGAAAATGGACAAGAAAATGGCCATCAACGACGCCGTGAACGGCCAGATCAAATCCAATGTTTCCAGCCTCGCCATGATGTACTATTTCTCACCGCTCCTCGACCGAATAGGATTGAAGCGCGTCTACTGGGACACGGCTTTGCGCGAACTCAACAAAGCGATTCTCTTTTACAGATTCGGAAAAAATGTCTACCGGACGGAACCGATATACCAGCCCGTCATGATGGTAGACACAGAAAGCAAGATAAAAAACACGATCCTGCTTCTTGAAAACCGACTCATCTCACACAAAGACGCCATCGACATACTCCGAGGCAGTGAAAACTCGATCGAAAAATTCAATGAAATCAAGACGGAATTTGAAGAACTAGCGAAGATCGACGGATTTTTAACAACCAAGACGAAGACACCGACGCAAGCAGCATAATTGCTCCTCGCGTCATGCTGTGACTGGCGCCTTACGAGGCACCCGACACAAAAATACCGGCAAGCCATGATCGGAGCGACAGGACACGAAAGTGCTCCCTGCCGCGAGGGTTCGACATCATGGCATGAGGAAGTGATCCCTCTGTTCCACCAAAGAGCACCGCGCATTGCTCTGGGACAGAAAAAGCCTCTCACCGGTTTGTCATCAAAGGCCGAATCGACGACCTGACCACCACAGCATGACGGGGGGTGTAATTATTAAGAAAAGACATTATGGGACAAGACCCAAATGCCCCGAAGGACCCGAACAACGGCAATCCAGACGGCAAGCAGAACGGCAATCCTGATCCAAATGTGGTGGCTTTGCAACAAAAGCTCACAGAGAAGGACAAGGAGTTGAAGGCGGCGCAGGCGAAGCTCGAAGAATTAGAGAAGCCCAAGCCAGGCAGCGATCAGAACGCTAATGCAATTGCGGAATTGCAGAAGACAATCTCGGAACTGACCGGCACCATCAGCACGATGACGTCGGACAGGGAAAGAGAACGACTCGCGAAAGCGTACCCGGATATTGTGCCCGATTTGCTTCTTGGCAAGTCGCAGGATGAGATCGAAAGACTCGTCAAGGCGCAAAGGGAGACAATTGACAGGAATTATCAGCGCTTACCGTCCGCGCATGCACCGGTTTTTGCCGACCGGGGCGAAGTCGAAAAAGAGATCGAAGCCGTGAAAGTCAACAAAGCCTTGTCTACTGATGAGAAGTTGCAAAAAATCCGTGAGTTAAAGGAACTCCGGGACGAATTCTAATCACTAAATTTGCAATTTTATGCAGGTAGCAGGAACACCAAGAGCAGCGGAAGACCTTTCGCTAGAAATTGATGTCCTTTTGGGTAGCGAGCGCGACATGTCGTTGCTCTCCATGATCAATTTCCTCCCAAAGGGATTGTCAGTGCAGAATGAGAAGCATGAGTGGCAGGATGATTCCATGCCACCGGAGACGTTCACCGCACAGGGTACGACGGGCGCGACCTGGGACAGCTCAAGCGCCACCACCTCCATGCCGGTTGTGACGGCACAGATCAGCAAGCTCAAAGTCGGCGACGTGCTCGAATTGCCATCAGGCGAACACACCGTCGTTGATTCCATCAACGTCTCAGGCCAGACGATCACTTTGGCAAAGCGTGGATGGGGAGGAACGACCGCGGCGGCGCAGGGTACGAGCGTCATAACGATCAAGATCATAGGTAACGCGCAGATCGACGGTTCCGACCCGCAGACGGAAACCTACTACGCGCCGACGGCCATGTACAACTACGTCCAGGTATTCGAGGACGTACTGGCCGTATCCGGGAAGGTTATGCGTTCCAAGATTTCTAAAGAATCGGAACGAGCGCGCCAGCGAGGGATCAAGCTCAAGCGGCTCATGTCGCAGCTCAACTACGCCATCATCAATGGATCGCGGGAAAAATACCTGGATCGAACCACCTTTCAGGGTCTCCGCAACGCCTCATCATCCACCTACAATGTGTCCGGTGCGTTGACGGTCGCCAAGGTATACGCGATGGTAATTCAGATGGTAACGGCCGGTGGTTCGCCGACGGCCATTCACGGATCGGCTACGGGTATCTCGCGCATCGAGCAGTTGATGGCGACCTATGTGACGAGCGGACCGGCAGAATTCAATGCAAAATTGACCGTCAAGAAACTCTCGATGCTCGGAATGGACATCGAGCTGCACGTTGACAAGCACATCATCGACACCGAATTCCTCGTCTTGGATTACGGACGACTACGGATCGGAACGATGGACAGCGACCAGGCTAAAGGCTCTTTCTCGGCCTACACCATCACAGAGAACGCCAAGCAGATCAAGGAACAGATCGCGGGCTACTACACCTTCGAACAGAAGCAGCAAGCCGCTTCTTGTGTCCGGGCCTACGGTTGCACCAGCTAACCTTTAGCCGGTGCTGGTTTGGCGGTTTTCCATGAAAAACCGCCGGTAATTCGTAAAACAGTATGCTTATGGCACGATTCACACGCAAACACCCGGGCGCCGGGATCTACCAAGCCGCCTTCCGGGAACGGGCCGATGGTTCTCTTGACCACATCAAGATTGAAAACCGCGACGTTTTCGAGACCGATGACAAAAAAACAATCGAGTTCCTTCGCAATGATCCAGAAGTGGTGGAGTTCACGGGCGAAACCACAATCGAAAACGCGGAGTAATCTTCGCAGGGTGGCCGAACATTCACCAGATCGGCCATCCAACGAAGACTATTTAGAAAATCTATGGCTTACACATACGCACTCATCGAGACGCAGGTACGCGCCAACGTCAAAAGCGCGACGGCCCCAGTCATGCAGGAGATTGACGACGCGATCAATCTCTTATCGAATTTTTTTCAATTGAAGAAAATTGACACGTCCATCAACTCCGTAGCCAATCAGGCATACATCAACAAGCCGACGCGCGCGATTGAGATCATACGCGTCAAGCTCGGAGACGACGACTACGACGAAGTAAAGATTTCCGATCTCGCAAAAGTCGAGGCAGCCGAAAACAAAAAATGGTATGACTGGGATGATAAAATACAGATAATCCCGACGCCGACCGCGGTTGCTAGTGCCAAGATTTGGCACAAAGCGGGATTCACCACGCTGAACGGAGCAGGGTCAACGGATATTCCCGATCGGCTGGTGCCGGTGCTCGTCGTCCTCGCCACCTGGCTCTACTATGTGCAAATGGTTTCGACCGTCATCATGGCCAAGAGTGAAATGCCGGATATCGAGGCGGACAAGATCGAGAAGATCGCCGGGCACTGGAAAAAGACATTCGATGAATTGGTTGCCTCTATCAAAAGCCAAAAAATGTGATTCTCGCTCTCCTCATTATAGCGTCGATAATTATGCCGGAAGAATACAAAATAAAACACATTGATCTAATGTCCGACGGAGAGAGTATACTTTCATTTCTTACGGACAAAAAAGATAAGGCTCGATTTCGAATTTCGGAAGGGGCATTTTGGTTTACAGAAAACGGAAAAAAAGGTTTGCAAATGGCAACGATCGGAAACCTTAGCAAATCAACAATCAGCCTTTACCCCGACAATGTTACACAGGAATCATCCCACCACTACGCCATAATTGGAGCGTATATTTTCCTTTTTGGACTCGATAACACAAGCGGATTTCCCGCTGTTTACCGATCAACAAACGGGACAAGCTGGACAAAAATCAAAGACTTTGGTACACCATACGACGAAAGTGGGTCAATGTGGGCTCGTGGAGCAACGCTTTTCGTAACATTTGGATCAGGCGCCGGCGCAAAATCTTCGTATTCAACAGACTACGGCGCCACATGGTCAACGCCTGCCACTTGGTCTTACTCGTACCCATACGAACATTGGAATTTTCCTGACGGCATGTATTTTGACGTCGGAACAAAAATCATGCGAACAAGTGATGGTTTTACAATGGAGGATTTCTGGAACTATTCAACAATCCGTCCATACGATCTCGAATATTTCAACAGCTTCATATATGCCTTTGGTTCTCGCACTGGCGAATTAAAAACACTCTCATTCGGCCGATTAGAAAATGGACGATACAATGAAATCGAACGATTTTCCGGAGGGGAACAACCGGCTATGGGTCGCGTTGATGATTATATTATTCTTTCATTCATCAAGCGTGGCAGACTGCAAGTTTATGCCTATGATATCGAAAATATATATCAAATCGCAGATATCGCTCCGGCAATAGGCTCTTTTATTTCCGTAATTTCTGCTGGTCGGGATTTAAAGGGTTCTCTCTATCTCATGGCGGCAACCGGTTCTTCATCGTATGACACGCGACATCAATTTCAGATAACAAACGATCTTGCAGTATTTAAAAATAGAGTCTGGCCGACAAACTATTACGTCGAGGATATTTTCAATTTTGGTGGGGTTGATTACTGGGTCGTCAGCGATTTTACAGCCGGTAAAATTTACCTCTGTAAAGACGATTCTGGTGTGGCAAGCAGTCTTGTCGCAAGCGTTACACTTACAACGGATTATATTGACATCGGCGAACATATCCCGATTGGTATTCGCATTCACCACAACGGAGCAATGAGCGAAACCGGCGTCAGTCATAACATAATTGTAACATCATACATTGACCTCTGGATTGACGTGGTGGGCTTGGACTTAGGCAGTTGCAATTGCGCCTCCGAAAATCTCGCACTTGCAAACCGAACACTTGACGGATCAGAATATTTTGGTGCTTATGATTTTGCGAATGCGCTCATGGCAACAAATTTCCGATTCACAAAAGACAAAATCCATAGAGGAGACAGAGTATTTTTCGACATCGAACTTATAGCCGATACCAATGATTTTGCAAGATCACCGATACTGTACGGAATCGACTATATTTATAAACCCGTAGACTTTGGTGCAATATAATATGGCTACAAACAAAGGCGTGATAAATGCGCTCATGCGCATAATGGAAAAACTCGACGTCATTACAAACTGGGGATCGAATGGCAAAGGTGTTTATGCGGCCGGAACGCAATACCAAAAGGGCGACCTCGTTTCATACAACGGCCTTGCTTATGTTGCCATTATTGCAACGCTCGGAAACCTCCCAACTAATACGACATACTGGCAACAAATTACTGTCGCCGGCCCTGCGGGCACAATGGGGCCTCCTGGGCCTCCCGGCGCCAATGGGGCGGCCGGAAGCAACGGCACAAACGGAACAAACGCAATAAATATGCTCAACGGATCGGGCGCCCCCGGTGCTGGTCTTGGTGTTGATGGTGACTATTACCTCAATGACGCAAACGGCGATGTTTACTGGAAACAATCGGGCACTTGGTCAGTCGTCGCAAATTTTATGGGGCCGGGCGGTGGCGGAGGAGCAGAGAATATCCTAAAAAACGGCAAATTCATCAATAATTCTTCGAATGGTTACGGAGCAACCCCGGATGACTGGGTAAACTCGGCCGGAAACCCCGTACAAGGTGGACTTCCCGCACTCACAAAACAAAACCTCATTGACTTACTGGGTATCAATGATGGGGATATTGAAGGACTATGGAACCTAAACGGAAATCTCAACGATCTTTCCTCAAATGGCTATAATCTCACACCGTCGGCATCCGCGCCAACAGACTCCAGTGACGGCTTAATGGCACAATGCAAATCATTTGCATCGGCCTCAAACCAGTACGCAACAAATGCAGCAGCCAATTGTCGCGTAGCTGGAAACCAAACCTTTTTTGCGATCATAAATCCAGCCTCGCTTACCACTTCGAGCGAAGGTGATATTTGCGGAGTCGGCGACTCAACACCGACAAACTACGCACTGATAGGACTCGCGCTCAACAAGTTCAAACTAGCGGTGACAGGATTAACACCATCCTCAGTATCATCAGACGTCATACAACAAACAAACATGTGGTATTTCGTAGTTGGTGTATACGACTCATCAAACGCAAAATTAAAAATTTGGGTCAACGGCATTAAAAAAGAAGTTTCAGTATCTGGTAGCCACACGGCGGGAACAGGTGGATTCTCAATCGGAAGAGTCGGAGACTACAACAGCCAGTACTTTAACGGCAAGGCACAACATGTTGGCATGCTGTCAATCGCGCTCTCAGACACACAAGTGAAGCGTCTTTTTGCAGCTACTCTTTACAAAGGATTGAAAATCCGTCGAAGTGGTGCTGATGGCTACATCGAACAATCACTGCCCGAGGATTTAGTCGTTTCACTCCGAGGAAAACAATTAACACTCATTGCCGATCTCGCACAAGATACAGCGAACATTGCTCAACTTGAAATAAACGACGGATCAAGCGCAACATCCTCAACCTTTGCAAGCACAAGTGCCACGCCAACCGAAACGAGCGTTTCAAAGACAATTTCGACGACAGCTACTAGCATAAAAATTCGTATTAAAGCCATCACATCAAACGGTAATGTTTGGGCTGACAATGTTCGATTAGGTGTTTCCGCCTCTGCCTTTCCATATGCCCATTCAAAAGACGACTGGGCACGATTCCCAAAATTGCTTCAACTAAAATTCCCACATATATATTCCGGTTACCAATACGAACAATTTAGGATGTTCACAAGCCCATTCACCAATGCCATGCGCGCTTCCGGATCAATGACGACGACATCTGTGTCACAAGCTCTAAGCCAGTTCATTTTCTTAGGTGAAACCATACAGCCATTTATAACAATGACTTGGACAAATGGCGGTACGGCTCACGTTGCGAATTATTGCACTTTGCCATTTTCGGTTCTTGCGGCTATGGTGTCAGCCTCAAATGGTCATGCGGTGCAGGTTGTAAATAATGCGGTGCAGGAAGTAGGCGTTTGTCGGTATGCATCAAAAAATGAAGTCGAAATTTACAGATATACTGGTGGTAACTGGTCACTCGCCGCAAATCAGACGTATCACGAAAACTCCATCTTTCCTATAGAATTAACTTAGTTTTATGCTAAAAATTCAAAAACCATTGCAAAAAAATTGGCCAATCACGCAACGATTCGAAACCAAGGTTTCATATATGCGTTCGGGTAGACACTCCGGCATTGATTGGGCTTGCCCGACAGGCACGGAACTTCTCGCCTGTTTCGATGGCGTTGTCGTCAAAACTGAAAACGTGCTCATCAATTCCGGATATGGTCGGGCAATCTGGCTTCGTTCGAAAGAAAATCCCCACCTTGTCGCTCTCTATGGACACACCTCAAAACTCCTTGCCAAAGTCGGTACGGAAGTGCGTACCGGTGAAATAGTCGCGCTTTCGGGTCATTCCGGTTTTGTGTTTTCGGTTTCCGGTGGCGACGGGTCGCACCTCCATTTTGCGCTCGTCCTAGACGGCACATTCGTTGATCCGATGCCGTTTCTCTCGGAACAGGCACCCAATGTCATCAAGATCGACTCTGATATTCATGTGCCCGTCAAAGACGGCGATAATCCAACATTCGAAGATTATGTCGTCAAGAAAGGAGATACACTCTACGGAATCGCCATCAAGAAACTCAAGAACGCCCAACGGTGGAAAGAGCTCGCAGAGATCAACAAAGACGTCGTGCGCAATCCGAGAAAAATAATCCCAGGCATGAGACTGCGCATTCCCACCCTATGAAAGAAATCCTCATGCTCCTACAAAAAATAGCCACAAACCCGAAAGTCGCCGGATACGCTATAATTTTTTTATCGTCAATAATTAGTAGAAAAATAAGTATGGACGAAACAACCCCAGCCGAAAAGCAGCCGCTCTATCTCCCGCGCGGTAGCGTGCGCGCCGTCATCGCGATCATCCTTCTCGGCACGTCAATCGCCGATTACGTCATGGGATCGTGGTCGCTCCCTGACGAATTCCACGCCATGACCATCGCGGCCGTCGCCTACTATATCGGGTATCGCTCCGACAATGCTCAAACCAAGGAAATTAAAATTTAAGGAATTCGTGATAATCGAAGCACTCCTCTTCGGCAGTGCCTTGTTTTTTGGCTTGATTGCGGCATTCTGATAGGGCTTGACAGATTCTCACAGTGCGCTATAATCTATTCGTTCGATTTATTGTATTGAAATATGAAACGAAAAGTCACGATGAAAAAATCTAGTATCAAAGGAGTAAAACTCCATCCTCGCTCCAGCGCACAGAAGCCACTGAAAAAGCGATAGCCACAAACTATGAAGCCCTACTACAAGAAAAAATACTCACTCGATACCGGTCCGCCATCTCGCGGATTTTTTCAGTCGTAATTCTAATCATTATGGGACTTCACAAAAGAAGAAAAAGGAATATGGAAGACATCACCAACGGAGACATTGGCAATCGAAAAGTCAAAGAAAATCCGCAGCCGGATATCGAGCCGGAGAAATTTTCGGTCCGCGAATACCGACCACGATTCGCGCGAGTAACCGCATACAAACTCCCCGAGGATTCGAAAATTCACTGCAGCGACGGGACCGAACTCGCCGGAACAGCCGGGGATTTCTATGTATGCCTCGACGAAGTACACGAATTTGTATTGACACCATTTCTCTTCAAAAAATTGTTCCTCCTCAAAACTGACGAAAATGTATGACTAAGAAAAAATACAAATGGGACTTCGAAGATTTGAGAGAAAAAGCAAGAGCGGTGAATAAAGCAGAAAATGACACATCGTGGGAGGAGAAGATAAAATATGAGCTTATTAGAGTGGATGGAGAATGTGGAGAATGGACATTTACTCAGGATATTTGGAAGGCTATTGGAGAGGCTATCCGCCAAGAACGAGAAGCACTCTTAAAGGAGATAGTGGAGGAGGTCGAGCAGTATTCAAAAAAGAGACTTCCACTCGGTACGGCTATAAATAGGAGTCTATGGACGGATATTGAAGTTGGTATTGATGAAGCTCTCACCGAAGTATCTGAACTTATAAAGAAAAAGATATGAATGAAAAATTTATAATCGGGCTCGTTTTCTCCATGATATTCGGAGCCGCGATCGCCGATCTGTCGAGCAGAGCACCAGCCGTCGCGTGGTTTGTAATGGCAACACTCATGGCGCAAATTTGGGCAAACAGTTTCGAAAACAAGAAACGGCTTCGCGTCGAGGTATCGGCAAAAAAATTGTCAAAGTTTGCAAAGGAAATGTCGCAGTTTAAAAAATAATCAACGGCCACCAAAAGCCCTGAACTGGGGTTATTTCGCAGGCGTCGCTTTTAGTAGGGCTTCCGCCTTTTCGTCGAAATAATCCCAATTCAGGGGGCCATAAAAAAAGAAATATGGATCCTATTGCAGATCGTGTAAAACGAACACAAGAAAAATATTCGAAAAACCAACCCAAAGAAAAACCATTTCCACAGGAATACAAGATTTGTCCTTTCATGTCTACCGGAGGAAATCTCATGCCGTGCAATCCGTCATGTGCCATCTACCGGAGCGGAAAACAGAAAGGCTATGAGTGTCCATTTACAGAACTGACAAGCATGTCATGGTTTATAAAAGGTCAGCCACATAAAGGAAAATGATATGTACACAATAAAAAAAGAAAAAAACGGCTTCGCCGTTTCAAACGGGCAAACAACCGCACACCTCAATTCAAAGGAAAAAGCAAAAAAATTTGTAAAATTATTAAAACAACAAAAGCACTATGACAAAAAGACAATTTAAACCATCAGAACTCATCATGGACGACGCGCGGACGATTTACGAACGAAAGAACGGAAAACCGCTCCTTTCGTATCAAACGCCGACGTATGAGTGCATTTTGCAGGGTATTCTGAATTATCTCGACGACCGCGACCCATTTGTTGAAATTTCGCTCCCAGAATTGCCGACAATCAATCTTGATGACGAGCGCGATGACCAACCGCAATACAAAAAAAAATGACCGATCCAACAAAAATTTACCGAATCACATTCCGCGTGCGCGTCAATAATATCCCGTTGGTAGGTGAAGTGCATTTCAAAACGAAAAAAGCGAAATGGGACATCGACCACGAAGCCATCATCGAAGCCTATCTCAAAGCAGCCGATCACAAAGTGATTTTTGACTGCATACTTGACAGCGAAGAGATAAAATAAGACAATATAGACAGCTACGAGATTTCATTTCTTTTGCTCGCAGTGTTTCTTTTGGCACTAAACCGACCACATCCTGGTCGGTTTAGTGTTTTATGGCTTAAATAAAGCAAAAAGAGACGCAATAAAATGCGCATAGAGACACAAAAAACAAAAAAACAGGTATAGGTATACCAAAACTATACTCATTCTTTACCTATTCGAGCATTTTTTGGGGAAAAAAATTTTTTGGTTTCAATATACGGAAACATTCCATGAAGCTCGATTTGTTTTCGTACTTCCTATCCAAACACATTGACCGGAACGCATTGCAGTGTGCGTTTGCTCTGAACCTTCACCGGCGCACATACAATCGCCAATGCCATCAGATGATCGGTATCGAGTAGCTTGTCCTCACGCTGGTACATCGTCATCTCCTCCGCCAGTGCAGGGATAAACGGCGAGCGTATCATGTCGGCATCGATCACCGCTTGCAGATGGTCGAGAAGATCATCCTTACGCCCACCACGAAAATCAATCGGCTTGGCAATATCCTGCACGATACCATACAGCGCATCACCAACCCCAGTAGAATCGACAAACACCTTAGCATGACTCGCTGCATAGGCATTGCGTATCTCCCGCTCAATACTCGATCGCTCCTTCGTAAACCCCTGCTCGGCGTTGATATTCTCGCGCTCCTTCTCCGTCCAGGGAAGCTGAAACTCCCACTGCTTCACGATACGATACGGCAATACGTCAATGTCCAACCGATAACCGACCGTCTGATCAGCAGACTTCTTCCGGCCACGAGCCAAATCCCATCCCTCCAAATACGAATGCCCATGCTGGACCTCCTCCATCAACAGGCTATCATCAAACAACCGTTCAACTCGGGACGCAAACATCATTTCGGCCGTATCAATAAACTGCCCCTCGATAACCTGCTTGACCTTCGATTCACTCCATGTCCGAACGAAATAATCAAGCAAGGTATGGTCGATATGCGGATTTTCATAGCTCGAACCGCCTCGCACATACCCGCCATGTCGCTTGATATCCTCTAAAACCCGATAGTAAGCCGTAAACCCTTTCGGCGTCGCGGAATAATCGATCTGCGAATCGGTCCACGCCCGCAACCGAGGCAAAAGAATCTTCTCGCGGATAAACTCAAGATACACCTCCAAAGCCACCTCATCGGCCGAAATATAGCCGTACTGCTTCCCTTCGATAGACTCTCCTTTCTTCTTCGTCGTCTTGAACTCCGTCATCGCTCCATTGCCATAGCGTATGCGCGCATGCGGAAAGCGCACGCTGCCATTTTTCACGATGAACCAATCCCGCAATATCGGAGATTGTGCTACCAATTGCTCGATCTCATCCTGCACCAATTCGGCCTGGTCTTGCGTGATAGCCACATTCAGGGTCTTGTATTTGGCGCCATCGAGCCAGTGTTTCAGCACGAAAAAAATATGCTTCTTCGCTATCACGCTCGTTTTCCCCCAGCCATTCCCGGGGTGCAATCCATTCTCGCGAAAGATCGACTTCTCCAAAAACTCACGCTGTCCGGCATGGGCGCATTTGTCCTCGGGCAAACAAAGCACGAGCCGTTCGAATGGCTCCCAGTTTCGCCGAAGGATGATCTCCTCCATCGCGAATTTCAAGATCGAAAGAATGTCATTCATACAAAAAAGCCGGCAGAAATTTGCCGACCGTCCAAAGTCGAAGTAATCACAATATACCACACAAAAAAGGAACTCGCCTAGTGCGCTCGTACTATTCGGATTCAAAGGCTCCTACCTTTTGGCCCGGGGGCCTTCGGCCCCCTCGTCTTGTGGCAATACAACGTACGGGGCGCCTCGCTTCGCTCGTCCTCGCTTCGCTCGCCTCCCTTCGGTCGGTCGCGCCCCTTGTGCTTCTCCTACGCTGGTGGAACCACTCCCAAAAAGACCAAGAAAATCGAAAGACCGGCACAACGCATATCCAACCAACAAAGCGAGTGCGCCGGTCTCTCTATTCGGAAAGAGTGGCCAACGATAAACGGGCAGGGTTCCCCGCCCTACCCGTT
>ERZ724505.1193-NODE-1193-length-14615-cov-6.264217_pt1 | contig 14615 bp, 19 predicted proteins | sample MGYA00376038_ERZ724505 | MGnify/ENA primary metagenome ERZ724505 (study PRJEB28724, sample SAMN07190884) | wastewater metagenome | isolation source: effluent of sewage treatment plant in Hong Hong | place: Hong Kong | collected 2016-03-17 ... | reverse complement strand
GCGGGCGCGAGCCGAACCCAACCGCTAGAGCTTGGGATCACGACCGCGGGCGAAGAGGAATCCGGGGTCTGGTTCGATCTCCTGGAATACTCCGAGCAAGTCGCCTCGGGCGAGGTCAAAGACACAAGCCACCTTGGAGTGATCTATCGGGCCGACCCCGAGGTCGACGACCTCGAAGACCCCGCGACCTGGTCGAAGGCCAATCCGTCGATGGGTCACACGATCGACCCCGACGACTTCGCCCGCGAGTTCGCCGAGGCCAAACTCCGCCCGGACCGATGGGCGAGCTTCCTCCGCTTGCGGCTCAACGTCGTGATCCGCTCGACCAGCCGGTTCCTTGACCTCCGCAAATGGGATGCTTGCGGCCGACCGATCCCCGAAGCGGACCTCGCCGGCTTGCCTTGCTTCGGTGGGGTCGACCTCTCGACCACGACCGACTTGACCGCCTGGTCGAAGGTCATCCCGACCGAGTCGGGGATCGTCCTCAAGACCCGCTGTTACATCCCCGAGGGGGCCCTCGCCGACCTCCAATCGAGGGACAAGCGGCTTTACCGCCAATGGGTCGACTCGGGCGACCTGGTCGCGACCCCGGGCGACACGCTCGATTACGAATGGGTCCGCAACGACATCCTCGCCGATGCGAGCCGCTACGATCTCCGGGCGATCGGTTGCGACCCGTGGAACGCCAACCAGTTCGCCCAGCGTTTGCAAACCGATGGCATCCGGGTCGAGTTCGTCCGACAAACCTTCGCCGGGCTCACCGCCGCGACGAAGGAACTTGACCGCCTGGTCGCCTCGGGCCGGTTGCTCCACGACGGCAACCCGTGCCTCCGCTGGCAGGCCGGCAACGCGAAAGCCCGGCTCGACCCCGCGGGCAACGTGATGCTCGCGAAGGATCAAGGCCGGTCGAAGATCGACGGGATCGCCGCGGCGGTCAACGCGATCGCGGTCTACCTCACGCACGACGAAGATGAATCGGTTTACACCGGCCGGGGCCTGCTCACCCTATGATCACGACCGGAAGCCTGAGCTCCGCGGGCGGCTTGACGACCGTCATTTGCCAGATCACGCCCACACTCCTGCTCCGCCGCTTCACCGACTTTTCGCCGAACGGCGGGTTCCGGGCCGCGGGGATCGACCTCAAGCTACCGTCGCAACTCTGGGGCTCGGTCATGGTCCCGGGCGGCGCGGTCGACCTCCCCGCCTCAGGGGCCTGGGTCGGGCGATTCGCCGCGGGCGCCTCGACCCCGGTTTCGCTCGACCTCACCGCCCTGGTCGGGGGGCAAGGCGACACCGCCTTCACGCTGATCCGGGCGATCGATATCCGGTCGCTCGAAGCCGCCGGCTCCGGGCGAATCCTCACCGTCGGGGCCTCGGGCGGCTCGACCGAGTTTTACGACCCGATCGGCGATGCGGCGGGCGCGAAACTGGTCATCCCGCCCGGGACGGGCCGCCAGCTTTACACCCTCGAAACCGGGGGATGGGCGGTCGGAACCCGGAAGATCCTCAAGCTCGATCCCGGGTCCAACCCGCATTCCTTCCTCATCGCGATCGCGGGGGACGTTTGACCGATGGGACTCCTCGGGGCGATCGGCGGGACGGCGAGGCGGATCGCCCGCGCCGCCGCGGCTTTCCGGTCGGATTCCCCGTCCGTCGAAGGCCGATGGTTCCGGTTGTCCTGGGGCAACCCGGACGACCAACCCGCGGGCCTCGCGATCAACCCGACGACGGCGCTCTCGCTGTCGTCCTATTTCGCCTGCATCAACCGGATCGCGACCGACGTTTCCTGCCACCCGTTCAAGGTCGTCCGTCGCGAGGGCGGGCGACGGATCGACGTTCCCGACCATCCGGTTTCGCTGATCGACTGGATCCCGCTCGACCTCAACGGGTCGAGCGACCCCGACGCGGTCAACGGCACGACCTCGAAGACGCGGGCGGTCGCGAGCTACCAGTCGCACGCCCTTTCCCACGGCGGGGGGTTCCTCCGAATCCGCCGCGACGGGTACGGCGAGGTCAAGGCCCTCCAATTGCTCGACCCGTCCGCGACCTACGCCCGGAGCCGCAAGGTCGACGGGGCGATCTATTACCAGTCGGGATCGAAGACCTTCCGCGAGGATGAAATCCTTCATCTCGCCGGATTCGGCTTCGACGGGCTGAACGGGTACAGCGTTGCCAGGCTCGCCCGCGACGACATCGCCCACGGCAAGGCGGTCAACATCTACGGGGCGAGGTTCTTCGGCTCCGGTGGCCAACCGAAAGCGGTCCTCGAATCGCCCCACACGCTCAAGCCCGAGGCGATCAAGAACCTCCGCGAGTCGTGGGATTCGGTCCACGGGGGGCCGAGCAACTCCCACAAGATCGCGATCCTTGAGCAAGACCTCAAATATAAGCCGATCTCGATCCCGCCCGAGGATGCCCAGTTCCTGCAATCGAGGCAATTCCAGGTCGTCGAGATCGCCCGCTGGTTCAACGTCCCGCCGCACAAGATCGGCGATTACTCGCAAATGCAACTGGCTTCCGCGGCGGTCGAGCAAGCGAACCTCGATTACCTGGTCGCGGTCGTCCTGCCCTGGCTCACCCGCATGGCCGACGAATGGAATCGCAAGCTCTTCACCGTCGAGGAGCGGGCCGCGGGCTTCGAGGTCGAGTTTGACCTCCGCTGGCTCTTGCGGATCGATTCGAAGAGCCGCGCCGAATACAACCGCGAGGCCCTGTCGTGGGGCTGGGAAACCCGCAACGAAGTGCGGGCCCGCGAGGGGCTCAACCCGGTCGATGGCGGGGATTCGCTGCTAGTCCCGCTCAACTTCACGACGCTCGAAGCCGCATTGGCGGGACCGCCTCCGCCCAACGAACCCGCCCCGAGGGTCGACGCATGACCGCCATCCAACGGGTCTATTTCCCCGAGGTCGAGTTGAGGGTCGCGGGCGACCCCGGAGACCCCGCGGCCCGCGTCAAGATTTGCGGCCGCGCCGGGGTCTGCAACTCGCCGACGAAGATCCGCGAGCGGGTCAACGGCAAGATGGTCGAGTTCGTCGAAGAGTTCAAGCCGGGGGCATTCCGGGCCGCGGTCGCCTCGCGGGCCGACGTTGTCGCCCTCATCAACCACGATGACAACCTGGTCCTCGGGCGGGTAGCCGCCGGGACGCTGTCGCTCCGCGAGGCGGAGAACGGCGACCTCGAATGCGAGATCGACCCGGACGAAGAGATCAGCTACGCCCGCAACGCGGTCCGGTCGGTCAAGCGGGGCGACTACCGCGGAATGTCGATCGGCTTCCTCCCGAAGCCGGGCGGGGTCCGCTGGTCGAGCGACCGGACGCACCGATCCATCTTCGATTGCGACCTCTTCGACGTTTCGGTCGTCACCCGACCCGCCTACCAGGCGACCAGCGTCGGGATCCGGTCCGCCTCGATCGCCGAGGAATTCCAGGAAGCGGACCGCGAGGCCGAGGCCGAGGCCGAACGGATCGCCGCGATTCACCGCCGGATGCGAGCCGCCGAGATCCGGCTCCGGTCGCTGGACGACCTGATCCGGGAATCCCGATAGGCCGGGACGTTCCCGGCTTCCACCATCCCCGCCAACGCGCGAGGTATCACCGTGAACAGGGCTGCCGAGCTACGCGCCGCCGCCAAGCGCCTTCGCGCCGAAGCGGACAGCATTTATGAGAAGTACAAGGCCCCCGATGCGGGCGAGTTCCCGGCCGACGAATTGCGGTCTTACGATGAGAAGGTCGCCGCCGCCGCCGAGAAGATCGCCGAGGCTGAAGCCTGGGAGAAGCGGGAGAAGGATCGGAACGACTTCGACGCCCGCGTTCGCAAGGCCGAGGAACGCGCCGCCAACCCCAACGACGCGGCCGACGACTTCGAGAAGGAAGTCGCCCGCCGCCCCTATTCGCTGATCCGGGCCGCGATGCAATTCGCCAAGCGGCAAGAGATCGACGGATGGGAGAAAGAGGTCTCCGACGAATACGCCAAGCGGTTCAACCGCCCGGCGCAAGGCTTCTATCTCCCCCTCAACCTCCCGTTCACGGAGGCGGAGCGCCGGGCCGCGGGCGACATCGAAACCCGGGCCGACCTGGACACGACCGCCGGCGCCGGGGCGATCGCGACCATCAAGCCCGATTCGCTGATCGAGTTGCTCCGCAACCGGACCGTCCTCGGCCGGATGGGGGCCCGCATGCTCCCCGACCTGGTCGGGATCATGAGCCTCCCGAAGCAAACCGCCGCGGCGACCGCCTCATGGGTGGCGCAAGGCTCCGCCCCGGGCGCGACCGCCTTGACGATCGGGACGGTCGACCTCACCCCGAAGACGGTCGCGGCCCGCACCCTGATCACCCGCCGGATGCAACTCCAGCCGACGCTGGGGATCGAGATGATCGCCCGCGAGGATTTGATTTCCCAAATCGGCATCGCGGTCGACACCGCGGCGATCAACGGGACGGTCGCCGATCCGCAGCTTTCGCCTATCGGCCTGCTCAACCGCTCCGGGGTCTCCCTGGCGCTCGGTGCGGGGGGCCTCGGGGCGACCGGCGGCGCCTTGACGTGGGCCGGGCTTGTCGCCCTGGAATCCGCGATCTACACCGCCAACGCCGACGCGCCCGGCATGGCCTATTTGACGAACGCCAAGGTCCGCGGCCACGCCAAGCAAAAGGCGAAGATCGGCTCGACCTTCCCGTCCTGGCTCATGGAAGCCGACGGGACCATGAACGGCTACCCGACGTTCATCTCGAATTGCGTCCCGAGCAACCTCGAAAAGAGCACGTCCGGGACGATCCTTTCCGCCCTGCTCTTCGGGGTCTGGTCGGAATTGCTCATCGGCATGTGGAGCGCGGTCGACATCCTTTCCGACCCGTACACTTCGGGCGGTTCGGGCGGGTTGAACCTCTACGCGCTCCAGGATCTCGACGTGAACACCCGCCACGATGAGAGCTTCGCGAAGCTCGTGGACGTGAACGCCGCGGCTTAACACGCCGCACAAGCCTAGGTGTGGGGGCGCCCGTCGATCCCTTGGCCGGGACGGCGGGACGCCCTCCGCCCATCCGACCGAGGCCCCACCCTTGAAATACCGAGCGACCGACCGCGGGCTCTACTTGAACGGGCGGAGCTACGCGCCCGGCGAGCCGATCGCGCTCGAGGAACCCCTCGCGGCGCGGTTGCTGGTCGCCGGGGAGATCGAGTTGGATATCTCGCCGATGATCGCCACGCCCGCCGAGGCCCGCGAGATCGACGCGACCCCGCGGAACACCGTCGCCGAATCCGCCCCCGAGACGACCGCGACAACCCCCCGACGCGGCCGACCGCCGCGGAGCCGCTAAACCGTGCCGACGCTCACGCTCTTGACGCCGCCCGCCGCGGAGCCGCTCACGCTCGCCGAGGCGAAGTCGTGGCTCCGGGTCGAGATCGCCGACGATGACGCGCTGATCTCGGGGCTGATCTCCGCGGCCCGCGCGTTGGCCGAGAAGGAAACCGGGCGGAGCTTCCTCACGCAACAATGGCGGCTCACCGCGGCCGACTGGGGCGACCGCCGCGCCTGGTCGCTCGCCGATTGGCAGTCGTCGCCCCGGTCGATCACGCTCCCGCGGGCCCCCCTCCAATCGGTCGAGTCGATCCGCTACCGCCCCTCCGCCTCCGCGGACCTGGTCACGCTGTCGACCTCCATCTATCGCGTGATCCCCGGCGACCCGGGGAAGGTCGTGCCGATCTCGGGGGCCTTCCCGCCGGTCGACGGGTCCGACGGGTCGATCGAGGTCGAATTCACCGCCGGATTCGCCGACGCGATCGCCGGGGTCGAGCCCGGGACCGCCGAACCGATCCGCCTCGCGATCCGCTACGCGCTGGGCACCTGGTACGAAAACCGCGAGTCGACCATCGTCGGCACGACCGCGACCGAGCTTCCCAACGGCTCGAAGTTGATCCTGTCGGCCCTCAAGACCGGGGTTTACTGGTAATGCCGGCCGCCGCGACACGCCCCGGGCAGATGCGGGACCGCGTCACGATCCAACGTGCCACCCGCGCCGCAGACGCGTTCGGGCAACTGGTCGAGACCTGGTCGACGGTCGCGACCCGACGCGCCGACATCCGGCCGACCTCGGGGGTCGAGCGGGTCGTCGCCGAGCAACTCCGGGCGATCGCGACCCATGTCGTGATCCTCCGCGACCGGACCGACATCCGGCCGACCGATCGGCTCTTGACGCCCGACGGGACGAAGCTCGCGATCCTGCAAGCGGTCAATACCGACGGCGTGAGGCGATTCCTCACGCTGGTCTGCAAGTCGCTCGAAGACGCCTCCACCGCCGCGGGGGGCTGACCGTATGGCCTTCTCGATCTCGGGCGACAAGGCGGTTATCAGGCGACTTCTCGCCCTTGATCGCAAGGTCCGCAACAAGATCGTCCGCAAGGCGATGCGGGACGGTCAAAAGCGGACCGCCGCCGAGGCCCGCAAGCAAATGCCGGCCGACAAGGGGACCGCCCGCAAGGCGATCCAGGTCCGGGCGGGCAAGGGTCGCCGCGGGATGATCCGCGTCAACGTGCAACTTAATACCGAGAAGATCCTCGCCGCGGCCCGGGATCGTTTTTTTTACCCCGCGATCCTGGAATACGGGTCGGAAGCCCTCCACCGCGCCGCGGTCCGGCCGATGAAGGTCGCTTATGACCTCGCGGGCGATGAGGCGAGGCGGATCGCCGAGCGGGAGATCCTCGCCGGGATCGAATGGGAGGCGTGATCGATGCCGCTGGTATTAACCTGGAGGCGGGGTCAGTGGATCGAGATCACGCACAAATCGGGGGACGTGATGCGGATCCGGGTCGCGGATTTCCCGGACCGGCCCGAGGGGATTGCCGTGAAGTTGGCATTCGAAGACGCCCCGCGAAACTTCGAGGTCGGCCGGAAGTCCGCGACGATCCGCGAGACGGCCCGGAAGCGGCCGCTCCCCGAGTTGAGCGACCCGCCAAACCCCGGCGGCAAGGCCCCGCAACGCCCCTGACCGACGAACAACGGGCGACGGTCGAGGCGAACCGCTGGCGGGCGGAGTGGATGGCGACCCGCCTCGAAAAGCACCGCAAGATACCGCCCGGCGAATCGCTCGCGGTCGCCGAAAACGCCTTGATCACCGCGGTCGCCAAGCACGACCCCGCGAGGGGCGCCCTCTCGACTTTGTTTTTCTGGGCGGTCGAATCCGAAGTGCAACGGTGGTTCCAGTACAACCGGCCGCTCGGATACCGGACGCGATTCGACGGCAGCATCCCCGGGGACGCGCCCGCGGTCTTCGGGTCGGACGCCTCGATCCTCGCGGCGACCCTGGACGGGCGGGAACCCGTCGTCACGCCCGAGGAAAGGGCGGATCTCCCCGCGGTCTTCGAAGCGATCGGCAAGCTCGACCGCAAGCATCGCGAGGCGATCCTCGGGCATGCCATGCGGGGCGAGCCCTATCACGATATCGCCGCCCGGATCGGCGTCTCGAAGGAACGGGTCCGCCAGCTTTGCAACGCGGCGATCCGGCGGGTTCGCCGGTCGCTCAAGATCGACACCGAGGCCCTCGCATGCTGACGCCCGAACAACTCGCCGCGCTCCGAAACGAGTTGGCCTCGCCCGCCTACTCCGGGACGGCCGACGCGGAAGCGGCCGACCTCTTGAACGCGATCCCGATGGTCCCGAACCCGACGCCGAGGCCGACCCGCCCGCGGGAGATCCGGGCGACCGAGATCCTCGCCATGCTCTCGCCGACGACCGTCGGCAAGATCGCGGGCCTCGGGCTGCTGGGGCACCTGGATTCGCTCGCCTGGAACCAGGAACGCGAGCGGATTCGGACCTGGGTCGATTCGTTCCTGGTCCCGACCGGGAATTGCGAGGTCTCCGAGGCCGCCGCGGTCGCGGGATACCTCGATTCGGTCGAGCCCGATCCGTTCTGGCCGCCCGAGGTCCGCGGGCAAAGCCGGTGGCGAGCCCTCTTCGGCGAGCAACCCGTCGAGTGGGTCGAGCAACGGGACGGATTCGACTTCCATCGGACCGCGATCGGTTATTGCCTGCCCGAGTTCGTCGCCGAGGCCCGCCAACCATGACGCCGCAAAAGACCCTGCAAGTCACCGGATCGACCACGGTCGCGGACGGCGGATCGAATTCCGTCGGCAATTTCGATTGCGGCGCCGGCATGACCGGGGTCGTCAAGATCACGCCCTCGGGCGCCCTGTCCTCGCCGGCCTTCGCCCGCCTCGATTACCGCGACGGGTCGGGCAACTGGTACGAGGGGCCGATCCTCGGCTATTCCGGGCTGTCGAGCGGGGTCGCCTACCATGTCCCGTTCTCGATCGGGGCGGGCGGCAACGGCGGAGACCTCGGATTGACGCGGATCTTCGTCGGCGGGAACGCCGGCGCCGCCGTCGTCTTCGTGGCACTGATCGGCCAAACGAGCGGGGTCGCCTGAGATGGTCCCGAGCTTCAACCCGCTCACCGGCCACCCGCTCAACGCGGGCCGCATCGCGTGGTGGCTCCCGGTCCCGGGCCGGACGGGCGGGGATCGGCTCCGCGACCTGGTCGGCCGGTTCGACGCGACCGCCGACGGGTCGGCCGCATGGCGGGCGGGCGGGTTGAGTTTGGACGGGTCGACCGTCTTCCGGGCGCCGGCCGCCGGCCTCGGGGATACGTCCCTCGGCCCCGCGACGTGGGGGGTCCGGTTCACGCCCGACGCCGCATTCGTGGCCAGCATCGGCACATACCCGATCCTGTTCGCCCGATGGACGGACACTTATACCGATTACATTTGGAGTCAATCGCTGGTCGCATGGCCGGACGGGACGGTCCATACCGACGCCCCGGGCGCGTACAACTATCACGCGTCCTGGTCGCCGTCGGCGGGGGTCGAGTCGATGCTCGTCTGGACGTGGGACGGGGCCCGCAACGGTTTCTGTTTCTACATCGACGGCGACCCGCAATCCGTCGTCGAAGACGCATGGGCGACCCCGGCGGTATCGACGGCGGGCGCCCCATACCAGATCGGGGGACACCCGACGACCCGCAAGGCGTCGGGCCTGCTCTCCGAGGCGTTCGTTTACAGCCGGGCGCTTTCGCCCGAAGAGGTCGCGGAGCTTCACCGCCGGTCCCGGGCGGGATATCCCGGCCTCTTGCGCCGGCCCGCCTCGATCCTCACGCCCGCCCTTTACGGGACGTTCCCGAGGGTCTTCGCCCCGGTCCGGTCCCGATTCGCCCTCATCGGCCCCACGGGGAGATTGATCGCGTGAACCTCTACGCCCCGGGCGACTCGATCGCTTTCACGTTCGCCACGGCGAGCCCGACGACGGGCGCCGCGGCCGACGCCGATTCCACCCCGACCGCGACCGCGACCCGCAACGGGGCCGACGACGGCGCGTTTTCGCTCACGGTCACGAACCTCGCGACGGGCCGCTACAAGGTCACGGGCACGGTCCCCGCCTACACCGCGGGCGACCTGGTCGAGATCGCGGTCGCCGCGACGGTGGGCGGGGTCGCCGGGGTCGCGAAGGTCGCCGAGTTCCGGGTCTGCTCGACCGCGGTCAAGGGGTCGATCTTCGGCTCGACCGCGTTCGCCTCCGCCACGAACGCGCCGGGATGGTACACCGCCCCGAGCAACCCGAGCGACTACGCGAGGAACAACGTTTCGCCGTCGTGGTACACCGCCCCGACGAACCCGACCGACTACGCGCGGAACAACATCACGCCGGGATGGTTTACGGTCCCGAGCGCCGTCGCGATCGCCGCGGCGGTCTGGGATACCGAGACGGCCGACCATGCGACGGAGGGCACTTTCGGCCTCGAAACGATCGCGATGACGCCGCCGAACCCGTGGGAAACGGTCGGGTATGTCAAGGCGAGCCCGAGCCCGACCGCCCACCAATTCCGGCTCCGCAACGTGCAAGGGTCGCTCGACCCGACCCGGCTCTCGCTGGGGATCGACGCCGCGGGGATCGGCGGGCGATCGTACCGGGTCGCCTCCGCGGCGAGCCAAGGGGCAAGCTCCCCGGGACCGGGGTCCGATTACCTGGTCACGATGCTCGACGATTTGCCGATCGCCCCATCGACCGACGCCGCGGCCTACCTATCGACCTCCGCCGCCCCGCACTCCGCGGACCTCGCCGGGTACAAGCTCGCGAGCGACGGGCTCGACGCGGTCGACCCGGGAACCTTGACCGGCCTGGCGACCACGATCGCCGGGAAGATCGATCAGCTGTGGCGGTATTTCTTCAAGCCGGCCAACCGCACGCCCGACGCGATTGAGACGCTCGCCGACGACGGGACGACGGTCCTCACGACGCAACCGATCACCGACGACGGGGCCGGCAACGAAACCCGGGGGTCCGCGGTCGAGCCATGAATTTAACCCGGCTCACGTCGATCCTGATCCCGTTCGGCGGGCGGTCCACGCCCGTCGACCCGGACACGATCCCGGATCTCCGCGAGGCACTCAACGGCTACTTGCGGGCCGACGCGACCCTCGCGGCGCTCTGCTCTTCGAGGATCCACCCGGGGTTCCGCCCGCAAGATGAGGCGGTCCCGGCGATCACCTATGAGGTCGCGTCGGACAAATGGGGGCGATCCCTCAAGGCCCGCGCCGGCTATTCGTGGGCGAGGGTCGAGATCCGGATCACCGCCATCAAGGTCTCCGAGGCGGTACGCATCAAACGCCGGCTCGAATCGCTGCTCGACGGGTTCCGCGGCGACTGGGGCGGCCTCAAGATTACCGCCTGCTATCAGGATGATGAATCCGACCGCCACGACTGGCGCGACGACGGGACCGCATCGCCTTACGCGAGGCTCACCGTCGACTACCGGATCCGCCATTCGGTCCGCATCACGCCCGCCTATCTCTGACATTCCCGGCCGGAAGCCGCGACCGATCGCCCATCCCTGCCAGGGGAATCCCCGTGAGCTACTCCGCGCCCGTCACGATTTCCGCCTACGGCGTCAGCCTCAAGAAAGGCGCGACCCCGATCGCCCAGGTCACCAAGATCGACGGGGTCGGGGTCGCCAACCCGCCCCGCGAGACCACGCACCTGCTCTCGGTCTTCCGGTCGAAGCGGCCGACGATTCCCGAAACGAATGAGGTTGAGTTTGAATTGTTGATGACGAACACCAACGTCGCGGCCCTCGAAGCCGACGCGGTCGCCGGGACGATTTCGACCTGGTCCGTCACCTATCCCAACGACGACGCGAGCGCGGCCGTCACCGATTCGCCCGAGTTCAAGGCTTACCCGTCGAAGGTCGTCCGCGGCGGGATGGAACCGGACGGAACCTGCATGGCGACCGTCACCCTCACCGCGACCGACGACTACACGTCCTGACGCCCGGGGCCGCGAGGCCCCATCCCTTCCCGCACCATTGGAGTTGAACCGTGGAAGTTTCGAGCTTCGAAAAAACGGCGGTCCGGGGCGACTTCCTCGCGAGGAAACGGCCGAGGCAAGTCCCGACCGACACGCCCGGGGTTTTCCTCCGAGTCCTGCCGTTCGGCGTGATGATCGACGACATCTATCCGGTCGCCCGGACGGAAAGGGACGTAACGATCCCGATCCTCGCGCGGGCCCTTTGCTTCGGGGATGGGTCGCCGCTCTTCGAGACCGCCAAGGAAGCCGAGGAAGCCCTCCGCGATTGCGCCGGCTCCGACCTGGTCGACCTGGTCAAAGACGCGATGCGTCTCAACGGGCTGGGCGCCGACGGGGAAGACGACGCGAAAAAAAACTCGACTGCCCCCACACCCGATTCGCCCTGAAACTCGCCCGGTCCCTCGGCAAGACGCTCGCCGAAATCAAGGCCATGCCCGCCGACGAATTCGCGCTGTGGCGGGAATTCGAGGCGGTCGAGCCGATGCCCGATCCGTACTGGATCGGCGCCCTGATTTGTACCGTGATCGCGAACGTGATGGGCGGCAAAAAGTCCCGCTCGAAGATCGAGGATTTCCTGCCGAGGCCGGCGCGGTCCGGCCGCGGCCCGAAGCAATCGGTCGCCGAGATGCGGGCCCAAATGGCTTCGTTCTTCGCCCGGGTCGAGGCGATCCGCCGGGCGAAAGGGGGTTGAACGTTGGGGACCGTCGGCACGATCCGCATCGGCATGCAGGTCGACACCGGCGCGGTGTCGAAGGGGATCCGCGAGGCGCAAGCCCGGATCACCGGCTTCGCCGCCGAGATCCAGTCGATCGGCTCCGGGATCGGGGCGATCCCCGCCCTGGTCGCCGGCGGAGCCCTCGGGGCGGTCGGGGCCGCGATCGGCAAGGTGATCTCCCTCGGGAGCGACCTCAACGAAACGGTCTCGAAACTCGGGGTCGTCTTCGGATCGCAAGCCTCGATCGTCACCGACGCGGCCGATGAGATGGCCGCGAAATATGGGGTCGTGAAGACCTCATTCATGGACGCCGCGGCGGGGATCGGCCAGATCGCCAAGGCGTCGGGCTTGAACAAGACCGCCGCCGCGGAGATGGGCGCCGGCTTCTCCAAGCTCGCGGCCGATATCTCCTCGATCACGAACACCCCGCTCCCCGAAGTCCTCGGCTCGATCAAGAGCGGTTTGGTCGGGGAAGCGGAGCCGCTCCGAAAGTATGGCGTCCTGCTCTCCGAGGCCGCGGTCTCGCAACGCGCGGTGTCGATGGGCCTGGTCCGCTACGGCCACGACATGAATGAGGCGACGAAGGTCCAAGCGAGGGCCGCCATCATCACCGAACAACTCGGCTACGGCCTCGGCGACCTGGAACGGACGCAACTCGGGGTAGCCAACGCCTCGCGGAACCTCGCCGGGCGGATCGAGAACCTCGCGGCGGAATTGGGGCTCGCGCTGCAGCCGCTCGCCGAGACCGGGCTCGCGCTGCTCAATACCGCCCTCGGGACGGTGGGCGACAACTTCGACGGCCTGAAAGAGAAGGTCCGGGATTGGGCCGTCCAGGGGGCCTCATCGATCGGCTTCGTGGTCGAGTCGTTCCGCGGGGTCGGCTCCGCGATCGGGGCGGTCCTGGACGCTTACCAGGCTTGGCAGATCGGGAACCGGGCGATTGCCAACGGGGCGAAATGGCTTTGGGGGATCTTCCAGCAGGGGATCGGGGAGCTAATCGGCAGCCTCGATCGGCTGTACAAGTCGATGGGGCTCGACCTCGAGCTCGACAAGATCCAGCAAGCCATCTCCGAATCCTCCCGCAAGACATTCGGCGAGGTCGACGCCGAGTGGAAGAAACTGCTCTCCGACTTCTCACAAAAGCCGAGCGACGGGATCAACCAATGGTTCGACGGCGTGATCGGCAAGACGAATGAGGCGATCGCCAAGTTCAAGGATCTCGCCGACGCCCCGCAACCCGGCTGGGATCTCAACAAGACGCACGGCGACCAGCGGACCCCCGAAGATTTCAAGAAGCTCGCCGATCAGCAGAAGCAAATGGGCGAGAAGGCCAAGTCGATTTGGGAATCGACGCTCTCGCCGATCGATCAACTGGCGTTGAAGCTCAAGGAAATCAATGACCTCCAGAAAGAGGGATATCTCGACGCGGAGCAGGCGAACAAGGCGAGGCAAGCCGCGGCGAAAGACCTGGTCGAGAAGTCGGTCAACCGCTCGATCGGGGCCGCGGACTACGGCAGCAAGGAAGCCTACTCCGCGATCGTGCAATACCAGCGCGGGCAGGATGATCCCTTGAAGTCGCTCCCCGACCTCACGAAGCAAGGGAACGATATCGCCCTCCGCCAAACCGAAATCCTCGCCCGGATCGAGGCCCGCGCCGGGGGCCCGATCTCGCCCATCACCGGGACGGTCGAAGACGGCGTCATTAGGTTGAACAACTGACATGAGCATAACCGTCAACGAATTGCCCGGCCGGAAGTTCGCGATCGGCGCCGACTTCGCGCGGAGGTATGAACGCAAGTTCCAGGCGATCACCAGCGCGAAGACGATCGGGCCGATCCCGGTCTACAACGCGGTCAAGGCGATCACCGGGCCGATCGGGTCGAGTTACTATTTGAGCGTCTCGGAATTCGACCTGTATTCCTGGCTCAACAATATCGCGATCGACGAAGACACGACGCATCCCGACGGCGTGTACTGGGTCGCGACCGCGAGTTATGGCCCGTGGGAATACCGCAACGAAGACCCGACGCTCAACCCGACCGAGATCGAGCTTGATTTTGTCGAGTTCGGCCAGGCCGCCGCTTATGACGCGGACGGCAACGCGATTTGCAACTCGGCGGGCGACCCGTTCACCGACCCGCCGGTCGAGCGCGAGCATTGCCGGGCGATCCTCACCGTCACCAAGAATGAATACGTCTACTCGCTCGCGTTCGCCGGCACCTATGCGAACACCGTGAATGCGTCCGATTTCACGGTGGGCGATATCATCTTCCCCGCCCGGACGATGCTCGCGAAGCCGATCCGCGGGACCAGGCAGTTCGCCCCGATGATCGGTTGGTACTGGCGGAATACCTACCAGTTCCATTTGAATCTGATCGACACATTCACGGCGAAGATCCTCGATCGCGGATTCCGCAAGGCGAGCGGGAAGCTGATCCTCGGGCCCGACAACCACCCGCCGACGGAACCCGCCTTGCTCGACGGCTCCGGGAACCCGCTGGCGATCGGCGGAACCCCGGTGTTCCTCGAATTCGGGATCTATCCCGAACGCGAC
>ERZ724505.1191-NODE-1191-length-14623-cov-25.569673_pt1 | contig 14623 bp, 11 predicted proteins | sample MGYA00376038_ERZ724505 | MGnify/ENA primary metagenome ERZ724505 (study PRJEB28724, sample SAMN07190884) | wastewater metagenome | isolation source: effluent of sewage treatment plant in Hong Hong | place: Hong Kong | collected 2016-03-17 ... | reverse complement strand
TGTCGCGTGGCGGCCCCGCGTGGTTGAGCGGACGTCGGCCGTCACGTCACATGATCCTCGGTTCCTACAACGACACTTTCGCACAAGAATTTGGCGGCGACGTTCGCACGATCATGCGAACTCCGGCTTACGGTCAAATTTTTCCTAAGCACGAACTACGGAAAGACACGCAGTCAAAGAACCTTTTGATTACCAACAAAGGCGGGAAGATGGCCTTTGTCGGCGTGGGCGGTTCCGGCACAGGTAAGCCCGCAGACCTGTTCTTCGTGGACGATCCGATTAAAAGTGCCGAAGATGCTGAGTCAGAGGTGTTCCGCGACAAGCTGTGGGCGTGGTTCAATACGACAGCCTTCACACGCTGTCACAACCATAGCGCAATCATCATTGTCCATACGCGGTTTCACGAAGACGATTTGATCGGTAGGCTCGTCGACCCTACGCACCCGGAGCGACACAAGAAATACAAAGGCATCGCCGATCAGTGGACGTACTACAACTTGCCCGCGGTCGTTGAAGACCCGGAATTGGCCGCTGCGCTGGATTTGAAGCTGGAAACGCCAGAAGAGCGCTACGCCGGTGACGAGTTCGCACAGCGCATAGTGAAGGCGCAATTCGGCAATAAGCCGATGGTTAGCCTATGGGAAGAGCGGAAAAGCCTAAAATTCTTGGCTGAAGCAAAACAAATGGACGCAGGTACGTTCGGCGCCCTCTATATGGGCCAGCCGACACCGCCGGATGGTGACTATTTCACGCTAAAGGATATCGTCGAATACGATCGCCCCAACGACATCCCGGCGCATATCCGCTGGTACTGCGCCAGCGACCATGCAACGGGCGAGAAGCAGCGCAACGACTACAGCGTCCTTGGCGCCTTCGGCGTCGACGAGAACGACGACATCTGGATCGCGCCCGATTTCATCATGGAGCGCATGAAAACCGACGTCATCGTCGACGAGATGATGACGCTGATGACGGCCAAGAAGCCGCTGGTCTGGTGGATGGAAGACGAGCTTATCTCCAAGTCGTTCGGGCCGTTCCTGTTGAAGCGCATGCACGAGGAAGAGGTCTATACGACCCTGGAGGGTGTCTCGCCGGGACGCAACGACCTCGAGCACCGGGCGCGCGCCATCCAGGGCCGCATGCGGATGGGGAAGGTGCATTTTCCGAATTTCCACCCGAAATGGCCCGAGGCCAAGTCGCAGCTGCTGAAATTCCCCAAGGCGACACATGATGACTTTGTGTCGTTTTTGGCTATTATCGGCCTCGGCTTGGCCAAGACGATCAAGGCCACGGTGCCGAAACGCGACCGGGACAATGTGATCCGCCCCGGAAGCCTTACCTGGATCATGAACAGCGCGAAAGTGCGGGCACGCAAAGAGGAGCGCGTCGCCGCGGCTAAAGGTTGGTGAGCATGGCCGAAGAGACGATGACCCCGACGCAGGTCGAGCCCGAAGCCGTTCCGATGGACGCGGCGCAGCAACAGAGCGACGTACAGCGCGGCGAGCCGGCGGACCTGGCGGTGGAACGTGCCGCTCTGGTGAAGCAGTGGCAGTCGAACGTCACGGCCGACAAGAAGTGGTTCGAGAATCAGTTCAAGCGCGTGCGCGAGGACATCGAGTACGCACGGTTGGGCGGGGACAAGGCCTGGGTCGAGGCCAAGCAATACACCGTGCCGATCATCACGCAGCACATTGCCAAGGCCGTGGCGACGCTCTACGCCAAGAACCCCAAGGCCCAGGCGAAGCCGCGCCGCAAGTTGCTGTTCAAGTTGTGGGACGGCAAGCCGGAAAGTGCCCAGATGGCGCTGACGAGCGCCATGGGCGACCCGATGATGGGCACGCCGCCCGATCCGAACGCGCTGGCGATCGTCGCCGAAATCCAGCAGGCCAAGACATACACCGAAATGGTCGAGCGCATGGGCAAGACGCTCGAGCTTCTGTGGGACTACTACACCGACGAGGCGTTCCCCGGTTTCAAGCAGTCGATGAAGAAGCTGGTGCGCCGGGCCAAGGTCTGCGGTGTCGCCTACACGAAGTTGAGTTATCAGCGCGTCCTGGAGGAGGACCCGGATACGGCGGAGAAGATCGCCGATTGCACGCAGGAAATCGCCAATCTCGAGCGGCTGATGGCCGATTCAGCCGATGGGCTGCTGCCGCCCGATTCACCGGATATCGAGCAGCTGCGCCTCAGCCTGACGCAGTTGCAGGCGCGTCAGTACCTGATCGTCCGCGAAGGCCCGACCTTCGATTGGCCGAAGACGTGCGACATCATTCCGCACCGCAATTGCACCGATCTGAACGGCTTCTTGAACGCCGACTACATCACACACGAATTCGAGATGGACGCCGAGACGATCCAGCGCATCTACAAGGTTGACGTGAAGGGCGCCGCAGTGTCGCGTATCGTGCCGGAGCAGCCGGCCGCGGCGGCGTCGCACGACTCGTCCAAGCAGTATGGCGGCCAAGGCGAAGCCAACGTGAAGCAGAAGTTCCGGGTGTGGGAAATCCACGACAAGGCGCACGGCCAGGAACTGACGATCTGCGAGGGTTACGCGGACTTCCTGCGCGAGCCGGCCGAGCCTGTCTGCAAGGTGGAAGGCTTCTGGCGCATCTTCGCGTTGACCTTCAACGACGTCGAGGCATGCGAGGACATCATCCCGTTGTCCGACGTCTACTATCTGCGCCACCCACAGGACGAGTACAACCGCTCGCGCCAGGGCATCCGCGAGCATCGCCAGCAGAACCGGCCGAAATATTTCACCCGCGCCGGCGCGCTCCAGGAAGACGAAAAGGCGAAGCTCGCTTCGCACGCTTCGGGCGCCGTGATCGAACTCGCGTCGATTTCGGCCGATATGACGATCGACAAGGTGATCCAGGCCTACCAGCCCGTGTCGATCGACCCGAACCAGTACGAGGTGTCGAGCATTCTCCAGGACGTGCTTGTCGGCGTCGGCACGCAGGAAGCCAATCTCGGCCCGACCGGCGGCGACAGCGCGACCGAAGTGAGCGTGGCCGAGCAGGGCCGCCAGACGTCCAACGCCTCGAACGTCGACGATCTGGACACGCATCTCTCGAACCTGGCGCGGGCATTCGGCCAGATTGCGCTTGAGCACGTTAACGAGGAAACGGTCGTCGAAATCGTCGGCCCCGGCGCCATCTGGCCGTCGCTGAACCCGGAAATGGCCCAGAAGGAATTGATGCTCGATATTCGGGCCGGTTCCTCGGGCCGCCCGAACCAGGCGAACGAGCTGGCCAACATGGAGCGCGGTATCCAGTATCTGCTCCAGATCCCCGGCATCAGCCCAACAGTGCTCGGCCGTCGCTACGGCGATCTGCTGAACATGGACATTGACGAGATGATCGTGGAAGGCATGCCGTCGATTCAGGCGATCAACGCCATGGCCGCCAAGGCCACGTCAGCGCCGATGGGCGGGCCGGACGACCCCAACGCGCAGGGCGGCGAAGGGGCGCAGAACACCCAAAAGCCGACAGGCGGACCTCCGGGCGGCCAGCCGGCCATGCCGCCGCCGGGCGGGGGTGCGTCACGCATGCAGTCTCAGGCGATGCCGGGCGGGCAAGGTTAATCACACCCTATTGACGTAGAAAGAAACTCTATCTACAGTCCGAGCGCGTACCAGCGTCGTGATGACGGTGGGCACCCCTAGATGGAGACGTAATGCCAGATTCGTCACTGGAAAATGATTCGGCGGCCGAAGGCGTCAATGAGTCCGGCAAAGCCGCCGAATCCCTTTCCCACCAGGACGTCAATGCCGCTTCGTCCACGGTAGAGAACACCGACGCTAAAACCTCTGCGGAATCGTCGACCGCACCGGCGGATAAGCCGAAGGACATGTTGGAGGTCGTTCAAAAGGCCCTCAACAAACCCAAGGCGGATGCTTCGCCAGCACCCGAAAAAACTGACGGCAAGCCGGCTACGGCTGAGCAGGACGCGGCGCCTGAAGATGGCGAAGCGGAACCGCCCGACCTGAACAAGGAAGAGCGAGCCCAGCTCAGCGCGAAGACGACGAACCGCATGCGCTACCTCGATCGCGGGTTCAAGAAGTTCAAGGCGGAAGCCGACTCCTTGCGGCCAGCGGCAGAACAGATGCGCCAGATCGAGCATTTTGTCTCGAATGCCGGCCTCACACCTCAAGAGGTCAATGCCGGTTTTGAGATGATGCGGCTGATGAAGAATGACGCCGTGAAGGCCTACGAAGCCATCACCCCGATCTTCCTTCAACTCCGCAAGCTGGCTGGCGAAGTGCTGCCCGACGACCTGAAGAAGGATGTCGAGAGCGGCCGTCTCCCGGAGGAACGCGCACTCGAAATCAGCCGTACCAAGGCCCGTGAGGCTCAGGCGCGGCGACAGGTCGAGCAGCGGGACGTCCAATCGCAGCAGGCAACGCGGCAGGCGGCCATCCAGGCGTCCCAGAACGCGCTCAGCGGCTGGGACGAGAAGTGGAAGGCGACCGACCCGAACTACGCCGTCATGTTCGATTCCGTGAAGGACCGAATCGATATCGGCCTCCAGGACTTCGTGAAGCGCGGCGTCGTTCCGACCCCGGCGGAAGTGGTCAAGGTGGCCGAAGAGGCGAAGCGAACGGTGGAAGCGCGGTTCAAGCCGCTCAACCAGAACCGTCGCAAGCCGATCGATCCCGGTCCCAGCGGCCAGCCTACTAACCCGGCGTCACGGCCGAAGCCCACAAGCCACCTGGACGTGGTGAGAGGGGTTCTCGGCATCGCCTGATCCGATAGAGAGAAGCAATGCCGATCACTACTCAGGAACTCGAGAACATCGCCAATGCCACGATGGATTACCATTGGGGCAAGGAGGTCGACTCGCAGTCCATCCAGGACAAGCCGCTGCTCGCCGCGCTCCGTAGCAAGATGACGGAGTTCCCCGGTGGCAAGGACTACATCGATATCCGTGTCAAGTGGGATTACACGACCGGTATCCAGGGCTTCGAGTACGACGACGAGGTCGAGTACGACAATCCGGCGAACATCCGCACCGCCTACTACCCGTGGAAGCTGATCCACGGCGGCATCTCCTGCACCATGCACGAACTGATGAAGAACGGCATCTCCATCGTCGACACGATGGACGGCGCCTCGGTGCGCAACCACAGCGATCGCGACGCGATCATGCTGGCCGACATCTTCAAGGACAAGCTCGAGGACATGTCGGAAGGCATCGACCGCGAGATGAACGAGATGTTCTGGCTGGACGGCACCCAGGACGCGAAGCTGGTCCCCGGCATCACGTCGTTCGTGGTCGACGACCCCACGGCGGCCACTATGGTCGGCGGCATCGACCAGTCGGCCAACACCTACTGGCGCAATCGCGCGAACCTGTCGATCAACGTCTCGGGCGGTTACGCGGCCCAGCCGCTGTTCACGTTCCTCCAGAGCGAGGTTCGCCAGCTGCGCCGCTACGGCTCGCCGAGCCTGAAGGGCTTTGCCGGCTCCGACTTCATCGAGCAGATGGAGAACGAACTGCGCGCCAACGGCTCCTTCACCCAGGACGGCTGGGCCGGCAAGGGCACGGTCGACGCGGCGATCAAGGGCGTCAGCTTCTCGGGCATCCCGTTCGTTTACGACCCGACGCTCGATGACATGAGCAAGAGCGACTACTGCTACATCCTCGACATGAAGGCGATCCACCCGAAGGTCGTCGCCGGCGAGAACATGAAGCGCCACACCCCGGCTCGCCCGGAGAACAAGTACGTGATGTACCGCGCAGTGACCTGGGCCGGCGGCCTGGTCTGCAAGCGGCGCAACACGTCCGGCGTGTACGCTTTCGCCTAACCGGTCGAGCATCAGGAGAATAGAACCATGACTTCCAACACTCCCGGCGTCGAGAACATCGTCCGCGGCACGCTTGCCTCGGCCGTCGCCAATGCGGGCACGTTCACCGTGTCCTACCCGACCGGCACGTCGAAGGGCTCCTTCGTCAACTCGCCGGTCCATCACACGCTGTTCATCAACGGCAACAAGTATGTCGCCCCCGCCGACTTCACGGTCACGTTCAACGCCAACGCGTCGAACATCACCGTGACCAACGCGGCCGGCGTGACCTGGCCGGCGGGCGCGACCTTCCAGCTCGGGCTCGACAAGATGGGTCCGGACAGCTACCGCGACGGCATCCCCGCCAACAAGGTGAAGCAGGTTCAGGGCGGCCTCTACATGGTCAACCTGGGCTCGCCGAACGTGCTGGATCGTGACGGCATCTGCCTCTCGCAGAACCCGACCGGCGCCGGCAACCTGACGATCGCCGGTGCGCTGGCGAGCGGCGGCGTTGCTACGCTGGATGTCCCGCGCACGCTGACGGTCTATGCCGCCGGCAACGAGACGTCGTACACCTTCACGGCCTATGGCACGGACGAGTACGGCGTGTCGATCCGCGAGACGATGACCGGCCCGAACAACGGCACGACCTACGGCCTCAAGGCCTTCAAGACCGTGACCCGCGTGGCCGTTTCGGGCGACTCGGGCGCTGTCGAGATCGGCACTGCCGACCGCCTGGGCCTGCCCAGCGCGATCAAGTCGGTCAGCCAGGTCATGGCGGAATTCAAGAACGGCGTCCGGGTGGGCAACTTCCCCGGCACGTTCCGCGAGTTCTTCGACCTGGACGCCACCGATCTGGCGGCCGGCACGACCAATGCCTATGAAGGCCTTGTCCCGTGCGACTGCACGCTCAAGGGCGCCACGGCGATCGTCCGTGTCGCGGTCGTCACCGGCGGCGACATCACCATGGCGAACGTCACCACGACGGTCGACGGCTTGACCCTGACTGTCGCCAGCTCGGCGACCAAGGGTACGGCGGTCAGCGACACCCCGACAGCGGGTCATGCGACCACGACCTTCACCAAGGGCACCCGCTACCAGGTGATCCCGGCCGCGGCCTTCAACGGCGGCGGCGCGATCAACGGCTACATCGAGTTCGAAGCGACCAACCTGACCTACGGCCAGTTGGACGTGGCCGTTGCGACCGAGGCGTCGGCGACCACGGGCGACGTCCGGGGCATCTACCGCCTGCCGGCTGCGGCGGACGGCGATGCTTCCTACCAGCTTCTCGTCTGGCTCCCTGATCCGGACGACAAGGGCGTGGCGCAGTACTAGCGCCTAGCCTGACCGTATTGGTTCCCGCCGCGCATGTAGCACGGCGGGAACCCCATTCCGACGAAGGAAACGCACATGCAGCGTTACAATTGCCTGCTCCAGGTTGGGGGCAGCCCCTACAACGAGGTTCGCCTGTTCGATCTGCCCGCTGCGGAGATCATCGTTCTGCGCGCCATTCACCGCGAGGACTCGGTGAAGGAACTGCGCAAGTCGATCGCGAAGCCGATTCACAGTTCCGCGCTCCGCGCGCATCTCGAGAAGAAGTACAGCCAGGCGCTCGCAAAGCTGAAGCCGAAGCAGTCGATCCAGACGTTGTTCGGCCCGGCGCATATGGCGCTGCCCGAGATCCTGCACGAACTGGAGCCGAAGGAAGCGCCGGCCGTGCCGACCGCGGAACTGCCGGACCTGGCCGACCAGGAACGCCCGTCGTTCCGCAAGCGTCGCAACGCGCGCCGCGCTGCGGAGCCGAAGGCGGAAGAGTTCGATACGGCCGAGGAGGCAGCATGACCTGGTACATCCCGACAATCATCGACGGCGGATCGGCCATCTGACATGGCGCGGGGTACGTCGCTTGAAGTGCTCGTAGACATGCTGCGCGCGGAAGTTCGCGACATGACGGACGTTTCCGTCGGTACGACGAATATCGCCTCGCACAAGCAGATGCTGCGGCGTACCCAGCGCCTTCTTTACAACCGCTACGACTGGCCGTTCCTGAAGCACATGCCCTACCTGAACTGCGCCAACGGCCAGCGCTTCTACGACGCACCAACCGGGCTCAACATGGAGCGCATCATCAGCGTTACGGTGTGGTACGGCAACATACCGTCGCCGATCGAGCGCGGCATCGGCTACGAGGAGTACCAGTCCTACGACAGCGACGGCGGCATCAAGTCTTCGCCGGTGCGCAAGTGGGACTGGAAGTGGAACCCGGCCGCGGTAACGCCCACCGACCAGATCGAGATGTGGCCGATCCCGGACAACAGCAACGACCGGCTCCAGTTCACCGGTCTGCGACCGCTTTCCGCGCTGACGGCCGATACGGACTTGGCCGATCTGGACGACGATCTGATCGTGCTGTTCGCCGCAGCCGAGATCCTGGCCGCGCGCAAGGCGGAGGACGCACCGGCCAAGTTGACGGCCGCGCGCGAGCACTACAACGCGCTGACGGGCAATTACACGCGCGGCAAGTCGCCGATCGTGATGGGCGGCGGGCGGCCGAATACGCCGATGCGCAACAAGACGATTGTGGTTGCAAGGGGGCTCTGATGTGTCTGCCCGAAGAACTGGATACCTGGAACCGGAATAACCGCCATCGCGAGCAGATCATCGGCGTGGGCGGCTCAGGCGACCAGAATAACAACGGGGCGCCCGGCAACTCGCCTGGTGGGGATGACGGTGCGAACGGGTACGCTTCCGATGAAGCCGCCATGGGCGGCCTTAATCAGGCGAACGCCAATCTCGGCATTAAGTCCGTGGACTTGATTGGCGAGGCGAAGAGTGTGTTCGGCAAGAACAACACTGCGCCGCCCAGCAATGTTCCAGGTTTGCCGTCTCGCAGCACGCCTGCTCCGGCGCCGGCGCCGGTTCCTGCACCCGAAGAGGACATGGACCGCAAAGATAACCTCGGCATCGATAGCCGCATGAACAGCCGTGAAAGCAGCCCGGCACCGAGCTATGGCGGGCAGGCCGATCCACAGGGGCCGGCCGGCGCCGGCAACCCCGGCAACGCTACTTCGCCCGATCAAGACCCGACCGGTGGCATCGGCGCAGGCTCGACAGTAGACAGCCGCGACACAGCTGCGACCGGCCAAGCGCCGGGCGTATCGAGCGGCGAAAACGCGACCAGCGCCGGCCCCGGCAGCGGCGGTGGTGGGGGTGGCGGCGGTAACGGCGCTGGCGGGGTCGGCGGCATGGGCATGGGAGACCACGGCGTCGGCGGTTCTCAGGGCTCGGAAAACGGCCAGGGTGGCTACCGCATGGGCACGCCCCAGACCGGCGACGACGGCGACATGATGATGGACGAGCCTGTTGGCGACATGCTGCACGAGAACGAAGCCGTTCTCCCGCGACCCATGCGCGCCGACATCGGCGAAGACATCCTGGCTGAAGCTATCGGGCTATACCAGGACAAGGGCCTGACCCCGCGCGAGCGGAAGATCGCGCTGAAGGATCTGCTCGGCGAGTGGGCGGCGCAGAAGTAACGTGTCGTACCTTGTCATCGACGATTTCAAGCTGGGCATGGATCGGCGCCGGGCACGGATCGCCGGCCAGCTTGGCGCGCTCTGGACCGGCGTAAACGGGCATATCACCCGCGGCGGGGACTTCGAGCGCCGCAAGAAGTTCGTGCTGAAGCACACGCTGCCCGTCGGCACGCACGGTCTGGCCGTCGTCAACAACCAGCTTTACACCTTCGGCTCGATCGACACGCCGTCAGGGCTGCCGGCGGCTATCAAGTACCAGAAGCTGGCGCACACCGGCTCCTCGAGCATGAAGGAAATCCTCGACTGGACGTCGTTCGACGGCAAGCTCTACGTCGTGGCGGAGTTCGAGAACGGCGACATCTATCACTACTACAACGGCTCGCGTGTCACGGCCTGGGATACGGTGGCCGCCGCGGTCGCCACGTCGCTTTCCTTCCCCGCCGCCCGCTTGGCCGAGAAGATCGACCGGCTGTCGCAATTCGTTGCGACTTCAGCCGGTGCGGTCGTCACCATCAGTTCGGCCATTCCCGGCCGACCGATCAATGTCAGCGTCAACACGGTCAACGCCGGCGGCGGCACGGGCGATCAGGCGATCACGCTGACCGAGATCCAACCGAATGTCGAAGACGTCGCGGAGGTCCGGGCGACCGGGACAATCCTGATTACCGGCGGTTCGCCGGGCAGTTACATCGACAGCGTCACCGTGAACGGCATCGACCAGGTCATCCCCACCATCCCGATTTTCTGGCCCGGTTCGTCGGCGGATATGGCCGAGTTGCTGGCGACGCGCATCAATTCGTGGCCGGGGCTCACGGACTACACTGCGCAGGCCGTCGGCGCTTCCGTCGTGTTGACGGCGGCGGCCGGCACCGGCGCCACGCCAAACGGCTTTGTCATCGCCGTTTCGTCGACCGGCATCACGACCAGCATCGCGAACATGGCCGGCGGCGTTACGGCCACGGAAGCGACGGCGCAGGTCTACACCGCCACGCTGAGCGGCACGCTGGACATGGGCGACGAGTGGTACATCACTGTGTCGGCATTGCCGCTGGACGAAGGCGGCACGGGACCTGAGTTGCTGTCGCCGACGCTGATCGCCACGACAACGCGTGGATCGGGCACCGGCAAAACGTGCCTGACGTTCCAGAAGAAGATTTACACCGTCGTCTCGTCGCTGATGTATTTCTCGAAGCTGTCCGATCCGACCGATTGGAGCGGCACCGGTTCCGGCTTCATCAACATGGCCGACCAGAACGAAGGATCGGAGCCGCTGACGACGGTGCAGGAGTACCAGGGCAAGCTGGCTATCTTCTCGGCCAACCACATTCGCGTCTGGACGATCGACGTCGACCCGACGCTGAACGCGCTTGCCCAGACCGTGCCGAATACCGGTACGCTGGCGCCGCAATCGGTTCGGCCTTACGGCAATATCGACGTGTTCTATCTGGCGACATCGGGCGTGCGATCGCTGCGCGCTCGCGACTCGTCCAACGCGCCGTCGGTCAACGACATCGGCGTCGCGATCGACGAGTTCGTTCAGGACTTCTATGACGAAGTGGGCGACAACCAGCTGCGCCTTGCGCGCGGGATCATCGAGCCGCGAAACGGCAGTTACTGGCTGGCGATCGACGACCGCATCTTCGTGCTGTCGTTCTTCCAAGGCACCAAGATCAACGCCTGGACCTACTACGACATCGACGAGGTCGAGGGTTATCCGATCGAGGAGTTGGTGACGCTGGAGCACCGGGTCTATATGCGGGCCAATCGCCGGATCTACCTCTACGGCGGCGAGTATCACGAAACCTACCCCGACGACGGCGACAGCATCGCCGAGTTGTCCACGCCCTTCTTCAACGCCAAGTCGCCGGCGACACCCAAGGACCTGACCGGCTTTGACATTGGCTGCGAAGGGGTCTGGGACGTCGCGGTTCTGCCGGATCCGGCCAACGACGCATACGAGACGCGGATTGGGAAGTTCTACAAGCCGACCTACTCCAAGCCGCGAGCCGGTTTGCAAGGGACCACGGCCATGTTCGCGCTAAAAGCCACTTGCTCCAAGGCGGGGTACGCGCGTATCTCTAACATGGCTGTTCACTACGAATCGGAGAAGGCGGAGTGACCCTCACCGTCAAGAAAGGCCTCGAGCAGAATGACGTGCAGGCAGTGTGCGAATCGCTCTGGGAGCACGGAAAACGCGAGGTCCAGCGCTTCGGCTTCGTCGATCCCGATCAGGCAACGCGTGCTTTCCTTGGCGCCAAGCCAGAGTATGGCTTCGGCTTCTTCAAGGATGGCGCCTGCGTGGCTGCGTTCGGTGCGATCCGGATGGACGGCGGGTCGTATCGCTCCTACTTCCTGGCTACCGAAGCCTTTGTTTCTGCTGCCAAAGAGGGAACCCGGCTCCTCCGGAACCTGCTGAAAGAGGAAACGGCGAAGCGCCCCGGCGCCCGCCTGGAATGCCTGTCCGCTTCGGACCATCCCGATTCCGAGCGCTGGTTCAAGCTGTTAGGGTTCTACAGTGCTGAGCCGTTAAATGGGATCAGACGTTACATCTACGGCTTGACCCCGTCGACCAAGGCTGCGATATTTCCAGCATCGGCGGCAGGCGTTGGTTAAAATCCGACCTGGGGCTGCGGTTCTGGACGTATTGCGTTAGGTACGGCCGCCGATAACAGTCGTAACGGCACTCGACACGCCACAGTGTTCATCAGGAACCGTGGATGTGCCTGCCGAAGCCTAAAGACCCCTCCGTCGAAATCGCCCAGCAGCAGGCGGCGTCCGCGCGTCAGCAGGAAGCGGAGCGCCAGGCCCGCGTCGATGCCGGCCGCGCCCAGATCGACAGCGCCTTTGCGCAGTTCGACCCCGCCTATTACGACAAGGTGCGGAACGACTACCTCGCCTACTACAACCCGCAGCTTGACGACCAGTACAAGAAGACCCGCGAAAAGCTGATTTTCGACCTGGCCCGCAGCTCGATCCTCGAAAGCGACGCCGGCACCAAGAAGCTCGAGGAACTGGAAAAGAAGTACGCCGACAACCGCACGCAGATCGCCAACAACGCCGCGGGCGCAGTGAACGAATCCCGTGGCCGCATCGAAGGCGAGCGCGGCAACCTGGTCAACCTGAACATGAACGCGGCCGATCCGGCGCTGATCGGCGAGCGCGCCTCGGCTGGTGCGGCCAATGTCTCGGCGCCGCCGACCTACAGCGCGCTCGGCAATATGTTCGCCGATATCCTTAACCAGGGCGCGACGGGCCTGACGCTCGAGGCCAAGGGCTATCCGGGCTTCGGCACCGGTTTCCCCAAGATCAACTACTCGTCGACCGGTTCTGGTTACGTGGTGCGCTAGCGATGTGCCTCCCGCAACAGGCAGCGGCGATCGGGGGTGGCGGCGGGCTTTCGCTGATCGGCGAAGCGCTCAACACTCGCGAGAACAACAAGAACTCCAAGCGCATGGTCGCGGCCTACCAGGGATCGCAGGCCCAGGAGGACCAGCGCCAGGCCGGCTATCGCGCCCGTGCGCAGGCCGGCTTGCAGCGCGCGCTGGACCGCTACCAGCCGGGCGCACAGGGTGGCGATTTCGCATCGCTGCTCGCCAAGCGCGAGGCGGACCTCAGCGGCAACGTGACCGATGCGGCGCCGGGCGGGATCCCTATCAGCGACAGTGCACCGGGTGTCGTCAAGGACACGCTTAGCGCACGCCTGAACAACGCCGTGGCCGAGGGCCGCGCCGGTGCCAAGCGCCTGGCCGCTCTGGGCGCCCGCGACGATCAGTCCTTCGCCAACCAGGTCGGGTTGAAGCGCGCCGGCGAGGACATCAACGTCGCGTCGAACTTCGCTGCCGCATCGGCCGGCATCAACCCGGTCGAGCGCCAGGCCGCGTTCATGGCCGCGCATCGCGATCCGAGCGGCATCGGCGACCTGTTCAAGCTGTTCGGCCAAGGTAGCCAGCTCTGGGGCTTCCTGGGTACGCCGGGGCTTTCTCGCCCGCGTTCGCCGACAATCGGCGGGGGGACCGCACCTTAATGGCCACGTATCGTATTCCCAACACCTACCAGACGCCGATCGCCTCGGCGCTGGGCAACCTCATGACGGCATTCGCGTCGATGCCGTCGCCCGAGGAGCGGGCGCTGAAGCAGGCGCAGGTCCAGAACCTCCAGTCCCAGGCGGCGCTGAACCAGCAGAAGATGGCCGACGCGGCGCGCGAAGCGCAGTACGGCGGCAAGATCACCGACGTTTTCCGCAAGGCTTTCACGCCGGTCGAAGACGTGCGCCCGAACGCCGATTTCGTCGGCCCGATCCCGGAAGTACCGCCCGACGAGCGCGTGCGCCGGGCGCTGCCGGATTTGGCTGGGACGCTGCCTCCGAACCAGATCGGCCAGCTTGGCGACACGATGCTTGCCTTGTTCGCCAACGCGCCCGGCACGTCCAACGAGGCCGTCACCCGCGCCGGCATTGGCGCCAAGGTGCCGTACAATTCGACGCAGCTTGGCGCCGAAGCGGAGCGCGATCGCAAGATCCAACTCGAGGACCGCAAGGACCAGCGCGCCCAGCAGACGGCACTGGCCGTCGCGGATCGTGCGGCGGCGACCCAGGACCGCATTGACGCGCGCCAGGGCAAGCAGGTCATCGGCGAAGACGGAAACGCCTACTGGTACGCCCCGGGCATGCCGTATCACGGGCTGCGTGCGCCATTCGCGCAACAGAGTGGCCCGCTTGCCACGGATGCCGTCAAGGCGCGCGGCCAACTCGACGCGCTCAACAGCTTCCGCCAGAAGGGTGCCGACTTCCTTGGCCTTGCTCGCTCTGCCCCCGACGCCCTCGGCGCCGCCGGCACGCTGCGCACGGTCGTTTCCGGCGCGGCCGAACAGGCCAAGGCGCTGGGCAGTTCGCTGGGGCTGGAATCGGTTCCTGGTCTGGTCGACCAGGCCCAGAATTTCCTGCGCCAGCAAGGTGTCACCGTGGCCGACCCGGCCGTGGCGTCGAAGATCGCCGTCTACATTCATCAGTTGCCCTACGATGCAGCCGCGGCGCTCGCCGGCCAGCAGGGCCGGTCGGTCACGGACAATGACGTTAAGCGCTTCGCGCGTCTGCTCGGCGAGACGCCCATCACCAATTTGGCCGACCTGGAAGCCCGTTGGCAAGTCATCAACCAGATGATCGACGACGAAGTGGCGCGCACTCAGCCTCGGCTCAACATGCGCCCGACTCAGCCTGGTACACTGGCGCAACCGGGCCTCGGCTCCAGCGTCACGAACACCTTCCAGCAGCCGGCCGCTGCTGCCCCTGCGGCCGCGCCTGCG
>ERZ724505.1189-NODE-1189-length-14651-cov-4.705193_pt1 | contig 14651 bp, 11 predicted proteins | sample MGYA00376038_ERZ724505 | MGnify/ENA primary metagenome ERZ724505 (study PRJEB28724, sample SAMN07190884) | wastewater metagenome | isolation source: effluent of sewage treatment plant in Hong Hong | place: Hong Kong | collected 2016-03-17 ... | reverse complement strand
CTTACTGTCGATCGACAATCTGGCCAGCGATGTCACCGCACAGATCAATTCGCTGCATGCGCTGCGCGACCGCGAGCAGGAACTGCAAGCCCTGCTCGACGGCCTGCCGCTCGGTGCCCTGTTTTTCAAGGACAACCACTGCTACGCCAACCCCGCCGCGCGCGAACTGCTGGGCAGCGCCTGCAACGAGCAGATGCGGCCGACCGATCTGTTTGCCCTGTTGCGCCTCAGCCCGACCAGCGGCGATCTGCCGCTCGAGCGGCATGGCGGCGAGCCGCGTATCTGCACGCTGCAGCGCATTGGCCAGCCAACGCTGTTTGTCCGGGTCGGCTGGCAACTGGTGGCGCGCGGCAATCTGTGGCTGCTGCAGGATGTCAGCGAGAGCGAACGTCTGGCGCGCCTGTCGGGCGAAGAAGAGGCAGCGGCGGAAATCGGCGGCTGGGAGCTGGATCTGCGTACCGGCCAAGTGCTGTGGTCGGCACAGATGTATCGCCTGCACGAACAGCCGCAGGGTTCGTTCGTTCCCGACCGGGTCAGTGTAGTGCAGGCATATACGCTCGAATCGCAGGCGCGCCTTGCCGCCACCATCAACGAAGCAATTCGCACCGGCCAGTCGTTCAGCCTCGATCTGGACATGTACTTGCCGTCCGGCATGCAGCGCAAGGTGCACATGGTCGGCAAGGTGCAGATGCACGAAGGCCGTGCCATCCGCCTGTATGGCTCGTTGCAGGATATTTCGGTGCGGGTGCGGACGACGTTGGCGCTGGGGCGGCAGACGCAATTGCTGAATGCGGCCGAGCAGATTGCCAATATGGGTGGCTGGGAATGGAGCCCGGGCGGCGACGACATCCTCTGGTCGCAGGGCGCGCAACGAGTGCTCGGCATACCGGCCGGCGCTGCATGCGGCATGCAGGCATGGCTGGCGCGTGCGCATCCGGACGACCGCGAAGCGATGGCGCTGGTACTGCGGCAGCTGACGCACAGCCGCAGGCCGATTGAATGGGAATATCGCACCCTCGACGCCACTCTCGACTGGCGCCAGATCGAGGTCAAAACGCTACCGGAGCTGGATGAACACGGGCAGATCCGGCTGGTACGCGGCACCTTGCACGACATTACCGAAGCGCGGGCGCTGAACCAGGCGCTGATGCTGCGCAAACGCGCAATCGAAGCGCTATCGTCCGGCGTGCTGATTGCCGATCTGGGGCAGGACGATGCGCCGATCATCTACGCCAGCCCTGCCGTGTGCGAAATTACCGGCTACAGCGCAGACGAGCTGATGCGCAACAATTGCCGCATGCTGCAGGGCAACGACCGCGCGCAGCCGGAAATTGCGGTGATACGCAGTGCCATCGAACGGCGCGAGCCGGTACAGGTAACGCTGCGCAACTATCGCAAGGACGGCACCATGTTCTGGAACGAACTGGCGCTGGCACCGGTGCCGGACGAGGCGGGGCAAATCCGCTATTACATCGGCATTGTCACCGACATCACCGCACGGCGGCGCAACGACGACATGTTGCTGGAAATGCAGCAGCGCATGCGCTCGATTCTCGACACTGCCGCCGACGCAATCGTCGTGATCGATCAGAACGGGATCGTGCAGCTGTTCAGCCATGCCGCCGAGAATATTTTCGGCTATCGCGCGGAAGAGGTGCTGGGGCGCAATATTTCGATGTTGATGCCGCCATCGATTGCGGCCGGGCACGATAGCTACATCCGCCGTTTCGTCCGCACCGGCAAAGCCAGGGTAATCGGCTTCGGCCGCGAGCTGCAGGGCTTGCGCAAGGATGGCACACTGGTGCCGATCGAACTGGCGGTGTCGGACTGGACCAGCGGCGGCGAGCTGTTTTTTACCGGCGTGATCCGCGATGTCACCGAACACCGGCAATTGCAGCGCCAGCTGCTGCAATCGCAAAAGCTCGATGCACTGGGCCAACTGGCCGGCGGGGTGGCGCACGACTTCAACAACCTGCTCGGCGTGGTGGTCGGCAATCTGGATATCCTCGCTACCTTGCTGGAAACGCAGCCGACGCTGCTGAAACGCGTCAATGCCGCACTGCATGCGGCCGAACGCGGCGCCAGCCTGACCAAGCGACTGCTGAGTTTTGCCCGCACCACACCGGCGGCGGCAGAGACATTGCCGGTCATCGACCTGAATCAGGCCACGCGCGATATCTCCGACCTGCTCGGGCGGCCACTCGACCCGCGCATCGAATTCGAAGTCGATCTGGCCACCGCGCCGCTACCGGTGCGGCTCGATTCATCGGAGTTCCAGAATGCACTGCTCAATCTGGTGATCAACGCGCGCGATGCGATGCCCGCCGGTGGCCGGTTGCGCATTGCCACTTGCGCGCGCGCGATCAGCGAAGCGCAGCCGGATCTGCCTGCCGGTGAATACGCGGAAATCAGCATCAACGACAGCGGCACCGGCATTCCCGACGATGTGCGCGAGCACATTTTCGATCCATTCTTCACCACCAAGCCGAAAGGCAAGGGCACCGGCCTCGGCCTGCCGATGGTGTACAGCTACGTCAAGCGCATGCAGGGAGCGATCCGGCTGGAATCGTTGCTGGGCGCCGGCAGCACCTTTCGCCTGCTGTTCCCGAGCGTTACCGACGGCATCGACGACGCCGCACCGGAGCCGGTCAGCCATCGCGGCAATGGCGAACTGATCCTGGTGGTCGATGACGAAGTGGCGCTGCTGGATACGGTCGCCGACCAGCTCGAGGCAATGGGCTATGCCACGCTGCAGCTGAGCGATCCGCAGCTGGCGCTGCGCGTGCTGCGCGAACGTGACGACATTGCCCTGCTGTTTACCGACATTCTCATGCCGCGCATGTCCGGTACCGAGCTGGCGCGCCATGCCCGCGCCAGCCGGCCGGACCTGCCGATCCTGCTCTACACCGGCTTTTCCGACCGCTATCTCGACGACGATCTGCTCAAACAGCCACAAGTACTGTTGCTCGGCAAGCCGGTGCCGCGCGCGCGGCTGACGGCGGCATTGCAGCAATTGCTGCCGCAGGGGCAAAAGCAACCGGATTTGTCGGCCCCGGCCTGATATAATTCGGCGTTTTTCCGCATTCGCATTGTTCAGCGGGCCTCTGCTCGCCCGGCCTGACCAATCTCTCCTGCTCTCATGATAATCGGCATCGATCTCGGCACTACCAACAGCCTGTGCGCCGTCTGGCAAGACGGCCAGGCGGTCATGATTCCCAATGCGCTGGGCCATACCCTGACCCCTTCCGTGGTCGGCCTGTCCGACGCCGGCGAAATCCTGGTCGGCCTGCCGGCGCGCGAGCGTCTGCTCACCCATCCGCAGCTGACGGCTGCAGTATTCAAACGCTACATGGGCTCCGACCGGCAGATGGCGCTCGGGAAGCAGCGCTTTCGTGCCGAAGAGCTTTCCGCACTGGTGCTGAAATCGCTCAAGGCCGATGCCGAACGCTATCTGGGCCAGCCGGTAACCGAAGCGGTAATCACGGTGCCGGCCTATTTCAGCGATGCACAACGCAAGGCGACCAGGATCGCCGGCCAGCTGGCCGGGCTGAAAGTGGATCGCCTGCTGAATGAGCCGACCGCCGCGGCACTGGCTTACGGCCTGCATCAGAACGAGCCGGAAAGCCGTTTTCTGGTATTCGATCTGGGTGGCGGCACTTTCGATATTTCGATTCTCGAATTGTTCGAAGGGGTGATGGAAGTCCGCGCCAGCGCCGGTGACAATTTCCTCGGCGGCGAGGATTTCGTCGAGGCGCTGATCGACGGCTTTGTCGCTACGGTCGGCGCCCCGGCCGGCCTCACCGACAAGCAGGCCGACCCATATGTCTATCAGGCGCTGCGCAAGCAGGCGGAACAGGCCAAGCGTGCCTTGTCGGGTGCGAATCAGGCGCAGATGGAGATCGAGTTCAACGACCGGCCGTTGCGCTGGAGTGTGACCGACGACGAATTTGCCAAGCTGGCCGAGCCGCTGCTGAAACGCCTGCGCGAGCCGATCGAGCGTGCGCTGCGCGATGCCCGCATCCGCGCCCATGAATTGAACCAGATCGTGCTGGCCGGCGGCGCTACACGCAAGCCACTGATCAAGAAACTGGTGGCCAAGATGTTCGGCCGCCTGCCGGCAATGCACCTGAACCCGGACGAAGTAGTGGCGATGGGCGCGGCGGTGCAGGCCGGCCTGAAAATGCGCGATGCGGCGTTGAACGAAGTGGTGATGACCGACGTCTGCCCCTACACGCTGGGCATCGAGATCAGCGAGCAGATGGCGCCGGGGCGCTATGAATCCGGCTTTTTCCTGCCGATCATCGAGCGCAACAGCGTGGTGCCGGTCAGCCGCGAGCAGACCGTTTCCACCATCCAGGATCAGCAGACCGCAGTACTGGTGCGCGTGTATCAGGGCGAAAGCCGGCTGACCGCCGACAATATCTTTCTCGGCCAGCTGCATGTGCCGGTGCCGCCCAAGCCGGCTGGCGAGGTGAGTGTCAGTGTGCGCTTTACCTACGACGTCAACGGCCTGCTGGAAGCGGAAATGACGGTGCAGGAGACCGGCGAGAAACACCAGCTGCTGATTGAGGAAAATCCCGGCGTACTGACACCCGAACAGGTACAGGAGCGGCTGAAGGAACTGCAGAAGCTGAAAATCCACCCGCGCGAACTGCTGGTGAATGCCGCACTGATGGCGCGCGCCGACCGCATGTATCAGCAGACTCGCGGCGACGACCGCCTGTATGTCGGCCAGGAAACCGCGCGCTTTCAGGCTGCGCTGGAAACCCAGGATGAGGCGATCATCAAACCGGCACGCGAAGAATTGAAGCGTGCACTGGATGAAATCGAAGGCGAAACCTGGCTATGACTCACAAGCAGCACAACCCTTGGCAGGTTCTCGGCATCGATGCCACCCAGGATCTGCGCAAAATCAAGCAAGCCTACGCACGGCTGCTGAAAGTAACGCGGCCGGAAGACGACCCGCAGGGCTTCCAGCGTCTGCGCGATGCATTCGAGGAAGCACAGTATCTGGCCCAGCAGGAGCTGCCGCCCGAGCCGGCCGCAGCAGAACAGGAACACGCCAGCGGCCGCGGCGAATATTGCCAGCATTGCGGCAAGGTGCATGAGCCGCTGGAAAATGTGCCGGAGAGCGAAAAGCCCATCGTCGACAAGCTGCGCCCGTGGATTTACGAGTTGTCCGATCTCAACCGCGACGACCGGGTCGAGCAGGCAATCCAGCGCCTGCGCCAGATGCACAGCGACCCCTATATCGCCGACACACCGCTGCATGGCGAAATTTTCGAAGACGGCATGCTCTATCTCGCCTGCGACGACCGGCAGGTAAAAGACGATTTCGTACGCGAACTGATCGCCTTTTACCGCTGGACCGAGCCCGATTGCTGGCTGGCGGAAAAAGAACCGCAAACCGTCGATTATATGCGTGTACGCATGCAAGAGGCCGACGCGCTGGCCAAGGTCGACGAGCTGTTCCTGCTGATCGAGGAAGAAGGCGAACAAGTCGCCCTGCAGGCGTTCGATGCAGCGATGGACAGCGACCTGCTGTGCAATGTCGACGTCAAATCGCTGTTTGAGGGCGAATTGATGGTCGGCTTGTCCGAATTCGAACCGCTACCGCTCAGTTTCGTTTCCCACATTGCCGCACGCTTTGACTGGCAGCGCGATCACCGCCACATGCAGGCCTATCATCCGGCTGCATGGCGCGATTTGCAGCACGCGCTGATCAAACAGGCGCGCGGCATTTTCTGAAGCACGGATATCCCGCGGTCGAAATATCCATCCCCAGACTTGTTTGTATGGCAATCAATCACTTGCAAAGAAAATATGTTTTTCTACATTAAATTTTCTGGTGTAAGTATCGATTAATGCTATACAAAATTACTAACAAAAAAGGAGCCTGACGTGGCCGACACCAAAATTGTGGCAATCGTTCTCAGCGGCATGTTGCTGTGGGCCGTATTGCTGGTAGCTTCGTACACCGACACCGATGCCGAAGTGCCGCCGGTCAAACTGACGCTGAAAACCGCAGCAGACAACACCGCCGCCAATCAGCAAGCGAACTGAACCAGCGTTCGCCAGAACAATGCCTCCTGACCGGTGCAGGAGGCATTGTTACGTCCGGAGCTGCTGCTCCCGCAGAAAAAACGGTACCGGCTCCCCAGGCAGCAAGGCCAACGCCGCTAGTACTGTCAGCACTGCCATAGCGGACACACGGTTTTCCGTATCCGCTGCAATCGCACCGCAAAGACAAGCACTCCGGCAGTACTTGTGCCAATCGCGCGCAAACCCTTGTCATACGGGCGTTTGAGCATTCGCCGAGGTGGCGGCAAGAACTTGCTATTTGTGCCGCCAATAGTTAGCTTGAAAGGAAAAACCCTCGATCAATAGTATCGCCACCGGAACCATGCCAGCGTGACTCAATCCAGTCTGCATCCAGGCCGTACCCGACACGGCCTGACAGCCGCCGTTCTGCTCCTGCCTGCCCTGCAGGCGGGTCATGCCGCTGCCGAACAGCCGCTGCCGGTCGGCAGTTTCGAGCCGATCCCGGTGTTGTCGATTTATCCGCCGCTCAAGCCGCAGGGAACCGCCGACGAGGCGCTGGTCAGCGGCCGGGTGGTCAGCGGCAACCTTGCAATGACCGGGCGCGCCAGCAAGCCGTGGCGCATTGCCTATCTGTTTCCGCACATCAAGGACCCGTACTGGATCGGCTGCAGCTACGGCGTAATCGGCCAGGCGCGGCGGCTGGGTATCGCGGCCGATATTTTCCCGGCCGATGGCTACAACGATCTGGTCGGCCAGCTGCGCAAGATGGATGAAGTGATTGCGGCAAAATACGACGCCATAGTCATCTCGCCGATCAGCCTGACCGCCAATAATGCTTCCATCGCCAAGGCGCGCGCTGCCGGCATTCCGGTGTTCGAGCTGGCCAACGACAGCACCAGCGACGATTTGACGGTAAAAGTCACCACTTCGCTCAAAAGCATGGGGCTGGATGCCACCCGCTGGGTGATCCGCGATGCACAGCAACGCGGCCTGAAATCGGTGAATATCGCCCTGCTGCCTGGCCCGGCCGGCACCGGCTGGGTCAAGGGTGAAGTCGACGGCACACGCGAAGCGGCACAGACGGCGCCGCTGCCGGTAAAGATCGTCGATATCCGCTACGGCGACAGTGACCGCATCGAGCAATCGCAGCTGGCTGCGAGAATGCTGGCCGAACACGGCAGCAAGATCGATTACATCATCGGCTGCACCGGCTGCGCACCGGCGGCACGCCTGCCGTTGCAGGAAGCCGGGCTGAGCGAGACGGTGCGCATCGTTGCCTACGATCTGACGCGTGAAATCGCCGGGCTGATCCGCAAGCAAGAGCTATACGCCGCCGCCGACACCAAGGGCGTCAGCCAGGCACGGGTGGTGACCAATGTCGCGGTAAGCCATCTCGAGGGCCGCGGCAAAACCCTGCCGCATACCATCCTGATCCAGCTGGGGCTGGCGGATCGGGCCAATTACCGCAGTTACAAGCTCGATACCTCGATTCCGCCGGAAGGCTATGCGCCGATCCTGTCTTACCGGCCGGACAAGCGTCGTTAAGCGGCATCGGGCCGTGCCAGCCTTGTTTTTTTGCCAATTTCCCAGCACCAGGCGATGCCGAAATGAAAACCTTCCAACTCCGGAACATGCTGCTGCTGGGCACTTTCGTCATCGGTGTGCTGGCGGCGCTGGCGTACATGCTGGCGGTTTCGTGGATGATCCGCCAGCAGCATCTGGATCAGTCGCAGGCAGCGCTACGCAAGGCTTCTGCCAATATCGCCGACAACCTGGCAGAGCGCAGGAGCAAACTGCTGGCGGCCGCGCACCAACTGACCACGCAACGCAATCTCGGCGCCACCATCTGGTATCTGGCGCAATACGCGCATTCCGACCTGGATCGCGAAACGCTGTTCAACACCTATCTGCAACTGGCGCGCGAAGCCAGGCAAGCCGGCAGCGCCGCAGCGGCTTCGCGTATCGCCATCTACGATGCCGCCGGACATCTGATTGCATTTGCGCTGTTCGACGGCGCCAGCGAACAGGCCGGCTTTATCGAACGCCACCCGCAACTGCGCTTCCAGAGCGCCACCCTGGCGCCCGGCAGCGATATTGTCGCCGCCGGCCTGCGCACCGGCACAATCCCGCCACGCATTAACGCCGAGCTCGGCGGCATGTTGCCGCAGCACGAAGATGCCAGCTATACGGTGGTCAACGGCACGCTGGCGATTGAAACCAGTGTGCCGATCATGGACGAGGCATTCGACCAGGGCAGCAGCAAAGCGGAAATCCGCCAGGTGGGGCTGGTGGTAATCGATCAGGCGCTCGACCGCGCGTTTGTCAACCAACTGGCACGACTGACCGATACCGAAATCAATGTCTTCACCGGCGAACAGCTCGGCAGCGGCAGCCTGGCCGACTATCGGCACCCGCTGCGCCAGGGCATTGCCGAATCGGCCCAAGGCACGGCAGCATCGCTGCTGCTGAATGAGATCACGATTGCCGGGGCCGGCTATTATCAGGCGCTACTGCCGATCCGCAACGGCCGCACCCCGATCGGCAGTATTGCCACACTGCGCTCCAAGGCAGCAGTCGAACACAATATCTGGGAGATGCAGCGCATTCTGTGGCTGATCGCAGCGGCCGGCCTGGTGCTGGTGGTGCCGCTGTCGTGGTATTTCGCCACCTTGATCGCCGCACCGCTGACTACGCTCAGCCGCATTCTGCGCGGCGCAGCACACGAAGGGCGCACTGCGGCGCTGGAAGAAGAGCTGGCACTGCTGGAGCGCAAAAAGCTGCGCTACAGCGAGGCCGGCGACCTGACCCAGAGCTTCATCGCCATGAACGATGCGGTGAAGCAGAAAATCCGCCAGATCAACGAAATCAACGCCTCGCTGGAGCACACCGTCAACGAGCGCACCGCGGCGCTGATTGCCAAGGAGCAGGAATCGCGCACGCTGATCGAGAATTCGCCCGATACCATCGCCCGCTACGATGCCGATTGCCGGCGCATCTACGTCAATCCGGCGTTCTGCCATCTGGCCGGTTACGCCCCGCAGGAGCTGCTCGGCAAACGCCCAACCGAAGTGCCGGGCGGCCCCAACATCGCACAATACGAAGAAAAAATCCGTGCCGTGCTGAGCAGCGGAGTCAACCAGCAATTCGAGTTGCGCTGGGTGGTGCGCGGCGGCCATGAGGCGTGCAGCCACGTCCGCCTGACCGCCGAAGTCGATCTGAACGGCAAGGTGATCTCGGTGCTGGCGGTGGGGCGCGACATCAGCGACCGGATGGAATTCGAGGCGATGATCTGGAAACAGGCGAATTTCGACGCACTGACCAAGCTGCCGAACCGCCAGATGTTCCACGACCGGCTGGAGCACGAGGCGCTGGTAGCCAATCGCTGCGGCCGGCCGATGGTGCTGATGCTGATCGACCTGGACCGCTTCAAGGAAATCAACGATTCGCTCGGGCATGACAAGGGCGATGTGCTGCTGATCGACGCGGCGCGCCGCATCGCCTCCTGCGTGCGCGAATCGGATACTGTGGCACGACTGGGCGGTGACGAATTCACCGTGATCCTGTCGGGTGTAGACGACACCGACAGCGTCGGTCGTATCGCCCAGGCGATCATCGACAAACTCGCCGAACCGTTCACGCTCGGCAGCGAAGAAGCATACATTTCCGCCAGCATCGGCATTACGCTCTACCCCAACCACGCCAGCAACCTCGACATGCTGTTCAAACATGCCGATCAGGCGATGTACGTGGCCAAGAGCGCCGGGCGCAACCGCTTCTGCTATTTCACCCCCGACCTGCAGGAAGCGGCACAGCGGCGCCTGCGCCTGACCAGCGACCTGCGCAGCGCGCTGGCCGGGCAGCAGCTGCTGGTTTACTACCAACCGATCGTCGAATTGGCCACCGGCAAGGTTTACAAGGCCGAAGCGCTGGTACGCTGGCAGCATCCGGAACGCGGCATGATCAGCCCGGCCGAATTCATCGGGCTGGCGGAAGAAACCGGGCTGATCGTACCGATCGGCGACTGGGTATTCCAGCAGGCGGCGCAACAGGCACGGCAATGGCGCAGCCGCTTCGTTCCGGCATTCCAGATCAGCATCAACAAATCGCCGGTACAGATCCGCCACGAAGAAGTCAATGTCGCGCAATGGCCGGCATACCTGCGTCAGCAGGGCATGCCGGGGCAAAGCATCGCCATAGAGATCACCGAAGGGCTGCTGCTCAACGCCGAACCGCAGATCAACCAGAAACTGCTGGCATTCCGCGATGCCGGCATCCAGGTGGCAATCGACGATTTCGGCACCGGCTATTCCTCGCTGGCCTACCTGAAGCGCTTTGACATCGACTACCTGAAAATCGACCGCTCGTTCGTCAACAATCTCGCCGACGATGCCGACAACCAGGCCCTGTGCGAAGCAATCATCGTCATGGCGCACAAACTGGGCCTGAAAGTGATCGCCGAAGGCGTCGAGACCGCCGCGCAGCGCGACCTGCTGGCTGCGGCCGGTTGCGACTTCGCCCAGGGCTACCTGTATTCGCGCCCGGTGCCGGCCGCGCAGTTCGAGCAGTGGGCATGGCCGGCAGCCGCGCCCGGCGCAGTCTCCGGCACCGCCGACCAGGCCGGGCTGACACGCTGAGGCAGCCGGTTGCGCCACTACCGGCAAAGCGCGCTATCATCGCCACTTGCCGTTGTCGTAGCCGCCATGAACCCTGTCTCTGATTACTGCCCGCCACCGCCCGATCCGGACTGGATACTGGCGGTCGATTCCACATTCATACTGCTGAACAAGCCGGCCGGCCTGCTGTCGGTACCGGGCCGCGGCGCCGACAAGCAGGATTGCGCAGCCAGCCGGATACAGGCGCAGTTTCCCGACGCGCTGATCGTGCACCGGCTGGACATGGCGACCTCCGGGCTACTGCTGCTGGCGCGCGGGCCGGCGATGCAGAGCCGGCTGTCGCAACTGTTCCGCGAGCGGCAGGTGGACAAGCGCTACCGCGCCGTGGTTGCCGGGCACCTGGCGCAGGATGAGGGGGAAATCGACCTGCCACTGATCACCGACTGGCCGAACCGGCCGCTGCAGAAAGTCGATTTCGTCGCCGGCAAACCATCGCTGACACGCTTTCACCGCGAGGCATACAATGCCGCCAGCGACAGTAGCCGGGTACTACTGGAGCCGGTTACCGGGCGCTCGCACCAGCTGCGCCTGCACCTGGCCGCGCTCGGCCATCCGATTCTGGGCGACGAACTGTACGCCGGCATCCACCGCAGCCGCGCACCGCGCCTGCTGCTGCACGCCTGCAGCCTGAGTTTCCCGCACCCGCTCACCGGGCACCGCTGCCAGCACAGCAGTGCTGCGCCATTCTGATCCCATGCCCGACATTGCGCCCGCCATGCCGCTTTGCGTCGGCTTTACCGGAATCGCCGGGCTGCCAGAGAGTATCGGCGACGCACTGCTGACCGGCTCCGAACGGCAACGCCTGGCCCGGCTGCACCATCCGCTCGGCCGCCGGCAATTCATCGCCGGGCGCTGGCTGCTACGCCAGTTGCAACGACATGCCGGCGCCGCGCAGGTGCCGCTGATACAGGCCGGCGACGGCAAGCCATCTCTCGCCGCCAGCGACGGCTGGCACTGCAATCTGGCGCACAGCGAGGAACTGGTCGCCTGCGTCTTGAGCCGCGCGCCGTGCGGCATCGATGTCGAGGCAATCCGGCCGCTCGCTGAAATGGCCGGGCTGCTGGCGCACGAATTCGCCAGCGAATGGCACGACTGGCAGCTTCGGCACGGCGCGCGGCCGCTGCCGGCGACGGAGTTCTACCGCTGGTGGACACTCAAGGAAGCCTGGCTCAAGGCCACTGGCGGCAATCTCGCCAGCATGGCGCAAATCCGCCTGACCGGGCTCGATAACGGCACGCCGCACTGCGCCGGCCCGCTGGCACGCGGCCCGCAGCAACTGCTGGAGCTGGAACTGCGCCCCGGTTATCGTACTGCGGCGTGCCTGCTGAGCGACACAGTAGCAACCGTGCACTGCGTTGAATTCACTATCCAAACAAGCACCTGATAACACAAGACAATTTCCCCATTATTTTATTTGCTAGAATAATTATTCTATTTTTGTCGCAAATAAAATAATGTACTATGCTCATTCTGCCTGCCCCGGTTTACCCCATGCATTACGAAGAATTCCAGCGCCAGCTGGGCAAAGCCGGGCTTAGCCTGCGCGAGTTTGCCCAACTGCTGAAAATGAACCGCAATTCGATCAGCAACTATGCCCGCATCGGCAGCGTACCGGCGCATCTGGCGGTGATTGCGGCGTTGCTGGGCGAAATGGCAGAGCGGCAGGTCGATTTTCGCGCCGTGCTGGCAAAACTCGACATCGAAGAAAAAAAACCGCGCGGCGCGGGCATCAAAGGCCGGTTTGGCGGCTCGCGCCAGGCCGATCTGTTCGACGGCAACTGAAAGCAGCACAGACTGCAAGCAGCCTGCCCGACGGGCTCACCACATCACACCGGACAAGACAGGAGACAGGAATGCACGCTTACGATTGGCTGGAGGGTATCCGGCGGCTGAAAAGCCATTTGACCCGCAGCCTCGCCCGTCCCGACGCCACCGCACAGGCAGCCGTGGCAGATGCCGGCATCTGCCTGCAGCCCATGCCGGCGGCAGTCGATGCGGAATTGCCGCAGGTCTTCTATTTCCGCCGCAAGCCGGCACCGGCACTGGACAGCGTGGCCAACAACGGCTGATCCGCGGCGCCGGCAGCGACTAGCGGCCGTGTCACAATTCAGTCACGATCGGCTTGTAAGATACGCCCCACGCAAGCCAGCGTGACCCAGGCCGGGGTGGGTCCGATACCCCAGGCACCAATACAAGACGCCAGCCGCAGGGCTGGCGTTTGCCTTTGCCCGGCTGCCGTAGCCCTGTTGCAGCGCCGGGCCAGGCCCAGCGGCAGCTGCAGATTCAAATGCCAAACAGCGCTATGATTAGGCCCCTCATTCCTTGCCAGAAGAGCAGTTCAACATGATCGGACGCATTGCCGGATTGATAGTCGAAAAACAGCCGCCACAAATCGTGGTCGATGTGAATGGCGTGGGTTACGAAATCGATGTGCCGATGGGGACATTCTACGAGTTGCCGCATCCGGGCGAAAAGGTCACGCTGTTCACCCACTATGTGGTGCGCGAGGACGCACATCTGCTGTATGGCTTTGCCAGCCGCAGCGAGCGCGAAACCTTTCGCCAGCTGCTGAAGATTTCCGGCATCGGCGCCAAGACGGCGCTGGCGATCCTGTCCGGCATGAACGCCGACGAACTGGCGCTGGCGGTATCCGGCGAAGATGTGGCGCGGCTGTCGCGCGTGCCGGGGATCGGCAAGAAGACGGCAGAGCGGCTGATTCTGGAGCTGCGCGGCAAGCTCAGCCTTGGCGGCGCACCGGCCAGCGCCGCTGGCAGCGCTGCCCCGCTCGCTCCGGCCGCAACGGCGCGCGGCGATATCGTCAATGCCTTGCTGGCGCTGGGTTACAACGAGAAAGAAGCGGCGGCGGCGCTGAAAGCACTGCCGGAAGACATTGCCGTCAATGACGGCATTCGCATGGCGCTTAAATCGCTGGCCAAGGCCTGAGGAGCCGCAATTTCAGCTGTGGGGGCCGCTCACACTGCCGGCCTGGGCGGTCTTGGTGGCGTAATCCCAGTGGCGCTTCCACGCCCCCAGCACCAGATTCGGGTATTCCGCCCGGCCAAGGCTGCCGTTGTAGCGCCCCAGTGCGCGGAACAGATTGCCTTTTTCCATATCCAGATAGTGGCGCAGGATGATGCAGCCATAGCGCAGATTGGTGCGCATCTGGAACAGATTGTGTTCCTCGCTGCCAATCGACCGGACCCAGAACGGCATCACCTGCATGAAGCCGCGCGCACCGGAGCTGGAAATCGCGTATTTGCGGAAACCCGACTCGACCTGGATCAGCCCCAACACCAACTGCGGATCGAGCCCGGCGCGGGTGGCCTCGTAGTGCACCGAGGTGAGGAACAGGCGGCGCATGTCCTGATCCGGCATGCGCTTTTCCAGCCGGCGCGACATATCGGCAATCCACGCCTGGCCTTCGCCGGCGTTGTCGAATACCAGCCGCGGCGCGGCATCGTCCGCCACCGCGCGCTGCAGCGATGCCTGCACGCTGGCCGACAATGCCTCCTCGCGCTGGGCACCGGCCCAGGCGCAGGAGGAAGCGAGAATCAGGGAAGCAGCAATCAGGCGGCGCATAATTTCACTTTAACCTGCGCTGCCGCATCTGCCAACGGCCACACGCTGGCGGCCGCGTCGGTGCGCGCCTGGTATTCAATTTCGCCATTCTTCAAGCCGCGTTCGCCAATGGTGATGCGATGCGGGATGCCGATCAGTTCCATATCGGCAAACATTACGCCCGGGCGCTCGTCGCGGTCGTCCAGCAGCACGTCGATGCCGGCGGCACTCAGCTCGGCGTACAACTTGTCGGCCTCGGCTTTGACCTGCTCGCTACGGTGGTAGCCGACCGGCACAATCGCCAGCGCGAACGGCGCCATCGCCTGCGGGAAAACGATGCCGCGCTGGTCGAAATTCTGCTCGATCGCCGCGCCGACA
>ERZ724505.1187-NODE-1187-length-14657-cov-5.113546_pt1 | contig 14657 bp, 17 predicted proteins | sample MGYA00376038_ERZ724505 | MGnify/ENA primary metagenome ERZ724505 (study PRJEB28724, sample SAMN07190884) | wastewater metagenome | isolation source: effluent of sewage treatment plant in Hong Hong | place: Hong Kong | collected 2016-03-17 ... | reverse complement strand
CGACAACGGGACGCTGGTGCTCGAGCCGCGCTGATCACGTGCGCGGCGGCGTGACGAGGAGGTAGTCGCCTTCGAAGATCGAACGCAGACGGCTCACGCAGTCGCGGCGCATGTCTTTGAGCAGCCCGAGATCCGTGAAGTTTTCGCGCACCAACGTCATCTTCCACGGGATCAACACGAGCCTGGCTTCTTCGATTAAGTAAACAGCCTGCACGCAGCGGTTATTGTCCCAGAAGACACGGCAGTCCACCGGAGCTCTCGGTTCTTTTCGGGAGTCGTAGCCCAAGGCGTTGCCGTAATCGGTCGCCGTGCGCGGCGAGCAGGTCAAGGCGATCACCTCGTCCTCGTAGTAGCGACCGGGATCCGTGATGCTCTCCAGCCACCCGGAAACGCTCGTAGTCGTGAGCAGCGCGCTGCGGTCGGCGTACGAAAACCACTCGAGTTTGTCGTTCACCATCTGTCTTATCTCAGCCGGAAGAGGCACCACGCAGTCGTATCCGATGAGCGCGTCGCAGAAGCTGTTTGATGCCGCGTCGTACAAGAGACAGCAGATCGTGTCGTTTACGGTGACCGGTCCGAGGGCGCCGAACGGCATGCGCGGGGATGATGGAGTTCGCAGGTTCATGCCGTGGCGCCTGTCTATACGTTCCTGCACGTGGTACGGAAGCGCATCAAAGATAAACCCCGACCTTCCCAGTCGCTTCGTGATGAAGGATGCGGCCGCCGGCGGCAGCGCGCTGGTGCCTCGGAATTCCGTCGTTATCCCCCACGGTTTTCCGTTCGTCCAGCTCCATAGGACCGTCCGCATCCCGACGTTGTAGGCGTAGCGGCCGGAAGTGAGGATCAGCATCTCCGACTCGTTGGGCTTCGGCTTCAGGTAGAAGCCCGTCTCTTTGCTGAACGCCACGCGTCCTTTTTCTTTGGGCGTCCGGCTGGCGACGGCGCGGGGTTTGACGTTGACCTCGAAGCCGCGGGATCGAAGCTCGGCGATGATCTCCTTGGTCGAGGCGGACGCCTCGATCACCTCGGCGTCCTCCGTCTCCGGCGCTTTCGCCGCCGGCTCGACGAGCGATCGGATCGCTTTCTTTCCGATGTTCATTTCTCACCTCGTAAAAAGGAACGGCGATCCGATCGGAGCCCGATGGATTTCCGTCAGGAATCCACGGGCTGAAGACGATCGGTCGCGATTCCGCTCAGGTCTGGTTCGGTTCCTTTTTGCACGGCGGCGCAAATCGCATCGACGGTCGGCGGCCGCAACCAAGGCGGCGCCGTGTCGAGCGACAAGCGAAAGCGCGTGGCGTTCAGCGTGATCACGAGATCGGTTTCGCGGAACACCAGGCGAATGCTGTCGCGCGTCGCGCGCAGCTCGAACGACGGGTGCTTGATCTCTTTGTGCCAGGCCAGCACCGTCGTCTCTGGGTTCGATTGGACGCGCAGACTGCGCCGAGCCGCGGCCGTCGCTCGGCTCGGGCAGAGTGCGTCGCACAGGAGCGCGAAGCAGGTCGCCGCGCGCTCGAAGGTATCGAAGCGATATTTCATGCGATGCTCTTTCGCAGTCGTTCCAGGAGGCGTTCACGGCCTTCCGGTGTCCCCGGGGCCATGTGCCAGACCAGAAGAGCCGCGGCCGGTTTACGGCCGGCCGCGACGGTGAGTCCGATCCAATCTTTCGTTACGGTGATTCGGCCGCCCGGGCCGGTCACGTGCTTCGTGCCGTCCTGCACGACGACGACGGCGTCTGGCAGAAGAGCGGCGTGCAGGTCCGCGAACGCCCTTTCGGCGCTTTCGACGGAGGGCATTCGAGTGCAGAGTTCGGGTGTCGGCATTCTTTTTCTCCGGTAAGAATGGGCGTGGTTCATTCTTCTTGTGCCACATCTCCCCTCGGAAATTGGCGGTGCGCACGGTATGCTCTTGGCATTGAGGAGACGGTCGTGCTCGAAGGACTCGTCAAAGCGTTCGAGAAGGTCGCCGCCGAGCTGAAGCTCCAGCCCCATCAAGTGCGGCTGCAGCATCGTCTGCGCAACTCTCCCGGCGTGCTCGCCTATTGGGGTCTCGGTTCCGGAAAGTGCGTTCACGGAGACACCGTTATCGTTACGGATGCCGGCGTGCTCCCGATCAGCGATTTTTTCCCGGTACACCCGGACGATCAAGTCGAGCAGCTTCTCGCGCCTCCGTCTGCGCTCCGCGTGTGGTCCGGCGATTGTTGGCGACCTGTTCGCTCGCTTTACAGTCAGCGCATCAGCGAGGGACTTGTTGCGCTCGCTACGGTCCGCGGTAACTCGGTCGTCGTCACGCAAGCGCACCCGATGCTGTGCCTGCGTGACGGGCGTCCGACTTGGGTTCCGGCGGCGGAGATCACGGCAGGGGACTGGCTCGCTGTCAACGACGCGTGGGGCGCGGCTGAAGGTTCGTGTCTGGATCCGATTCTCGAGCTGCTTTTGTGGCAAATCACAGAAGGAAACGAGGTTGCAGGCACTAATCGAGCAGTCATCACGCAAAAAAACAAGGGCGTGCTCGAGCGCTTGCAGGCGGCGTATCGCGCGCGTTTTTCCGGCAGCGGGCACATCCGCGGGCCGCACCGTGACGGTGTCTACCGGCTTGAGATCGAATCGAAAGCGTACCGCACGCACATCGAGCGCGAGTACGGTTTTTCGTGGGGTAAGAAGTCCGCCGACAAACGGCTACCTGCGGCCGTTTTCTCGCTTGATCTCGAATCCACGGCACGGGCCCTCTCCGTGCTGTTCGAGGCCGAAGGTCACGTCGAGCCGACCACCATCGAATTGACCACGGCGTCGGTGGTCATGGCGCACCAGATTCAGGCGTTGTTGCGCCGACTCGGTATCGTGGCGGCTATTCGACGCAAGATAGCGTACGCATCCAACACAGAGAAAAAGACGAAGCGACCCTACTATCGCTTGTCGATTACCGGGGATTCGCGGCGAAGGTTCGCGGCCTCGGTGCCCTCCATCGGCAAGTCCTGGGCTGCTCCGACGATCGCGACGTCCAATCCTAACCACGGAATTCCGTGGGACTGGGTTTATCGCCGTTTGGCTGATTTCGGGCTGCTCGGTCGAGTAAAGAAGCTCGGAGTTCCGTTGAATAGCGGGCGCTCCTTGTCGCGGCCGTCGGCTGAGCGGCTGGTCGGCTTTTTGCTCGCTCCGAGCATTCGAGGAAAGGCGCGCGGAGGAATCTCCGAGAAGCTCGAAAAGAGAACGAAGACGGCGATCGAAGACCACGCAGGCGAACTTGTCGACATGGGCAGACGCCTGGCTGCGCTTCTTGCTGAGGGGCACCACTTTCAGGAAGTCAAGACAGCCGAGCTGACGCCGTTTTCCGGTGTGGTGTACGATCTCGAAGTCGACAGTGACGTCTATGATGAGAAGAGGTACACCACGGCGTCTGGTTTGGTGCTGCACAACACCATCGGCTCGATCGCCGGCGCCGAATCCGTCGGGCGTGACGCTGTCGCCGTCGTTCCCGCCGCGCTGCGCAACAACTACCGCAAAGAGCTGGGGAAGGTCGGTCCCAAGCACAAGTTCAACGTCGTGTCCTACGAGGGGTTCGCCAAGCACCCGGACGCCGACGGGAAGACGCTCATCCTCGACGAAGGGCAGCGCATCAAGAATCCAGGATCGGCAAGGTCGCAGGCGGTCTTCGAAGGCTCTCAGCGGGCGCATCGGCGCATCGTTCTCAGCGGCACTCCGATTCCCAATCAGCCCGAGGATCTCGGTCCGCTCATGAACATCGTGGCCGGCAAGAGGATACTCCCGACCGGCGACGATTTCAGGAAGCGCTACCTCCGTGAACACGAGGTTGATCCTGGTCTTTGGGGCCGGCTCCGCGGCGCCAAGCCTGGCATCGAATACCAGATGACGAACCGGTCCGATCTCGCGAGCAAGGTCCGCGGGCTCGTCGACTATCATCCCTCGACGGCGGAAGGCTTCCCCGCGGTCAGCCACGTGCACAAGGACGTCGAAATGGATCCGCGGCAGAAGCGGGTCTACGAGCAGGTCCTGAAGAACGCGCCGCCCGGTTTCTTCCACAAGATGGAGCGCGGTCTGCCGCCCTCCAAGTCGGAGGCTCGGCAGCTCAACGCGTTCCTCACGGCGTCGCGCATCGTCTCGAACACCCCGGCTCCGTATCAGAAGGACATGACGCCGGAGGAGGGGTACGCCCGCTCGCCGAAGCTCCAGCATCTCGTCGGCGACATCGTGCGCGGCATCAAGCTGAATCCGCGGCACCGCGCCGTCGTCTACTCGAACTTCCTCGAGGGCGGCGTGCAGCCGATCGCGCATGCGTTGCACACGCACGGCATCAAGCACCACGTGTTCACCGGCGGCCTCTCCGACAAGCACCGGAAGAAGATGGTCGACGACTACAACCAGGGTCACGTGCCGGTGCTGCTCATCTCCGGCGCCGGAGCCGAGGGCTTGGACCTGAAGGGCACCCGCTCCATCCACATCACCGAGCCGCACTGGAACGAGGCGCGGATCAAGCAGGTGATCGGCCGCGGCGTCCGCTACAAGAGCCACGCGCATCTGCCGAAAGCCGAGCAGCACGTCGCGGTGCACACCTATCACTCGGTGGTCCCGCGCGGCTTCCTTCAGCGGGTGCTGCACAAGAGCGTCGGCGCGAACGCGCGCTCGACGAGCACCGACCAGTACCTGAAGCATCTCGCGGTGCAGAAGCAGAAGCTGGTCGATCAGTTCAACTCCGTGCTGCAGGAAGAAGGAGCTCGACCGGTATGACCATGGCCGCCTCCTTTTTCTCCGCGCTGAGAGCGACCGACAAGCTCGCCGGTCTGACCGGGTACACGTACGTACCGAAGAACGCCTGGGGCTCCATCCGCGAGCATGGGCTGCACGGCGCGGCGGCGATGCTGAAGCGGCCCGATCTTCTTCTCGCCGCTCGGCCAGACAAAGCCGACAGGGAGGCGTGGTCTGCGCGCATCCGTGCGGAGATCGACGCGCCGCACAACCACGGTCCGCACGTGTTCTTTTCCATGCCGGATCACAGCAAGATAGGACCGAAGCACCACATTCGGCGTCTCGGACTTCGGCCGTTGGCGGTGGATCTCGAGCGCCTGCTCAAAGAGCGGCGAGGCACTCGACTGTTCGGCGTCGAGCTCGTGCCGCATCACCTGTCGAAGCGTCCATCCGACCGTGAGCGCTTTTTGAAGCGGCATGAGATCGAGCGCTTCACGAAGATGACGCCGACGGAGCTGTGGCGTCACAACGACGATCCCGAGAACAAGTATTACGCCGCGAACGTGCCGCACGCCGCGGTCGTGACGTCGGACGGCGTCGTGCCGTCGAAGTACCTGCGGCGTGTTCATGGCGGACAACACGACAACAAGGAGAGTCGGTGATGATCGCTGCTGCTTTTTTCGACGAGATGGCGAAGCTGGCCGAAAAAGAAAACTGGACGAAGGGTGAGCGGCTCGCCGCCGACCTTTCGCTTCTCGCCAACGGCGTCGGTTTCGGCTCCGCCGGTACCGCGCTCTGGCAGAATCGGCGCAAAGGGTTCGTCGAAGCCGTCAGGCACATTCCGGTCGGATCGACGATCGCGAACCTCGCCGGCGTGACTCTCGGTACCGGTGCGCTCTACCACCGCAAGAAGCGGCTCGAGAAGGAAAAAGAGGAGCAGAAGAAGCACGCCGCTGCTTTTTTCGACGAGACGGCGAAGCTGGCCGAAGAAGACGACTGGACGCCGGGAGAGAATGCGGCCCGCCTCACCGCTCTCGGGTTGCATCTCGGTACGCTCGGGTACACGGGCAAGCGCCTGTGGGATCACCGGGATAAGGGTTTCGCGGCGCTCGACTACGTAAGTCCGTACGCTCAACTCGGCAATATCGCCGGTGCGGCCTTGGGCCTCGGCGCGCACTACCACAGGGAGCGGCGGCACAAACGCGAAAAAGAGGGGCAGAAGAAGCACGCCGCGTCGAGTTGTCACTCCGCGTATACGCCGAAGAAGCGCAGCGGCAAGCCGCGCGCACCGCGGCGGGTGTCGTTGCTGCATTCGGCAAACTGAGGACAGTCATGCGTTCCTTTCGTCCGGCAGACACCCGTGCGCTCGTCAACCTTCTCCGCAACGGTGGTCTCGACTATCTCGAGCAGAAGGACGGCTATTTGCTGCCGCACTTCTGGGATCTGACGAACCTCGTTCCGCGCTCGGAGGCCGCCGAATCGAAGAGCAGCTACGAGATCATCACCGGCGAGACGCCGCCCGTCGGCGGCCTTGTCGACTATTGGAAACTGCTCCTTCTCGACGGGAGGGAGTCCCAACTCAGCCAGTCGTTGCTTTCCGCCGCGGTGTTCGATTTCCCCACTCCGCTGGCTCCCAACTCCGTAAGACAAGAGGTCGCGGGGGGGTATCTCAGCCGGCATGAGCGGCTGATCTACAGAACGCGGCCTCTGTCGCTTGGTTTGAGCCTTCGCGTCGTGCGAGGCTCGGTCGACGTCACGGTACGCGTGGCCGACGAGACCGGCAGCTTGGCGGCTGATGCCGTTCTCGTTTCCCGAGCTGACGCCTCGTTCACCGGACGGCGGTGGCGACGACTGGCTGTTTCTTTTACGCCGACGGCCTCCCCGGCGGTCGTGTCGATCGTGCTTCGCCGCGCGACCGGTAGCGATCTCGCCGAGGTTCACGTAGGCAACGTCCAGCTGGTGCTCGGCGCTTATGCGGACGTGCCGTACACCGGAGATCCGTCGGTGTCGGCAATTCCGAGCGGCGCCGTCATCATGACGATGGGCGACGCGTGTCCTCCCGGGTTCACGGAGCTCACGGACGATAGCGGTGCGCAGGTGCCGGAAGCGTGGACGGCGGCGGATCCGGCCGCCGAGGTGCGGCGCGGCAATTTCCCGTACCACTCGGCCGATCAATCGGCCACCGACGGCGAGCCGACGCACAACGCGGACGAGCCGCACTTCACGCTCGTCAACGACGACGTGATCGCGCTCGAGTCGTTTTCGAGTAAACTCGCGTCGTCGACGAACACGTACAACGCGACCGTCCGGTGTCCGGCCGACGAGCCGAACGAGGACGGAGCCGCGGATCACCAACACGGTCTGACCGCCGGCGGCTCGGTGCCGGTGAATCGGCCGCTTCGTTTTTGCAGGAGGCTCTGATGTCGTCCTCTACAGCCTGTACGGAATGCGGCATGCCGCGCGGCCCGCGCTGTCCGGCGCCGCGGAGCCGCCGATGACGATCGCCGAAGGGTTTCTTCGAGAGCTGACGAAGACCGCCGTGATCAAGGATCGGCTGGCCCGACTGGCCGAGCGTCGCGGCGAGTCGCCGGACGCGCTCGTGCGTTGGTCCACCGCGGCCTGGAACCGGCTGTTGAAGGCGGAGCACAAGAATCTCGCCAAGTCGATCAAGGTGCTCGGCGAGGGACATCGCGGGCACGTGCGTTCCGAGATGCCGCAGCTCGAAGGTGAGCAGGTCGACAAGTTCGTCGACATGCTGCAAGCGCTCGGCGTCAACGTCGTGCGCACGCAGGTCGCGGTCGGCGATCTGCAGCCGACGCAGAAGCACATGGACACGGAGAAGGTGCGCGGCATGGCGGAGAACGCCGTGAAGGGCGAGTTCCCGAAGATCGCGGATCCGGTCGTCGTCTCGAACGACGACCACATTCTCGACGGTCATCACCGGTGGGCCGCGTTGCGCGCCTTGAGCCCGAAGAATACGATGAAAATCATCCGAGTCGATCTCCCGATCGACCAGTTGGTTTCCGTGGCGAAAGATTTCTCGAACAAGCGGTCGAAGTTTGCGCGGTGAGACGGCAGCTCGGCGGGAAAGGGACCGATGGACATCGCTCGCGTCAGGGATCTGCCCAGCCTCGTGCGAAACGGTCATTTCGGAGCCGGGCTGGCGTACTGGGAGTCGTCTTCCGGTGTGGCGCACGCGCAACTCGACGCCGGGCTCGCGACGTCGTCGGCGCTCGTAAGCTCGCCCACCTATCACGCCTCGCTGGCGCCGCGGAGCTGGATTCGACAGACGATCGACCGCTTCGACACCTACTTCTTTCCCAGTCGACGCTACGTCCGCAACCTCTACGCCGTTCCCATCAGCTCGCGCACGCTGAGTCTGCGGCCGTCTTATGACACGCTCGTTGACGGTATCCCGTGGGGACCCGGGGTTGATCCGTTCAGTTTCGTCGACGCCGAAGGCACCACGCTGCTCGGGGCCGGCGCGCAGGTCGCGATCGAGGACCACACCTGGCCCGATAAGAGCGGTCCTTACCGCGTCGGACGGGTGCAGACGGACGCCGATCAGGTGCACTCGTTGCAGGTGTCTCCCATCGACGGAGAGATCACGCACCTGGCTGAGTCGGCCGCGTTCGATGGGTGCGTCTACACCAAAGAGACGGCGCAGGGATTCGCGACCGTTACGCTCCTCGGTATTGTCGAGTTTGAGCGGGCCGACGGGCAGAGCGCTGGTGTGCAGCCGGGTGACGTGATCATCGTCAGCGCGCCGGCGGCCGCGGCGGCTTTCGTCGTGCAGGTTGACAAGCAAGTCGACCGCTACGTCATTCTCGCTGCTCCGGTGCCCGGGGCGCCCTTTCTCGCCGCCACGGATTCAAGCGGCGCTCTCGCGAGTACGGCGATCACCGAGTGGTTCCTGTCGGCTCGTTCGCGGGTCAGTCTGATCCGCGAGCTCGACGTGTTTCAGTACGACTTCACCCTCGCGTTCAGCCACTACCCGCAGAGCTACGGCGGCGTGCCGGTGCTCGAGATCGTCGACCACGGCGGCGCCGTGCTGGAAACGATTCCCGCCGTCACAGTGGAGTCCGGCGCGCTGTACGAGGTGCTGTCGACATCCGACGAAGAGAACGGCGGCGGCACGGTGTTTCGTCGGAGGCTCTACCACTTCTACCTCGATCGCAGGGAGCCGGTCAGCGGTCTGCTGCGCCTGACGCTTCCGGCGGGATCCGGCGATGTGCGAATCGGCGACGTCGTGCTCTACAAAGGAAACTTCACGCGTCGGCACGACTTCAACGATCTCGACGACCCGACTCCGAGCGCCCTCGTCGACCGGCGTTCGGCGCTCGATCGCCTGACGCACGGAGCGGACGAGACCGACGGCATCATCCCGCGTGGAGCGGTGCTGTTGTTCGCCGGCGGAGCCCAATGCCCGCCGGGATTCAAGCGGGTGGATTCACAGCGGGAATCCGTCGTCGACGGACTGGAGATGCTCCCCGCTCCAGACAGCGTCGAGTACGACTCGACGAGGAACCGAACACTGTTGACGTGGGTCAACCGCAGCTTCGATCTGCTCGACGAGAACGGCAACACCATCCCGGTCATCGGAGACGGCGCCGTCGCGTTTGTAGCGCTGCCGAACACGTCTCCGTTCAACGGGGCCTACGAGGTCGTGACCACCGGCCCGGTGCAGCAGCGGGTTCAGCCCGGCATGGCGCTGCGCATCCGCACGTCGACGCTGCCCAACCGCGAGGCTCGGCGCTTCGACTACTCGGTTCCGGTGCGGCAGGTCGTCATGGACAGGGCCGAGTTGCTCGGGCTCGCTCCGGTGACTCTCGGTTCCTTGTATGCGATCTCGTACCCGGTGTTCATGCAGCAAGGGGACTTCTCGGCCGGCGAGCGGTTCATGACGCCGATCGGTCCTCCGGCTTCGCTGCAGCCGACGTCGTACTCCGGCGTCGGAGGCGTGCTCGCGCCGGTCGGAACGCAGTCGCGCAAGGCTGCCTTCGCAGGGCTGAGCGACGGCGCCGCGGCGATGGTCATCACCGGTGTGACGCTCGGGCCGCTGGCGGCGGGAGAGGTCGTCTACGTGCGCTGGAACGGAACAGGAGGCGGCGTTGCTGCTCCCACCGGCGGCTTCGTCGCACGGGTGCTTTCGAACGTCTCCGGTACGGTGACCGTCGAACGCTTCGACGGCGCCGGCATCATCACGGATCAGACGGCGCCTCTTGCGGGAGATGCGTGGTTTTCCGATGCCCGTGTGTTCGATTCCGCAGTCGTCGTGACGCGTACTGTGGTCGGAGCGACGACGGTGTGGTCGGCTCGTCGGTATCGCTCGAACTTTGTTTTGTCGGTTTTTGGCGATGTCGTGTCCGACATCGTCAAATCTAACCAACAAGGAGTAGTGGTCGAGCCGGCCGGCTTTCTACGCTTCGCCGATCCCGCGATCGGATTTGATTACGGATCGCAGGGGCACTCGCACAAAGTCGTGCGAGGAGATGCGGTGTTCAACGAGAACATCGCGCCTCACGTCAGCGGAGGCAATGAGGGCCTGGCGTCGACGGTCGTCGCCAGGCGGCATGGCCACGGCTACTTGCCGAGGTTCACGCATGTCATTCCTCGATTCGCTGCGTTCCTGCTCTGCGAGAAACTATAGGCGCGGTCCGTACATCAAAGAGGAGTATTCGATGCGCGAGGACACGGAGGACGATGCGGAATGCACAGAAGAAACGGAACGCCTGCGGATTTCGCTTTCCCGGTGGCAGGCCTCCTGTATTATTCTCGGGTTGGCATTCGCCACCGCGTTTTTCTGGGGCTTTCTCGAGCACGGCGAGAATCAGATGACGAATCACTTCCGACGTGAAGAGATTGTCGCGGCAGCCTCTCGGCTGTCTTCCGATTCGCCGGAGCGGATGGAGGCCCTTTTCGATTCCGCCCGTTTTTTGAAGGTCGAAGAAGCGATTCCGCTCGCCGTCATGTATGCCGTCCGTCCGGCGCTCAGCGAAGAAAAAACGCAGTATCACGTGTTGTCGGCTCGGCGCTACCTCAAGCTGTTCGATCTCGCCGTGATCGAGAAGCGCGTCCGAGAGGCCGCCGTCTCAGGCGCTTTTCGTGATGCTGACGCGTTGCTTCTCAAGTTGCCGGATCTGCTGAGATGAGCTGCACCGGCACGCAGGCAGTCCTCGGACAGAGCTACGTGTCGGATGCCTTTACCGCTTCTTCTTCGTCGTTGGTCGTCAAAGTAGGAGGTAATCCTGTGGCGGCTGACGTGTTCGGTTTCGGTCCCTACACCGTTAAGGTGTACGCACTGGACATCCGGTGTCCCGGCCCGATAGAGGTTTTCGACGGTACGCGCGTGGCGTACTGCGCCAAAATAACGGGGTGCTGAGATGCGCACATGGGTGATGCGAGAACAGAAAAAGGACGAGACGCCGAGGATTTGCGTGATCTTCGGCAGGAGCTGCGAGACTGCAAGCAGCTCGTATCCGATCTGCAGAGCGCCCACGCCGCACTTCAAGAGAAGACAGGGCACATAGAGAAGAAGAACGAGGAACTATGCAACGAGCAGAACAGCTATCTTCGGCGCGCGGAGTGGGATCCGGAGAAGTTCGTCACGCAGAAGGAATGGGAGCCGGTCAAGCTGATCGTCTACGGCTTGGTGGGAGCCATTTTATTGGGGGTCGTCGGCGCCCTCATCAGCCTGGTTATCGTAACCCGGTCGTAGCTGCGCTCCTTTTCGTTCTGGTCTTCTCGTGCGTTGAGATGGTGGCGGCGGTGCTGCGGGTCGATTGGCTGCGCACGCTCGTTCCTGGCGCACCGAAGATGACCTTGTTGGCCGCCTTTCTGTTTGCCGCGGCCTCGCTGCTCGTTCTCGGTTTTCAAAACGTCAAACGAAGAGATCAATTCGGCGCTTTTCTCATCGGCACGCTGACGCTCGCCATTCTGCTGACCGTCGTCTTTGAGTGCATCCGTTTCATCGCCGACTACTTCTCGTACGAATTGGCGTTGCGCTACGCCGAGCCGGCGCATCCGTCACCGTGCACGCTGATCGGTCTGTCGCTCGTCGCGGTGGGTGGCTTCGCCTGGGCTTTTCGCCGATGGGGGCTGTTGCGGCTTTTCGGCTGGTTGTCGGCCGGCCTCGGCCTACTTTCTTTGACCGGTTACGTCCTCAGCCTGCCGTGGCTGTACTGCTCGTTCGGACCGGATGACACGGCCATGTCGATGCCAACGGCGATCTGCCTCGTCATCCTCGGAATCTGTGAGGCGCTCACCCGCGGCTTCGACGAGTAGCGGCTAAAAAACCGGGGATAGGATCCCCGGGTGCTCACGGCGATTACTTCCTGGTTCGAGAACACGGCCAGCAAACCAGCTTGCCCGTGTATGCGAGAAACAGCTCCGCGTTTCGGCCACAGCCTGGACAAACGGCCATCGTCCTTCGCGCGATCCTTCGCTTGCGTCTGCGCTTCTGCTCCTGTTCGCTTGGTGTGCGGCGCGTGAACGAGAAGCGTCGCTCGCGGCGCACGCACGACAGCCACAGTCTAGAGAACTCCGTGCGCGAAAAGCGCGGCTCCGAGCGGACGGCCGTGACGAGATTACCGCGCCGCAGCGCGATCTTGATCCGCAGGTGCTGAGTGATTCGTCGTGATCTCATTCTTTTCTCCTCTCGCGCGAACGCACCCCCCGCGTCTCCAACAGCCAGAAGACCGCTACGCCGATCAGGTAGATCCACAGCGGCCAGAGCGTCTCGAGCCACGAGCAGTTGATGATTCCGAAGGCGCGCAACGGCACGAGCGTCATGAGCGCGCCCTCGGCGCGGAGTCGCATGCGTGACCAGCCTTCCCAGTACAGGTCGATTTTCGGTTTTTTCACGGGTCAACTCTGATTTTCGGGTGGGCGCGGTACGCGTCGATGATCACGTCGTCCGCCGTGAAGGCGTCGAGGCGCATGCTCGGGTGACTCTTATTCGAACGACGCAGCGACAAGACCGGAAGGTTGTACGGCTCCCGCGAGAGCTGCACCTTGATCGCCGTGAGATCGCCGACGCGAACGTAGGCATGGGACAGCGTCACGACCAACTGGCCGACGGGGCGCTCCAGGACGTGTCCGAGCATGTTCGTGAGCAGCCCGTAGAACGCGGTGTAGTACGGCAGCTCGCGGAACACGTCGATCGAACGCAGCGTGCAGTGGACGTGCAGGCGATCGCGTAGCGTGATCACCTGCCACATCAAATGCTGGGTCGGGCGAACTCCGGCGATGACCTGGATCGGATTCCAGCCGGTCACCACCACGTTCTCGGACGCGTCGCGCTGCCGGGCGAGCAGGTTTGCGATTTGATCGCGCCACTCGCCCGATTGCGTCGGCAGACGTCGCCAGTTTTGGCCGTAGCTCGAGCCGAACGGCGGATGGTCCACGCGCCATTCGCTCGGAACGGCCCCTTTACTTTCTTCGCCTGAAAGTCCGAAAAGGACCTCATCGACCACCGATTTCAGGTCGATTCTTCTGGTCGTGACGACCGGCAGTCCTTTCGTCAGATCGAGACGCATCTGCTGTCCGATCGCGGACAGCGATGGGACCGTATCGCCGTCGATGGTCTGGGTCTCGGGGTCTCCGTTGACGGAGATCCATCCGAGCATGTCGAGGTATTGGTGCATTCTTCATCCTTTCGTCGGGAGATCAGGGGTAATGGATCGCGGTCGGATTCGAACCGACAACCCGGGGCGCTCAACCGTTGAGCTTCGCGATCGACCTCCCGTTACGGGGGAGACCGGGCTGGATACCGTGACGGCCCCGGAAAACGAGGGCATGGACGTCGCCGGGCGTCTTTGTGTCGCGGTTCCGTCGTTTTTACCCACCTACGGCTGGGGTGTGTCTGCACAAGGTCAGCGGCCGAGAGTGAGACCTGCCATGCTGAAGACGCGATACCACTCGGCCAGGTCGCTCGGCGGCGCGATGGACTTCATGCGGATCCTCGTCCTGAGTTTTTGGAGTATGAACGCGTCGACGCTCGTGTCACGCAAAAATAGTCCTGCATTTCCGCGTGCGGCGCTCATCAGACTCTCAAGCTCATAGACGTCTGTAATCGCTCTCTTCTCGCCGCCGGGAAATCGAAGCCGCAGCAACGCAGAGTGATGCTGAATACCGGCACTGACGATGACGGCGCGTACGTACCACGCGTCCTTAAAAAGCATGCGCGGATTCGGTTCGCCGGTATAGGGAAGCGGTTGCGGTTGCAAGCGGAACGAGGCGAGCAGCGCCGAGACGCTGAGCTTCATGCCGTTTTCGTTTTGCAGCGTTTTCCACGCCTCCGCTTCGAAGAACCAGTCAAGGGCTTTGCTGGTGTCGACGCCTCCCTGGCTGCGCCGCAGCCACTGCATGTCCTCTTCCGCGGGTTGCGCGTTGGTTCCGGCGTAGAGCGGCACGGCGTCGAGCGGCGTGTCTACCCGATCGTAGTAGCCCAACCGCGGAAGAGGAGCGCGCCGCGCGCACGCGCCGCACCGCATGGTTTGCGCCGGCGCCGCGTCTTTCCGCCAGCCGAGATCCGGGTGATACAGCGTTTCCGTGCAGAGTGAGCGCAGGCCATCGAAGAAGTGGGTCTGCCGCAGTATTCGGTTGGCGTACCAATCAGGAGCCGGCACCGGAAAAGGCAGCGGAACGCCGAGGCGTTCGCTCTCCAGGAAGCACGGTTGACACACGCGCAGCAACAGGCGGGCTTCGTCGTACAGGTCGACCCAGGCGACGGTGCGCGACAGCGGTGCGCCGCAGTCCGTGCGGTCTTTTCCTTCTTTCATGAAGTGCAGCCCGTATGTGCCGTCGGCTACGACCCAGCTTCCGGTGTCGGGTAATACGCGGTCGCCGACCAGGCGCCGCTCGTTTCTTTTGCCGATGATCACGGCGGCTCCTTTCTTTTGTGGTTAGTAGGGGTGCGAGTACGGTCCCTGCAGCGCGCGAAGGACGATCGTG
>ERZ724505.1185-NODE-1185-length-14661-cov-4.169109_pt1 | contig 14661 bp, 13 predicted proteins | sample MGYA00376038_ERZ724505 | MGnify/ENA primary metagenome ERZ724505 (study PRJEB28724, sample SAMN07190884) | wastewater metagenome | isolation source: effluent of sewage treatment plant in Hong Hong | place: Hong Kong | collected 2016-03-17 ... | reverse complement strand
GCGTGGCCGAAGGCGCATTGCAGATTGCGGTGGCCAGCATGGCCAATGCGATCAAGCGCATCTCGGTGGCGCGCGGGCATGACGTGACGCGCTATGCGCTGCAGACCTTTGGCGGCGCCGGTGGTCAGCACGCCTGCCGCGTGGCCGAGCAACTGAGCATGCAGCGCGTCTACCTGCACCCGCTGGCGGGCGTGCTCTCGGCCTATGGCATGGGCCTGGCGGACCAAACGTCTGCGCGCCAGCAGCAGCTGGAGTGCGCGCTTGACGCCGCAGGCCTGGCCCGTGCCCGCAGCGCTGCCGGCGAGCTGGGCGCCACGGCCATAGCCGAATTGCAAGCCCAAGGCGTGGCCCAGCCTGAGCTGCACCTTGAGCTGCGCGTGCGCTACGCGGGCACCGACACCGCGCTGCCCTGCCCGCTCGGCACCGAGGCCGAGGTCACCGCCGCCTTCGAGACGCAGTACCGGCAGCGCTTTGCCTTCCTGATGCCTGGGCGGGCCTTGGTGCTGGAGTCCGTCACGGTGGAGGCGCGCAGCCCACGGCCGGCCCTCAGCAGCGCAGCCGTTGCCGAGCCCACCGAGCACCGCCCCGTGCCTGCCAGCACCGTGCCCTTCCACGCCGAGAGCTGGCGCGAGGTCGGCCTCTTTGTGCGCGAGCAGTTGCAGCCCGGCGCCGTGATCGACGGGCCGGCCGTCATTGCCGAGCGCAACGCGACCACGTTGGTCGAACCCGGCTGGCAGGCGCGTGCCACGCACCACGGCCTGGAGCTGGTGCGCGTGGCGGCTACCGCCCTGGCCCCGCAGAGCACGGCGGCTGACCCGGTGCGGTTGGAAGTCTTCAACCACCTGTTCATGAACATCGCCGAGCAGATGGGGCTGCGGCTGCAGAACACGGCCACCTCGGTCAACATCAAGGAGCGGCTCGACTTCTCGTGCGCGCTGTTCGACGGCGCGGGCCAGCTGATCGCCAACGCGCCCCACATGCCCGTGCACCTGGGCTCGATGAGCGAGTCCATCCGCGCCGTCATCACGCGCAACCCCGGCATGCGGCCGGGCGATGTCTTCGTGCTCAACGACCCGTATCACGGCGGCACGCACCTGCCGGACATCACCGTGGTCACCCCCGTCTGGATCGCGCCGGATCGCCCGGCCTTCTACGTCGCCTCACGCGGCCACCACGCCGATGTGGGCGGCATCACGCCGGGGTCGATGCCGCCGTTCTCAACGTCGATCGACCAAGAAGGCGTGCTGCTCGACAACGTGCTGCTGGCCTCGCAGGGCCAGATGCACGAGGCTGAGATTCGTGCGCTGCTCTCGGCTGGCCCACACCCGGCGCGCAACGTGGACCAAAACCTCGCCGACCTGCGAGCCCAGATCGCCGCCAACGAGAAGGGCGCGCAGGAGCTGCAAGCCTTGGTGGCCACCTGGGGTTTGGCCACCGTGAAGGCCTATATGCAGCACGTGCAGGACAACGCCGAGGAAGCCGTGCGCCGCGCCATCACAAAGCTCCAGGACGGCACGTTCCGCCTGCGGCTTGACAACGGCGCCGAGATCCACGTCGCCGTGCGCGTGGACGCCAAGAGCCGCACCGCCACCATCGACTTCACCGGCACCAGCCCCCAGCAGCCCAACAACTTCAACGCCCCGCGCGCCATCACCACGGCTGCGGTGCTCTATGTCTTCCGCACCCTGGTGGACGACGACATTCCGCTCAATGCCGGTTGCTTGAAGCCCCTGCACATCGTCGTGCCCGAGGGCAGCCTGCTCAGCCCCCGGCCGCCCGCTGCGGTGGTGGCCGGCAATGTCGAGACCTCCAGCTGCATCACCAACGCCCTGCTCGGCGCCCTCGGCGTCATGGCCGCGAGCCAGTGCACGATGAACAACCTCAGCTTTGGCAACCCGCAGCACCAGTACTACGAGACGCTGTCCGGCGGCTCGGGTGCCGGGCCGGGGTTTGATGGCACGGCAGTCGTCCAGACCCACATGACCAACTCCCGCCTCACTGACCCCGAAGTGCTGGAGTGGCGCTTCCCGGTGCGGCTGGAGAGCCACACCATCCGCCAAGGCTCAGGCGGCACGGGCCGCTGGCGCGGGGGCGACGGCGCGGTGCGGCGCATCCGCTTTTTAGAGGCCATGACCGTCTCGGTGCTGAGCAACGGCCGGCTCGAAGGGCCCTTCGGGATGGCGGGCGGCGCGGCCGGGCAGCCTGGCGTCAACCGGGTTGTGCGCGCCGATGGCCGCGTCGAGCTGCTCGGCGCCTGCGCGCAGGTGGAGCTGGAGCCGGGCGATGCGATCGAGATCGAGACCCCAGGGGGTGGGGGCTGCTACCCAAACCACAACTGACGATTGCTAGCAGCAATGAAAAAGCCCGCCGAAGCGGGCTCTTCAACCACAGACGCGAGGTTTAGCGTGCAGCGGCGCGACGACGCGCGGCACCAGCAGCGCACAAGCCACCCAGCGCCAGTGCGATGGATGCGGGCTCAGGAACGCCATTGCCCACGCCAACATCGTCCGCATAGGTGCGGAAGGTGTAGTCATAGGTAGGGAACGAGCCAAATCCGCTGTTCGCGTAGACCTGCCCACGTGAGTAGCCATTGAGGACATCACCCTCCAGGAGGATGTTGCCGGCGCCGGTCACGACCAAGTAATAGGTCTGGTCAGCAACGATGGAAAGCGGAGCCCAAAACAGGTCAAACCAGCCGGCGCTGCTCACCGTGCCGGTGGCGGACGTCAGCAGATTGCCGTTCAAATTGTCGAACAGCGAGTAGGTCACCTCGCCGCGACCCTGCGAGATATAGAAACCGGCCCCGGCGATGTTCGAAGCGGACTGCTTGAACGATTGCGCGATATCGGTCTGCGACAAGAAGGCCATACCGGCGTTGTCGGTCGGGGCGTTCTGATCAATGACAGGCGCAGCTTGCGATGCACCGCTGGCGCCAAGTGTGAGGGCCAAAAATATGGAGATCAGCGTCTTGCTCATGAAAAGGCTCTAGGGAAGCGTGAGGATTGAGGTGCCCCCTCATTTGCAAATCTTGGGCCAACATGAATTCCATATATACATCAACAGCTTATCTATCGATACAGAGGGCAAAAACGCCGGCATGACAACTCTGTCGACACCTGCATTTCGGGGGCCAACCGCAGCCTCGCGACCTTCGAAATCAAGTCGTCTATGCAGAGCGAATGGATACATCCAAGGCGCAGACCGCCTTCTGCGCCAGCCTGCGTCCGTACATGCCTCGCGCATCCTGCCCTCCGATATTCGCCCTCTGTCGCAGATCGCTCGCTAGGCGTTGGCGTGGCGTTTAGGCTGCACCCATCAGTTCAGCCTGGGTCAAACCAAATGTTGAAAACCTCGCTTCGTATCGCCCTGATTGCTGCCGCGCTTGGCCTCACGGCCTGCAGCGACAGTGATGTGCAAACCCACGGCGCCGGCATCCAGGCCAGCGACAAGACCACACTGCAGGACGTGGGTCTGCCGGGCTATGCCGGCGCCACGCCGGAGAAGCCGATGGACGGCAAGGAGGGCAATGGCGGCAGCTTTGGCGCCTGGGCGGGCAAGTTTGGCTTGCAGATCCATGCGATGAGCTTCACCAGCACTGACAAGCCGGACCAGGTCGCCGCGTTCTACGCCGAGGCCCTGGGCCGCTATGGCGATGTGCTGGACTGCCGCCACCCCGCCACGCGCGAAAAGACGCCAGAAGGCGAGCCCGAGCGGCTGCGTTGCGACGCCAAGGTGCCCGCCACGGGTCACTATGAGTTCCGCGCCGGGACGGCCAAGAACTTCCGCGTCGTGCATGTGGAACCGCGTGCGGAGGGCACGCGGTTCGAGCTGGTGCGGATCGAGATCCGGGGCGGATGAGTTACCAGCGCGTGTGCACGTAGGGCTTGACACCGCTGGCGTAGATCTCGGCCAGTTGGGCCATCAAGGCCGGTGAGAGCTCGGGCAGGTCAGCCGCAGCGACGTTGTCGGCCACCTGGTCGGGGCGCTTGCCGCCAGGGATGGTGCAGGTGACGGCCGGGTTCATCAGGATCCAGCGCAGTGCCAGCTGGGCCATGCTCATGCCGGCCGGCACCAGGGGGCGGATGCGCTCGACGGCGGCGAGGCCGGCGTCATAGGGCAGGCCCGAGAAGGTCTCGCCCTTGTCGAAACCGGCGCCGTCGCGGTTGAAGTGGCGGTGGTCGTCCTCGGCGAAGGTGCTCGTCGGTGTCAGCTTGCCGCTGAGCATGCCGGACGACAGCGGCAAGCGCGCCAGGATGCCGACCTTGCGCTGCGCGGCAAGCGGCAGGAAGACCTCGGCCGCGCGCTGGCGGAACAGGTTGAAGATGATCTGCACCGACTGCACGCCAGGGAAGTCGAGCGCCTTGATGGCTTCTTCGACCTTCTCGACGCTGACGCCGTAGTGACGCAGCTTGCCTTCCTTCACCAAACGGTCGAGCCCGTCAAACACCTCGGGCATGTAGAAGGCCGTGGTGGGCGGGCAGTGCAGTTGCAGCAGGTCGATGGTGTCGGTCTGCAGGTTCTGCAGGCTGCGTTCGACAAAGCTGCGCAGGTCGAGGTAGCCCTCGGCGGTGTGCGGGTTGAGGCGCCGGCCCGCCTTGGTGGCGATGTAGAAGTGGTCGCTGGGCCGCTCCTTCTTGAGGCGGGCCAGCAGGCGTTCGCTGTGGCCGTCGCCATAGACGTCGGCGGTATCGAAGAAGTTCACGCCGAGGTCCAGCGCCTTGTGCAGCGCGGCCATGGAGGCGGCGTCGTCGGTGGGGCCCCAGGTGCCACCGATGGCCCAGGCACCGAAGGAGACGGTGGAGACCTTCCAGCCGGTGCGGCCGAGTTCGCGGTATTGCATGTCGTTGGAATCGAAGAGGTTGGGAGAACGCCGCCACAGGGCGGCGGGCCCCGGAGTGTCTCAAGAAACCGCTTGCAAGGCGTCGTGCGGGGTCACCGGCCGCCGGCCGTCAGGGCTTGGGCGGCTTGTTGCCAGCAAAGGCCTCGGCGTCGTCCGCATAGACCGCCGCGCGGATGGCCTTGTTCAGCCGCGCATCGCCGGCCGGGAAGAACTGCGAGAACAGCACGGTGACGATCTGGTGCTTGGGATCGACCCAGAACAGGGTGTTGGCGGCGCCGTCCCAGAAGAATTCGCCAGGCGCGCCGGAAACGTCGTCCCGGTGCCGGGGTGGCCCGACGCGCACGCCGACATTGACGCCGAAGCCGGTATTGCCCTTCTCGGGCAGCCACTGCCGTTCGGTGACGCTTTCAGCCAGCACATTGGTGGCCATCAGGCGCACGGTCTCGGGCTTGAGGATGCGCGCGCCGTTGGGGCCGACGCCTTCGTTCAGCAGCATGCGCGCGAACTGGGCGTAGTCGTCCAGCGTGGAAACGAGGCCGAAGGCGCCGGGCTTTTGCGCCCAGTCCTTGCGGTTGAAGGCGTGCGCCTCGGCATCCGGCCGGCGCACGAACTGGCCATCGGGCTGGCGCACGTAGGTGGCCGCGAGCTTGCTCAGGTCGGCATCGCCATCGGCCACCACGTAGCGGGTGCTCGTCATGCCCAGCGGCTTGAAGATGTGCTCGGCCAGATAGACGTCGTAGGGCTGGCCCGAGACCTTCTCGACGATGCGGGCCTGGATGTTGGTCGGGATGTCGTAGCGCCAGCGTGCGCCGGGTTGGTGAACCAACGGCAGCTTGGCAGCGATGCGCGCCAGGCCGCGCAAATTGGTGTTCCAGGAAGCGCCGGCCCAGGCCTCCTGGGACAGTTGCTTGAGGCCCTCGGGCAGGCCATCACCCACGGCGAAGCCCGCCGTATTGCGCCCCAGGTCGCGGATGGTCAGCGGCCGATCGAGCGCCACGGTCTGGGGCTCCGCGGCCGTACCGCCGGCCCAGACGCGCAGATTGCCGAACTCGGGCAGGTATTTCTCGATGGGGTCGTCCATCTGCAGCTTGCCTTGCTCCTGCAACTGCAGCAGGGCCACGGCGGTGACGGGCTTGGTCATCGAGTAGATGACGGCCAGGGTGTCGCGCGCCATCGGACGGCCAGCCTCGCGGTCGGCCATGCCGAAGGCGCCGAAGTAGGCCTCCTTGCCGTTCTCGAACACCACGGCCGAGACGCCGACGACCTCCCCGCGCTGGACCATGCCCGCCAGGGTGGATTCGATGCGCGACGGCACGACGAGGGGCGCGGCCAGACTGGTCAGCGGCACCAAGGCCGCGAGAAGAAGCGCGTGCAGGGCTTTCATGGGTGAATCCTTCAGGGCTGGGTGGCGGCCGGGCGTGCGGGCTTGTTGCCGGCGAATGCTTCCGCGTCGTCGGCATAGACGGCATCGCGGATGGCCTTGACCAGCTTGGGGTCGCCCGGCGGCAGCAACTGGGTGAAGAGCAGGCCGACGATCTTGTGCTTGGGGTCGACCCAGAACAACGTGTTGGCCGCGCCATCCCAGAAGAACTCGCCCACGGGGCCCGAGGCGTCCTCACGGTAGCTGGGGGGCGCGGTGCGCACCGCAAAGTTGATGCCGAAGCCGACATTGCCCTTGGTGGGCAGCCAGGAGCGCTGGGTCACCTCAGCGGCAAGCGCATTGGTGGCCATCAGCTTGATCGTTTCAGCCTTGAGCAGGCGGGCGCCATTGGGGGCAACGCCGCCATCCAGCAGGGCGCGGGCGAGCTGGGCGTAGTCGTCGATGGTGGAGACCAGGCCCGAGCTGCCGCCCTTGAGCGGCCAGTCGCCCAGGTTGTAGGCGTGGGCCCCGGTGTCGGGGATGCGGTGCAGGCGGCCGTTTTGCTGGCGCTGGTAGGTGGGCGCGAGCTTGAGCACGTCCGCGTCCCAGGGCTTGACGACGTAGCGGGTGCTCGTCATGCCGAGAGGCTTGAAGATGTGCTCGGCCAGGTAGACGTCGAGCTTCTGGCCCGAGAGCACCTCGACGAGCCGGCCCTGCACGTCCATCGAGGGGCCGTACATCCACTGCGTGCCGGGCTGGAAGGCCAGCGGCACCGAGGCGATACGGCGCGAGGTCTCGGCCAGGTCGGCGGCCCAGGCGTTCACGTGCGTGGCCTGAACGATGCGCATCAGGCCCGGCGGATGGTTGCGACCCTCCGGGAAGCCAGCGGTATGGCGGCCGAGGTCACGGATGGTGATGGGGCGCTTGGGTGCTTCAGTCAGCGGCTTGCCGTCAGGGCCGTCGCCCGCATAAACGCGGACGTTGGCGTACTCGGGCAGGTACTTGGATACAGGGTCGTCCAGCTGGAACTTGCCCTGCTCGTGGAGCTGCATCAAGGCCACGCCGATCACGGGCTTGGTCATCGAGTAGATGACGGCCAGCACGTCGCGCGACATCGCGCGGTCGGCGTCGCGGTCGGCCTGGCCGAAGGCACCGAAATAGGCCTCTTTGCCATGCTCAAACACCAAGGCCGAGACGCCGGCCACCTGGCCACTCTGCACAAGGCCCTGCAGGGCCGCGTCCAACCGAGCGGGTGCCACGAGCGGCGCCGACCAGGCGGCAAAGGGGACCAACAGAGCGAGCGCGGCGGTGCGGAGTCGTTTCATGGGCGTCAGAAGGGTGGCGTTGGAGGGGGGCAAAAAAAACAGGCCGCCGTGCTTGTACACGGCGGCCTGTCGTTCAGGCGAAAGTCAGTGCCAGATCACTTGGCGGCGGATGCAGCCGGCGCCGCAGCGGCGGCAGCCTTTTCCTTCTCAAGGGCCTTCATGTCGCGCTCGTCGTAGTCCTTGCCCATGCACTGGGACTTCCACTTGTCGCTGGCGTCGTAGTGCGCTTCAGTGCGCTTGTCGATGGCGGCGAACTGAGCTTCCAAGGCGTCCACCTTGTCGCCGAAGGCCTTGCGCTTGGCGCGCTGCTTTTCGTCGAGCTCCTTGAGCTTGGTGACGTTGGCATCAAAGTCAACGCGCTTCTTCTCAAAGGCCTCCATGCGCGCCTTCTGCGTGGCCTTGTCCATCTTGGAGCCATTGGCCTGGATGTCGTCGCGGTCCTTGATGATGGCGTCGCGCTCGGCCTTGACGCCGTCGGCCTGCTTGATCAGGTCGGCCTCACCGGCTTCGACCTCGGCACGCTCGGCCTTCAGGTCAGCTTCGGTCTTCTTGAAGCCCGCTTGCTCGGCCTTGATGGCGGCGGCTTCGGCCTGGTTGGCCTCCTGCATGGCCAAGCAGGTGCGCAGCTCGTCACGCGTCAACAGCTTGGCCTTGGGCTTGGCGGGCGCGGCCGGAGCCACTGCGGCAGCGGGTGCGGGCGCAGGCGCTGCCTTGGCGGCAGCGGGCTTGGCCTCGGCTTTGGGCTTGGCCGTGGTCTGTGCCTGGGCCGAAACGGCAAAGGACAAGAGCAGCGAGATCGAGAGCAGGGTGCGTTTCATGGCGGATGGGGGAGGAAGTGGCGCTTTCGTGAAGCCGAAGCGGGATCAAGATGATGCCACGGGATAATCGCTCGACCCCCTCCTTTGGTTGACCGCATGGCGCTCAAGGCCACCATCTACAAAGCACAGCTGCAGATTGCCGACATGGACCGCCACGTCTATGGCGACCACAACCTGACGCTGGCCAAGCACCCCAGCGAGACCGACGAGCGCCTGATGAACCGCGTGCTGGCCTATGCGCTCAATGTGCCGGCCGACGATCTGCGGGGCCGGCTGGAGTTCACCAAGGGTTTGTCCGATGTCGACGAGCCCGAACTCTGGCAGCGCGACCTCACCGGCGAGGTGGTCCATTGGATCGACCTCGGCCAGCCCGATGACCGCCGGCTGATGAAGGCGCACGGCCGCAGCGAGCGTGTGTCGGTCTACAGCTATGCCTCGTCCACCCCCGTGTGGTGGAGCGGCATTGACAGCAAGCTCACGCGGGCCGAGCGCGTCCAGGTTTGGCAAATCCCGGCCGACCAGTCCGCCGCGCTTGCCGCCATGGCCGAGCGCAGCATGCAGTTGCAGATCAGCATCCAGGACGGCTCGGTCTATGTGTCCACTGCCACGCAGAGCGCCGAGATCCATCCGCACTTGCTGAAGGAGGCGCGGGCATGAGCCTGGTCGTGGAGCATCGCCCCGCTGAGTCACGCTTCGTCGTTGCATTGCAAAGCGGCCCGCTCGCGCGGCTCGACTATCACGTCGCTGCAGGCGTCTGCACCTTCACACACACCGGCGTGCCGCCAGAGTTCCGCGGCCAGGGCGTGGCCGCCTTGCTCGTCGAGGCCGGCTTGGCCTGGGCCCGTGCCCAGGGCTTCCGCGTCGTGCCGGCCTGCAGCTACGTTGACCTCTACATCCAGCGCCACCGCCAGTGGCAAGACCTGATTTCCTGAGCCCAAGACCTTTGAAGCCATGAGCACCATCCTGCAATCCCTCCCCCTCGGCCAAAAGGTCGGCATCGCGTTCTCCGGCGGCCTCGACACCTCAGCCGCCCTGCACTGGATGAAGAAAAAGGGCGCCCTGCCCTACGCCTACACCGCCAACCTGGGCCAGCCCGACGAGCCGGACTACGACGAGATCCCACGTAAGGCCATGCTCTACGGCGCCGAGAAGGCCGTGCTGGTGGACTGCCGCGCGCAACTGGTGGCCGAGGGCATTGCGGCGCTTCAAGCCGGCGCCTTCCACATCTCGACCGGCGGCCTGACCTACTTCAACACCACGCCCATTGGCCGCGCCGTGACGGGCACCATGCTCGTCGCCGCCATGCAGCAGGACGACGTCAACATCTGGGGCGACGGCAGCACCTACAAGGGCAATGACATCGAGCGCTTCTACCGCTACGGCCTGCTGACCAACCCCTCGCTGAAGATCTACAAGCCCTGGCTGGACCAGACGTTCATCGACGAACTGGGCGGCCGCGCTGAGATGAGCGCCTTCATGACGGCCAATGGCTTCGCCTACAAGATGAGCGCCGAGAAGGCCTACTCGACCGACTCCAACATGCTCGGCGCCACGCACGAGGCCAAGGACCTGGAGCACCTGAGCAGCGGCATCAAGATCGTCAACCCCATCATGGGCGTGGCCTTCTGGCGCGAGGACGTGGTCGTCAAGCCCGAGACCGTCTCGGTGCGCTTCGAGGAAGGCCGCCCGGTGGCGCTGAACGGTGTCGAGTACCCCGACCTCGTCGAGTTGATGCTGGAGGCCAACCGCATCGGCGGCCGCCACGGCCTCGGCATGAGCGACCAGATCGAGAACCGCATCATCGAAGCCAAGAGCCGCGGCATCTACGAGGCCCCGGGCCTCGCGCTGCTGCATATCGCCTACGAGCGCCTGGTCACCGGCATCCACAACGAGGACACCATCGAGCAGTACCGCGACAACGGTCGCAAGCTCGGCCGCCTGCTCTACCAGGGCCGCTGGTTCGACCCCCAAGCCTTGATGCTGCGCGAAACCGCCCAACGCTGGGTGGCCCGCGCCGTGACCGGCGAGGTGGCCCTGGAACTGCGTCGTGGCAACGACTACTCGCTGCTCGACACCCAGAGCCCCAACCTCACCTACCAGCCCGAGCGCCTCTCGATGGAGAAGGTGGCCGGTGCCTTCAGCCCCGCCGACCGCATCGGCCAGCTGACCATGCGCAACCTCGACATCACCGACACGCGCGACAAGCTCGGCGTGTACACCCAGACCGGCCTGCTGGCCGGTGGCGGGCTGCCCAAGCTCGGCAACTGAAGCTGGGCAACCAACGCTGAAGGCGGCCAGGTGCCGCCCTCACTTGCGGGTCGGATGAATACTGTATAAATTCACAGTATTTATCCAGGAGCCCGCCATGCACAGCCACTACCGCCAAAACTACATTCCCGGCCGCCCCCTGCCCCGCTGGCTGGAGGTGCTGCTGCGCTGGCTTTGAACGATTCCGTTCAAAACTCGTCCGCCACCCGCAAGAAGCTGGCAAAGCGCGGCACGCCGGCATCGGTCAGATCCCGGTACCGGTAGCTCACCTTGCTGCCCACAGGCGGCGGCTCGCGGCGCTGGGCCTCGCTGAAGCCGGTGCCTAGCTTGAAGCGAACGCCCTCCGGGGTCTGCACCTCCAGCGCCCCCAACTGGCCCGCAAACCGACCTTGGCCGGGCACATGGGCGAGCACCACAGCCTCGGCGTCCATGGTCGGCTTGAGCTTGAGCAGCACGTCGCTGCGCCCCTGCACCACCGGGGCATCGGCCCGGTGCAGCATCAGACCCTCGCCGCCCTCGGCCACCACAGCCTTGAGCCATGCACGCAGCGCAGCGGCATCCCGCAGCTCCAACTGCTCCACAGCGCGGACCACACTGCCTTGCAAGCCAGCCACCAGGGCTTTGATCTGAGCTGCGCGCTGCGCGAATGGCCCTCGCCCCTGCGGCAGTTCAAACACCTGGTAGCTGACGTCGCGCCATTCGGCGTCCAGCGGCTCCGTGCGTCGGACCGCCGCTGAAAGCCGCTCAAAACTGCGCCGCCCCATCCACAACTCACCGTCCAGGGCCAGCGGCGGCAGCGCGGCAACAAACCATCCTGGCGCAGCAATGCTGCGGCCGCTTCTGAACTTCAGCGTTTGGCCGTCCCACAGCGCCCGCACGCCATCGAGCTTCTCGCTGACGAGATAGCCCTTGGGGTCGATCGAGGCCGGGGCGTTCTTTGCCAGCAAGGGCTCTGGCAAGCCCGCAAGCGCCCCGGGCGGAACACCCAGGCCCGCCAGCCAGAGGCTGAGCTCACGCCGGCGCATCAGAGCACCACCGGTTCCGGTTCCAGCCGAATCCCAAATCTCCCATAAACGCTCTCCTGGATGGCCCGCGCCAGGGTCACCACCTCGGCACCCCGCGCGTCGCCCTTGTTGATCAACACCAGTGCCTGCTTGTCATACACCGCCGCGCCGCCCACGGTTTTGCCCTTCCAGCCGCAGGCATCGATCATCCAGCCAGCCGCCAGCTTCACGCTGCCATCGGGCATCGGGTAGTGCACGATGCCTGGGTCGCGGCTGATGATGTCGCGGCACTGCTCCGCCGTCACCACCGGGTTCTTAAAGAAGCTGCCGGCGTTGCCGATCACCGCCGGGTCGGGCAGTTTGGCGCGGCGGATGGCGCAGATCCAGTCAAAGATCGTTCGGGCATCCGGGTGCGTGTTGCCGGTCTCCGCCATGCGTCGCTCCAGCTCCAGATAGCCCAGCACCGGCACCCAGGGGCGCGGCAGGCGCAGACGCACGTGGGTGATCACGCTCTTGTCTGCCAGGCCGCCAAAGTCGCTGTGCTTGAAGACACTGTCCCGGTAGCCAAAGCGACAGACCGAGGCCGGCAACACAGCCGGACGGCCTGTGACCAGGTCCATCACAGCAACTGATTCGAGGCGGTCCTTGATCTCCAGCCCGTAGGCGCCAATGTTCTGCACCGGCGCCGCACCGGTGGTGCCGGGGATCAGGGCCAGGTTCTCCAAGCCCGGGTAACCGTTGTCTAGCGTCCAGGCCACCACGTCGTGCCAGCGCTCACCGGCACCGACCTCGACGATCCAGGCGTCGTCGTGCGTTTCGAGCAAGCGAATGCCCCTGATCTCCACCTTCAGCACCAACGGATCCAGGTCCTTGGTCAGCACCAGGTTGCTGCCCCCGCCCAAGACGAACTTCGGCGCGCGCCCCAGCTCTGGATGGTCCACCACGCGCCGGACATCAGCTGCTTCCCGGATGCGCACCAGGCGCCGCGCCACGGCTGGGAGCCCGAAGGTGTTGTAAGCCTTGAGGTTGACATCAACCTCGATCTGGAGTGGAGACGCCCCGTTGAACGCCTGGTTTGGGGGGGCAAGGTTGGGTCCGGACATGTGACAATTTTCCGCGATTCCACTCCAAGTTCTTCTCGCACCTTATGCCCAGCTTTGACACCGTCCTCGAACCCGACATGGTCAAGATCAAGCACGGCGTGGACAACAGCGCCAAAGAGATTGGCACGCGCTTCGATTTCAAGGGCACGGGCGCCAAGGTCGAGCTGAAGGAGAAGGAAAAGGAAATCCACGCCACCGGCGACAGCGAGTTCCAACTCGAACAGATCGAGGCGGTGCTCTACGGCAAGCTCACCAAGCAGGACGTGACCATCAACTTCCTCGACAAGTCCGAGAAGATCGACAAGCTGGGCGGCGACAAGGTCCGCCAGGTCTACAAGATCCGCGACGGCATCGCCGCTGACTTGGCCAAGAAGATCGTTGGCTCCATCAAGGACAGCAAGCTCAAGGTGCAAGCCAGCATCCAGGGCGACACCGTGCGCGTGACCGGCAAGAACCGCGACGACCTTCAGACCGCCATTGCGCATCTGAAGAAGTCCTTCAGCGACACCCCGCTGAACTACAACAACTTCCGCGACTGAGGCACCGGCTGTGAAGCACTTGATCTGGTTCGCCGCGCTGCTCTCGGGCGCCGCCTTGGCTGGCGACGGCCCCAGCCGCGTTCAGCTCAACGGAGCCCTGGGCAGCCGCGCGGCAGTGCTGGTCATCGACGGCAGTGCGCGCACCGTGCACGTTGGCGACACGGTGCTGGGCGTCAAGGTGCTGTCGGTGGATGGGCAGCAGGCCGTCGTTGAATACAACGGCCGCCGCGAATCCCTGACGCTCGGCAGCGCGCCCGGCCACGTTGCCGGCGGCCCGGCCCCTACTCAGGCTCGCACCATCGTGCTGCCAGCTGGCTCAGGCGGCCACTTCACCACGCTGGGCAGCATCAACGGCCAGACGACGCAGTTCCTGGTTGACACTGGCGCTACCAATGTCTCGCTGAGCCAGATCGAGGCCGACCGCCTCGGACTGCGCTACGCCTACGGCCGCCGCATCGTCACCCAGACGGCCAACGGCCTCGTGCCCGCCCACCTGATGCTGCTCAGCAGCCTGCGCGTCGGCGACGTCGAGGTGCGCGACGTCGAGGCCATCATCGTCCCCGCCGCCATGAGCCACGTCCTGCTGGGCAACAGCTTCCTCAACCGCTTCCAGATGAAGCGCGAGAACGATGTCATGACGCTGGAGTTGCGTTACTGAGCATCATTGGGGCTGACCCCTATCATTCGGCTCCCCGGTTTTCCCCCGCGCGGCGCCCATGAGCCAGCCTCGATTCGTTCCCCGCCTTTCCGTCGTCCTCGTCGCTGCAACGCTTGCCTTCGCGGGCGTGTCAGCCTCCGCACAGACCAGCAAGGAAAAGGCCGCCCGCTTCTATGAAGACGCGCTGACGCGCTTCGAGAAGAAAGACATCCCCGGCACCATCATCCAGCTCAAGAACGCGCTGCAGGCCGACAAGACCCTGTTGCCCGTGCAACTGCTGCTGGGGCGGGCCTTGATGATGGATGGGCAGGCCGTGGCCGCCGAAGTCGCTATTACCGAAGCATTGCGACTGGGTGTCGACCGCGCCGAAGTGGTGGTGACACTCGGTCAGTCCCTGCTGGCCCAAGGCAAACACCAGCAGTTGCTCGAACAGCCCCGCATGGCCCCGGCGGGCCTGCCCAATGGCGTGCGCCAGCAGGTGCTTCTGCAGCGCGTGACCGCCTATGCCGACCAAGGCGACACGGCCAACGCGCTCCGCACGCTGGAAGAGGCGCGCAACATCGACAAAAACGCGGCCGAAGTCTGGACGGCCGAGATCCCGCTGCGCCTGCGCAATCGCCAGTACAAAGAGGCCCTGGCCGCCGCCGACATGGCGCTCAAGCTGGCGCCCGACGCGGCCGAGGCGCACTATCAAAAGGCCACCATCGCGCACAGCCGCGCTGACGCCGCCACCGCGCTGGCGGGCT
>ERZ724505.1184-NODE-1184-length-14664-cov-199.063728_pt1 | contig 14664 bp, 17 predicted proteins | sample MGYA00376038_ERZ724505 | MGnify/ENA primary metagenome ERZ724505 (study PRJEB28724, sample SAMN07190884) | wastewater metagenome | isolation source: effluent of sewage treatment plant in Hong Hong | place: Hong Kong | collected 2016-03-17 ... | reverse complement strand
CGATGACGCGGATGCCGTTTGATACGCGCCACCCTTCACCCACCCCCACCCCGCTCCGTCGGGGTTTTGCTTTTCTGGACTGACATTAGCCCCTAATACGGCAGTTATACTAATTAACAATTTATATTGACAAAACAGATTTCTATTATACTATCTGTATATAGCCGACAATATCTTAACAAAGATATGCTAAAAGAGCAATTCCTACGCTTTGTCGGGCTTAGGCGTGGAGAGGGTAATGATACATTGCATTATCAGTAGATTGACAGGATAGCGTGGTTGAATCTACACAGTTATTGTAGCCCCTTGCTAAGTAATTGGCAAGGGGTTTTGTTTTACTAATTAATAAAAGTAGGCCATTAAATTGAGAGAGATAAATGGAAGAAATGAAAAAATTAGGCCCTTGTAGCGAAACACAAAAAGCCTTTTTACAAAACACGAGTAAATTTTGCATATACGGTGGGGGTGCTGGTCAATTGGCCCATTCATAAAGTAATTTATGAGAATGAATCATGTGAACTCAGGGGAAATCTAGAACAGATAATCCTGATCTAAGCCTCTGCAAAGAGGAAAGAGCAACGACCAGAGTTAAATCTCGTACACTCAAGTGAGTGGAAGCGCATGACATCCTCTATTGAAGGATGATGATATGGTCTGAACTACACAGGGATGTGTAGATGTAGTAGAAATACTGCTGGCAGTAATTAACGACTACTGTTGAACATTTGTCAGGAAAATCCTACCTAGCCCTTTTATATTGTTTACAATTTATTAATGACCCTCATTTTAGAGGTGTCTTTGTCCGTCAATCGTCTACTCAGCTGCTACAAAGCGGTGGACTTTGGCAGGAAGCCTTGGATTTGTATAGTCCATTTGGGATTAAATCAAAACAGCATCCACATTTAGTTATAATGTTTCCAAGTGGTGCCCAAATTCAATTTAAAGTATGCCAATCAGATGCTGATACAAAGAACTTCGACGGTGGTCAATATAGCTTCGTCTGCTTCGATGAAGCTCAGTGGCATTCACAAAAACAAGTGAGTTATTTAGAGTCACGTATCCGCTCAAAAGCTAAAGGCCCTCATAGGCTTGTATGCACTTGTAACCCATTACGTGAAAGTTTCTTACTAAAATTTGTGCAACCATATTTAGATCAAGATACTGGAATACCTATTCCTGAGCTATCTGGCAAAGAGCGGTATTATGCGCAGTATAACGGAGATTATGTATTTGGAGATACTGCACAAGAGATTATAGATAAATGTGGCCCAAATGTCAAGCCACAAACTTACACTTTTATTTCGGCAACAATTTATTCTAATCCGGTAATGATAAAACGGAATCCAGAATATTTAGACCGTCTGGAAAATCTAGATAGGGTTGAGCGTGAGCGTTTGTTACTTGGAAGTTGGTATGCCCGTGAAGTAGCTTCTTCATATTTTCAAAGACAATGGTGTGAAATTGTAGATTATGCACCTGTGAATGTTGTTGCGAGAGTTAGGGCATGGGATTTCGCAGCTACAGTACCATCTGAGTCTAATCGTGATCCTGATTATACTGCAGGAATCAAGATCAGCCGTGACAGAATGGGTATATACTATATTGAAGATGCTTATAGATTTAGGAAATTAACAGATGGCGTATTAAAAGAAGTTATTAATACAGCTAAATCTGACGGGATAGATGACTGTGTTGTAGGTATTGTAAGAGATACTGGCTCTGGGGGTGCTGCAGCAAATATGTTTTTTGTAAGGCAACTAGCAGAGCAAGGTATTGCAGCCAAAAGCACAAAAATGAGTGGACATAGTGGAAAAATACAGCGTTTCTTACCATTTGCTGCTATGGCAGAATCAGGAGCTGTTAAAGTAGTTCGTGGGGATTGGAATGATGCATTCTTTACTGAGTTGGAGTCATTTAACGGGGGAAGATCAGGCCATGACGATCAAGTCGATGCCACTTCTGACGCATTTAATATGATTGCAAAATCAATTCAAATCCCAACATTTACACTTCCCAATATGATGCAATCCAGTATAGCACAAAGATTGGCATAAGTATTAAATTAACTATTGACAAATAAGAGAATCATTGTATTATGTCAAAATAAAGGAGCCTAATATATGGCAGAAGAAATGCAGCAAGCAAACCTTAGTGCTGACGCTGATGCTGTAATCCCTCGATTGAAATTATCTGAAAGTGGTACCACTGGCCTTACAATTAGCAATAAACAAATTCTTGAAGAAGCTAATAGGCTATTCCAATTCCCTCAATTTATCAAAGTAGTAGATGAAATGCGTAATGATGCTACAGTGGCATCTGCATTACTTGCATATCGAACACTCTTTGGTCGAGTTGATTGGAGTATTGAACCACCAATTGGGGCTACTCAGCAGCAAAAAGATAGAGCTAAATTCATTGAAACTTGTCTTACAGACATGGAGCATAGCTGGGGAAGTTTTATCACTGAGGTATGCACATATTTAGATTATGGGTTTGCTATTCATGAAAAGGTATTCCGTCGCAGACTAAAAGCAAATGGTAGTAAATTTAATGACGGCCTAATTGGTTGGCGTAAGCTGCCAGTAAGGAGTCAATCTACAATCAGCAATTGGTTATTTTCTGATGATGGTAGAGAACTGTTAGCTGTAGAACAAAGTTTAGCTAATGTAAAGAATTCTGCTAAGTATACACTAGCAACCAAAGGTAAAACTACAATTGAGATTCCTAGGGAGAAATTCCTCCTGTTCTCATGTGATAGCACAAAAGAGAATCCAGAAGGTAGGAGCATTCTAAAGGGTGCTTACACAGCCTATAAGAAACTAGATTTGCTACAGAATCAACTAATGATTGGCGTAGCTCGTGATCTAGGTGGTGTTCCTTGCTTTGGAATTCACCCTCGCTACCTAAGCCCTGACGCTTCTCCTGAAGAGAAAGCGGTAGCTGATAGCTTCAAGAAGATTGGTGAAAATCTCACTACTGGAGCGCAAGGCTCAGTTGTGATGCCTCTAATGTACGATCCTGAATCTAAACAACCAATCTTTAAAATGGAGTTGTTAGAATCTAAGGGCGGCAAAGCATATGATGTTCCAGCAATCTGTAAGAGTTTACAACAAGATATCCTCAATGCAATGAGTTGTTCACAACTCTATTTAGTTGGCAATGCCGCTGATAATTACTCTGTATCTGAAGGTAGAACAAACATTATGTCTCTACACCTATCTTACAGATTGAAAGAAATTGCTGCTGTTATCAATGAAGACTTAATTGCTCAGACATTTAAACTAAATGGTTGGACAGATACAGAGCTACCAAAGATTGTATTCTCAGACTTTGATGAACAGAATATTGATGAGTTTGGAAAATTTTTACAGCGCGTTGCAGCCGTTGGCCTAGTTGAAAAAACTCGTCCAGTACTAAATCTAATCAATAGGCGTATGGGTGTTCCACAACGTCCACTAGATGAACCTGTAGACGAAACAATCATGACTGGTTATCAATCTAACTCCGGTCAAGGCTATGCCTCTGCAACGGGTGGACTAGATGGTACTGCGAATTCAGCCCCTAAGCAAGATAAAGTTGTTAAAAATCCAGAGAACAGTTAAGGAGCCTTTAAATGGCAAAGAAACATAGCCTCAAAAGGCTAACAGCTAAAGCATATAATACACCACATTTTCTAATGCCATCAACACTAGATACTCTACTATCTTATCTTGAAAGACGTAATTTAGGACTTCTAGACGATATTGAAGATGAAGCTGATGAACTAGAAGACGAACAAGAAACTGGCAGCGAGCCAACAATGGTTGCTAATGGTATTGGCTACATTGAAGTATGCGGAGCACTAACTTACAAACCTGTAATGGGAATGTGTGGAGAAGTACAAGGCGTTTCATACACTGGTCTACTAGAACAAGTTGAATCATTAGCAGAGATGGGGTGTAAAACTCTTGTTATGGAATTCTCAACTCCCGGGGGACAAGCTACACACATTTTTGAGTATGCTGATGAAATCCGGGCTGTGTGTGATGAATATGGTATCGAACTGATTGGCTATGCTCAAGAGATGGCATGTAGCGCAGGATACGCATTGATTGCTCAATGTGACGAAGTAATTGCCAATCCAGATGCAATTGTAGGAAGTATTGGTTGCTGTGTAGCACTAACTGATGTTTCTAAAGCAATGGAAATGGAAGGCGTAAAACGTATTTTTATTACTTCAGGTAGTAATAAAGTTCCATTCGCAGAAGATGGTACATTTAAGCCAGAGTTTATTCAAAAGATTCAATCAGACGTAGATAAAGCTAATATGCAATTTGCAAAGCACGTTAGTAAATATACAGGTCTATCAGTAAAAGAGATTAATGATCTCAATGCTGATACTTTTGACGCAGAGACAGCCCTTAAACTAGGCCTAGTTAACAGCATTAAAACTAATCAAGAGTTTGCAGCTTACGTTGCTGCCAAACATAAAGCGAAACAATCAGGAGCAATGTAAACATGCTTAAAAAACTAAAGAAACAACTTGGCATTTCCGATGGTGATGTTAATGCATCAGTGTCTGAAGATGTTAAAGCACAACTGGCAGTAATGCAAGAACAATTAGCAGGTAAAGAGTCTGAACTATCAAATGTTGTAGCTAAAGTAGTTACACTTGAAGCTGAAAAGGCTGCATTAGAACAAGCCCTAGCCACTGCAATTGAACATGCCCAAGCTCTAGAAGCTAGTACAAAAGAATTTGCAGATAAACAGTTGGCTGACAAACTAGCAGTGCGTAAACAACTAATTGTAGATATTGTTGGTGAAGCTAAAGCTGATGCCACATTTGAAGCAGTAAAAGAACTGGAAGATGGTGCGTTTGATACAGTAGTAAATGCCCTAAGCCTTTCCATTGAAAAAGAAGCCAAAAGCGATATGTTCACTGAAAAAGGTGTATCTGCTGAAGCTGATGAAAACAAAGTCACTATGACTGCCGAAGAGCGTATTCTTCGTCAAAAATTTAACATCAAATAAAGGAAATTCATTATGGCCGTTATTGGCACTGATTACAACCACTATTCCAATCTAGTGAAAACTAGCGATAGTGACAACACTGCTCTGTTCCATGAAGTTGTTACCGTGAATGAAGCTGCTCAAAAATCGTATGTTGTAGGTACTGCACTTGGTAAAGTTAGTGCAACTGGTAAGTATAAAATCTCTGTTCAGAATGCTGCAGATGGTAGCCAGAACGTAGTTGCGCTAGTTGTTGGTGATAGTTTTGGTACTGCACAGCCATTCACTGTAGCTGCTACCACTGATACTAAAGTATTGGTACTGGCACGTGGTAAAGTGACTGTAAACAAATCGGCAATCGCATTTGACGCATCGTATGATTTGGATGCAGAGAAGCAAGCAGCCTATGACAGCTTGAAAGCTGTAGGCATTCTCGCTGAAACTCAAGTCTAATTCTGAACAATAATAACAAGGAAATAAATAATGCTAGTTCGTAGCTTTGGTAATAATTTTCAAGTTCAGGATTGGACTGAAGAACTTAATGTAATCCCTAACACATATGGTACTGTCGGTGAACTTGGTCTTTTCCAAGATGAGCCAGTAGCTGCCAGTTCAGTAGTTTTTGAAGAAACTATTGAAGATGGTGCTCTAGTAGTTGACCGCGTTCGTGGCGACCGCGCAAGTGTTGGTAAGGATTATACCCGTAAACTACACACCTTTGCAATCCCACACTTTAACCAACAAGACGCTATCTACCCTAAAGACCTAGTGGGTGTACGTGCTTACGGTAGTGCAAGCGAAGCTGAACAACTTGCTACTGTACGTGCTCGTAAGATGGAACGTATTGCACGCAACTGGGCATTTACCCATGAAGCAGCTCGTTGTCAAGTAATTACCGCAGGCACTGTATATGCACCAAACGGTACAGTGGTTCAGTCATGGGATTCAGAATTCTCATGGGTGCGTACTGCAACTGACTTCTTGTTTGGCACTGGTACTACTGAAATCCTAGCTAAGATTGAAGAATGTATTGCTTCCATCCAAGATAATGCTGGTAATGGTCAGATCATCAGTGGTGTTGTAGCTCTTTGCTCTCCAACTTGGTTTGCAAAACTAATTTCACACCCTACTGTTAAATCAGCTTATCAGTATTACTCAAGCACCCAAGAGCCTCTACGTCAGCGCCTAGCTGCTGGTGGTAGCTCTGCACCAGTACGTCGTGAGTTCTTCTACGGTGGTGTTCGATTCATCGAGATGCGTGATGCTATTAACGGTACACAAATGATTCCAGCCGGCGATGCCTATTTTGTTGGTCAAGGTACTGACGCATTCAAGGCTTACTTTGCCCCGGCTGAGAAATTTGGATTAGTAAATACCCTCGGTGAGAAGGTATATTACTTTGAGAAAGAATCACCAGATGGTGATAAGTATGAAATCTCCACTGAGTCTAACTTTGCTATGGCTTGTCTACGCCCCGGTCTAATCAAGCGCGCCACAAGCAGCAATTAATGTGGGTAACTTTGTAGACTAAACATCTACCAGTTTCTTTACAGAGACAACTCCATGAGTTATACTTGTGGAGTTGTTTTTAATAAGGAGATTGATTTGAAAGCTGTACTATTCAACGAAGATGGGCTTAAACCTTGTTCTGTTTGTGGTTTGTTAAAAGATAGACACTCTTATTTTAAGGCAAGTAAAGCTAAAAGTGGTTATCAGTCAAGGTGTAAAGATTGCTTCAGAGAGTTTATGAAGCAGAATGCTGATTCGTATAAGCAGAAGAAACAAGATTACTACTTAAGAAATAAAGAAAATGTTTCAGCCTATCATAAAGAGTACAGGCGAAAGAATGCTGAAAAATGCAAGCAAGCCGATAGGGATAAATACACTCGAAATAGGGATGCTGTCAAGAAACGAGTTTCAGAGTACCAGAAGAACTACCCGGAAGTGAATAGAAAAGCCTCGAAGAAGTATCGTGATGCTACTCCAGAGAAACAAGCTGCTAAAAGTGCTAGACGCAGATCGTTTTTGTTAAAAGCAATCCCTTCTTGGTCAGATGAGTTTGATAAATTCTTTATTCAAGAAATCTATGCTTTAGCAGCAAAGCGAACAGAACTATTGGGGATTGACTTTGCAGTAGATCATATTGTTCCTCTCAACTCTGAGATTGTTTGTGGACTACATTGTGGTAGTAATCTACAGATATTATCTGCCTCTGAGAACTCAAGAAAATCAAACAGATATTGGCCTGATATGCCATAAACACAGCCCTCCCTTCGTGGAGGGCTTATTCACGTTGGTATTACATACTGTAGTATCAACACGAATAAGGAAATAATATGCCTCTAATTGATCCAACAACAAATCTTGGTAAAGTTAGGCTTCGTTGTGGAGATTTCTCTGACGTACCATTTCTCCCAGATAATGTATATGAAGCTACTTTAGTAGATACAAATAATAATGTTGTAAGAGCTGCAGGTATTTGTGCTCAATATATTCTAGCATCTCTTACTAAGAATACTAGGTCAAGATTAGCAAACATTGAGTCATTTGACCAGCAGCAATTTGAACAATATAGACGATTTATCTTAGATACAATCTCTAATCCATCTTTAATGAACATCTCTCCAATTGCTTTTGTTACAGGAGATATAGATCAACCAAACCCATTAATTGATTTCCAAAAATTATGGAATGCTGGTTATGTGTATGGAACTGTAAATCAAGAAATGCAATTATGGGCTAATCGCCCTGTTGAACCTATTTCTAATAAGGTACAGATATGAGCCTTTTTCTAGATAAGTTTGTAAGAGTTGTAAAGAAGGAAATGGATAGATATGGATTTGATCTAGAGATTATTCGAGATACGTCTACATTTGAATATGATCCAGTCAATCCTTTAGCTCCTGCAACAGAGACGCTATATCCTTGTAGGGGTATTCTATTTGATCTTACATTACAAAGTAATGGTGATACGTTTAAACCTAATAGCTTAATTAATGCTGGCGATAAGCAATTATTTATCCAGCCGCCAGAAGATGACGGGTTTTACAATACAAACGAGACTGATGTAGTGTTGCCTAATAGGGATAAAATCAAGATTGGTAATAAGCTGTATAAAATTATTACATTTAAGCAACTAAACCCCTCAGCTACTGACAGTGTGCTGTTTGAGTGTTATATACGACAATAGGATAAGTCATGCCAAAAATTAAACAGAACGCAAACGGTATTGTCGAATTAATTCATGCTCCGGGGGATTCTTTAGACTATTCTTTTGATAGAACATCTTGGTTATCTGCTGGTGAAACTATTATTACGTCTACTTGGGATATTCAGCCAAGTACTTCTATTGCTCTTTCAAATGCTCAAATTGTAGCAGGGGTAGTTACTACAGTAGTAGCAGGGGGCACATTGAATAAAGCCTACAGACTAAATAATACAGTTACAACCAGTAGTGGCAAGATTGATACTAGAACATTGTATCTCATATGTGAATATAAAGGAATGTAGCCATGCCATTTCAACAAGGAATGCCATTAAACGCTAATGGTGATGTTGTAACAGGCGTCCTTCCTGCTGGCAGCTACTTTAGGTTTATGGCAAAACGTATTGGTGGTAACTCTGCCTCTTTACATTCAGATACTATTACAACAGACCATGACAATGTAACACAAAGAGCCATCTTCTTACGTGTGTATTGTATCTGAGTATTGACAAACTGCCTTATTAATGTATAATTACAAATAGAAAGAGGCGATATGGCAAGAAAATCCTTCACTGAGTCTATTGCCAAGAGCACTGCAAGAACTAAGAAAGACATTGATTATACAATAACAAGCATAGCTAAAGAGCTGTTCAAATGTATTGTTAATTATACTCCAGTAGGTAATCCAGAAGTTGATCCTCATCCCGGTCAATTAGTTAATAGTTGGCAAGTTGGTTTAAATTCCATCAATACCAATGTACAGCAAAGACCTAGCCCAACAAAGACAGGCCCATTAAGACGTATAGATGGACAAGTACAGCGAGGTATATTCTTAAAAGATGGATATATCTCTTTTACTAATTCATCTGAATACGCATGGAGAGCTGAATGGGGCGGATGGAATTCTGGTGTAACTGCCGGAGAAGGTAGATGGACTGGAACTGAACCATATCACATGGTCGAAAGAGCTTTCATTGATGTTGCTTCAAAATACAGATAAGGTAGATTATGACAGTAAGATCAGACCTTGAAATTAGGTTAAAGAATTGGGCTGACAATCATAACCCTGTTATCAAGGTTGCATGGCAAGATGTTCCATTTGATAAACCTATCGATGGTGCATTATTTGTACAGCCTTTCATTACCCCCTCTAAGAGTAGAAACACCAATTTAGATGGGAAGCGGTATAAAGAACTTGGAGTTTGGCAGATTAATGTATGGGTGCTAGATGGACGTGGCAGCTCTACAAAGAGTGAAATGATAGCTAATGAGCTAATCAATCTCTTCCCTGTAGTCCCTAAATTTTCAGACACAAGTATCGAACAAACAGGTTACATGGAGCGTTCCGATGTAGTTAGCGGTTGGCGTATCACTCCTGTTTGTTTTTATTACAGAAAAGAATCTCAAACAAATTAATAAGGAAATACAATGGCCGTTATTGCCCAAACAAATATGCGTGTTGGAGTTCCAACAACTATCACCCCAACTGCATCAACTACTGGTGGTGAAACCCTAGTATATAATCCCGGTACTTACCAGATGCTTGAAATTCGTAACACCACTGGTTCTTCAGTTAACTGTGTTATTGATGGCAGTGGTGTAACCACTATTAGCCCAGATGGTTACGGTGGTACTATTGACCTCTCCGCAGGTAAGACTATTCCTGTAGGTGCTAATGCTACAGTTATTGTAGCCCTAGATAGCATCAAATCCTACCTACTTGGTACTGTAGCTGTTACCAACAATGGCGCTAATGGTGCCTTATCATACAACCTATTTGCCCTATAAGCAAGTAAATAAGGAATTAACAAATGTCTCTAGCTATTACATCCGCTGGTAGTTCAATCGCAATTGGTAGCCCACCAGCAACTGTTACTCTAGCTGGTTTTCAAGCAGTAGCAGATTTCACTGAGATTGCCGAAGTAACAGATATCGGTGAGTTCGGCAAGAAATATAACCAAGTAACCCATAGTCCACTGTCAACTCGCCAGATTATTAAACGTCGTGGTAGTTATGATAATGGTACTGTTACTATTCAGTATGCTTATGCCCCAGCCGACCCCGGCCAGATTAAACTTGCAGCAGCATTAAATACTGATACTTCACAATCTTATCGTATTACTCTACAAGATGGTACTAAATTTTATATGACTGCTCAATGTATGGGCGCACCAATTTCTGTAGGTGGCGTAGATAGTATTACATCTGGCTCTACTGATCTAGAAATCGATTCAGACATCTTTAAAGCGTAATTAAGTAGCAAAGGGGCTTCGGCCCCTTATTAATTGTAATCCCGACAAAACATATAAGGAAATAAATAATGGCTTTTAACCTAAACAAACGCTCTACTATTGATGTATTTTCACTACAACTTCGTGACCCAGATACAGATGAACTTCTGTTCGAAGATGCAGCTAAGAAGAAACCCATTCTTGTTGACATCTATGGCCCCGGTTCTGCAGCATATAAAAACGCAGTACTAGCCCTACAGAATCGTCAACTAAAACGTGGTAAGAAAGTAATGACTGCTGAACTACTACGCGAAGAAGGTACTGAACTTCTAGCTGCTGCTGTTGCTGGTAGCTCTGGTAATATTGAATACAATGGTGAAATTGTAAAAACTAAAGAGCAATGGGTTGAACTATTAAGTGATAGCTCCCTAGAGTGGTTACGCGATCAGATCAATACTGCTCAGAATGATCTTAGTAATTTTTTACCGAAATAAAACCAAGACTAATTCTTCATGTACGTCAACTGGCATGGTTAGCATCATGTCCAGTTGATATTACTAAAGATAAAGTAAAAGACAAGCGTAATAGGTATCAAAGAATAGAACAGAAAAATCCAGAGGCTCAAGAGTTAAAACTCCCTGATATTGCAGGGGCTGAGTATCTGATTGAACTATTACATGAAGCTGGCCCTGTTGGTAGCAACGGCTATGGTGTTGAAGGGCTGAAATGGTCTGAGATTCATAGCTGGCTTGCTACAACAGGGCTTTTTCTTTCGTCTTGGGAAGTTGTTTTGATAAAGCAGTTATCAGATGCTTATGCCTCAGAGTATAACAAAACTAATGGTAAAGAGTGTATGTCTCCTTGTGCCCCACAAGTGGTAGATAAGAAATCATTGAACGATAAGATGGCAATGATATTTGGAAATATGTATCAAGAACAAGAGAATAGAAAGAAATAGCTATGGCAATGGATGTATCCACTTTATCAGTAAGGGTAGAATCAAAAGGGATTGATACCACTACTAAATCATTAGAAGGCTTAGAGAAACGAGCAGGTACAACAGAAGCCGCTGTAATGTCCTTGATGGATAAATTGGGTAAATCATCTGCTTCTGTTCTCTCTGTTGTACAATCAATGAATCAGCTTAGGGCAACTATGCAAGGTGCCATTCCTAACAATGCTATCTCTGCATCATTATCTGATTTCAAAAAGATGGCTGACGAGATTAAGAATATTCAGTCTATGATGGGTAAAGGTGTTGGTGGGAACATTTCTATCACTATTAAAGATATTGGCACTGGTAGTAAAGAAGCTGTAAAAGGAGTTGAGAGCTTAAATCAATCTCTCGCATCTGGTCAAAATATAATGCAAGCTTTTGGTAAAGAATTGTACCATATCCGTAACCTACTAGGTGGTACAATGCTTGCAGGAGCATTAATTAATACGGCTCAATCAGCAATTAAAATGGCTGATGCTTGGACATTGATGGGAGCTAAATTAAAAATCCAAGTAGGGTCTGCTTATGCTGCAGCAGATGCTCAAGAAAAGTTATATGTAATGGCACAACAACTTAAAGTTCCATTACAAGGTGTTACTCAGTTGTTTACTCGACTTGTACCAGCTATGAATGAATATGGCTACTCAATGAAGGATGCAATGAGTGTAACACAAGCTATGGCTGCTGCTTTAAAAGTATCAGGCGCAACTGCTGCTGAATCTAGCTCTGTTATGCTACAGTTCTCACAATCTATGCAAGCAGGTAGGCTGAATGGTGCTGAATTTAATGCTGTTGCCGAAGGTGCTCCTATTATTCTACGCTTAATTGGTCAAGAGGTTAATAAAACTCGTGGCGAACTTAAAAAGATGGGAGCTGATGGTGTTATTAGTGTTGAGCTAATTACTGAAGTTCTGAAAAAGAATAAAGACGCTCTAACTGGAATGTCATCAGCAGTACCTGATACTGTAGAAAGTGCATTTACAAATCTTACTAATGCATTAACAAAATATATTGGTCAAGCTAATAACGCTATCGGTGTTACTGGATTAATTGCCGCCGCCATTAAATTACTAGCTGAAAATCTAGACCTAGTTGGCTCTGTACTAAAATACGCTGCTATCGCAGGATTTGCTGCTTATACAGCTTCGTTAACATCAGCTCTAATTCAAATGGCTATTGCACCAGCCCTATCAGCATCTTTAGCTGCGGAGCTTGGCCTTGTTGGAACAGCAGCAACTGGAGCTGCTGGGGGTGTTGGCATTTTAAATGGGGCTTTACAAATCCTAGCGCGTAACCCTGTTATAGTTATATTCACCCTTCTAGCTACAGGGGCTGCCTATGTCTATGATAAGTTTCAACAAGCAGAGCAGAGTACAAAATCATTCACAAATCAACTTGCTGAATTAGATAAATTAAAAGGCTCCCAAGCAGTACAAGCTTATGCTTCTGCTATAGATGAAGTTCTTGATAATTTATCCAAAGAAAACAATAAGCTTACTGAACTAATCGAAAAGAGAAAGAAAGCTTATAAATTTAGTGATATTATGGCTTATAACGATGCTATAGAAGATCAGAAAAAAGCTGTAACAAGTCTTGCTGAAAAATATGGTGTATTAGCTCAACGTCAAGCAGATGTTAATTCTGGTATCGCCTTAAAACGTGTCTCTGAATCTGTTAAAGCGCTACAAGAAGAAGGTAAATGGTTAGACTATCAAATTTCTCAAGGTAAAAAACTTAAAGATATTGATAAGACAATTTTTGATTTAGAAGCACAAATAGCTACTGCTAAAGATGGGTTCTTTAAAGATGGTTTAAAAAATCAATTAATTGAAGTTAAAGCAAATAAAGCTCGTATTGATACGCTAGATGAGATTGATAAAGCTTCTAAAAAATCAAGTAAAGAGCAAGAATCTTTAGCACAGAAATTAGAAAAATCTTACTTATCAGCCCTTAATTCTGCTGAAGCATTTTTAGAAAGTCAGCAAGAGGAATTAGGTTTAAAACGTAAGCTAACAGAATCAGAAAAAGAGTATGAAAAAATCATGCGTACAGTTTCTGATCTTAAATCTAAATTCCGTGGTGCTGATGTAAATGAATTAGAAAACATTGCTAATAGGATTAAGAAATTAGGAGAAGAAAAACGTGCTAGAGGTGAACTTAATGCCTTCTTAGACAAAGAGCAAGAATTAAAATTACAAGCTATTGCTCTGGAAGCTCAGTATGCAGATAATCAATTTAAATCTGTCCAAGCATTAAGAGATAAAATTAATCTTCAAAAATTATCTAACCTTGATGTTCAGCAAACTCCGCTAGGTACACAATTAGACTCTCAGCAAAACGATCAAGATCGTATTAATTTCTTACAACAGCAAATTACTTTAACTTCCACACTAATTGATTTGGAAATTCAAAAAGCTTATTGGGAAGCTTATGCTAATAACGACTCTGCAGGAATGGCTAGAGCTGAAAAAGCTGGGGAAGAACTCCAAAAACGTATTGATGGTTATAATAATGAAATAAGATCATTACAAGCCTTACTACCTTTACAAGAGGAATATACTCAACAACTAGCATTAACTGCTAAGAAAAGTATGTTAGATGTAGGACGCTCCCCCGGTCAAATCTTAGCAGATGGTTTTGGTGAAGCTGGGGCAGCTATTAGTAAGATGTCAGATGCCTATAAAGCATACGCAAATGATCGTATTAAACTTGATAAATATGTTGCAGATCAAGTTAAAGCGCAACAGAAATTTGGCCCGCCGGATGTAGCAAAAATTGATAAAGAAGTAGCTGACAAGAGACTCCAGATTAGTGCTGGAATGTACGCAAGCATGGCAGGGCAAGCTAAGAGGTTCTTCAATGAACAATCTGGCGCATATAAGACTTTGGAAAAAGTTGAACGTGCATTCCGCGCTGTTGAACTAGCTTTGGCAATCAAATCGTCTGTTGCCCAAATCGCTGCTAGTGACTCTGTTACTGTAGCAGAACTACAAAATTCAGCCAAGCGTGTTGCTGCGTTGTTTACCGAAGGTGTTCAGGCTGCTGCTACAGCAGTTGCATCTGCTTTAGCTGCTGGCCCGATGGGATGGTTGGCTCTTGGTGGGATTGTTGCTACATTAGCTGCACTGGGTTTTGTAGTATCTAATATAAACAGCAGCATAGGAGATCCAACAGAAGAAAGACAGGCTAGTCAAGGTACTGGCTCTGTTCTTGGTGACTCATCTGCTAAGAGTGAATCAATT
>ERZ724505.1183-NODE-1183-length-14676-cov-21.707270_pt1 | contig 14676 bp, 20 predicted proteins | sample MGYA00376038_ERZ724505 | MGnify/ENA primary metagenome ERZ724505 (study PRJEB28724, sample SAMN07190884) | wastewater metagenome | isolation source: effluent of sewage treatment plant in Hong Hong | place: Hong Kong | collected 2016-03-17 ... | reverse complement strand
TCTACATGAGTGCATGGACCTCGATCGGCGAAGTCGCCACGATTCCGGCTGACAACGCAAACCCGGTTTTTGTAACAGGGGCTGCGTTTGTGCCTGCAAACGGGGACGAGGGGGCGACGCTTGAGGTCCAGGGACAAGCGACCGGAGGTGATTTCTATATCCTCCGTCGCATGCAAATCAGCCCAACTCTTTTCCGCTGGGTGCCATTTGCGCCGGACAAAGCCCTGTCAGGAACAAGCGGTGCGGCTGGTTACTTCTGGGACCGGCTGGCCATAGGCGAGCACGGGTCAGGCGAGCAATTTGCAATCTTCAATCCCGGTGGCGCGACGATCACTGCACCGATGGCGCGCTTGGTGAGGTTCTGATGCGTTTGCGTCTTGGTATAGCTCTCGCGCTTCTGTTGTCGTCGGTCCCGTGCCTGGCAGGCGATCGCTCGAATTACGAGCGTGCCGGTGGGGTGGCCGCATCGTTTGCACCACCGATTACTCCAGCGCTTTCAGGCAGTCCAGGCGCGGACAAGTACCTACAGTCAAACGGTGCTGGCGTGGTTTCGTGGGCTGCCAAACCATCGCCGGGAAGTTCGATCCCCTTGGGAACCGGCTGGATCAAGCAGACCTCGCCAGGAACCTTTGCGAGCTTTGCCAGCGTGCCCGGCGGAGAGGTTAGCTACTCGCCAGCGGTGCCGGGAAACTGGGCCATTGCCCCGACAGAAGTTGCCTCCGCGCTTGATGCTCTCGCGGCGGTTGTGATGTCCGTATCCGCTACGGCATCGGCTCGCGCGGCAATTGCAAATTTTGCAGTCCCGACTGGGGCGTCAATCAGTACAAACAACTACCTCGGTCTACTGGGCGACCAATCAGCAACCAACACAAGCGTTGCGCCGTTTGTGATCCCATGTAGCGGGTCGCTGGTCGGGATTCGCGTACAGCGGACCACAAACGCAACGACGGCGTCAGCGCAACAGTTTTTCAAAAGCGCTGGCGGTGCGGTGGTGAATTACATCGGAACCGGCGTTTCGTGCTCTTTGTCTGTGGGGGCAAAAGATTGCAACGCGGCGACATCCGTTGTGGTGACCGCCGGAGACATGCTGCTTGTGCGCGTAACTGGCGCTGCTTGGTCCACTGGGGCCGGAGCGATCTCGACAAAAATCCTGTGCCAGTGAGAGGTGACAACCATGGCCAATATCGAAACGACGACGACGAGCGGGGCGGTGTCCTCGGTGTTTGCGGTCAATGAAACGCCTGACGGCGTGAGCGCATTCGAGATACACTGGACGGCGTACACTTCGGAAGCGGAATGTGCCGCCGGTGAGACGGTGATCATTGTCGCGAAAGATCCCGGAAACCCTCCGGTGATCAAGGCAACGATCCCGGAGATGCACCATCTCGGGTACGCGAGCACGCCGACGATCACTGCGTCTGTGTCCGGCGATGACGTTCAGTTCTCAGCAAATGGCGTGGCAGGAAAGGATATTCAATGGTCAATGCGTATCGAATCCTAGTGGCGGCACTGCTGCTGACAGCGTGTGACCAGTCGACAACAGACGACTGTTTGCCCGGTCGGGATCTCTCAGATTGGGTGTTCACAGAGCGCTCGCCGCTGTCCACGACAACGCCTGTGATCTCTTGCGGGCGCACTGTTGGATGGGACATTACCATGCCAGATGGGGATCATTCGTCGACGATCTGGGGTGTAGAAAAAGGCGTCGGCGGAATAGTCGGAGACAAAGTCAGTTTCTCGGTCGACATTGACTCGAGTGGTCCGGCTGCGGAATTGCTGCGGGTGGCGATACAAAGCGCAAGCCGATCAGAGATCGGCAGCGCGGAGGCAAAGCCAGCCTTTCGCAGTCGCGTCGAGGTAATCGACCGAGTTTCGCCATCGTTCGGAGTCATTCGGAGCGTGCAGCTCGGGTTTCCACTTTCGGGCGCTGGAAAATGGCGTATCGACAACTTCCAGTTCTAGGTAGCCGATGCGCGTCCAGCGATACGACAAAGCGCTGCCCTTGAGGGAGCCGGTGTTGCTTCCCAATGGATTTCTGCGCGCAGACGGGTACTTGACCCGAACGGGCATTTTTGTCTATCGGGACAGCAACGGCAGGACGGTGCGCGAACTCCGCACTCCAGACGAGGTGATGTCGCGTGAGACGGTGGACAGCTTCGCGCTTGTCCCTGTCACAAACGACCACCCTCCCGAACTGCTTACCGCCGACAACGCGAAACAGTACGCAGTCGGAGCGGTGTCTGAACAGGTGCGACCCGACGGCGACAAGCTCCGCGCGAGCCTTATGATCACCGACGCCAGGACGATCGAGGCGGTGCAGGCGGGAAAGGTCGAGCTGTCATGTGGCTACACCGCCGACGTTGTGGCCGAGGCGGGAACATGGAACGGACAGCGCTACGATGCGCGACAAACGAACATCCGGGGCAACCACGTAGCAATTGTGGACGCGGGCAGAGCGGGCCCCGAGTGCGCCTTACGAATGGATGCCGCCGATGGTGCGGCACAGGAGATCACAATGGACCCAGTGATGATGGAACTGGGCGGCGCGCAGTACGCCGTCCCGGCAGACTTGGCGGCAGAGATCGCCAAGATGCTCGAAGCCAAAGGACTGTCGCCGACCATGGACGCCGGCAAGGCAGCGCCCGCGGCATCGGCTGCCCTCGAAGCGGCGAAGGCTGACAATGCTGCTTTGCGGGCCAAACTTGACGGTCTGACCAGCGCTGCCGCTGCCAAGGCCATGCGCGAGAAGCTGATCCTGGAAATCCGCGAGGACATGGCGGTGAGCGATCTGGCAAAGCGCCTGGATTGCGCCGTGTCTGATTCGGACACCACCACACAGAAGCGCCGCAAGATCATTGCCAAGCTCGATGCCGCGATCAAGCTCGATGGCCGCAGTGATGCCGAGTGTTCTGGTTTGCTCGAAGGGCTGCTGCATGCTCGCGGCGAACAAGCTGCGGCTGCGGCTCGCGCGGGTGCGGTCAAGACCGATGCCAGCGCACAGGATGACAGCGATCCGGCGGAAGTCGCACGAAAAGAGATGCTCGACCGCTACAGCAATGCGCATAAGAAAGGGGCCAAGTAGCCATGCCTCAGACCACCTATCGAACTGTAATGCCCGTCGCGATCGAAGGACAGATCGCGGACGATGGCTTGATCGATGTCGAGAGCCGCGTCAATACCGGCATGTCAGAGATTCCGTTTGGCCGTCCGGTCAAGGCGGAGACTGTCGCAACCGGTGTGGACAAAGGCTGCATTCTGTGCACTGCATCCACCGAGGTTCCGATCGGAATCGCTGCGCATTCGCGCTCGTACTCCGTCGAGGAGTTGGGGACGTCCGGCATGAAGGCGGGGGCAATGGTCAACGTGCTCCGCAAGGGACGTATCCACGTCAAGGCGGGCGTCACCATTGCCGATGGGCAGCGCCTGTACTACCAGACCTCAACCGGGAAATGGGTCGTGGCGGCAGTGGCGCTTGACACGATCGACATGACCGGTCAGGTCATTGCGCGCTCCTCCGGTGTGCTCAATGATTTCATTGTGGCCGAAGTGGACATGACCAATAAGCCGTAACGCTCGGCAAGGAAAAGACCAATGAACAAGACCGAACAGCGCTATTTCGATAGCCTCGTACAGTCCGGGCGTTTCACACGCGACGCCTCGGAGACGATCTATCTTGCTCGCCAGCTTCTCGAAGTGGAAGCGACCGTCTACAAAGAGGTGTTCCCGGCCCTCCGTGGTCGGGAGTTTGTGCCCAAGTCGCCGATGTCGCAGGGTGCAAAGTTCTTCTCCTATCAGGAGGAGACGCAATACGGCCAAGCCAAGATCATTGCCGACATGGCCGATGATCTGCCGTCGGTGAATGTCAACCGTACCGAAACCCAGGGTCGCGTGTATCCACTCGGTGACTCCTTCGGCTACTCATTTTTCGATCTGTCGCATGCTGCCTATGCGCGCGAGTCGCTGGATTCGACGCTGGCCGCCGCTGCACGCATGGCCATGGAGCAGAAGATCGATGCGCTGCTGCAAGTCGGAGACGCGGCTTATAGCATGCTTGGTCTGCTGAACCAGACGAGCACAAACACCTACGTTGTGCCGAACGGAGCGCTGGGTTCGCCGCTTTGGACCCAGAAGACCAGCGATGAAATCCTGCTTGACCTGAACGGCATCGCCAAAGCTGCCCACATCGCGACAAAGTCGGCGGACATGAGCACAAAAATGCTGCTTCCGCTCGACTCATACGAACTGATCAGCACCAAGCCGCGCAGCTCGACCAGCGATACTACCGTGCTCGAGTTCTTCCTTGGCACGTCGCGTTTTATCAAGTCGGTCGAGCCGTGGTATGGCTGCGATACGGCGGGCGCTCTCGGTGTCAAGCGTGCAGTCGCTTACCGTCCTGATGTGGATGCGGTGTTCTACAAGATGCCGCGCGAGTTTATGATGCTGCCCCCGGAGACGCGCGGCCTTCGGTTTGTGATCCCATGCGTTGCGGAATACGGAGGAGTGCATGCCCGCAAGCCGAAAACGATCACCTACGCGGACGGGATCTGATGATGCGAGTCAAAAACACCAGCAAAAACACGCTGCATGTGGGCGGGCAGATGATCAATCCAGGCGAAGAGGTGGATCTGTCGGACGCGGTGGTCAAGGCGCATCCAGCGCTTGCGGATTACTGCGTTCTCTCGGAGCCGCCTCAGCCACCGGTTGAGGACTCCAAGCCCGAGCGGCCCAAGCAGCCGAAGAAAGACAAGGACAAGTAGCCCGTGATCACTTGGGCCGATGTCGAGCTTCTAGAGCCACAAGCCTCCGCCGTTCCGCTCGCGGCGCAAAACGCAATCCTTGCGCATGCTCCGATAGAGCTTGCGGCGGAGGCATGGCTTAGCAAGGCGGACTTGGCCTGGACCTACTATTGCGCCCACCGCGCGCTTCTGTACCTGCAAGGGACCACGGGAGCAAGCGGACAGGTCAGCGAGGAAAAGGTCGGTGACGTGATGCGGAAATATGCCGTCGCGGCAAGCACGGGCGGCGATCCGCTGAATGAAACCAAGTGGGGCAAAGAGCTACTGCGGCTGCGCGACGGGACTCTGAACTGTAGGTTGCCGCTGTTATGACCCAAGTTATCGACAGGGATCTTGGTTGGAATCGCATCAGGGAGCTGTCTCGGCAGCTAGCCTCGCGCGATTGCCATGTCAAGATTGGTGTCCTTGACGACGGGAAGGAAGGCAGTGCCAACCGCGAGGGCATCACAAACGGAGAGCTTGCCGTTGTGATGGAGTTCGGAACAGGATCGATTCCGGCGCGAAGTTGGATCGGTCGCACCTTCGATCAAAAGCGCAACGAAGTACAGTCCGACATGGCGCGGCTGCTTGGGCACATCGTGGACGGCAAAGTATCCGTGGATAAGGCGCTCAATGTCCTAGGTGCGAAGTATTCGGCAGCGGTGAAAAACACCGTCACGCAAGGCGAGCAGATCCCGCCACCGAATGCACCGAGTACACTCGCGCGCAAGCTGGCCAAGACTGCGCGCGGCTCGGCTGGCGCAGTGCGGACGCTTATCGATACCGGACGGCTTATTGGGTCCGTGACATGGGCAGCATTCGGGGGTAGCAAATGAGCTACGCCGATTCGATCACCAGTCTAGCAAACGCCACGCTGACAGTGACACGACGGCAGCAGGCAGCGCCTGTTGATGGGCGCGATCAAGCTCCGACCACCTCAACATTTACGATCGTGGCCAGCGCACAGCCGACATCAGGCCGGGATTTGCAGCGTCTACCGGACGGCAAGATAAGCGCCGACCTATGGACCGTCTACACCAAGACGCGGCTATACCTGGGAGCAACCGACGCAGGAACAGAGGGGGGCTACCTTCCCGACATCATCCAGATCGGCGACAAGCAGCACGAGATTGAGCACCTAGAGCACTGGTCTGCGTTTGGAGCCGAGCACTTCAAGGCGATTTGCCGGGCGGCGGTGCCATGAACTGGACCATGCTGGAAAACGCTTTGCATGCGTGGGTGGTGTCGGCTACCGGATACCCGGCGAATCGCGTTTTGTGGCGCGACCGGAGCGCAAACGCGCCTACGGCGGATCACATCACGCTGCACCTCAATGGACCATTGGTGCTTGGAACCGATGAGCAGCTCGACAAGACCGATCTCTTACAGCCACCGGGCCAAGAGATTGAGCTATCTGTCGAGGGCGATCGGGAATGGTCATTGCAAGTCGAGTGCTACACCAGCGCAACGACGACGAGCAGCGACGCGAAAAGCATCCTATCAACATTGCAAACCGTCGGACAATTGCCCTTCCGTCGGTCGATTCTGTCTGCGCAGGGCATCACACTTTTTGACTTGGGAACCGTCCAGTACGCGCCCGCGATCCGCGAGGTTGCGTTTCAGGGGCGGGCCATCCTGGTCATGCGGTTTTATAGTCGCGATGTTGCCACTGAAAAGACGGGCTACATCGCACAGGTTGAGATCACAAACACCGAGGCGGGGCGCACCTTCCTCGCGCCGCCGTAAGGAGCCAGCATCATGCCTTTGTCAGATATTGCGAACGTCACGATCCTCCTCGAGACCGGAGGGATCAGTCAGGTCGGTTTCGGAACCGCGATGATTCTCGGCTACTCCATGTCCGGGTGGACCGAGCGCACGCGCACTTATTCGAGCATGACTGGCGTTGCGGCAGACTTTGCAGCGACCACCCCAGAGTACAAAGCGGCGAACGCCTACTTTGCACAGCAGCCGCACCCCGAGCAGCTTGTCATTGGGCGCGGCACCCTCAAGCCGACGATGGCTTTCAAAGTCACCGTGGCTGCGGTCAACAACTCGCAGAAGTACAGCGTCAACCTCAACGGAACGCAGTTTGACTATACGTCCGACGGCACTGCGACGAATGATGAGATCATTCTCGGCCTCCAGACTGCAATCACCGCGGCTGCCACCGCAGCGGGCTTTACGGCTGCGGTCGCGGGCGTGGCCCCGGCAACGTACCTCACCGTAACTGGCGCAGCGGCTGGCAATTGGTGCAGCTTCTTTGTCACCGATCCGGGCCTGTTGACCCTGCTACAAACAACGACCAACCCCGGCGTGGCCACCGACCTTGACGCGATTGTCGTCGAGAATGACGATTGGTATGCGCTGCTGACCCTGTTCAATTCGAGCGCGTGCGTGCTTGCGGCGGCGGCGTGGTCCGAATCGAAACTCAAGATTTACGCAGCACAGGTGACCGACAGCGAGATCGCGACGGTCGCGGAGAACATCGCGACCGACATCGCAGACGCTCTCAAGACTGCGGCCTACTTCCGAACGCTTGACATCTACCACCCGGAAAACGGACAGTTTGTGGATGCCGCTTTCCTTGGTCGGCTACTGCCTTATCAGCCGGGCTCGGAGACGTGGCGCGGTAAGACGCTGGCAGGAATCTCGGCGATGGGCTTCACGCCTCCGTACAAGATGTCGGAGACGTACCGCACCAACATCAAAGCCAAAAAGTGCAACTACTACTACACGCTGGCCGGTCGAAACATCACGGCAGAGGGCGTCGTCGCGTCTGGCGAGTGGATCGATACGATCCGCGGTCGTGACTGGCTACAAGTGCGGCTGCAAGAGGATGTTTCGCTCGTCGTGCTCGACTCGGCAAAGGTGCCGTATACTGATCCTGGCATCGCCAAGCTCGACAACGCGATCAGGGGTCGGCTACAGATTGCGGTCGAGGTCGGTTTTCTCGCGCCTGGATTCACGGTGGTTGTGCCCACCGCGGCATCGCAAGCCCCGGCAGATCGCGCGGCTCGTATCCTTCGCGGGTACAGCTTCAATGCGCAGATTGCTGGCGCGATTCACCTCGTCTACATCACCGGCAGCCTGACCTCGTAAGGAGAAACCATGTCCGTAGCAACCTGGGATTTTTCAAAGCTGATCGTGACGTGGGCGGGAGTCACCGTCACGGGCTTCATGAATGATGTGACGCTGACCTGCGACGGCGGGGAGGATGCGGTCAAAACCGTCGTGGGGTCCGACGGTCGAGAGACGGTGTTTGTCTACATGAACAATCGGACGGGCAACGTGGTTCTGCCCCTCATGGCATCGGCGCGGGCAAACGATGTACTGTCGGCAGCCTTCGCGGCAAAGACAATCGGGCCGCTTCAGATCAAGGATCTGAATGGAACCACGGTGTGCCAGGCTCCAGCGGCGGTGATCAGCAAGCGCCCCGCGCCGACGTTCGGCAAGGAGATCAGCGCCCGCGAATGGACGATCAGCTTCGCCGACGGCGATATCACGATCGGCGGACTGGCGGCGGTGTCCTGATGCCGAAGCAAGCACAGAGCCGACGTATCGACGGGTACGAGATCCAGGTTCAGCCGCTTCCGGCGTTTGCCGCGATCTCGCTGTTCACCCGAATCGGGAAAAGCATCGGCGGCGCACTCGGCCCGACCTTGGCCGCGCTCGCGTCCGCTGGTGTGGACAAGCTGCAAAACGTGGATGTGTCGCAGCACCTTGGCACGCTCTTTGCCGCGCTGTCGCCAGATGAGATCGAGCAGATTACCAAGGCGCTGCTACAGGGCGCGGTTCTCGACCCGAATGGAAAGACGCGACTTTTGCTGGACGTGGCGGATTACGAGTTCCAGGGGCAGACATTGACCCTCATCAAAGCCGCGCTCTTTGCATTCGAGGTCAACTACGGGGATTTTCGCGACCTCGTGCGCGGGATGCTCGCCGGGGCACGGGCCAAGACAGAGAGCAAGGCGAACCCCTCACCGGCATAGAGTGGTTTGCCGACGAGTGGCCGATCTGGCGAGTGGTCAAAGCCGGGCTCGGAACGGTCGAGGAAATCGATCGCTATTGGTCGCTCGGGGATGTGCGAAAAGCCAATGACCTGTTAGACGCATACGAGGCAGCAGAAGCCAGGCAGAGAACAAAGGAGCGGCGCAAGTGATTGTACGAGAGCTATTCGCAAAGCTGGGCCTCTCGGTGGATGCCGCCTCGTTTGCTGTGGCTGACCACATGCTGGGCGCAGTCAAAAGCGGGCTTGGGCTGCTCGTGTCCGGCGCAGCGCGTGCTGGCGCTGAGATGCGCGATGTCATCACGCGCACAGTCGAAACTGCGTCCGCGCTGAATGACACATCCGTCGCGCTCGGGGTCACTACTGAGGCGCTTCAAGAACTGGGCTATGCGGCGCAGCTAAATGGCTCATCTCTCGAAGGAATGGCCGACGGGCTGCGTAAGCTTTCGATTCACATGGAGGCCGCAGCAGAGGGAGGAGGCGAAGCTGCGGAAGTTTTCCGCAAGCTGGGCGTGTCGGTTACGGAAGGCGGAAAGCTTCGGGCTGCCGATGCTGTGCTCGAAGACATCGCCGAAAAGTTTAAGGCAATGCCCGATGGCGCGCGCAAGGTCGCGACGGCCATCGATCTGTTTGGAAAGTCAGGTGCATCGCTCATTCCAACCCTGACAGTTGGTCGCGAGGAAATCGTAAAGCTACGCGAAGAGGCCCGCGGTCTCGGCGTCGTGATGTCGAAGGAGCTTATCGAGTCCGGAGACACGCTTGGCGACACCTGGGACAAACTCAAGTTTGCGGCGGACGGGCTGCGGTACACGATTGCGTCATCACTGCTGACGGGCATCAATGAGACACTCACGGCAACCATTGAGTGGATCAAAGCAAACCGAGTGCTGGTGTCGTCTCGCATGGCGCTTGTGTTTCAGGCGATGGGGGCAGGAATCCGCGCGCTTGGCGCTGGGCTGTCGCTCGTCTGGCGCGTGCTGGGTTTTGTGATCGATCGGTGGCAACTGTTCTCTGTGCTGATCTTGTCCACCCTTGCCGCCGTCGTCTTGGCAAACGCAGGAGCAGTCATCTCGTTTCTGTCGCTTCAGGCAGCGGCGGTCGCAGCGGCGGTCGCCAGTGCGGCGGCATGGGCGGCGGCGGCGGCTCCGGTGCTTGCTCTGGCTGCCCTCATTGCTTTGGTCGTGCTCGCGCTTGAAGACATCTGGGTCTTTCTGCATGGTGGCGAGTCGCTCTTTGGCAAGCTGGGACTCGAAATCAAAAAGGTGTTCGATCAGTTTCTCGCTGCCGGTCCACAGCCGGGCGAGCACTGGATGATCAAGATCCTGCGCGCGGCGCTCATCTATCTTCGCGCTGTCGGCAACTACTGGATCTGGATCTTTGACAAGATATTTGCGGGCGTAGGTTGGCTGGCAAACAAGATTGATGGTTTGGTAGGGCGCTTGGAGCAACTCGCAGCAGCAGCAGGACAGAAGCTGACCCAGAGCGGGATCACTGGCGCGGTCAAAAAGACAGGTTCCGCGGTGCTCGGTGCGCTTGACAAAGCGGGCGCAGCAGTGGGCCAGACTGCGGAAACAGTCACACAACGGCTCTTTGTCCAGCCACTCCCAAGCGTGCGCCTTGTGCCAAACGAGGCCCCACAGAGCAAGGTCATCAACGCATCCTATGCGCCGACCATCGTGCAGCAGCCAGGCCAAAGCGGTGCGGAAGTCTCGGCAGAGTCCCAGCGCTTGTGGGAACAGTGGATGTCGAGCCAAGTCGAGGGGGCGAGCGCGTCCCTGGTGAGTCGCTGAGATGGCGGAACCGAGCAAATACAATGGACCAACGATCATCGGTGACATCGCAATCGATTGCACAGTCACTGAGACACATACGAGCACGGCGACTGTCACAGAGCATCCTGTCGAATCGGGAAGCAATATCACCGACCACATCCGACCAGAACCGGTGCAGCTTTCCGTAAACGGCATCATCACCAATACTCCGATCGGAGCGCAGCAGACCCAGCGCGTCATAAGTGCGGGCGGACTGTCTGTGACAACCACGCAGCTTGAAGCCGCACCGAATACGCTTGGGTATGCCCAGACGGCGTGGAAAAAACTTGACGCATACCGCATTGCAGCGCGTCCGATTAAGATCATCACCAGGGATCGCACCTACGAATCTATGGCGATGATGTCCCTGACCGTGCCTAAGACCGCAAAAACGGGCGACGCGCTGGAGTTCACAGCGACGTTTAAAGAGGTTCGCATCGTCGAGAACCGAACCACTCGCCGTGTCGTGGCCAAGGCTCCGAAGTCCCATAAGAAAGTGGACGCTGGAAAGCAGCCGACAGCCAAGCAGACACCGGAGAGGTATAGGTCGATTCTGGATTCGACGACGGGCGACGAATCAATCGCCAAAGCACAGGGCTTTATCCGGTCCTTTGGGGGTCGTTGATGGTTGAGATCCCGCTAAAAACCGACCTACCACACTTTACCGTCGTTGTGGAACTCGACGGATTAAACTACCGTCTGGAGTTTCGCTGGAATACTCGTGAATCGTGCTGGTACCTGCACATGTACGACGCAGACGAGACACTGATCCAAGCGTCGCTCAAGTGCGTTGTGGGCTGGATGGTCGGCATTCTCGAATGCGTTGACTCGCGTAGACCGCCGGGCGGGTTCCTATTCCATGATACGTCGCGCGGCGATGTTGACCCGACGTGGACGCCGGGAAAGGATGTCTTCTACTTCGACGAGTTGCGGCGCGTCCCTGGCTACGGTGAGCTGGGCGACCGGGTGCGGCTCTATTACCTCGAAGTGGCGGACCTCGCAGCATGAGCAGCCGACTGCAAGATAGGCGCGTCCGGCTGTTGATCGCTAACAGGGTCGCTGAGGACTACAAATCGATCACGTCTGACGTGACGGAAATCACCGATCTTCGCGTCAAGTTTTCTGTCAAAAAGTCGTCTGCAAAGGAACCCAACACGGCAGAGGTGACGATCTCAAATCTGTCGCCACAGCGCCGGTCAGCCTTGCAAAATAAGGGCGTCAAGTTTGTGCTCGAGTGCGGCTACGTCGAAACGGGGGTCAAGCAGATCTTCCAGGGCGACGTTCGGCAAGTCGTGCATCGACGCGAGGGCGCAGACTGGCAAACAGAGATCAAGTCGGGCGATGGAGAGCGAGCGTTTCAGTTTGCGCGCGCATCGGAATCGTTTGGGGCAAAGAGTTCCCGCGGGGATGTGCTGCGGAAGCTGGTGTCTGCGTTCGGACTTGGACAGGGCAACGTGTCCCAGGTTGCGTCAAAGCTGATCGGGAAGTTTGACCACGGCTTTGTGGCGCATGGTCCTGTGAGTCGAGAGCTTGATAAGGCGCTGGCAGGTACGGGATACAGATGGTCGATACAGGACGAGCAAGTGATCATCCTGAAAGACTCCGAAGTGAGCGGGCAAGACGTGCCGGAACTGACTCCACAATCGGGGCTTATCGGTTCTCCTGAATTTGGCGCTCCGCTTGTGAAGGGCGGGAAACCGCTGCTTACGTTTCGGTGTCTCCTCAATGCGAACATCAAACCCGGTGCTCACGTCTCGATCAAGTGCGAGCGCTTCCCGCTTGGCGTGGCTGTGAAGTGCGTCAAGGTCGAGCACAGCGGAGACACGCACGGACAAGACTGGTACACAAACGGGGAAGGGGTGACGCTGTGAACAGGACCACGACGCTACAGGATCTGCTGTCCAAGTTCCGCGAATCGATGGCTGCACAGATCCATACGGCGCTACCGGGCAAAATCGTCCGGTACGACTCGAGTGCGCAGAAGGCGGACGTGCAGCCGCTCATCAAAGACCGCTACACTGACGAAGCGGGAGCGCTTCAGGTCCGAACCTTGCCAGTAATCCCAGCAGTCCCGGTGCAGTTTCCGGGGGCTGGCGGGTATCGGATCACGTTTCCCGTTGCGGAGGGTGATACAGGTTTGCTCCTCTTTGCTGAGTCCAGTTTGGACAAATGGCTTGTCTCCGGCGGAACCGTAGACCCAGAGGACGACCGGCGGCACGATCTGACCGATGCGGTGTTTCTGCCTGGTTTGCGCGACTTTGGACACGCTCTCGCCAGTGCTCCGACAGACCGCGCGACGTTCGGAAAAGACGACGGGCTACAGATCCACATCGACAGAAACAAGCTGAGACTAGGAAGTAATACCCCGGTCGAGCTTGAAAAAGCCGCATGCGGAGACACGCTGTGGAACTTCCTCACGTCGCCAAATCCGTTGCTTGGCCTCATCGCTTGGCTTGCCAATCACACGCATCCGATTCCCGCAGGCGCGTCATCGGCACCGACCACGCCACCGCCGACGCCTACCGATTTTCGCTCAGCCTCCGTGGAGGTAAAAAAGTGAGCTACCAAAAAATCACCGACTTCGGGCTCGATGCCAACGGGGACGAATACGCCGACGCGACCGGACTCGCCATGACCGGCGACCTCGATGGAATCCGTCAGCAAGTCATGTTGCGGCTGGGATTCTTCAAGGGTGAATGGTTTCTCGACGAAGAAACTGGACTGCCCTGGTATGAAGAGATCCTGGTCAAAAATCCGAACATGATCCGCGTCCGTGACATCTTCCGAACGGCGATTTTGTCGGTCCCTGGCATTCGCGCCGTCACGTATCTCGATGTGCAGTTTACCGGGGCGCGAACCGTAACCGTTGATTTCCGCGCTGATACCGACCTGGGAGAGCTTGGTATCGTGCTATCAGGAGTGCCCAGCTAATGGCCTACGGATTACAACTAGAAGGTTTTGTCCCCAAGCCGCAGGACGTGATCAAGACAGAGCTTGACACCGCCTACAAGGACACTTTTGGCGCGCAACTCGGGAGCAATCCCGACGGCTCGATTCCAGCCGACAGCGTGGCGGGGCAGCGTATCGGGCTGCATGCCGAACGCATGGCCGAGCTATGGGAAGTCGGTCAGGCGCTTGCATCGAGCAAAGACCCGGACGGAGCGACCGGGCGACAGCTCGACATCCTGTGCGCAATCACGGGAACCACGCGAAACCCAGAGCGTAAAACCGTTGGGACCGTGACAGTGACAGGCGATCCACTTACGCTGGTGGTTGCTGGCTCGACGGTATCGATCCCAGTGGTGGGGACTCGGTTTGGTACCGACGCAAACGCGACCACGGCAACGGTCGCGGCATGGGTGGTGAACACCGCTTATGCGCTCGGCGACCGCGTAACAAACGGAGCGGCACCGGCTCGCGTCTATCAGGCAGTCGCACCGGGAACATCGGCGCTTGTAGGTCCGGGCCCGAGTGGTACCGGGGCGGCGATCATAGATGGCTCCGTGACATGGTCCTATGTGGGCGATGGGACGGCGGCGATTGATGTTGCGATAACGGCAGAGGTAGCTGGACCCTTCGCAGCCTTAACCGGACAGATCACGCAGATCGATTCACCGGCCAGCGGCTGGAAGTCGGTGCGCAACATGGCGGACTGCGCGACAGGTGCCTATGTCGAGACAGACGCCAGCTTGCGCAATCGGCGGCTGAATGAGCTTCCTGGGCGTGGGAATGGTCCGCTTCCGGCCATCCGAGCGGATTTGCTCAAAGTCGGACAGGGCACCGGGAATGCCGTCATGGATTGCGTCGTCTTCGAGAACGTGACCGATGTTGTGGATGTGAACGGAATCCCGGCGCACAGTTTCGAGGCGGTGGTACTTGGTGGACTCGATGCCGATATCCGACAGTCCATTTTTGACACCAAGCCTGCTGGCATTCGCTCCCATGGCGGGGTGACTGGCACCGTCACCGATTCGACCGGCATCGCGCACACGATCCAGTTTTCCCGTCCAACCAGCTACAGCATCTGGCTGGAGCTTGACATCACCTACGACGCGAGCAAGTGGCCAGCCGATGGTGTGGCACA
>ERZ724505.1181-NODE-1181-length-14679-cov-3.562432_pt1 | contig 14679 bp, 19 predicted proteins | sample MGYA00376038_ERZ724505 | MGnify/ENA primary metagenome ERZ724505 (study PRJEB28724, sample SAMN07190884) | wastewater metagenome | isolation source: effluent of sewage treatment plant in Hong Hong | place: Hong Kong | collected 2016-03-17 ... | reverse complement strand
CAGTATTGCATTTTGTTGCATTTTATGCTACAATAAATCTGTAATTAGCCTCGACAGAGGTGATTGCTGCTCGTATAATACGAACTAGGTTAAGAATAAGAACAATGGCAGCTAAAAAGAAAAAACGCACTACTTCACGCAAGCGAACCTCCAAAAAGCCAGAGGCTCCTCAACACCGGCTACCGGCTGGGTTTTGGGGGCAGGTTGGGGCTGTTGGGTTAATCGCGCTATCAATCCTACTGATTGTGGGTTGGTTTGGGGTAGGTGGGCCAGTTCTTGAGTGGGTACAGCAAGTAGCCATCAGTACAATCGGTTATGCCGCGTACGTAGTACCACTTGTTGCAATTTTTGTGGCAATTGAAATCTTTAGAAGTGAAGAGAACAAAGCACCATTCGTGGTGAAGTTTGCCAGCATACTATTTATTATTTGGTGGGCGGGCTTTTTTGGCTTGTTCCACAACGAAACAACCAATGCTACTAACGGCGGATTCGTAGGCGAAACCCTAAACAGCGCCATGCTGGCTATGGTTGATGCTGGTGTTGCTGGCTTTATTTACGTTTTGCTGATTATACTTACAGCGCTGTTCGCCTTGCGTATTACACCGGCGGCTATCTTTAAAGCAATCCGCGAAATGTTAAAAACAGCCGACCGCGAAGAGCAAGATGAAAACGTAAAAATCATGAAAAAGGCATCGCAGCTTGATGTTCGCGGCCAAACGGCTGAGTTCAAGATGAACGCTGGCGTGCCAACGCTTGACCCATCTGAATCCGTAGATTCAAGTAAGAAGAAGTTCAGCGTCGGTGGGCTTAAAACCGACATGCCACGCGATAAAGCAGCCGAGAATGCACCGGCTCTGGTTACGGTGAATAATCCAAATTGGAAGAGCCCCAGCCTTGAGTTACTCGAAAAGAAACAGAGCCCAGCCGATGCGGGTGACGTGCAGCATAACGCACAAATAATTAAAGACACACTGAGTGAATTTAACATTGATGTAGACATGGAAGGCGCAAACATTGGGCCAAAGGTTACACAATATACGCTAAGGCCACCTAGTGGTGTAAAGCTCACGCGTATTACCCAACTCGAAACCAACATTGCGCTTAATTTGGCGGCTTCAACCTTGCGTATAGAAGCGCCGATTCCAGGCCAAAAGGCCGTTGGTATTGAGGTGCCGAACCGTAAGGCTGCCGATGTGCGCCTGCATGGGATTCTAACCAGTAAACAGTGGAAGAGCACACTTGAGCCACTGTCATTTGCAATTGGTAAAGATATCTCGGGCGAGGCCGTGGTAGGTGAGTTGAACAAAATGCCACACATGTTGGTTGCCGGGCAAACTGGTTCTGGTAAGTCGGTAATGATAAATACCCTGCTTACAAGTTTGTTGTACCGCAACAGCCCAAGTGAAATGAAGCTGATTTTGGTTGACCCTAAACAGGTTGAAATGGCGCCCTACGAAGATATTCCGCACTTATTAACCCCGATTATTACCGAGCCAGAAAAAACAATTAGTGCTTTAAAGTGGGCTGTTAATGAAATGGAACGTCGCTACAAGCTGCTTGCTGAACAAAAGCTCCGTGACATTAAGTCGTATAACAAGAAGATTCACGAAAAAGGTCATAAGATTGCTGTTGCTGACGGCGAGGGGCACATGTACCAGCACGAAGACGGCGCGATGCCATACATCGTAATTGTAATCGATGAGATGGCAGACCTTATGATGGTTGCCAAGCGCGATGTAGAGGCGTTAATTGTACGAATTGCACAAAAAGCCCGTGCGGTTGGTATTCACTTGGTGCTTGCCACGCAGCGCCCGAGTGTTGATGTTATTACTGGTTTGATTAAAGCCAACGTGCCGGCGCGAATTGCCTTTACTGTTGCTAGCCAAATTGATAGTATGACGATTTTAGACCAAGCTGGTGCAGAGAAGCTGCTTGGCCAAGGTGATATGTTACTTAAAACCACTACTATGCCGAAGCCACGCCGTATTCAGGGTGGCTGGGTGACCGATGAGGAAGTCGTTAAGATTACTGATCACCTGCGTATGCAGGGCCCACCACAGTACAACGACGATATTATTGCGCAGCCTGTTCAATTAAATGGCAAGGGCGGTATCGTTATGGATATGGGTAGCGAAGGTGGAGACGATATGTACAAAGATGCCCTCCGCGTGGTGATTGAAAGCCGCAAGGCCTCAACCAGCCTACTGCAACGGCGCCTGCGCATTGGCTATGCCCGCGCAGCAAGAATCATTGAAGAAATGGAAGACCAAGGCGTAATTGGCCCAGCGGATGGCTCAAGGCCACGTGAAGTACTGATTAGCAGTATGGATGATGTTACTGAGAGTGACAACGCAGAACTTTAAAAAGCGTTGACAAGGGCTGTATACCGGCGTATACCGATATACAGAGTAACAAACAAAAACGAAAGACAAACATATGAGCGAACAACTAGGAATTATTGACCAGTTCTCGGTACAGGATCAAGCAGAAATTGATACTCGTTTTGAGCAGATTATTGCTCTTATAGAGATTAACACTCAACTAGACGAGGACCTACAGGCCGAACAAGTTGCGGAACTGAGAGCTCTGCGCGACGCTTTGCTTGGTGAGCTACTCATGAAGCCGCTAGAAGCGTTTGATCAGGAGTTTACATTGTTACGTCGTTTGTACGAGGGGCGTACTCGTGAAAATGTTGATGACATGGGTGTAAGGGTTCGGCAGTTTGTTACTCGAAACCCTGAACTACAAAAGGCTGACCTACATTTTAGGGAGATAGACTACCCAAGTGGCAGTACCGAACGAGTAGTCGAAGTGCCGCATGATAGTGATGATAATGGCCTGCAATCGTACTTTATACGCCTTAAGGGTAACGAGCTCCGTATAGAAGCATTAAAGTGGAACCATCGCGTAAATATTGAACCAGGCAGCGAGGTGAGCCAGCGACTCCTAAGAGAATTTTTTTGCCGTTCAATTGTAGCCAGTGACTTAATGTACAATCGTTTACCAGACGAAATTAGTGCTGCTGATACTCAAGCACTGGAGTATCTAGACGTCAAACAGCGGGAACCGCTGTATTATTCTAGTACTGAAGTGACGTGATATAGTTGAAGTAATGAAACGTCCTGGGCAGCGTAAAACACATGGCTTTACCATTGTTGAACTTCTTATCGTGATTGTGGTAATTGCAATCATTGCTGCGATTACGGTGGTTGCATACAGTGGCATACAATCACGTGCTCGTGACGCGCCACGTAAACAAGACATCACATCACTTATAAAAGCATTCGAAGTATACTATAGCCAAAACGGAACCTTCCCTGTTACTTCTGGCTCAACATCTATTAACGGCTCTTGGGTTACAACGGCTGATGCAAGCTGGAGTAACCTAGAGGCAATTTTGGTGCCTCAATATATTTCAAAATTGCCGCGCGATCCGATAAGTAAACAGATGACGGCTGGAAATTTCCCTTGGAATGATGCTGACGGTTATGATTATTCAATTTTTACAGCCAATACTTCGGGGTATTGTGGAGTGGGCGTACGTCAGGCTTATTTAATTGTGTATAAAACCGAGAATGGTACTCAGGTTAATCAGCTCGATGACTGTTCTACTGGAACATCGTTGGCTCCTCGGGCTTCTTCTAGCAATAATCGAGTGGTACGATACTAAGCTCATTGTAATTATTTAGTTTGTGGTCTACAAACGTATGACTCTAATACGCTCGTGCTATAATTTGAAGTAATGAAATATCCTAGACAAAGTAAAGCTGGGTTTACCATAGTAGAACTCCTAATAGTTATATCAGCTATTGCGATTTTAGCCACCATTGTTGTTGTAGCGTATAGCGGTGTTCAACAGCGTGCAAGTGATACAAAAACAGCAACTGGTGTAAAGCATTTTCAAGAAGCATTAGAATCATATAATGCCATGAACGGAAGCTATCCGCCAACTAGTGGTTCAGTATGTCTTGGTACTGGTTATAGTGGCGGTAAGTGCTGGGCTGCAAGCGTGAACGAAAGTACAACCTTTATGGATGCTTTGAAGCCATACGGCGATAGCCTTCCAAAGCTCGAACAGGGAGTATATTTAAAGGGTGGTTTATTTTCACCAGCATCTAATGGTAATAAGTTAGATGGTGTAAATAGAGACTTTATTGCATACATAGTAGGCAAGTCTGGGAAGTGTCCATTAGGACCCGTCGTAACTTATATTAGCGGCCAACTATTCAGTTCAACTGCTCCGTCTAGTGAACAAACAGCCGCTCCGAATGCGTTCGGCGATGTTCAATGTTGGATTGTGTTAGAGAAATAGAATTGTCTTATGAAGCATATTTTGAAAATATATCATCCTCACGAAAGCGGGGATGATGTCCTGCGTTTTCCATATTTTTTTAAAAAAAAGTCATTGCGATCATATGATATTGGTTTTACTATCGTCGAACTACTCATTGTTATCGTGGTGATTGCTATTCTTGTAGCGATAACAATTATTGCCTACAACGGTATCCAAAACCGTGCCAGATACAGTGTGGTGGAAAATGATTTTACAACGCTCGAACGCGCCATACGGCTGGCTCAATCAAATAAAGGCGTTCCGCTGTTTCAAGTTACCGGAACGTATTCCACGGGAAATGCTTGCTGGACAAAACCAGCTGGTACAAATTTGGCCACGCTTACGCGAACTGACGCCTGCTGGGTAAACTACCTTACCACGCTTACTAAAATTAGCGAAGCAGGAGGGATCAACCTAAAGGGATTAGTTGACCCCTGGGGGTATCCGTATATGATTGATGAAAATGAAACGGAAGACGCTATGAACCCTTGTCAGACAGACGACGTAGGTATATATAATCGGCCGACTGGAGGAAGCTATGGTACGTCGATTAATTTTAGCCATGTTCGAGAAATTTCACCGATTGGGTCAACTTGCTAGTGAATATTGCAGTAAAACGAGTACTCTTGACTTGAAGAAAAGCAAGGGTGGCATTACATTGGGGAACTGCTCATTGCGATTTTGATGATTGCGATTTTAGCTGCATTATAGTATAATTACCCTTGTTATCAACTCAGCTTACGCTGAAACAAACGTAAGCATCCATAAGGATTCCAAAGGAGGAAAACTATGCAGGAATACGAACTGACTGTTCTTATTCACCCAGATCGCGAGAACGAACTGGAAAAAGCGCTCGACGTAGTGCGCAGCCTTGTTACCACAAACGGTGGTAAGGTTGTAAAAGAAGACAACTGGGGCAAGAAGCGCCTAGCGTACCGCGTGAAGAAGCAAGACTTTGCTGTTTACGTATTAATGGACGTTGAGCTACCAGCTGCAGCACCACTTAAGATTAGCAGCGCTTTGAACATTAGCGATGACGTTATTCGCTACTTGTTAGTAAAAGTAGACGCCAAAGAGCGCGCACGACTAGCGGCTGCGAAGAATAATCAGCCTGACGAAGAGACCGAAGAGTAGTACACTAAAGGCATAAAGGAGGAGTACCAAGGGAAAAGAGCAGCCGGTCCGAACGAATTTACTTCGTTCCACCGCGCGATGAGAAAAACCGTAGGTTTGTCTTATAAGCCCTTGGGCGAAAGTACATGGCACGATCAATCAACCAAGTCATATTGATGGGACGCCTTACGCGTGACCCAGAAATGCGCTCAACCACAACCGGTAAAAGCATTGCAAATTTTAGTCTTGCAGTCGACCGTGTTGGCCAAGACGACCAAGCAGATTTTTTTGACATTACTGCTTGGGAAAAGCTGGGTGAGCTTGCCAACCAATACCTTAGCAAGGGCCGCCGCTGTTTAGTGCAGGGCCGCTTACGCCAAGATAGCTGGGACGACAAAGAAACCGGCAAAAAACGTACCCGTATTGAGGTAGTCGCAACTGATATTACTTTCTTGGATGGGCCAAGTGGTGATAGCGGTAACTCAGCACCTCGAACAGCTGATACTAGCAGCAACAAGAAGTCAAACGATGTTGTTATCGACGATATTCACGACAAACCCATTGATTTATCAGAAATCCCATTTTAAAAAGTTAATTATTTAAGAAGGAGAAGCTCCAGGAAAAAGAGCAGCCCGACGCGCGGATTCACTCCGCGGCCGGCTCGATGAGAAAAAACGTAGTTTTGTCTTATAAGTGGAGCGAAGTGAAACGAAATGACCCCAAAACGATTTAAGAAGGATGTTACAACATACTTCGACTACAAAGATGTTAAAACCCTAAGCCGTTACATCAACGCCTATGGTCAAATTGAGCCAATTGGTAAAACTGGCCTTAGTGTAAAGCAGCAGCGCCAACTAGCGGTTGCTATTAAGCGTGCTCGCCACCTTGCACTGATGCCGTTTGTTACTCAGGGCTAGTAATTCATTATGCCCGGCTCGAATAAAGATCGATTTTACGACGATGGTGACCATTGGGATGGATTCGATGCTTATGCTTCGGGTGAACTTGGCCCTGATGAGCCACCTGTGAATATACCTAGCCAAGAATCCGGCCACGACAAAGCAATAATTTCTACTGCAGCACGCCTAGCCTTGCTGGGGCTTGGAGTAGCAGCTAGCGCTGCAGGCGTAGCTGCAACAGTAAAGCATGTTAAACGTCACAAAAGAGGAGAAACCTAGATGTATCAACCAACTGACCTAAAAAAAGGTACGGTTTTACAAATTGACGGTACACCGTACCGAGTTGTTGAATATGCACAAAAGGTGATGGGCCGTGGCGGTTCAATCGTGAACGTTCGCTTAAAAAATTTGCTTGATGGCAGCGTGATTCCGAAAACATTTAAAGGCGCTGACAAAATTCAGCCCGCTGAAGTTACTACAAAAAGTGTTCAGTATTTGTATAACGACGGTGCGAACTACTTTTTTATGGACCCAGAAAGCTTTGAGCAGTTTGAATTACCGTCAGATGTTGTTGATTCAGCCAAAGATTACCTAAAAGAAGGCGATAATTTAAGCCTACAGTTTTTTGGCGAGCGCGTGATTAACGTAGAACTACCAAAGAACCTTTACCTCGAAGTTACTTACGCCGAAGACGTTACAAAAGGTGATACATCGGGCCCTGTGCTAAAAGATGCCACACTAGAAACGGGGCTATCGATCCGCGTTCCAGCGTTTATTAAAACTGGTGATATTGTGAGCGTCGACACCACTACAGGCGAATACCGCGAACGAAAGAAATAAGTTACTTGCGCGGTAAGGTATAGAACACTCTGTCGAGACTCTGTACAAGTGCAACTTCACCATTTTTCTGTAGACGATCGAGCTCTTGCTGTAGCGCTTCTGTCGAAAGGTTCGTGGTCTGCTGCAAGGTAGTAAATGACATATTTGGGACTGAATTGAGTGCTGCAACGACAATATTTGACGGGGCGGTCTCCTGCTTATATTCGGTAATGATTCTATTCTTTTGATATATTTTTCGTTTTTTGAATAGCCAATAAATAGCGTAACTATAGCCTACCAATACTGCACAGGGAATGCCGAGCATATAGATGCTTTCATCCTGAAAATTACTTCCCCAAGTTGTGTCAAAGTCTAACGCGAGGCCAAGACCTGCCGAAACGATAAGTACAATGGGAAAACTAACAAATAAAAAAATGATAAGCACGGTATACAGCCAAGGATGTTTTTGCATATAAGAATTGTATCACGCTAGTTTGGTAAGATAAGTAGAGATATATGAAGTTAAGATTAGATGCGCTATTAACCAGCAAGCAATTAACGCCAACTCGTTCGCAAGCCGAGAGTGTTATTCGGCTTGGTGAAGTGACTGTGAATGGTAAGGTTGTTACAAAACCAGGCTTCTTTGTGAATGAGTCTGATATCGTAAGTCTGGCTGATAAGCAGCGGTACGTTAGCCGGGCTGGGCTTAAACTTGCCAGTGTTGCTGGAATGTTGAAGCTCGATTTTAAGGGCAAGATAGTACTTGATGTTGGCAGCAGTACTGGCGGATTTACAGATTATAGCTTGCAGCACGGCGCCAAAAAAGTATTCGCAGTAGATGTAGGTACCGATCAACTTCACCCGAGCTTGCACGGGCATAAACAAATTGAATTACACGAAAAAACAGATATTCGTGACTTTGTACCGTCTGAGCTACCAGACATAGTAGTAATGGATGTAAGCTTTATAAGCCTGCGGGAAATTTTACCTCATATTGCGCGTATTTCCGGCCCGACTACGCAAATTGTTGCTATGGTAAAGCCACAGTTCGAAGCGGGCAAGCACCAAGTTAACAAAGGTGTTATTAAAAACGATTCGGTGCGCCGCCAAATTCTAAAAGACTTCGAAGCCTGGGCAAAAGAGTTATTCGTGATACAAGATAAGCGCGATAGTGATGTACACGGTGCAAAAGGTAACCAAGAACGGTTCTATCTTCTAAAAGCTACTTCGTCACATTAAAGCGAAATTCAACAATGTCGCCGGGCTGCATTATGTAGTCTTTGCCTTCAGTACGTACTTTACCGGCTGCCTTAGCTGCTTGTTCGCTACCAGCAGCAATTAAATCATCGTAATCAACAATCGAAGCGGCAATAAAGCCTTTTTCAAAATCACCGTGAATAACCCCGGCGGCTTGTGGTGCTGTACTGCCTTGCGTTATTGTCCAAGCGCGAACTTCTTTTTCACCGGCCGTCAGGTAACTCTGCAAGCCAAGCGTGTCGTAGGCAGCGTGAATTAGCTGCATTAAACCTGTATCGGTTACACCGTAGCTTTCTAATAGCTCGTGTGCATCGGCTGCAGCAAGGCCTTTTAATTCTTCTTCTAATTTGGCCGAAATAAAAATGCATTTTGCTGGAGCAACTAAACTTGCTAAGGATTTTTGTGCTGCTCGGTCAGTTAAGTCGTTTTCGTCAACGTTAAACGCATAAATAACTGGCTTGGCAGTAAGTAGGTGTAGGTCTTGAATTGCATCTTCATCAAGGGATGGCAGGGCAGACAGCGGCGTGCCAGCTTCGAGATGCCGCAATAAGCTTTCTAGGTAAGTGGCGGCTTCACGGGCTGCTGGCTTTGCCTTGGCTTCTTTATTTAAAGCTGGCAAACGTTTTTCAATTGTTTGCATGTCGGCCAAAATCAGCTCGGTATTAATGATTTCAATGTCGCTTTTAGGATTAACCCCGCCGTTGTTGTGGCGCAATATATCGCTATTTTCAAATGCGCGCACTACATGAACAATGGCGTTGCACTGGCGAATATTAGCTAAAAACTTATTGCCCAGGCCTTCGCCTTTAGAAGCGCCAGCCACCAAGCCGGCAATATCGACAAATGTAACCGTGGCCGGAATAACTTTTTGAGCTGAATACATTTTTTGTAACACGTCTAAGCGCTCATCTGGCACTGGTACAATACCTGTGTTCGGCTCAATTGTTGCAAAAGGGTAGTTGGCAGCCAGAATCTCGCTGTTTGTTAGTGCATTAAAAAGCGTCGATTTCCCGACGTTTGGCAGGCCAACAATGCCTATATTTAACATTTAAACCAATCTCCGATAAGTTCGTAGTGTTTTCTTGGTTGTTATTCTGCTGGTAATAGATGGAATTATCATCGATTGTCGTTTCTTTGCTTACAAATATAGGGATTTTACCCCATACAGTTACTTCTTTTTTAGTAGCCACCACTTTTGTTACTACTCGTTGGATGATTTGCTTCTTATTTGAAAAATCCAAATCTTGTACTAATTTTATCACGCAATCAACCAATTTTTCCAGAGGTACGAGTGGTTTGTTCGCCAGTTCGTCCTGTATGGCAGATATCTCATCTACTAATTTGCGACGGTCTTCATTAAGTAAGTGCATATTTTCTTTATACACCTGCTCGGACATAACGTGTTCGCCCTCGCCATACATCTTTGCAAAACGAGATTCCTTTTCTCCTAAATCCAGCAGTCGTTCGTTTAGGATTTGCTGTCTTTCCTGCAGGGGAGATAGCCCTTCTTGCCACTTTTTTGCTTGCTCGAAAACTAACTGCGGTTGAGTAAGTAAACTTTCCACATTACGCCATATTAAATCATCTAAGACAGGGGCGCTTACTCCTCGTTCAAAGCATATACGTGTATCTTTGACATTAGTAAGCCTATCAGTACAGCGATAATATAGGCTATCTCTAAGGCCTTCTCCTGTACGTGCGTGCCCACAAGGGCATTCGACAATCCCTTGTAATAGATAATTATTCTTTTTGTTATTGCGCTGAAACGTCCGCTTATTCCGAGTCTTTTGTAATTGAACTTTATCGTACAGTTTCTTATCTACTATCGCTGGCACATCTACTGGTAACCATTCGTCTTTTGGTCTAGCCCTGCGACTATTCTTTAGCTGTCTTCGGTACTCCTTATGTTGTCTTGGGTTTTTAGATTCTATACTTTCCGATTTATTGTAATAGTGAATTCCCATATAGGTAGAATCGCCAGGGATACGGTCAATAGTACCCAATGACCATACACTGTTTTTTGCTTTAGGTGGAGTAATGTTGAGTTTGTATAACTCTTCTCGTATCCAATATTTTGATTTGCCATCCGCAAACCACCTGAATATCATACGGACTACCTTTGCTTCTTTTTCATTTATAACAAAACATCCATCACGTGCGTCTGGGCCGTTCTTTATTCGTGGTAAATATTTATACCCATATTTTGCGTTGTAGCCGAGTAGTTTTTTGTGTTCTTTCACTCTGCGCAATTTTCCAATTCGCATACGTTCCTTAATTTTTACCCTTTCGTATTGAGCAAAAAGTCCTTGCATTCCTGCCATTACGGCTTCGCTGTCGTTCTTCGGGTTTAAGTCCGCTACACTGATAGTTTCAATGCCTATATCGGATAATTCATTGATAACCACTTCCTGCATCCAATAATATCGTGCAATTCTGCCACGGTCATAGACATACACAATATCGAACAATCCATCTAGTGCATCACTTCTAAGTTTATCTAGTGCGGGTCGCTTAAGTATTGCGCCACTCCAGCCATCATCTTCATAAATACAGTCGGGCAAGAGAACTAAATTTGGGTACTTTGCTAGCTCATTTTTTATTTCCATTTTTTGATTTTTAATAGTTTCTTCGTCTTCTTGACCCTCGGTGCTTACTCGCATATATATCGCGACTTTTCTCATTGTTTTCTCCTTGATGCGAGGGGTATTTTGCGCCCCCTCACAAATTTAATTATAAATGCTATGACATCATTTATTAATGGTGTCAATAATTTGCTTTTCTGCAATCATAAATAGTTCGTTAAAAACGGAATCCACTGCAGATGTTTCATATTCTTCTGGTCTGTATTCAAATATCGGCTCTATTTTTACGAGATTATTCTTTTTTGCTTTCTTCTTGTTTGCCATAAGACCCTCTAAGGTTCTCAAGCGTGGACTATGCCTATACTTGGCTGTTTTGAGGTAGGTTTCTTAGTATTTAGGTTTCTCATATATAGATAACTAATAGTTACTAGATATCTATATATAAGTAGATTACTTATAGAGTTACCTAATACTAGAAACCTACACGGTTAGATGATGGAAACTGGATTAAATAATCCGTTAAAATCGCTCATTTTAACTATAGCGTTCTTAGTATCTCCATCGTCTTCTCTCCAAATCTCGGCTGCTCTTAATGCTAGTTGCTCAATAACTTTTCCAAAGTTTTGCTTGCCCTCAAACTCCACGGACTTTACTAGCCCTCGACCTTTTTGTATATGCCTAGGTGGGTATACTGCATAACCTTCATATTCTGTTGAAGCAGTAACCTTAAAACTGTTGATATACATACCAAGACCGATAAAAGTTATTTTGATATAGCACCAGTCCATTTCGAGGTTACCTGTGTAGACTTCTGCAACGACATCATTAAGCACGAACCTTGTTTCCGACATAAAATTCCTTTGCTTGTTAAGGTGCGGAACCGATTGCCGTAATGACTAAACACAACCGATTCCAAGTATCATTACATAGGCAGTTTTACCCCATTAGGGAGAAAAACAGTTAGGTAAAAATAAATAAAATGTCATTAAATAACAGATAAGAATAAAAAAAACTTTGGGAATTATCTCTGTAATAATTTTTTGACTAAACCCGGGTCTGGTCTGAAGGTTAGTGCGTCTAATTTGGCGTAGCCCTTATGCTGTATTACTTGGCTGTCTACGCCACAAATCTTACGTAAATTAGTAATTGCACTATTTATTTCTAATACAACTGCAGTGCCATTTCTTCCAGGCATTCCAACGATACTTTTCAGATTATCTTCGGTTACGTCGTTTGGGTGTGCAAGGAATAATGCATCAAATAATTTTTTATTAATTTTAGATTGCTTCCTTGTGAAGTTTATTCTTTTGCCGTTTATAAATCCGACTCCCGCACTGGGTTCGTAAACGACTATATTTGGCGTTCTTTCGTCTGCATACTTTTCTAATTCTTTATAGTGAGATGCCTCATATACTCTCCAGAGCAGTCGCTCAAAACGAAATCGATTATATACATAGACCAAAGCGCTCTTTTCGGTTGGGTAGCCAAATACATCCGCAATTTTTTGTTGTGCTAAATAGGCCAGTGGCCTTGAATCCTGGTTTGGTTTTTCTATACGCATAGCTTTATATGCTCCATATGGCTCAAGACTGAATCCCATTCTTATGTCCAACATAACCCTAGCAATATTCTGCAGAGATTCTTGGTCTGTAGGCAGTTCAAAGTCCATTCCATTATTATGACATCAGTTTTGGGTCAGTTGTATAAATTCGCTAATTGTCGAATCCTATAACAGACCTATGTTAAACGTCCTGTGTGAGCGATTTAGAGCCGTTCTAAGGCGCATTTAGTACATACAAGCATAATTATTTATATGTATTCGTCTATCTTAGTTTAGACAAGGATTCGCCGACTTTTTGAATTGCGCCAACAACCAAGGCATTACCCATAAAAAATGCACGTTTTGCATCTGGGACACCATCAAGTTTCGTATGGTTATCGGGAAACATATCTAGTCGCTCGAGTTCTATTGGTACAAGCCTGCGTAATCGTCCTGAAGGCGTCTTAACGACGTGCTTGAACCTAGAGGCACCCGAGCCACCTTCGCCAGTGATAATCGTTCTAGAGGGCTTGTCTAATGCGTCTGGGAATACCATACCACCTTCTGCATAGTGGTAAATATGACCAGTTGAAGTCTTGCGCTCTTCTTTCTTTGCGCCTTTTAGATACGTCCACATTGGTAGTTTATCTTCTGCTATAAAGAATTCTTCGGGTACATCTTTTTCATCGATTAGAACATCGCCAAGGGTAGTAAACTTACCTGTATATACAGGCGTAACCTTACCTGTAATAACTTTTCTATCAATAACCATACCAGCGCTTGCGAAAGGGCTTAGAGTGGGCTTGTTCGCAGAGAAATTATCAGTGATTTCCGCGTATGTGCCTTCGAGGTTTATCTCGTGTGTAGTTATTGTATCTTCGACTGGAAAAGCATCAGCAAGAACACCTTTTTTCGTTAACCAGTCACTTGCTATGGCTTTCTTGGCCTTATCGTAAAGCTTAGTACCTTTTTTGTAGCCAACTATAAACACTCTGCGCCGTCTTTGCGGAAACCCATAATCTGCGGCATTAACTACTCGCCATTCAATTGCATAGCCTAAATCCGATAGAGAAGCCAGCATAACGGCAAAATCTTTCCCTCGCTGTGATGCGGGAGATTTAAGTAAACGGTCTACATTCTCTAAGAAGAAATAATCAGGTGCATTATCAACTTTGCGCTGTAATATGGTGTAAATTGACCAGAATAGGACACCTTTTTTGCCTATTAAGCCGTGTGAATTTTTTAGAGTACTTGCTACTGAATAATCTTGGCAAGGAAAGCCGCCAACCAGCAAATCGTGGTTTGGGATAGAATCAAAATCATTTTCTATAACCGACTCGATATTTTGACCACTAAAGCCCTTATCGCCAAATCGTGCTACATAAACTTCAGAAGCAAATTGTCGTGTGGTTGAAGGCTCAAACTGGTTAGCCCAGATTGTTTTAAACTCTGTTTTACTGTCACTGGCGTTTTCTAGTCCAATTCGAAAGCCGCCAACCCCAGCAAACAACTCCACTATTTTTATCTTTTTACCCATAGTTAATTACCATTTTAACAACTTTGGTTGGATCGATCAACCCTGTTTTGATTATTATTTTGATACAATTATCAGATAATGCTGCAAAAAACCTACGATATATCATCTCCCGATTCATTATTAGAATTTGCACGAGGACTTTCAGGGAAAACACTTTCTGAAGTAGTAGATATGTCAAAAGTGGTTGAGAATACACGCAACAAAGGTGATTTGGGTAGGATGGTTGAGAAATACTACTACCAAGTAATAACCGACGACACCACACATCTACCAGATTTTCCAGATGCTGGCGTAGAGTTAAAGACTACTGGTGTTCTAAAAAGAAGTGATGGTAGTTACAAGGCTAAAGAGCGCCTTGTGCTAACGATGATTAATTATATGAATCTGGTTAGCGAGCAATGGGAAACGTCGTCATTGATGGAAAAATGCAGCCTTATGCTTCTACTTTTTTACTTATATGAAAAAGATTTGTCCATATTTGATAGAAGATTTGTTTTACATCCGATATTGTTTAAATTTCCGGAAGAAGACGTTGAAATTATAAAAAGGGATTGGGAGATAATACGTCAAAAAATTAAAGATGGTAAGGCTCACGAATT
>ERZ724505.1180-NODE-1180-length-14694-cov-20.355147_pt1 | contig 14694 bp, 21 predicted proteins | sample MGYA00376038_ERZ724505 | MGnify/ENA primary metagenome ERZ724505 (study PRJEB28724, sample SAMN07190884) | wastewater metagenome | isolation source: effluent of sewage treatment plant in Hong Hong | place: Hong Kong | collected 2016-03-17 ... | reverse complement strand
TGCGGCGGCGGAGTAGCGCAGCGGTCAGCGCATCGGGCTCATAACCTGGGGGTCGGTGGTTCGAATCCACCCTCCGCAACCAGTTCCTGGAGGATGAAATGGCAAACGTCCGTGTTTTTGGCTACGCGGGGATCGTGCAAATCCAGCAAACGCTGGTGAAGCAGTTCACTGGTCACGGCGTTTTCATGCGGCAGGAGCCGTATCAGTGGTCACAGAAGTTGACGCTTACCGGGGCGACGCCAGTAGAGACGACCGTCCTGGGCAGCGGGCTGGATGACAAGACCACGATGGTGGTGGTCGAGATCGACGACAACACGCAGGTCCGATACGAGCTCAATCCAGGCGGGCCAACGGGATTGTCGTGGCGTGCGGCCAGCACCATGTCGCCCAAGCTGGCAGGCGAAAACGTCTTCCAGTGGTTCAAGGGCGCGACCATATCCTTCGTGGATGCTGCCTCGGTGTAGTCGTGGGCGACGTCCTTACCGTTGCCGATATCGAGCGGTTTCGGCGCACATTTTCAAGAAATACTCCACCGATCGACGAAAAATTCGTCGCTTGCATGGATGCGGAATGCGCCCGGCATATCGGGGGCAACCGGTGGGCGGAGGAGCTCAAGAAGGCACGGCGCCAACTGGCCAGCCTGAGGTTCTGGTGACATGACGGACGTCGCCTCGCTTGATGAAATGCGGAAGACGCCTGAATATCAGGCGCAGCTCGCGCAGCTTGGAAACCGGGAATGGCGCCTCGATAATCTCTACTGGATTAAAAACGAGGAAGGCATTGCCATCCCGTTTCGCCGGAACGAACCGCAGCGCGATTATTCTCGGCGAGAGTGGTTCCGGGATTGCATCCTGAAAAGCCGCAAGCTGGGATTTTCCACGTTTATCGCGATCGAGATGCTGGATGGGTCCGTATTCTCGTCAAATCAGGTCGGCGGCATCATCGATCGGACCCTGGATGACGCCAAGGCCAAGCTCTCGATGGTGAAATTCGCCTATGAGCGGATGCCCGAAAGCCTGCGGATGGCCAATCCGCTGGTGGTCGACAACCAGGAGGAACTCAAATGGCAGAACGGCTCCTCGATCGTGGCCGGCACCTCATATCGCGGTGACACGCCGCAGCGGCTCTGGATATCGGAGTACGGGCCGATCGCCGCGAAAAACCCCCTGATGGCGAAGGAAATCAAGACGGGCTCGATCACGTCCGTGCCGAAGACGGGCAAATGCTGGGTCGAGTCGACGGCCATGGGCACGTCCGGAGAATTCTTCGACATGGTGAAGGCGGCGGAGAATACGGCCGCGACGGGGCGCGCGCTGACGCCGCTGGAATTCCGGCTGCATTTCTACGGCTGGCACATGAAGCGATCGAACCGGCTGGCAGCGAATTCGGTGACTATCCCGATCGACATGCGGGAATATTTCGTGATGTTGCGGGCCAAGTTCGGCATTGAGACGGACGGCGAACAGCAAGCCTGGTACGTGGTCGAGCGCACGCGGCTCGGTCCCGACGACATGAAGTCGGAACACCCGTCGACGCCGGACGAATGTTTCTTTGCCTCCCTTGAGGGCGCCTATTTCAAGGAAGAGATGAATCTGGCGCGGCGCGAGAAGCGCATCGGCCAGCCAGTGCCGCATGATCCCAGCCGGCCCGTCCACACGTTCTGGGACCTCGGCATGGACGGCAACATGGCGATCGGCTTCATGCAGACGGATGGGGTGCGCAACCGGGTTATCGATTTTGCTCGAGGCGAGCATTCCGGGCTCAAGGATGGCTTGCGGATATTGCAGGAAAAGACGCTGAACCGCGGATTTCGGTACGGAAAACATTACGGTCCGCATGACTTGTCGGTGCGGGAGTGGTCCGACATGGGCGAGATCACGGCTCGCACGCGGAAAGAGATTGCCGCTGAGCACGGGGTCGATTTCATTGTTGTGCCCCGGGTTGGCGACAAGACGGACGCGATCGAGGCCGGCCGGCGCCTGATCAACAATACGTGGTTTTGCTCGGAGTACGCCGGCGATCTGGTGGAGTGTCTAGACAACTACACAAAGCAGTGGAACAAGGCGACAAGTCAGTGGCTGGGCGTGCCGGCAAAGAACGGGTTCGACCACGGCGCCGACGCCTGGCAGCAAATCGCGATGGGCATGCAGCCCGACGTGGTTCACCGGCGGGATCAGTTCGGAAGCCAGAAACGGCGTGGATCGCACTGGAGCCAATGAAGCTCAACAGAAACCAGCGCCGGCGGCAGGCCGCGCAGGAAGGCAAGCCTTGGCGGAAGGCGCAGGAGGAGCGCATATTCCGGGAGGGCGCGGAGCGCGCGATCGAGAATGCGGCTATCCGGATGACGCCGCAGGAGGCTCGCGAGGCGCTGGCGGCGTGGGCGGCGATTCCTGGCCGATCAATTGAGGAGGTCGAGGCAATGAATGCGAGGGCGCATGGCTGTAAACGTCCGTAAGCTGTTCAAGGCCAATTGCGGTCCTGGCGTCTCGTATATCGGCGTTCGGTTTCGCGAGCGCGAGCAATATCGGACGGTGGTTGTGGCATTCAAGCGCGGCAAGCGTACATTCGAGCTCGATGGGGTAATTCACAAGGGCAACACGCCGGATGAGCGGCTGACGAATGCGGTGCTGAGGATCGCGGCCATCGCCAAGGGCCTCGAGCAGACGCTGGCGCAGCCCGACGGGGCCGGCAGGTTGAAGGTAGATAGGATTTTGTCATGAATAGGCGAGAATTGCTGTTCGGGGCGGCCGCGGCCGCTGTTGGCGCCAAGGCGATCGCGGCGGAGATTGTGGAGCCGATCGTGGAGTTGGCGGCTGAGGTCGAGGTCGAGGCCGCCGTCGGAATCGAGGGGCCGCCGGTATTTATGGCTGGAGATCATTGCTATAACAGCGTGATTGTCCGGTCTATGTGGGCGCGTGAGCTCGAGCGCGAGGTGCTGGCGACGAGCGGGATAACGGAGCTGATCAATGGGCGTCCGTGACCTTCGCGCCGCGTTCAATGAGGCGGCCGCGCCTGGAGCCACCTGTCAGCGGGTCCTGCTCGAATATGTGAGCGAGGGGACAACGCAGTGGCAAATCCTCACCTTTTCGGGTAACTATCCCGACGGGTCCGCCTTTAGCATCAAAAGCAGCCGGATTCGGCCGAACGGCGACTTGTTCGTGGAGGTCCGCGCCGCTGCGGAGGCGGCGCTGGCGCAAAAGGGAGCGATGTGATGCGATATCTGGCAATCCTGGCGGTCTGGGCCGCTGTCTTTTTCGGGGCCTCGGCGGAGGCGCAGCAAACCATAATCGTCCAGAATTGCGGGCAGCTGTCGCCGCAGTACACGGTAGGCGTCCAGGGTCGCGCCATCACCATGGATGTGAACGGCAACCAGTGCTCGAGCAGCGGAATCGGCGGATTTCCGGGCGGCTCCACCGCAATCCAAGGCAACGGTTCGGGGTCGACTGGGGCGGTTACGGGCACCTTGGCGGGCGCGGCCGGCAAAACCACCTATTTGTGCGATTTCGACGTTTCGGCGATCGGCGGCACGGCGCCGGTTGGGCCAATTACCATCACCGGCCTGCTCGGCGGCACCAAGACGTATCAGGGCAGCGCGAGCGCGGCGGGCGCGACGATATCCAAGTCTTTCGCGCCGTGCATTCCGGCCAGCGGAACGAATACCGCGATCGTAATCACGACCACGGCGAACGGTACCGCGACGGCGGTCAACGTAAATTCCTCCGGCTATCAGCAATAGCTGGTTAACCCTCCCGCATCAGGAGAAAAATATGGGCCACCTTCTATCCTCGGTTAATCCGGACGCCGCTGCAGAAATCCGGGAAGTTCCCGCCGATCCGCGGCGCCCCGGCGTGGGCGAGATCGTGATTTATCACATGCGCACCGGTCACGGCCGGCAGGGCCGCACGCGGTTCCCGGCGATCGTGCAGGAGAGCAGGCAAGGCGAGCGGGGACTCGCCCTGACGGTCATCATGGAGGCCGGAGAGCTTAAAAACGAGACGTTGGTCGAGGAAATCGGGCCGGGCAAGGATGGCGGCCATTGCTGGGAGCGTCCTGATGTGACGTTCGTCGTGGAGGCGTTCCGCAACACGGTCACAGCGCTGACGACGCGGGTCGGCGATCTGGAGACGCAGGTGGCCGATCTGCGCAAGGTGGTGCTGGGCGATTTCGATCCGCCCCGTATTTCCATTATCGATATCATGCAGGACTTCGAGAATCGCTTGCGCGCTATCGCCAATCAGACCGGGGCGGAGGTCGCCAAGGGGAAGGGCAAGCGGAAATGAGCAGTATTTTCGACGATCATTTCACGGTGCCGGACGGCTCGCGCATCACGGCCGTGGTGGTTGACGAGGGCAGTCTGGCAGAGGCGTATCGGACAGACGTGGCAGCGCGCCACGCGATCGAGGCCAAGAATGAGGCGGCGGAGGTCGACGAGTTCGTGGTCGAGGCGGAAGAATTTCGGCCGAAGCAGGAGGGGTAAATGGCGATCGCTGGCGAGCTCATTGAGGACGTGGAATACGAAGACGTCACCGGCGGCGGCGACGAGTATTTCACGGGCGAGGGCAAGCGCGCGAGCGACGGTGACGACTGGAATTCGGAGTCCGACACGGCGGGAGATGACGCGGACGATATCCAGGCGCGGCCGGTTTCCAAGTTGGGGCCAAAGCAGGCGTTCATGATCCTGCAGCGCTGGTGGTTTTCGGACGCGGATTTCTCCGCGCGCTGGCGCGAGCAGGCGACCGATGATCTGGGGTTCGTCGCCGGCGAGCAGCTATCGGACGATGACAAGGCTGTGCTCGATGAGGCGCAGCGGCCGTATGTGGTTTTCAACCGGTTCCTGGCCATTGTGAAGGCAATCGCCGGCATGGAAATCAATGGCCGGCATGAAATCGTGTTCGATCCGGTCGAGACGGACGATACGGTGGTCTCGGAAATCTTGTCGGGAACGTCCAAAAAAATGGGCGCCAATTGCGACGCAGAGGATGAGCAAAGCGAGGCATTCCAGCAGTGCGTCGTGACGGGCATAGGCGTCACGGAATCACGCTGGTCTCACGAATTGAAGGCGCGCGGAGAATATATTGAGGAGCAGTTCGACTGCCGCGAATTCTTCTGGGACCGGACGTCGCGCAAGAAAAATCTGGTCGACGCAAAGCGCATGTGGCGCGTGCGGCGCATGTCTCTGGCGGACGCCATGCAGATGTTTCGCGGCAAGTCGCGTCGGCAGCTCGATGCTTCGTGGGCGGACACCGGCATTTATGACGTCGGGCCAAAGTCGATCGAGGAGAAGCGCATCCGGGACGGCAAGGATTCCTATCTCGATTGGGACGATGCCAACGAGGTGACGATTGTCTGCGGGCAGTGGTGGGAGCGGGAGCCGTTTTTCCTCGTGGCGGACGAGGCGTCGGGGTCCATGGTCGAGATGACGCCGCAGGAATACAAGATGCTCGATCGGCTGCGGCGCCTGGCCGGCATGCCGCGGCTGAACGGCGTGAAGCTCACGCGCCGCGCCTACAAGCAGGTGTTCCTCGGCAACGAGCTCCTCGAGGAGATCAAGCCGGCTCCGATGGGGCAGCAATTCAGCTGGGCCGTCATTACAGGCGAGTGGGATGCCAAGAAGCGTCAATGGTACGGCATGACGCGCGTTGTGGCCGATCCGCAGCGATGGGCGAACAAGTTCCTGTCGCAGGTGATGCACATCATGAACGCAACTGCGAAGGGCGGCATCCTGGCGGAGCGCTCGGCGTTCGACGATGAGATTGAGGCGGAAGAGGGCTATGCCCTGCCCGACGTCATTACGTGGCTCAAGGACGGCGCGCTGTCGGGCAAAAATCCCAAGATCATGCCGAAGCCCGGCACCGGCGACCCGTCGGCCTATGTGGCGCTCCTGCAGTATGCGGTGCAGGCCATCCCGCAGGTGACCGGGGTCAATTTCGAGCTCCTCGGCCAGCAGGATATCCAGAATCCGGGGGTGGTCGAGGCGATGCGGAAGCAGGCCGGCATGACGGTGCTGGCTACGCTGTTCGACAGTCTGCGGCGATATCGCAAGATGCTCGGCCGCATTCGGCTGAACGTCATTCAAACCCGCATGTCGGACGGGCGCATTATCAAGATCGTCGGGCAGCAATATTCTGGCATGGTGCAGTTGGCGAAGGACGTCACGGCCGGCGAGTATGACGTGACGGTGGATGATGCGCCGACGTCGCCGAACCAGAAAGAGGCGAATTGGACGATTATTTCGCAGTTCCTGCCGGTGTTCAAAGAGCAGCTTATGGCGCAGCCTGAGGTTCTGGCGATGGTGCTGGAATATTCGCCGCTGCCGTCGCAGCTGGTCGCGGCGATCAAGCGGGTTATCCTGCAGGCGCAGGCCGATCCGCAGAAGCAGGAGGAGGCGCGACAGGTCAAGGAACTCACGTTTGCCAAGCTCCTGTCTGAGGTCAGCAAGAACGATACGCAGGCGGAGCTCAACCGCGCCAATGCGCAGAAGGCTGGCGCGACGGCCATGTATGACGCCGCGGTGGCGCAGAATATGGCGCATGACAATGCGCTGCAGCGCGGCAAGCTGATCGCGGATGCCAAGAAGGCGGATGACGACGCGTTGCTGACGCGGGCGCGGGCGGTGCGCGAGATGGCCGCGATCGACCACGACTCGATGGATAGCGCCACGAATATCCTCAATGCGAGGACAAAGCATATCGAGGCCATGGACCGGATGAGCACAAACCGGGTGGGGGCGCTTGCCGGCGCGCATCATGATCTGGCGTCGGCGTTCCAGAAGCGCATGGCGGCCTATATGTCGACCAGGCAGCCGGCGGAACTGAGCGATGCATGAAGGTCTATTTCCTGATCCTGTGGCTGTCCGGGCAGGAGCCGAAAGAGCTCACATATCCGTCGATGCGGCAGTGCACCGCGGCGCAATCGGAGTGGTCGGCGATGCGGATGCCTGTGTCGCGCTGCAAGGCTCGTGAGATGGCATGATCCGGTCTCAACTGGTTCTCCTGCGGATGGTCGAGGAGTTTTTCCGCACCGAATTGCTCTCCCTGGACGATGGGACCGGGGTTTATCGGTGGGACCGCGCCAAGGTGGCGCCGCCGGAGTTGAGGGACCCTATTCCCCCGAATATCGATCTGCGGACGCGGCGGCGTATGCAGGAGGAGCGCGAGGGGCGCAGCAAATACCTAGAAAAAGAGCTGATCGGGTTTGGCCCATGGGAAATCGTGGTGTACTCCTCGGCGGAGCGGGCACCGCTGGGTGAGGCGACGCTGCGCGATCGCGACAGCCATCAAATTCTCGTCACGGGACCGCTGGATGCGGCGACGTGGCGGAGGATGGGCGAGCACATTCGGAATCTGCATCAAAGGAAAGCATCATGAATATTCGGGATCGTCTCATGTCGAGGGCCTCGGTCGCTGTGATGGCCGCATTCGCTCCAAAAGAGGATGGCGGAGCCGATACCAGCAAGGTCGGACAGATGGAGCAGGTTGACGGAGGGAATAGCTCCGGAGCCGGCGCTGCGGACGATGATCCCTTGGGGCTTTCGGCTGAGGAAGCCCAGCAGTTTGCGGAAATGGAGTCCAATCGCGGGGCGCCGGCGGTCGACGATGGACCCGGCGAGGACGTGGCGGACGAGGGTGATGACGGAGACGCTGGCGACGGGGATGCTGGCGACGATGGCGAGGAATTCCAGGCCGGCGAGGCCGGTGACGCCGGCGAGGACGGCGAGGATGGCGCGGCGAAGCCGGATGACAAATCGCCGGCGTCTGGCAAGAAGTCTCCCAAGACGGTTTCGTATGGGCGGTTCAAGCGCGAAACTGACAAGATGCAGGCGACGCTGCAGCAGACGCAGGCGGAGCTGGCCAAAGAGCGCGAGGCGCGCACGCGGCTGGATGAGCGCACGAGATTGCTCCTGGAGGCCATCAATACGAAGGCGGCGGCTCCGCAGCAGCAGCAGCAGGAGGACCCTGAACCGGATGCCGATGCCGATCCGATCGGGAACCTGCAGTGGCACAATCGCCGGCTGGCAAAACAGGTCAATGATCTGACGCAGGGGCGGCAGCGCGAGCAGGAGGTGACGGCGGCGGAGCGGGAGGAGCGTCGGGTCTATTCGACCTTTGAGGCCGATCTGCAGCGCGAGGCGGCTTCCGATCCAGAATTCGCTGACGCGTTCGTGCATTTGCGCGAGACCCGATATCGGGAACTCGGGTTCATCTATGCCGATATCGACATTACCGATCCGGCGCAGTGCGCGATGCTTACGCAGGAACAGCAGGCGCGCCTGTCGGAAAATATCCAGCGCGCGTTCCACAATGAGCAGATGATGGTTGCGAGCGAAGCGCTCAAGGCCAAGAAATCTCCGGCCAAGGTGGTGAAAAATCTGGCTATCGCGCGGGGATTTTCCAGGAAGGCGGCCGCGGCAGATGGTGGGGCGGCGGCCGCGGCTGCAGCCGCCGCTGCGGCTGGCGGGGCTGCGCCGCGCTCTCCCAAAGCGAAGCCTGCGGCCGGTGGCGAGCCGTCCGTTTCGGAGCAGTTGGAGGCTATCCGCAAGGGTTCCTCGGAGCGGTCCCTGTCTGACGGCGGTGGGTCTCCTGGCGGCCAACTGACGCCGGCGCGTCTGCTTGCGATGGATGATGAGGAATTCGAGATGATGCTGTCGCAGAACAAACGTCAAATCGATCGGCAGCTCGGCAAATGAACCGACCGTGGTTCGGGCCTCTTGTGGCCGTTCTGTTCGGGACGGCCGTCATTTTCCTTGCCCAGATGGTAGGGAAATAGCCGCGCCGGCGGTCTCCGGCATTTAGTGAGGATAGAAATGATCAAGCCAAGCGTGGGCCGAGTCATGTGGTATTGGCCCCACAAGGACGATCGCGGCGACCAGCCGCTGTGTGCGCTCGTGACGTATGTGCACGGCGAGCACATGGTGAATTTGTCCGTTTTCGATCACGACGGAAGCCAGCACGGTGAGACCTCCGTTCCCGTCGTCCAGGACGGCAGTCCGCACGCGGCCGGCGAATATGCGTTCTGCGAGTGGATGCCCTATCAGCTCGGGCAGGCCAAGCGGACGGAAGCGGCGGAGGCCTCCAAGGCCGGCTGATCCGTCGACAATCCCCTTTTCAAAATCGGAGTGCATCAATGGACAGCATGAAAATCGATCAGATTGCGATGGCGTGTCACCAGGCGAACAAGGGCCTGTGTGAGGCTTTCGGCGATCAATCCCAGAAGGATTGGCCGGACGCGCCGGAATGGGCGCGGGAAAGCGCGCGCAAGGGCGTGGAATTCTGTCTGGCCAATCCCGACGCGCCGGCGTCTGCCAACCACGACGCTTGGCTCGAGGAGAAGCGGCGCACGGGCTGGAAATACGGCCCCGTGAAGGATGAGGCGAAGCGGGAGCATCCCTGTTTCGTGCCGTATGACCAGCTGCCGAAAGAACAGCAGGTCAAGGATCACGTTTTCCGGGCCATTGTGCACGCGCTGGCCTGAAAACCGCGCCGGGCGGCTTCCCGGCTCTGTCTTAACGGAGAGACCCATGACAGACGAGGCTGAACTAGAGAAGGAAATCCAGGCGAAGGGCCTGACTGCGCCGCGGCTGACGCCTGACGCGATCGACGAGCAGATTGTGGGAGAGCAGTATTGGCGGCCGGATCACACCACCATGACGGTCTGCGCGTTGCAGTTGCGGAACGGTTTCGTGGTCATCGGCGAGTCCGCCGCGGCCTCGGCGGCAAATTTCGACGAGGGTATTGGCCGCAAGATCGCGCGCGAGAACGCGCGGAAGAAAATCTGGCAGTTCGAGGGATATCGGCTCTGTCAGCACCTGTACGACGCTCGCGGGTTCTGATATAAGCGGGGCCTCCTACCCCTACTTGGATAATCTTGCCGCCTCGGAAACGGGGCGGCTTTTTTCTGTATCTATTGACGAAATATTCGCGCGGCCCTATAGGTTGATTCCACGGCAGCCTCCCCCGATAAGTGGGGCCTCGAGGCCAACCCTCGGCAAGCGGTTGGAATGTCGCCGGCACATATGCCGGTCTGTCTGCTCCGGACGATAAATCGGCGCATCCATCAAAATTTGAACCGCCCTCCAGGGGCTTCGCTCAAATCCGGGTGCACTATGTCCACGACCAATATTCCCCAAAATGACGCACTTGCCGTAAAACTCTGGGCGCGCGTCCTTGAGACGGAAGCGTTGAAATATACCTCCATCCGGCCGCTGATCGGCACGGATGAGAATTCCGTCATCCATCTGCAGAATGCCCTGTCGAAGGGGCCGGGCGATCAGATCACCTACGGGATCGTGATGCAGCTCGCGCAGGCCGGCTTCACCGAAAACCAGCTGGCGGAAGGCAACGGCGAAGCCTTGACCACCTATTCGGATGCGCTGGTCATCAACGAGCTGATGGGCGTGGTCTCGGTGAAGTCCAGGCGCACCATCGACCAGCAGCGTATCCCGTGGGATATGCGCGACACGGCCAAGGGCCGGCTCCGCGACTGGTACGCCAAGCGCTACTCCGTGGAATTCTTCAACCAGGTCTGCGGCTATACTCCGCAGACGGACGTGCGCTTTACCGGCCTGAATGCCGTCACGGCGCCGTCGGCGACGCGCGTCATCCGACAGTCCGGCAGGGCGTCGGACGATTTGCTGACGTCGGCGGACACCTTCACGCTCGGCCTGATCGACGCGGCGAAGGAAACGGCCATCACGGCGTCGCCGCAGATTCGCCCGATCCAGTACAAGGGTCAGGCGCTGCGCGAGGGCGGTCGGTCCGACTTCAACAATACGCTCGAGGACATGTACTGCATGTACCTGCATCCGTGGCAGGTTACGGCCATGCGGCGCAACACCTCGACGGGCGAGTGGCAGGACCTGCAGAAGGCCGCATTTATGGGCCTCAAGCAGACGGGAAATCCGATCTTCTCGGGCGCGATCGGAATTTACAACTCCGTCATCCTGCGCTCGGCGATCGACGTCACCAACGGCGTTTCGGCGGCCGGCGCCGATGTGCCGACCGTCAAGCGGGCCGTCCTGCTCGGCGCGCAGGCGGCCATGATGGGCTTTGGTCAGGACAACGGCCCGACCAAAATCACCTGGAACGAGGAGCTTTTCGACCACAAGCGACGGCTGGAAATCTCCGCCCTCACCATCCACGGCATGAAGAAGACCCGTTACAACTCGGTGGACTACGGCACGGTGGTGGTTTCCACCTATGCCGCGGCCTCGACGTTCTAACGTCGTCTCGAACTCGAGGAGAACGGAAACATGGCTACGGGTGTTCTGGGTACGAATGCGCGGCAGGACCCGCGACAGGTCGTCAATACCCTCAAGAAGACCGTCAACTACAACGATCCGGGCATTGCCACGGGCGTTGCGTTCGACAACTACCTGCCGCAGAACGCGTTCATCGAAAACGTGCTGACGGAGGTCGTGGTCGCCTTCAACGCCGGCACGACGAATGTTCTGACGGCCGGCACCAACGGTCCGTCCTACAACAATATCGTCTCGGCGGCGGACGTCACCGAAGGCACGCCCGGCATTTACGCCTCCAACGGCGGCCGCGGCCGCTCGTTGACGGCGGCTGCCGACGTCCTTCCGTATGCGCTCTATACGCAGACGGGCACGGTGGCGACCACGGGTCAGGCGGTCATCGTCATCTTCTACGAAGGCGGCTGGGCCACCTGAGGCCCTCCGGCGGAGTGGGATAGCGAACTGGCGCCGGCCCTCGGGCCGGTGCTTGTGCAACTGAAACGGGGGAAACCCATGAAGCGAATTATCCTCATCCTGGCCGGCCTTGCCATGGTTGTGGCGTCGGTCGCGCAGGCGGTGACGATCACGGGCGTGGATTCGAGCGGTCTCAATCGCGTGGTGCTCCAGGGCTATCCGCGGTTTTCGATCACGGATACGATCACGGCGGCCGCTGGCGGCGGTCAGGCCAATGCGGTGGTGCTGACGTCGGCCGTCAATCGTGTAACCACGGTGGCGACGATCGCCGACAGTGTGAAGTTGCCGCTTTGTCAGACGGGTCCGCAGAACGCGATCGGCGCCGGCCAGCCGTCCAATACCCTCGGGCAGATGATGTACGTCATCAATGCGGCTGCGGCCAATTCCATGAACGTATTCCCGGCCACGGGCGGCTCGATCAATGCCCTGTCGGCGAACGCGGCCTATGCCGTGGCGGCCAACAAGACGGCCGGCTTTGTCTGCATCGGAAATATCTGGTATTCGCTGCTCGGCGGCTGATGCGGTGGTGAAATGGCCACCGGAAACACGTTCAATGCGATGGTGGATCAAGTGGCGCTCGAGCTCGGGCGCCGCAATGATCTCAAGGCGACGGTAATTCCTCGCGCGATCAACGACGCGATCGAGATTTATCGGAAAGAGCGGTTTCGGTTCAATGAACTGCAGCCGCTTTCGCCGTTCACCTTCAACACGGTGGCGGGCACCGCCTTTTATGGCGCGGCGCAGGATGCGCGCATTCCAAGCCTCTATAAAATCGACTACCTCAATTATTTGCTCGGTGTGACCACCGAAAAAATGAGCCGCACCACTCCGGAGACGGTTTACCTGCTCCTCCAGGGAAATCAGGAGTCCGGGCCTCCGGAATGCTGGGCGTGGGACGGACAGACGATTGTCATGTATCCCCGCCCCGACGTCGCTTATCCGATCACGGTTGGCGGATACATGGCGGTCGACGGTCCGACTGATCTGGCTGGCGACACAACGAATCCGTGGATGAATGATGCGGAGCGGCTGATCCGTTCGCGAGCGAAGTATGAGATTTCGCTGCACGTCACGCGCAACCAGCCCATGATCGACGCCATGTCGCCCGACGAGCCTGGCGCCGGCGAGAAGATGGGCGCGTGTTACCGGTATTACAACGAGCTCAAGGGCGAGGCGAACAAGATCAGGGGGACGTCGCGTGTTCGTGCGATGCGGTTCTGATCATGGGCAAGCTCGAGCAGTTTCCCGCATTCCGGCCTGATCTGACGGATATCGGGACCGGGGTTTCCAGCCTGATTTCGGGCGTGGTGCCGCGCGGCGACGGCTATGGGCCGTTCAAAAACTTTGTCGGGTTCACACAAGCGCTGCCGGCCAACTGCCGCGGGTTTTTCTTCGCGCGGCGGAGCGATGGATCGATCGCAGTGTTCGCGGGCACGGCGACGCGGCTCTACCTGCTCGATAATACGACGTTCTCCTGGACGGACGTTTCCAAGGGCGGCGTCGCATATGGCAGTCTGGTGTCGACGGACAATTGGCGATTTGCGCAGTTCAACGAGTTCGTGATTGCGGTTCAAATCAACACCGTGCCGCAGAAATACATACTCAACGTCGGCGGCGCATTTGCTGATCTGGGTGGAAGCCCTCCGCAGGCTTCGCATATAGCGATCGTCAATCGGTTTGTGATGCTGACGGCTCTCCTGGCTGCGCCGCGGCGCGCGCACTGGTCGGACCTGGACGGGCCGGAGGTGTGGACTGCCGGCATCGGGCTTTGCGACTACCAGGATTTCCCGGACGGCGGCGTGTGCCATGGCGTGTCGGGCGGTGACGCCTATGGCGTGGTTTTCCAGGACGAGGCCATTCGCAGTCTGACGTATGCGCCTGGGTCACCAGCGGTATTTCAAATCGCGCGCATCTCTACGCAGGATACGCTTGATTATCAGTATTCCGTCATCAATGCCGGGGCGCGGACGTTTTTTCACTCGGCGCAAGGGTTCAAGGTAATTGTTCCCGGCGGTGGGGAGCCGATTTCGATCGGCAAGGAGTATGTCGACGCGTTTTTTGCCGCGGATGTTGATCCGGCGGAGCCGCGGCTGGTGAACGGCGCCGCTGATCCTCAGGGCACGCGGGTGTTTTGGGCCTACAAATCGAAGGCCGGACAGGCGGGGCTTTTCGACAAGGTGCTTTGCTATGACTGGTCGATCAAGGATCGACCGTGGTCTCTGATCCCGATGAGCGGGCAATATCTGGGGTATCTGGCCAAGCCCGGATTGACGTTGGAGGCGCTCGATGCGATTGCCCCTGGGGGGCTGACGGTGCTCGGCGCTGCGGCGACGCCCGGCGGAAGCGCTTTCGGCGCCGGCAAGGTTCGGCTGACGCTGAGTGCGGTGACGAACGCCTATTTCACCATCGCAGGCCAGAATTTCATTGTGGTGCAGGGCGTCGGCGGCACGACAGAGGCGAATGGCACCTGGCTGTCTTCGCAGATTTCCGTGGTCGACGCGACGCATCTGGATATCAATGTCGCCTTTGTGCACGCCTGGACGGCCGGCGGGCGCATCGGCGGCTCTCTCGACGCGTTGAGTTTCTCGCTGGATAGCATCTCGACGTCTGCGATTGCGCAGCTGGCCGCGGTCGGACCGACGTCTCTGTTGGGGTTTTTCACCGGGGAAAATATCGAGGCCATTCTGGAAACGGCGGAACAGGACGCGGAGGGCCCGCTGGTTTTCGTCTCCGATCTGTTTCCGGCTACCGACTCTCCGGATTGTCTGTGCTCGATCGGTTATCGGATCAGGCCCATGGATACGATCGCCTATACCGACGAGCAGGCTGTGACGGAGGACGGCAATTGCCCCGTATTTGTGGAGGGGCGCTATGCCAAGGCGCGAATGCGCATTCCGGCGGGCTCGGTGTGGAGCTATGCGCGAGGCGTTCGGCCTGACGTTCAAGCTGCGGGGGACGCGTGATGACGGATTATCTGCCTTTCGGCG
>ERZ724505.1179-NODE-1179-length-14706-cov-4.758310_pt1 | contig 14706 bp, 11 predicted proteins | sample MGYA00376038_ERZ724505 | MGnify/ENA primary metagenome ERZ724505 (study PRJEB28724, sample SAMN07190884) | wastewater metagenome | isolation source: effluent of sewage treatment plant in Hong Hong | place: Hong Kong | collected 2016-03-17 ... | reverse complement strand
GAATTGCCTGCCTTTGGTGCGCAGCAATTCGCCCGCGCAGCCAATAAATCAGCGCATCCCTAAAGCGCATGCGTGACATCTGTCACTTCAGCAACCATATGCGGATCGCTAACATGTCTGCCAATGGATACGGGAATTTCCCGGAAACTCTCTCGTTTGTTGACATTCCAGATTTTACGGCCTGCACAAGTCACCTCTTCTTGTGCAGGTTTTTTATTTGGCGCTGCAGGCGATAGAGCCTAAACCTCCTGCGGCAACTGCCACAGGCTGCGCATGATGTCGAGCAGCGCCACGATCAGCGGATCGCCTTCGCGCTCGGCCGGGTAGATGAAATTCAGCGGCGTGGTCTTGCGCACCTCGCCCCATTCGATCACCTCGCCGCTGGCGATCGCCTCCTGTGCCAGCTCATCGCGCATCAGCGACATGCCGACCCCGGCCTTGACCAATGCCAGCGTGGTGCTTTCCTGATCCAGCTCGAACACCTTCTGCGGTGCGATATTCTTTTCGCGGAACAGCTCGTTACTGAGCTTGTGGTAGGAATTGAACTGGTTGATCCACACCCACGGCAGCTTGCCGACGTCTTTCCAGCCGGTGCCGACCAGCCGCTCTTCCCACGCCTTGGGCGCCACCACACGGAAAGTCAGCTCGCGCAAAGCCAGGCTGTGGACGTTGACGTAGGGATTGCGGCCGATGAAAAAGCCGGCATCCAGTTCCTTTTTGCGCACATCGTTGAGCACCGTGCCGGAAATGCTGTGAAAGGCATGCACGTCGAGCAAGGGATAATGCCGGTACACTTCAACCAGAAAATCCGCCAGCCGCGTCACCACCGGATCGCCGACCGTGCCCAGCCGCACCTTGCCCGCCAGATTGCCGTGCAGGCTCTTGGCGCGGTTGAGCATGCCGCGCGCACCGGCGATGATTTTTTCCGCCTCCGGCAGCAGCAGCATGCCGGCCTTGGTCAGCACTACGCCACCGGCGGTGCGCTCGAACAGCGGCACCGCCAGTTCTTCCTCCAGCGCCTTGATCTGCGCCGTCACCGCCGGCTGCGACAAATGCAGGATTTCCGCCGCCTGGGTCAGGTGCCCCTGCTGCGCCACCGCAACGAATGTCCGCAACTGATAGATTTCCATGCTCAGACTCCATTCCCGCACCGTCGGCCGACTGCGCCAACTATAGACACTGCAACCGGTGCTTGCCACGAAAATGCCGGCCAGACACCGCCCTGCACTACAATGACTGAACAGCGGCAAATGCCGCCCCGATTGGCCCACTGCAACAGGATTGCGATGACCCGCTGGCCCTATCTCCTCTGCCTCGGCATGCTGACTGCCACGCCCTCTCCGGCCGACGAGGCCGGCGACCAGGCGGCCGCGATCAGCGAAACCGATACCGACATGCGCCAGGCAATGGCCCAGGCACGCGACACGCTGGACGACTTCCTGCGCGAATTCGAGCGCCAGCCGGCCGGCAGCAGCCATTTCCAGCTGCGCGTGCGTCTCCACGACGGCCGCACCAGCGAGCTGCTGTGGATGACGCAGCTGCAGCGCGACGGCGACGCATTCTACGGCATCATCGCCCACGAACCGCGCACGCTGACCGCGCTGCAGGCCGACCAGCGCCAGCGTTTCAGCCGTGCCGACATTGTCGATTGGGGCTATGTCAGCAACGGCAAGCAGCTCGGCGGCTACACCACCTGCGCGGTGCTGCGCCGCATGGCGCCGCAGCAGGCAGACCTGTACCGGCGCGAATACCGTTTCGACTGCAACTGAAGCCGCCCGGCCGTTGCCATGACTTCACCCTACCCGGCACACCGAAAAGCATCTATCTTCAAATAGATACCCCCTGTAATTGCCGCCACGGCAAGCACCTCCCCGACCGTATCAACCCCTGCTTCGATCATGGCCCGCCGACGCATCCGGCAACGCCGGCCCGCCGTCCTGTTTCGGCAAAGGACTGCCATCATGAACAAATATCTCTCTTGGGAAATGGCGCTCAAGCTGTTCAGCCTGGCTGTCGGCCTGGCGGTGACGCTGACGCTGCTGCAGCCGCAGTTCAGCGATCACGGCGCGCAGCTGAAAGTGGCGCTGGGCCTGCTATCGACGCTGATCACGACGATGTTCATCGAGTTCATCCGGCTGGGCAAGAAATTCGACGATCAGCAAAAGCGCCAGGAACAGATTCTCAACCTGCTGGCCGATCGCTTCAGCCATCAGGCCCGGCTTGGCGAGCTGTTGCGCGCGCCGCAACTGGAGCTGAGCCGGCAGCAGGTGCCGGAGCAATGGCTGGAGCTGCTGTGGCGCATCGAAAGCGACTACTGCGCGACCAATTACATCAGCCGCGCAGCGCATCTGGACAAGGGCTACGCCGCGCTGGCGCTGGATATCCAGGCGCTCAAGATCAAGGTCAAGTATGTGCCGATCCACAAGGTGTTCATTGTCGATGACGACAGCGAATTGCAGAACATCCGCGATCTGTTGCTGGCGCAGCAGCAGGCCGGGGTGCAGCTGCGCACCATCCAGCGCAAGCAGATCGACGCCAACGAAGAGCTGCAGGCGCAGGCGGCGGCGCTGCAGTCGATCGACTTTGCCCTGATCAACGCCGACATCGCGCTGCTGTGGTTTCTCGACAGCAAGCGCCACATCGGTGGCGGCAAGCTGCTGTATGGCGAGGAGCAATTCCAGCCGTACAAACGCTTTTTCGACAGCCTGTATCGCGAGGCCAAGCCGTTCAAGCCGTGAGCATGGCCGCCAGGGCGCATCCACAGCGCTCTGCAGCCTTGCCTGCAAGCCAGTTCCAGAGCGGCTTGCAGACGCATGCATTGGCTCGGCCCGATTGGATTCGTGCGCTACAGCGCCTAGACTGAAGCGTCGTCACCTCCGGCTTACTCCATGAACACCACCTCGCTGAGCGCCCAGATTGCCCGCGAACTACGCCCGCATGCGCCGTTCGACAGCATGACCGAAGCCGATCTGCAGTGGCTGACGCAGCGCCTGACCGTCGTCTATTTCAACGAAGGCCGCATCCTGCTGGCGCCGGACCACAGTGGCGAACCGAGCCTGCACATTCTGAAAAAAGGCGTGGTGCGCAGCGAAGATCCGAACGCCAACACACCCTATCTCGAATTGCACGAGGGCGAGATGTTCCCGCTCGGTGCAATGCTGTCGCGGCGGCCGGTGATTTCCAGCTATCGCGCCGGCGCCGATACCTTTGTCTACCTGCTGGCGCCGGCGGATTTCCAGCAACTGCTCAATATCAGCGAGCCGTTCCGCGATTTTTGCACCAAGCGGCTGGCGCATCTGCTGGAGCTGTCGCGCCAGCGCATCCAGAGCGCGCTGACCACACGCAATAACCAGCAGCACAGCGATACCCCGCTCGGCACGCTGGCACACACGCCGATCACCTGCGCGCCGGATACCACGCTCGGCGAAGTGCTGCGGCAAATGAAAGAAAAGCGCATCGGTTCGATGATCATGACCGAGGGCGAGAGCAAGCCGGTGGGCATTTTCACCCTGGTCGACGTGCTCACCCACGCAGCCAAGGCCACGCCGCTGGCAACGCCGATCAGCCAACTGATGTCAACCACGCTGGTGACGCTGCCGCCGACCGCGCTGACCTTCGACGCGGCGCTGACCATGGCACGCCACCGCATCCGCCATCTGCTGATCGTCGAGCGCGACAAGCTGATCGGCATCGTCGCCGAGCGCGATCTGTTCAGCCTGCAGCGCATCGGCGTCTACGAGATCGCCACAGCGATGGACAACGCGCACGATGTCGAAACACTGGCGCAGATCAGCCGCGACATCCGCCAGCTGGCGTCGAACATGCTGGCGCAGGGCGTGGCGCCGGAGCAGCTGACGCAGCTGATCTCCACCCTCAACGACCGGCTGGTCGAACGCGTGGTCGAGCTGGCATTCGAAGGCGCGGCGCTGCAGGGCATCGCCCTGTGCTGGCTGGCGTTCGGCTCGGAGGGCCGCCAGGAGCAGACCATCGGTACCGATCAGGATAACGGCATCATCTTCCAGGCGCCGGACGGCATGAGCAACGCCGAGGCGCGCGCGATCCTGCTGCCGGTGGCGCAACAGGCCAACGACTGGCTTGCCGCCTGCGGCTTCAGCCTGTGCAAGGGCAATGTGATGGCACGCAACCCGGATTGCTGCCTGTCGCTGGCCGAATGGCGGCTGCAATTCGGCGACTGGATCGAATCCGCCAACCAGCAGAATCTGCTCAACGCCAAGATCTATTTCGACCTGCGCCCGGTGTGGGGTGAATTCTGGATGGCCTACGAAGTGCGCGAACACCTGCTCAAATGCATCAAGGAACAGCCGCGCTTCCTGCACGCGCTGACGCACAACACGCTGGAATACAAGCCGCCGCTGAGCCTGCTCGGCGATTTCGTGCTCAGCACCCACGACGGCAAAACCGGGCTGGACCTGAAAGTCAACGGCACGCTGTTTTTCGTCGATGCGGCGCGCATTTTCAGCCTCGCCTACGGCATCGATGCCTACAGCACCGCGCAGCGGCTGCGGCTGTACGGCGAAGCCGCCGGCGTGCGGCCGGAAACCGTCGAAGGCTGGGTGCAGGCGTTCCACTTCCTGCTGCTGTTGCGGCTGCAACACCAGCAGCAGGCAATCGACAAGGGTGAAGAGCCGGACAACAGCATCGACCCGAAAACCCTGTCCGGCCTCGACCGCCGCATTCTGAAAGAAACCCTGCGCCAGGCGCGCAAGCTGCAAAGCCGGCTGGCGGAAAGTTACCGCATATGAGCTGGTGGCCGTTCAACAAAGCAAACCCGCGCCCAGAGCTGAGCGCCGAGCAACTGCAGCGCCTGCGCGCGTGGCAACAACTGCCGCATCCAGCCAAACAACAGCCGCTGCCACGCCAGCGCTGGGTGGTAATGGATAGCGAAAGCTCCGGCCTCGATCTGCAACGTGACCGGCTGTTGTCGCTGGCCGCGGTCGGCGTTGAGCAAGCGGCGATCCAGGTAAAGCAGAGCTTCGACTGCCGGCTGCAGCAAACCGAGGCCAGCAGCGACGCCAACATCCTGATCCACGGCATCGGCGCGCAGGAACAGCGTAGCGGCCAGGCACCGGCCGACGCGCTGCTGGATTTCCTGCATTTCGCCGGCCGCGACATCCTGGTTGCCTTCCATGCCGATTTCGACCGCACCATGCTCGACCGCGCACTGGTGCAATATCTGGGCAAGCAACCGCTACAGTGGCTGGATCTGGCCGACCTGTGCCCGGCACTGTTCCCGGAACTGGCGCCGGGGCGCAAAACGCTCGATGACTGGCTGGCCGCGTTCGACATCGAAGGCTTCGAGCGCCACAACGCGCTGTCCGATGCCTGGGCCACTGCCGAACTGTTCCTGATCGCCCTTGCCCACCTGCCCGCCACGATTCGCAATAGCAGTGACCTGCAACCATTTGCCGGGCAGGCGCGCAAACGGCGCCAGTTGAATGGCGGCTGGTAACAAGCGTAGCGTATACCGGCTATTACATCCCTGTATCTGGTTGCAACTGACAGTTTTTCAGCCGCAAAAGGTCAATTCATGTTGAATATCCAGAAAGCCATCGTACCGGCCATTGCAGTAGCCGCGTTGGGCTTGTTGCTTTCCACCGCTGGCACGATCCAGACCGGCAATGTGGGCATCCGCACCACGCTGGGAGTCATTTCCAGGCAGGAGATCGAACCCGGCATTTATTTTAAGTGGCCGCTTATTTCGAGCGTGCAGGAGTTTTCCGCCAAGGACATCGTGATCGATCTATCCGATCTGACGCCGAAAGCGAAAGACAATCTGTCGCTGCGCGACATGGATGTGTCGATTTATTACCGCGCCAATCAAAGCCGCATTGCCGAGCTGTCGGCCAAATACGCCTCGCAGTCGCTACGCCATCCGGATGGCTATTACATGCCGGCGCACGAGCTGATGTGGCGCGTGGCACGCAATGTCTGTTACGAGGAAATCGCCAGGCTCGATTCGCTGGTGATCCACACGTTGCGCGATCAACTGGGCATGGCCATTGCGAAGAAAATGCAGGCCGAGCTGGACCGCACCGACAACGGCGTATTCGTCGTTTCGCGCGTGGTGATTCGTTCGGTGCAGACCGATCCATCGATCGAACAATCGATCCAGCAGGCGGTGGCGAATCAGAAGAAGCTCGAAGCGATGCAGGTGCAGACGGAAATCGCCAAGAAAGAAGCAGATATCAAGGTCACCGAGGCACACGGTATCGCCGAAGCCAACCGGATCATCTCCGGCTCGCTGACGCGCGAATATCTGCAGCACGAGGCCAACCAGGCGCTGCTCAAGTTTGCCGAAAAGGGCAATTCGAATACGATTGTGGTTCCATCCGGGATGACGGTGACGCCGCTGATCAATACCGGCAAATAAGAGTGCCCGCGCGCGCTGCCGCAGAAACAAGACAGGCCAATCCGACGCAGCCGCTTGCGTTCGGCACCGTGTCGGACTGAAGTCCGACCTACGACAATGGGCTGATTGTCGTGGCAATGATCCGAGCGCTGGTCGAGCGCCGCAAAACCGGGGCGGCCCGGTTAAATGCCGCCCGCGCTGCAGACCAAGCTGGGCGCGGCCTGCAGCCTTGCCTGCAAGCCAGTACCAGAGCGGCTTGCAGCCTGATGGTATGCGAATTTGCGTCAGCGGCGCGGCTACGGCCGGTACGGCGATATCCGCGGCGCACCTCATACTCACGCCCCCCCTAACCGCTTACCCTGTTGCGAGGTTTGCCACCGATGCCCGTTCACCGTACCCCCTGGCTGATCCTGGCCTCTGTCTTGCTGGTAGCGCTGCTGGCGCTGTCCGGTTTGGCCCCGTACGACCGGCTGACCTGGTTGATGGAGGTGCTGCCGGTGATGCTGGCGCTGCCAATTCTGTGGCTCAGTTATCGCCGCATGCCGCTGAGCACCTTGGTATACGGCTGCATTTTCCTGCATGCGCTGGTGTTGATGGCCGGCGGCACCTACACCTACGCCCGGGTACCGCTGGGGTTCTGGCTGGCCGATTGGCTGGATTTGCAGCGCAATCCGTACGACAAGATCGGCCACTTGTTCCAGGGCTTTGTGCCGGCGCTGGTGGCGCGCGAGATACTGCTGCGCGGCCGCTTCGTACAGGGGCGGCGGATGCTGGCATTTCTGGTGATATGCGTGGTGCTGGCGATCAGCGCCTGTTACGAGCTGATCGAATGGGCCGCGGCGCTGGCGATGGGCCAGGGAGCCGACGAGTTCCTCGGCACCCAGGGCGATCCGTGGGACACCCAGTCGGACATGTTCGCCGCGCTGCTCGGCGCACTGCTGGCGCTGGTCTTGCTCTCCGGCCAGCAAGACCGCCAGATCGCCCGGCTGGAGCAGCCTTGAGCACGAGTCGCCACGCACCGGAAGCCGGGATCGACCCAGACAAGCACTCCGGGTACGACGCCGGTTGTTACGGCAGACGCGATGGCAGCTGCCGCAACCGCCCGGGCCTAATGGCGAGGCTCAGCGGCTGGCCGTATCCGGCAATCTGCTCGCCCCCGGCGGCGCAGTGCTGGCACAGGGCGCCAAAGCCGGCCTCGGCATTGCCATGCTCGGCCGCTGGATGGTCAGCAACGATCTGGCCAGCGCTACGCTGCAGCAGGTATTGCCGGACTGGCAAGCCACCATCCACGAAGAAAGCGCCGGCGGCATCTACCTGCTGTACAAGGACGAGCGTTACCAGCGGCCGGCGCTACGCGCGCTGATCGATTATCCGGTGGAACACCTGGCGCGCTAGCACCAGCCACCCGACTGCGCTGCTCGCCATGGGCGACGGCGACACCCTTGCCCTTTCCTGCCGGGGCATCGCTGTGGCGACCGGCGACAAAGCCCTACAGGCGCTGCGCCCAGCCATTTTTAGGCAAATCACTCTAATAGATTTTCCTGATCGATATGGCGCAACGCCTTGTCTGGCAAGGGATTGCGCCCCATACATCGTCGCCGTTGATTTTTGCTATCAAAAATTGCGATTAGATTTCCTGCTCTAGGATTTTTATTGTGAATGCAGGTTCACGGGATTGAGCCACTACAAGATTCGACCATGAAGGAGGCGAGTATGAGCAGCATCAACCTTAACTGGGCCGCGATCGAAGCCGATTCGCGTTTCCAGAATCTGCATCGGCGCAAGTCAAGGTTTCTCTGGGGCTTGATGGCGTTTTCGGTGTTCTATTACTTCTTGCTGCCGATCGGTGCGGCGTATTACCAGGAGCTGTTCAAGACCAAGGTGTGGGGGCCGGTGAATATCGGCCTCCTGTTTGCATTGTCGGAATTCATCGTCGCCTGGAGCATCGCGGTGATCTATTCCAAGCGCGCCAATCGGGAATTCGACGTACTGGCCAATGAAATCATCGCCAATGCACAGCAGATCGGAGGCAGGAAATGAAGCGCACGACGACACTTTCGCTGCCGGCGCTGCTGGGGCTGGCAAGCCAACAGGCAATCGCGGCCGAGGCCGGCGCAGTCGCACCGGAATATCGCTTTCTGACGTTTGCCGTATTCGGCGCGATCATTGCGCTGACCATGTTCGTCACCTACATGGCGGCAAAACGCGTGCACAGCGCGGCGGACTTTTACACTGCCGGTGGCGGCATCTCCGGCATCCAGAACGGCTGGGCGATTGCCGGCGATTATCTGTCGGCGGCATCGTTCCTCGGCATTGCCGGGCTGATTTCGCTGTATGGCTACGATGGCTTCATGTATTCGGTAGGCTGGCTGGTGGCATATATCACCGTGCTGCTGGTGATTGCCGAGCCGTGCCGCAATATCGGCAAATACACGCTGGCCGACATTCTCGCCTATCGCAACAACCCGAAAGCCACCCGTATCGTCGGCGCGCTGTCGGTGATTACCGTGTCCACCTTCTACCTGACGGCGCAAATGGTCGGCGGCGGTGTACTGGTAAAAACGCTGATCGGCATCGATTACGAAGTGTCGGTGATCACGGTCGGCATCCTGATGCTGGCCTATGTACTGTTTGGCGGCATGGTAGCGACCACCTGGGTGCAGATCATCAAGGCGGCACTGCTGGTGATTGCCTCGATCGTACTGGTGATTTCGGTGTGGGGGCCATATGGCTTCAGCCTGCCGGGGTTCCTCGACTCGGTAGTCGGCGATGCCAAGGTACAGGCGCAGGTAGCCAAGCTGTTGGGCGATCCGGCCAAGAATCTGTCGGCGGCCGAGCTGGGGCAGCGCTTCCTCGAACCGGGCCTGTTCTTCAAGGACCCGCTGGATCAGGTTTCGCTCGGCCTGGCGCTGGTATTCGGTACAGCCGGTCTGCCGCACATCCTGATGCGCTTCTTCACCGTGCCGACCGCACAGGAAGCACGTAAATCGGTGATCTGGGCAATGGCGATCATCGGCGGCTTCTACGTCTTGACCCTGTTCCTCGGCATGGGTTCGGCAATCAAGGTCGGCGCAGCCAACATTGCGGCGGTCGACAAGGGCGGCAACATGGCGGCCCCGCTGCTGGCACAGTACATCGGTGGCGGCGCGGATTCGATGCTGGGTAACTTCATGCTGGCCTTCGTTGCGGCAGTGGCATTCGCCACCATCGTCGCAGTGGTCGCCGGCCTGGTACTGGCAGCCGCCTCGGCCATGGCGCACGACCTGTACGTTGGCGTAATCCGTGGCGAGCACGTAACGCCGGCCGAGCAGGTGACTGCGGCACGTATCTCCACCGTTATCGTCGGCGCGCTGGCAATCACCATCGGCATTGCCGCCAAGGGCCAGAACGTGGCGCACCTGGTCGCGCTGGCGTTCGCGGTGGCGGCCTCGGCCAACCTGCCGTGCGTGTTGCTGACGCTGTACTGGAAGAAGTGCAACACCGGCGGCATCGTTGCCGGCATGATCGTCGGCACCTTCACCGCAATCACGCTGGTAATGGTCAGCCCGAACATGACCTACCCGGAAAAGGTGCGCAAGGACGCGATGAAGGTGCTGCAAGGCGCGCCAGCCACTCCGGCCAAACCGGCGGTGGAGGCCAAAGCGGCAGAATACTTCTTCTCCGACATGATCGCCGTGGGCAAGGGTTCGGTGAAAGCCAAACCGGCCGAAGCGGAAAAACCGGCCACCCCGGGCGTAATCGAGAAGATCGCCAAGCTGGAAGAAAAGCTGCCGTCGATTGCCGATGCGGCAGAAAAAGCCAAGGCCGAGAAAGACTTGGCCAAGCTGAAGAAGGACAAAGCCAAGGCCGAGGAAGACCTGAAGAAATTCGAGGGTCAGACCGAAAGCATGGCCGGGCTGAAAGAACCGTGGTTCAAGCTGAAGAACCCGGGCATCATCTCGATCCCGCTCGGCTTCCTGGCGGTAATCATCGGTTCGCTGCTGTTCCGCGACCGCCGCTCGGAAGAAATGTGGGAAGAACTGTACGTCCGCCAGAACACCGGCATCGGCGCAGCCAAGGCCGCAGCCCACTAATAGCAATCTGCTACGTATAATCCCCTCCCCGCGCGGGAGGGGCTATCTCCCAGCCGGTTGATCCAGCCGGCTTAGCGATAGCCCAGTGCTACTTCCGATCTGCCGCGCAGTCGGAATACCAGACAAAACCGATGAAGGAGATTCACATGGCCACACTTGATTCGATCCTCAAAGAAACCCGCATTTTCGAGCCGAGCGAAGAATTCCGCCGCAAGGCCACTATTTCCGGCATGGATGCCTACAACCGCCTGTGCGATCAGGCCAATGAGCACTATGCGGGCTTCTGGGGCGAACAGGCGCGTGAACGCATCAGCTGGAAAAAGATGTTCACCCGCGTGCTCGACGAATCCAATCCGCCGTTCTACAAATGGTTCGACGACGGTGAACTGAATGTTTCATACAACTGCATCGACCGCCATCTGGCGCAGTTGGGCAACAAGATCGCGATCATTTTCGAAGCTGACGACGGCGCGGTTACCCGCGTCACCTATGCCGAACTGTATCGCCGTGTCTGCCAGTTCGCCAACGGGCTGAAAAGCCTGGGGGTGCAGAAAGGCGACCGCGTGGTGGTCTACATGCCGATGAGTATCGAGGCCGTGGTGGCGATGCAGGCCTGTGCGCGCATCGGCGCAATTCATTCGGTGGTATTCGGCGGTTTCTCGGCCAAATCGCTGCAGGAGCGCATCGGCGATGCCAAGGCCAGGCTGGTGATCACCGCCAACGAAGGCATGCGCGGCGGTAAGGCAGTGCCATTGAAGGCAGTAGTGGATGAAGCAATGACGCTGGGCGGCTGTGACAGCATCGAAAAAGTGGTGGTCTACCAGCGCACCAACCACGGTTGCGCCCAATGGGACGAAAAACGCGACCTGTGGTGGCACAAACTGACCGAAGGCCAGAAGGAGGAATGCGAGCCGACCTGGGTCAATGCCGAAGATCCCTTGTTCATCCTTTACACCTCCGGCTCGACCGGTAAGCCGAAAGGCGTGCAGCACAGCTCCGGCGGCTATCTGCTGGGCGCAATCTGCACCATGCTGTGGTCGTTCGACTACAAACCGAACGATATTTTCTGGTGTACCGCCGATGTGGGCTGGATTACCGGCCACACTTATGTGACTTACGGCCCGCTGGCAGTGGGTGCGACCCAGGTGATTTTCGAAGGTGTGCCCACCTACCCTGACGCCGGCCGTTTCTGGAAAATGATCGAGCAGCACAAGGTCACCACCTTCTATACCGCACCGACCGCGATCCGCTCGCTGATCAAGCTCGGCGCCGATCTGCCGAACCAGAGCGATCTATCCAGCCTGCGTCTGCTGGGCACCGTGGGCGAACCGATCAATCCGGAAGCATGGATGTGGTACTACGAAACCGTGGGCAAGAAACGCTGCCCGATCGTCGATACCTGGTGGCAGACCGAAACCGGCAGCCACATGCTGACACCGATGCCTGGTGCCGTCGCCACCAAACCGGGCTCGTGCACCCTGCCGGTACCGGGAATCATCATGGATATCGTCGATGAATCCGGTGCACCGGTCGAACCGGGAAAAGGTGGCTTCCTGGTGGTGAAAAAACCGTGGCCGTCGATGGTACGTACCATCTGGGGTGATCCGGAGCGCTTCAAGAAAACCTATTTCCCGGAAGAATTCAACGGCAAGTACTATATGGCCGGCGATTCGGCGCACCGCGACGAAAATGGCTACTTCTGGATCATGGGCCGGGTTGACGATGTACTCAACGTATCCGGCCACCGCCTCGGCACCATGGAAATCGAATCGGCGCTGGTAGCCAACCCGCTGGTAGCCGAAGCCGCTGTGGTCGGTAAACCGCACGAGGTCAAAGGCGAAGCGGTGGTGGCTTTCGTGGTGCTGAAGCAGACTCCGACCAATGCCGACGAAGCGAAAAAAATCGCCCAGAACCTGCGCGAATGGGTCAGCCACGAAATCGGCGCGCTGGCACGACCGGAAGAAATCCGCTTCGGCGAAAACCTGCCGAAAACCCGTTCCGGCAAAATCATGCGCCGCCTGCTACGCTCGTTGGCCAAAGGCGAGCAAATCACCCAGGACGTTTCGACGCTGGAAAACCCCGCCATCCTGCAACAACTGCAGGAATCGGTGAACTGATGCAAGGCTGGTTGCCGGCCTGCGGGCCGGTAACCGACAGGGAACCTCCTCTACACACTCCTGTCGTGTGCTGCGTGTGGCTGCAAGGCCGCACGCTTTTTTCGCTGGCGCGGCACACCGATTGAGCAGCACAAGCCGCGCCATATCACGATGGGCAAAGCCGGCTAACGGCTAGCCGATGCGGCCGATTGGCAAAGAAGGCAGGAAATAAAAAACGGGCCGCAAGGCCCGTTTTCCGAAGTGCGAAAAACCAAGATTATTTCTTGGCTTCTTCTTTTTTCGGCTCTTCTTTTTTCTCTTCAGCTTTAGCAGCAGCTTTCTTGGCTTTCTTGGCTTTCTTGGCTTTTTTCGGAGCTTCAGCTTTAGCTTCAGCCTTAGGAGCATCAGCAGCCGGAGCAGCTGCTGCGTCAGCAGCAACAGCGGAGAACGAAACAGCGGCGAAAGCAGCAGCGATCAGAGCGGACAACAGTTTGGTCATTTTTATACCCTTACTCAGTAAAATTGGTTTGCAAACCGAACACTCGCGTGTTCTACGGCAGATAACGCAACAGCAATGCGCCTGGTTGACAACGGAAACAAAAAAATTTGCCTTCCTGATGTCAGGTTCTGCTGGCGTTGGTTTCACGGCTGCGTTCGACGCAGATTTTTGCCCGAGGGGCGTCAAACCCTTCGCGCTGGCAGGTAAACATGCCAGCGCAGCCACAGAATTAACGATTGAACGTCAACAGAGCCTGGATCAACACCAGGTCGGATTGGCAAGAATCAGCTCGGCGGTAAGTGTTGCCGGCTCGGGTTTGCCGAAATGGTAACCCTGGGCATAATCGCAACCGAACTCGCCGAGCAGCTTGACCTGATCCTCGGTTTCAACGCATTCGGCGATGACAGTCATGCCCAGATTGTGCGCCAGCAAGATAATGGTACGCACGATTTCCCGCCCATCGCGGCTTTCGGTCATGCGGCGCACGAATGAACCGTCGATTTTCAGCGTATCGCAGGGAAAACGGTGCAGATAACTGAGCGAAGAATAACCGGTGCCGAAATCGTCCATCAATACCTTGATATTCTTGGCACGCAAGCGCGCCAACGCTTCGCTGGCCATCTCCGGATTTTCCATCAGCATGGTTTCGGTGATTTCCAGCTTCAGGCTTGGCGTGGTCAGGCCGGACTGCCGGATGATCTGCTCGATTTCTTCCACCAGCCCTGCCTGGCCGATCTGCTTGCCCGACAGATTGACGCTGATCGGAATCGGTGCGCAGCCGGGGTTTGCCTGCTGCCAGGCAACGATCTGGCGGCAGGCCATTTCCAGTACCTGACGACCGATCTGGTTGATCAGCCCCAATTCTTCCGCCAGCGGAATGAATTCGTTCGGCGGCACCGTGCGCCCGGACGGGTGATTCCAGCGAATCAGCGCCTCGAAACTGGCCAGGCGGCCACAACGCAAATCGACAATCGGCTGGTAATAGAGAATGAATTCGTGCTGCCTTTCCACCGCGCGCCGCAAATCGTGCTCCAGCTGCAAAGTGGTGACCGCGCTGGCGTGCATGTCGCGGTTAAATACCTCGAATTTGCTGCCGCCCTTCTTTTTCGCCCGGTGCATGGCGGTGTCGGCATCGCGCAGCACATCTTCCGGCGCCCGATATTCGGTCGAATTGAATACGATGCCGACGCAGCTGCCGGGAAAGAATTCCTGCCCGCCCAGTCCGAGCGGCCGGGCAATCACGCCCTGCAGCGTTTCGGCAAAGCGTGTGACCTCGGCCGGATCGATAACGTCGTCCATCAGCACCGCAAATTCGTCGCCGGCGAAGCGCGCGGCAGCGTCGCCGGGGCGCAGCATCGAGCGCAGGCGGCCAGCGATTTCGATCAGATACTGGTCGCCGATACGGTGGCCAAAGCTGTCGTTGACGAAGCGGAAACGCTCCAGATTGATGAACAGCACCGCCGACAGGTAATTCGGATTACGGTGCCGGTGCTCCAGCGAGAAACCCAGCAGATCGGTGAACAGAGCGCGATTCGGCAACCCGGTCAGGCCGTCGTGGAACGCATCGTGCAACATCTGGTCTTCGGTGCGTTTGCGCTCGGTGATGTCGATCTGCGAGCCGGCCATCCGGTAGGCCCGGCGCTTGTCGTCATACAGCGCTAAGCCGCG
>ERZ724505.1178-NODE-1178-length-14711-cov-3.641307_pt1 | contig 14711 bp, 16 predicted proteins | sample MGYA00376038_ERZ724505 | MGnify/ENA primary metagenome ERZ724505 (study PRJEB28724, sample SAMN07190884) | wastewater metagenome | isolation source: effluent of sewage treatment plant in Hong Hong | place: Hong Kong | collected 2016-03-17 ... | reverse complement strand
AAAGAGTATCGGAGTCGGTTTCTCTACATGTAATGTACGCTAGAAGTAAGCTACTTTCTTCTTCCTCTACTGTTAGCGCAAAATCTATTCTATCGTTTTCTGAATTTTTATTTTCATTAAAAACTATTAAATGCGCTTTTTCAGAAAGCACTTTCCACTCTTCTTTTTCTACTCTCACTACTCTCATTTTAAATTCATCCAAAGATTTTTCTTTAATTCATCGCTGGTTAGGGGTTTACTTTTCTCAAGCATAGTGCTCACAGGGTCAAGTTCATTAGGATTTAACTCCTCAGAAAACGGGTCTATTAAAGCCCCCACAAATCCTCCAGAAAAGCCTCTAGCTAAATTTTTAGGGATAAGCTTTGGAATGCTTTCTATTGGTATAGGTGCTTGTCTTGGGGATACGGGAAATGGTTTAGGAGGTTTAATATTCTCCCACGTGTTGGTGTATTTTTCGGGACTCCCCCCGCGAACGTACCCCCTAAGCTTAGGTATTTCCTCAGCAGCAGAGTTAAACATTTCTTTGAGATCGGGGTATCTATCTAAAATTTCTGGGTGAACATATCTACCCTCTTTTAAAGCCTGTTCCGCTAAGCTTTTTTGTAAAAACTCTGTTTCAAAATTACCTATATTTTTAAAATGCCCCAATGAACCTGATCTGGCCACTCCACCTGGGTCATGATAATTTAATAACCCCCAGACACTTTTTCTAGAGGGTTCATCCATACCCCGCAATTTAGACATAACATTTGGTGTTTCCTCAGCTATTCTCTGAAACTCTCCTAACCTACCTTTATTTCTTAATAGTCCCTTAATATAATCATCACTACCCGCAGGAGTCTCTGAAACACTATTAAATTCAGGAACATTAAAATTGTCGCTGGCGTGCTCTAACTCATGCCCAACTACAGAGCTGTACCACTCCTTTGGAAGCTTTAGCTCATCCCTTAATTTAACTTCAATTTTTGTGGGGTTTAGGAGTGGATTATTCGGCTTTAAAGCTCTACCAAGTGTTTTATACTCTCCCAAAGAGTCCTTTAACTCCGTATATGGGTTAGAGTATGCTTCAACAAAACTAATTTTTGGAGCCACTTCTTTGGGAATACCACGCTGTTTAGCAAATTTTGTTGCATCTATACCCCCCTTAGAATCCCCCCAAATATCTGATACTCTAGTTCCCTGAGTTACTAAATTAGAACCAATTAGGCTCATGTCTGGTTTATTAAAAACACGTTTATTATTTTCTAGTATGGGGGAGGTTGTTCTATTTAGTGTTTGCCCCCATTGCTTAGGGGACATTTCATGTGGTTTAATCCCAGATAAAATATCTTTTAATTTACTATTTAAAATATCAGAATCCACAGAAGCCGAAACCGCAGCTCCCGCCGCAAGTTTAGAGTATGGATTATCTATTTTATTTTCTTTTGGCATTTTATTTTCTTTTGGCATTATTTTTTCCCAGAGTCCGCCGTAGCTGCCGCTTGTTTATTTGCAGCCCACCCGCTCATTTGCGCATTATACCTATCCAAATTGAATTTATTTAGGGCTAAATTTTGAGCTTGTTGTCTGCCCAATCCCTGTGTTTCCAAATTAGCGGCATTACCAAGCATTTTTTGTCTATTTCCCTCGTCTTCCATACCAATAGACGCCATATTTTTTGCATAGTTCTGACGAGCACCCTGCCCCATTTCCATAGCGGCAGATCCCATATTTGTGCCAATTCTCTCAGCAGCTCCAGAGGAAAGCCCACCCTTCATGGCTAAAGCATTTTTTGCTTGTGCAGCTTCTCCCAAAGCTTGTTTTTTTAGTTGCTCTCTAGACAAGCCCAACTGACGTCTTTGCTCTAGTTGGGCAAGTTCAGCTCCGCGTGATGGGCCTGTACGCATTCCCTCAGACATTAATTGTAGTGATGCTGGCCCAGCATTTCTTAAAATAGAATCATCCATCCCTATAAAATCTGGATAAAATGGTGCGTCGGAACCTGCTTGATACGGTTGGTTTCTCTGTAAAAGCATTCTATCGTAATCTGTTAATTTTTTATTCTCTTCCATATAGCTCCTTAGTTATGGTCGTAATAAAATTCTACCGCAGGTGGAATAGTGTCGTCATTGTCTACTACTCTATTGGACAAAGTTTCTACCATATTCTTTTTTAGCTCAAGCATAGTAGCTTCCGCTGTTTTTGCAAATGGTGACATTTCTTTAAGCATAGCTCTCCATTTCATGTACTGAATAACAAAACCCACCCACTCAGGAATGTCTATTACGGTAGCCAATTGCGTAGCACGAGTGGGGGCTCCAGAATCCGTGGTTAGGGGGATTCTTTGTGCATTACGGATATACCAGAGACGAAGATATTGACCAGATTCCTGTGGAATTGGGCTTAAGGATATTTTAGCTTGCTCTTGCTCAACGGCGTTAAGAAGCATGTAGCCGTACTCAGTTTCAGAAGTTGAGTAGTAATTAAGCTCCTCGCGCTTATAGAATAATTCTGGATCGCGTATCCTTTTGACTGGGTAAATTTTTGGCCCATTTTTGTAAATGAGGGAGCGAATTTTTTGTGCATAAATATTTGTTGGTAGTGCGTAGTCGGAAGTTCCAGCTACTAAGGTTAAATTGGCGGGAGTCAAAAAATAGTCTTCAGATAGTTTTAAAATCTCTGCTTCAGCAATATCTATAGCCTCATTTGCGTATCCTGCAAATTCGTCATTCTGAACGAAATTATCTTCATCTTGTAAATCCAAATCTAACCGTACTTTTGCCTCAACTTCTTGGTATGTTGTTAATCTCATTAGTGTGGCACTCCTTGTATAGCCGATTCGTCTATTATTACTTGGCTAATTGTACCCTTAAACGTGCCTACAAATAACCTTGCTTTTAAAGTTTCTCCTGAAGCTAACCCAGTTACAGTGATATCTATTGCTTCAGAGGTAAATTTCCCATGGTTTAAAATTAGGCCCGCAGCCGAAGGTGCGATAACTCTGGTCGCAAATACATCCTTTGGAATTGTATTGAGACCATGATTTATTTTAAGGTTATTTTGATTCTGTGTCACCTCAAATTCCAATAATTTGAAATCATCTAATTGACCATTGTTATCAAAATAGTCCCGAAGCTCTTGGAAATTCTTTCTAATAACCAAATCGCCTATTTCTTTTATGGCTAGAATAGGGTTTTTAATCATTTTCCCCACCATCTGTAGAAGTAGTTCCTTGGTAATCTTTTTGGGTTTGGCCCATAATTTCATAATTCACATCAAAGCCTATTAGCTTCATAGTCTCATTTTTTGGGTATCCCCACATTTCCCAAGCTATATTGGACTGAACTGATAGTGCGGCTAGGCCCGCATCGCTAACCCTAACAACAGAATCAGAAACCCGTACAGTGACCGGATAGTCAACCCCAGCAATGCGCACGAAATAACCAACACTATAAAGAGGCCATTTATAAGTAGGTGCTCCAAGTAAAGTGAGATTCCATAAATTTGCGGCTTGTGCTGTAACATCAATATTCCCCATTATGGTAGATGCAACTACCACGCAGTATGCATTTTTCAACTCAATAGAGCGGTAGTTAGACCGGAGCGACCCGTCAGCGCGGAATCTCCTAAACTCGTCGATTACACCCCCATCCTTGGCCGTATAGACCGAAGATGTCCAGTCGATCTTAGAGTCACCCCAGTCCAAAAGTTTTCTAGAGCGAATAATTGGTAAGCTGTTTATAACGCGACCTTTATCCGCATCTGAATTTATTTGGACAGAAAGATTTGTAGTTTGCTCAAATTCAATATTCAAGTGAGTAAAATATTTTCTAAAATTACTTGTTCCGTATGGGTCATGGCAAGATTTATAGTCCCAAAGAATAGTGCGCTTTTCCCAAGAGGTTGCGGCAACCGCTAAATCTTTTCTCAAATCAAGGTTTGAGTTGGGGTCTTGGAAAAATATGTAACCATCTTTATCCCCATAATAAAGTGCGTTCTGATAGAACATTAGAGTTGTTGGGTTAAAGCCTGTGTATCCATCGAACCCGCCAGAAAATGTAGTACATGGGGTAAAATCCTTTTTAATTCCAAATTGAAGATCAAGAACGATAATTAAATTTGGAGAAGTAAATGCATTTGTTGTTTCAATCGTCCAGAAAATTTTCTTATGAATATTATCATAGGCTCCAGTAATAGCCTTTTTCTGTTGTGTAGTTAAAGTGTACCCTGCGAAAGTATCCTCAAAATCAGTGACACGAAAGCATTGATATCCATCTGTGAAATAGAATCCATCTTTTCCAACAAAGAAAATTCCATTGTCAGCTTTCACTACACCTTGTTGAGCCACGCATCCTGTGCGATCGAAAATCCTCTCATGGCGCATGAACCCGTTACCCAGATCATCAAACTGCCCATCTAGTCTGTAAACATTTAAGCTAGAGAAAGCTACAAGGTTTGAACGAGTAGATGAAATCGCCGTAATATCTTCTTCAAAAGTATCAAAAAATGTAGCGGGAACTGAGTCTGGATCAGATACCAGACTCTGGTAAATTTTATTTTTTACTACATAGTACATTCTATTGTCTAAAGAATGGATGAGGCTAGCTGCTGGAGGGGCATCATTTGCCACAGCTCCACCAGAGGTATATAAAGCTTCTTTAGTTAATAGAGTCACATCGTCGTTATAGTCTGTGAAAGAACTAGCAGCACCATTTGTAAAACTTTTTGTTAAATAATAAGTAGTTCCATCGGCTATTGTTCTATAGAACTCTAAAGTAATAGCCGCGGTGTCGTAGTTAGTATTGGCAGTGTTTGCTAGAGCTGGAATAGAATCAATTGTAATTGAGTTTAACCAAGTTGTATCTCCTGAAGTTGGGTTGGGTGGAGATACAAATCCGTAAGCTTCTATAGGTTCTGAAGGTGCGCTCACATCTATGAAAGAGGTGCTTCCTACAGTGTATGTATACTTGTACACATATCTGTATAGATAGGTAGCAACTGTAAGTCCTTGCTCGAAATAATTTTGAGGAGTGTTTTCTGGCAATGTTTCATAGGTAAGGGGGTAGAACATTGTTGAATCGTAAAAAGAACTGTGTGGGCTTATATTTTCTGTCGTAAGATCAGAAACATTTTTATAATACGTGTATCCTTCTTTTCCTAGAAATATTGGTGTTCCTGTATCAATTGCCATTGAGCTAGTTTCATGTGCTTTTAAATAGCCAGAGATTGCTTCTGCTACCGCTTCAACAGCCTCTAAGCTAAAATAGTCCTTCCCAAGTAGGTCTCTGAATTTCTTTCCAGCAGAACTATTTGGTAAACTTGCAGCGGGATTTAAATCCATATCTCTGTGAATTTGATTCCAGTGGAACGCTAATGTTGCTGTTGGAGATGCGCTTGCATTTCCGCTCATTGTAATGGTAGCTGCTCCAGTAGAAGAGACCACATTCCCTATTTGGAATGATACAGGATCTCTCCAAGCAGCGTACGGAGAAGAGCTATCATTTGTATCTTTTATAATGAAATACCCTGGTGGCATGCTTGCTGGACTTGGAGAAACTACTGTAATATTCGGACTTCCGGGTGTAACAGACCCGTTATATGTGTGTATGTATTTGTTGGACGCGGATTCATAGAAACCGAAATAGCTTCCCATATATAGAGGTATTTTTCTATTTGCAGCCTCCCAATGCTCTGAATAGTGGAAATAAATACACCCCAATAAGGCCAAAGAAGTACATAAATCAGTAGCGTCCGCCATTTTTACTAAGTTAGATGAGTCTGCTGTTAAGTGGTAGAATTGGGTTCCAGTTACTGGAAAACCACCACTTAAGCTAGCTGCATTGTTTGCATGGGCATTGTATTCAGCTTTTAATCTATTTACATAAGTATATAAAGTTTCGTGATTAGAATATTTTAAAAACGATGGTGTTGTTTTAGATATGTCTATTATATCTGTAGTTACAAAATGCGCACCCCAAGATGCGCTAGTTTGAGTAGCATTATTGTGGGTGATTGGAGCAAGGGCGTGCCAATTGTAAATAGTCCTTAAATCATTTAAAACTCTAATTACCTCATCTATTGTGTCTAAATTAGCGTCTGTTGGAAGATTTTTATTTGGAGCGTAGTTTAGAATCGGATCTATTACATAACCAGAGCTGGCTGTAGGTGTTTTTAACAGATCACTTAGCTGAGAGTGATAAACTTGGTTAGTCAAAGATTCTTGGGTATCTTGCCAGTGGGCTTTATACTGAGTGCGAAGTGTTTTTGTATACGCAATTAAATTAGCCAAAGTCACGGGAGTGGCTAAAGCACCTAGCGCGGCGGAAACGGCAGCGTCTTGTGCTATATGGGCCGCAGGAGATACACCATAATCATCGACATGAGCCTTTAGCTGTGTCTTTATATCTACAGCTAAAGTAATAGCTGCGGCTAGTTTTGCAGCATCCGTTCCATAGTCATTCGTTACAGCAGGTTTAGGGAGTCCTGCGGTTCTTAGGCGCATCACATTGGAGCCATCCCGATACATTTTTATGGGTAAGTCCCCAGAATCAGAAGCCAAGTAAAGGTGGTGATTCGCTTGAGCTTCTTCTATTAAACTGGCTGCTGTATTTTGTGGAAATGCAGAATTAGTTGGGCCCGTAACTTCTGCCCAAGCACCCCCAGAAATTGCGAAGACCTTTTTATTTTGGGCTGCTATTATTTCTGAGTCAAAATCGAAATTTACCAATTTTGCTACGCGCTCAACGGCGGGTAGGGTGTAAGCAGTGCTAGATAGAATATTAAAGCCTTTGCGCAAAAATAGTTTGGTATCAGCATCTATTAATAGATTATCCGCTGTTACATATCTATTTTCTTGTCCTGGTATTATTTTATCAGTAAATCCGCCAGAAAAATTATTGAAAGGTTTTGTTTGCATTTTTTACCCATAAATTTGTCTCTGGGGCGTGCAGAGTGTCTCTTTAATTTTTACACTGATCTTTAAAATATTCTAGTAATTTCTTATAGTCTTCGGGTGGATGGCATATATAATTACTAGATCCAGCATACGGCACAAATACTTCTCTATCTTCTGAGTTTACACACTGAAACCCCCCACTCTCAGGGTCAGACACACAAGACATCACTCTTGGAGCTGTTTTACATCCGCTTAATAAGGTCAGAGATACCACGAGCCAAAGCAAGGCGTTCTTCGGGAGTTTTTTGCTTAAAATCATTAAAAACCTTTTGAGAGTCTTTGAACCACTCTTCATTTTTATTTTGCTCTATAAAATTAAGAATACCTTTTACAGTATTTATAATCTCATAGAGCATTTTAAGAATAGCCAGAATATTCATTTCTTAATATCGTAGCCAGGTAGCTTAATAGAAGAAATATAGTCAATAAACCAAGCAAATTTTAAATATAGTCCTGAAGCTTCTACCTTATTTAAAATCTCATCATCTTTTTGCCCGGGTGTTGCAGCCACAAAGATATGAATAAAAGCCATTAGTGGCTTAAATATTGTTCTTAAAATACCAATAACCATAAAAATACTTACAGCTATAGGGTATTTATCCGCCAAACCTAAAATAAAACTAATTAATGCCTGTTCCATTTGTATCTCCTTTGTTTTTAAAAACTACTCCTCGCATCCATTTTGCCAGAATATGATCTTTATTGAAATACTTTTCAAACACAGATCCCATTAAATGTGGATACTTTGGAGTATCATACATTTTGTGTTCCCAAAGTGTAGCAGCGGCATCCATTATCCAGCTTGGTTTTGATTTCCTTCTATACAGATCAATCATTAACCAATCAAGCTGGATTCCAGACTCAGATTCAGGGAAAAACAAACCAATGCGAATAAACCAAAAAATCTTGTCCCATAAATTTAATTTCTTACCAGCTGCCATCTTGTAATGCGCAACAACACCTGGAAGTCTACCGTCCCAGCATTTTAACTTTGCGAGGAATTGTCTTTCACCTTTTTCGTTTTTGAACCACGAACAACCAGCGTTATCATAAATAAAATTATGCGCGACACCATATCTATAAATATCCAAAGCAGCATGATGGCCAGTGACAGCAGCAGCGTAAGACATGCCGACTCTATCATCATGTGACTCATGGTCATTGAACTTGTGCCGTCCTCTCGTAATCAAACCAGGTTCTTTTATGCAATCTTTATAGGTCTGATCTACTAAGTATAAATCATCTTCGTTTAGATTGAAATGCTGAATTTTTGCACACAAAACAAGCCCAAGATACAGTACAGGGTTTCCGTCTGGCATTGGCTTTGGATCTTCTTTTGTAATTGGACGATTGGAAATATATGGATATAGCACCATGTGCATGGCTAAATCATTTTGGAAATCTTTTACTTCAGCGCCCATGCAATCACCTGGAAGAAAATCATTATACCGGCCATAATTACTGTTACTTTTATTTTAAACTTGTCTAGAGAATCAACCTTGTCCTCAATGGATTTTAGACGCTCTAGGGAATGTTTTTTAAATTCCCTTAGTTCACCCAATAAAATTAATTCGTCTCGTTCGCTCATTGGTATTTATACTTCATATAGAAGCACCCTCTATAACCATCACCGTCTGCTACAAGTCTGCCACCGCCGCCGCCAGCCCCGCACGCTGTTCCTGCGGTTCCTGTATTTATATTTCCATTACCGCCTCCACCTGCGCCTCCAGAGCCACTGCCAGATGTTCCAGATCCACCGCCACCACCAGCGAAAGTGTTTCCTGTAATAGGGTCAACATGTCCATTTCCGCCATTGCCGCCACCAGCACCATTAGCGGTTGCTCCTACCTGATCCGCGCCACCACCACCGCCTGAGTTTGTTGGGTCAGTTGTTCCACCGCCTGCACTACCATATTTAGAAACCGTTCCAGATGTTCCTACGTTCGCACCAGCAGAACCAGCCGCAAATCCTATTGTTGCCTGACCACCGCCAGAACCTGCATCATCTCGTCCATTTACTCCTGGATTTCCACCATGACCACCGCCGCCCGCTGTTAGACCATCGAAAGTTGAATCAGATCCATTTGGAGTAACACCAGCAACGCCGCCAGCTCCTATAACTACGTTTTTTGCTCCTGGTGCAAAAGACCTTGCGCTATCGTAAATGAAGGCACCAGCTCCACCGCCCGCAACGGTACCAGCCGCACCACCGCCAACTAAAGTAATTTGAACTGTAGCAGTACAACTTCCTGTGTTTGTAATTGTATCGTTAGCCGTAACTTCTATTATCTTGTAATCGCCAACAGTAGAAATTACTGTTCCACCAGTGAATGTGGTTATACACCCTTGAGGAGCCCAAAAACTAAAAGGAAACTGAGCAGCGTTTGCTACTCCGCTGGTTAAAAGAAAAATTAATAAAAATAAATTTCTCAAACAAACCCCTTAAAAATTCTGAACCACGCTTCCAAATACATCTGTGCCGTCATATATAAATGTATAAACATCGCTCTTTGCTCCAGTTGTCATTGTTGGTGTAGTACCACCCGACCACTTAACAGTCGGCCAAGTTACTGTATAGTTTGATGCAGTATTCGTTAGGCGAACCACAATAGTGTCACCAGCCGCTTTATTAGAGAATGTGAAAGTTGTATTTGCTGATAGTGTCTTTGTGTAAAGACCTCCAGTAGTATGAAGTGTTGACCAATCAATATCACTAGCAGAGATAGCTGAAGTGCTTGGAACTATTGCAGCAATATTCCCATTAAGTTTTTGTATAGCTTGTAATATCGAATCGGAGGAAGACACAACCCCAGCCCCACTAGAATACCCAGTAAGCAATTTCCCAGTTACCGCCGCGTCGGTAAATGCAGAACTATTTAATTTTGCAGCTATTGTTGTATCCAAAAGCTGCGCGTTAGTTGAGTCATATATTTTAGATGTATTCAAAAGCTGAGATACTGTACCTCCCGCACCAGTTAAATCTGCGCTAGTGGCGAAATCAGCGTTTTGCAGTCGTCTAGTATTAGCGTATGAAACGCTAGACAATAAAAGCGCAAGAATAATTATACGGTTCATTTTTTACCTCTTAGTAGTCATATTTAGCATACACAGTCTGACCAAAATTAGGTGCTGTAGTCATTGTTATTGTAGCACCAGAAATTGTATAGTCTGTCCCCTGAATTAGAGCAAGACCATCTTGGAATAGAATAACTCTCATATCCGAAACAGGTGTATGCGCCAAAGAAAATGATGTATTTGCGTTATTCACCAATCCTGTAGGAATTTCTTGAACTGTAATAAAAGCAGCTTGATAAGATGTCGTATCAACGCTTAGGGTTCCGTCGCCACCACTAGTTTTAACAAAACCATTTGTAGTTAAGTTGGATAACTTGGCTATATTCTGTGTTGTATTAACTGTGATTGTGTTTACCGCTCTTGTTAAACCTGTTGAGAAGGTTAGTGGAACCTCATAATCAGTACCAGCAGAAGCGGCACTAATAGCTGTTCCATTTCCTTTCAATACACCAGTGATAGATGTCGCAATTGTTAGTGCCGGGGTAGATCCGCCAGAACTAGATCCGGTAAAACCATTTGCAGAGGCAATCGAAATAGCAGTAACAGAAGAACCAGCACAGCTCCCCCATGTACCATCACCTAATAGACATTTTGCTGCATCTCCAGCTGCAGGTGCAGGAACAAGACCCTTTACGCCTCCAGCTCCACTATCCCCAGTGAAAGCGTTGTAGCTATTCGCTAAATTTGTAATGGTTGTGCTAAAGAGTTGACCGTTTGTAGAGTCATATATTTTAGAAGTATTTAGTAACTGGCTAATACTACCACCAGCTCCAAGAATTGCTGCCGAAGTTGCAAAATCTGAGTTTTGAAGACTCCCAGCATTTGCGGTAATTGTTAATACAAGTGACAGTATGGTTAATATTTTTTTCATTTTTTCTCCGTTAAATAAAAGTTAATGTATGGTAGTGCTGAGCATCCTCGGAAATATTAAAATCTGCGTCTGGTACCCACACCCCTCCAACAACCTCACAGTGTGCTAGTTCCAAAACCTGCCCGTCTTTTACTAAATATACGGCATTCTGTACTGGGCTTTCTGCCTGGTAAATTCCATAAACAGTTTTTACATTTTCTTCTACAATTGCAAATAATTTCATTTTACGCCCTCACGTTGTAAATTCTTCCTGTTGAACCATTTGATCCGCTAGCACCTGTTCCTGTTCCGCTAACGCCTAATCCACCTGAAACAGATAAAGTTAGAGATGTTGCAGAAATTAAGTTTTCACTAATTGTGCAAATGACACCGCCGCCTCCGCCTCCGCCACCGCCTTTATTGCCTCCAGTAATTGGAGTGTATCCATTTCCACCCCTCGCGTTTATTTGTCCGGTTCCTGTGATGCTTCTCGAAACAAGAACAATTATACCACCACCAGCCCCACCAGCTCCACCAGCTACACCATCACCACCTCCGCCGCCGCCGCCAGATCCTGTTGTGATTTGTGTTCCTGCTATGTTTCTTCCTTCTCTGGCTCTGTCTAACCCGTACAAGCTCTCTACACCGCCAGTTGCTGCTGTATTTAATGTATTTGTACCAGCAGCACCACCAGCACCACCAGAGCCCAAACCACCAGCACCGCCAGCGCCTCCAAGCGAAGTTGCACTAGCACCACCAGCAGCACCAGCAGCAATACCACCAGCACCTCCGGCAGTACCAGCCGCCAATGTCCCAGCGGTTAATGCTGTTGTGGCTGCTGTTCCACTTGCGTTTGCCCCACTTCTATCTATAGTTCCATTGATTGTGATTGATGTGGCTGCAAAAACTCTAAATCCGTTTGTGTATAGAGTGGCCCCAGCATTTACTGTTAGGTTGTCGTAATACATATCTCTAACAATGGATGTGTCTGAAGATATTGTTACGTCTCCATCCACGGCCTGTGGGTAAAATCCAGTGTTACCCTTTAAAACAAGTTTTCCAAAAGCTTGTAGAATTGTGTCAGTTGCGGCAATTGTCCCAGTGCTGCTTGCTAAGCCTGTTAAAACTTTTCCAAGTACTGCCGAATTTAGCATTGTTGCAGCAGCCGCGCCTGGCCCACTAGCAGTAACTTCTCCCGTTAAGGATGTAATTGCAGAACCAGCAGCCCCATAATTCGTCACAGTACCAGCATCATCTTTTGTTTTTAGAAGTTTATCAGTATCAACGAAAATGCTTGTATTTCCAGACGCTGGTGTTGGTATGCTTGCGTTTGCTATATTTACGGTGGTTATTTTTGACATTTTTCTCCCCTTAAATCATTCTCAGCGTTCCGCCGCTGTCTATTATTACATCAAATCCAGCTAAATCCAATTCGTTCCTTATTAAACTATAATTAGAAGGAATCGTAAAGTTTGCCTGAAGCAAGTCGCTTTGCAGAGCAGAATTGGCGGCTAATTTTGCTAAGGCTTGCATCAAAGTATCCGTAGCTAAAACTTGCCCACCAGTTTCAGCAAATCCAGTTAAAACAACAGAAGTTACGTCAGATGATGTAAGAGCTGCCCACACCCCAGTATCTCTAAGCATTCTTCCAGTGGTTGTTATTGGATGTGGGACAAGTCCATCCACACCTGCTGAGAATGTACCCAATACATTTTGCTTATTGTTAAATGTGTTCCAATCTGCGCTTGATAAGTACCCCGGATTACTGGAATCAGCTTGTTGTATAGTTAAATCTCCAAGAGAGTATATAAGAGGAGAGTACGCTATAAAGCTTGGATAAGTGCTAACTGTGGAATTTATGTAAACCGCTTGTAGGAATTGAAACTTTAGAGGAGCAACAGCCATCGTTATAGTAGTTCCAACTATAGTATAGTCTACGGTTTGGGTAATTATTTTTCCGTCAAGATATAGTTGCAGAGTAGATACAGGATTTGGAGTAGATGATAATGTAAATACTGTATTTACACCATCTATAACTCCTGTCGGTATTTCTTGATAGGCAGACGTACCACCACTTAATTTATTATTAAAAGTATTCCAATCAAAGGCGCTTAAATAACCGGCATGTGTTGCGTCTGCTTTTTGCTGGGAAATTGACACGCCACCACCAATAACAGCGCCAACTCCTCCAGTAACAGAGATTCCATCTGCACCAGATGAACTATCGGTAAAATCCCCAAAAGATAACGCGGATTGTTTTGAATTAAAAAGATTCCAATCAGCAGATGTTAATAACCCCGTATGTGTCGCATCAGAATTTGGGATAGCCGCAACTGCTGCGGCAGCAGCACCTGCTGGCTCAAATGCACCAACATTTTGAACCGCCGCTGTACCAAGACCCAAATTAGTTCTTGCTGTGGAGGCACTAGTTAAGTCAGAAAGATTATTAGCCACTTGTGAGAAAAATGAAGATGCTTGAACGGCTGCGGTACCTAACCCGAGATTTGTTCTAGCTGTAGTAGCATTTGTAAGATCGGATAAGTTATTTGCCACTTGAGCAAAAAATGAAGAGGCTTGAGTTGAAGCAGATCCAAGTCCAAGATTTGCTCTTGCTGTTGGAAGATTGGTTAAGTCAGATAAATTATTTAAAGTGCTTAAAGGAGTAAAGCCAAGTGCATCTTGTTTTGTATTAAATTGAACTTGTAAATCTGCCTGGTCATTAATATTACCAGAAATAGATCCCCAAGCCCCACCTCCACCGCCACCCACTGATCCAATACACACAGCATACAATGGCTGTGCGGGTTCTGGTGGAGTGGTAGTAGTTATTGTACTACCAGAAATAGTATAATCTACTCCTTGAACAAGAACTAATTGGCTACGAAATAAAACTAAATTTTGGTTTGCGGACGGTGCTTGCGATAGGGTGAAAGTAACATTTAAACCATCAATAGCTCCTGTTGGAACTTCTTGGAATGTACTCGCTCCAGCAGATGGATAAATCCCCCAAGTACCAGAGTCATAAATATAAAGTGAGGCTGTATCTACAACAACAGCTATATCTCCATTAGCGGCTGACCCAGGCAAGGCAGCAAATGTGGGGTATTTTGTTATACCACTGCCACTAGCACTTGGATATTGACCATACTGCATATTTACACCTTACCATTAATAGTTGCATTTAATGTACCTGTACCACCAACACGAACATATCGTAATCTTATAGCATAAGCTCCAGTTTTAGTTACGTCTGCGAATGCTACATCCGCAACACCAGCCGCTGAAAAGCTGAATGGAAGTGCAGACCAAGACCCAGTACCAATTCCAGTATAATCTGTGCATACCTCTATATAAAAATCACCTGTTGGTGTCCCTGTCCAATCGAAAGAGATACCAACTGTGGAAATTCCATCCAGGGTTGTTACCGCACTTGTTATATTTGCGGACATGTCCCCATTAGTAACTATGGAGGTAGGGGGTAGTGGGGCTCCTGTTACAGACCCCACCACATTAACGTCCATGGCATATTTGGAACCTACAAGAGTACCAGTTATAGCTCTTTTTAAATTTGCAAAATATAGTTGGGCCTTCATCTATTCCCCTTACTTAAATGTGTTAATAACTAAATCCCCAGCATCAACATTGTGGTCTAAAGCTTTCACAGATAATCTCTTACCTTTAGCTATTGGAACTGGTATTAGAGGACTCTCTTCACAAGCTTTTATATAGAATGGTAGAATTGCGTTATCTTCCGCCCCAACAGCTCCAATTGATAGTAAAAGAACTGCATCGGAAGTGTTATCTACACTTATAGCATCACAAGGCATAGATGTGGCTGCTGTTATAAGCGTC
>ERZ724505.1175-NODE-1175-length-14719-cov-32.812261_pt1 | contig 14719 bp, 11 predicted proteins | sample MGYA00376038_ERZ724505 | MGnify/ENA primary metagenome ERZ724505 (study PRJEB28724, sample SAMN07190884) | wastewater metagenome | isolation source: effluent of sewage treatment plant in Hong Hong | place: Hong Kong | collected 2016-03-17 ... | reverse complement strand
GGCGCGGACACAAGCTGACCGGGACTACTGGAAACGGGACGCGATGGAAGCGCGGGCCGGCAAACCCGACCCATCGGAAGCATTGATTGATTTGTTTAAGGCATACAAGAACAAGGCGGCATTTCCCCCTGAACAGTGGCGGCGGCTGGTTCAACTGGCACACCCCGACAAACACGGGGACAGCCCGGCAGCGGTTGAAGCGACCCGCTGGTTGCTGGAAAACCGGCCATGAAGCGGCACGTTTGCGACCGGCAATTTTTCGCCATGCACCCCGCCCGGCGCTATCGGTTCCGGCGACCGTTCCCCGGCGAACTCGCAACCCTGCAATGCGACCCGCCTCCCGGTTTCATGGGTAGCATTCTGGTGGAACAGTTCAAGCCTGGCGTTCGCGTTCGCATTCCTATCGTTCATACCGAATGGCCTTGTTCCGCGTTGCGGGCGAACGAAACCTGGCTAGCGGGGCTGGCTGACGCCATGCGTTCGAGAAACCCGAACGCGGCGGACGTGACGGCCCGCATTCGGGCGGCGCTGGCAAAGGCGCGGCAACCATGAACCCCGCCCTCTTGGCGCAATGGCAACGCCTAATCTTCCCCCCGGACGGCCTGCCCGTTCGGGCGGGCGAACAGCTACGCAGCGGCAACCGCTACCCCGACGTAAAAGGCTGTCCCGACTGGGCGGCCCATGCGGCGGGGCGGCGAACCTACGCGATAAACCCCTGCTACCCCGGCCCGGACGGCGGCGACCTGTGCAAGTTCGCAGTACTCGACATTGACGAACACGCGGACAGCCTGAACAAGGCGCGGGCGTTGCTGGCGGTAGCGAACGCGGCGGGACTGGCGGCGCGGGCGGCTTGGAGCGGCGGCAAGGGCTGTCACGTCTGGCTGTTCTTTGAACCGGCCCCGGTTGCGGTAGTCCGGGCGGTTCTGGCGCGATTGCGGGCGGCGGTTCCCTTTCACGGTGAAACCATCCCCGGCGAGAATGCGCGGGCGAAACTCCCCCCGGCCTTTCATCAGGAAGCCCGAAAATGGGCGTTCTGGTTCGATGCCCTCCCCAATGTACCCCCGGCGCTGGAAACCCTGCCTACGGGCTTTCTAGACAGTCAGGCGGGCATTCTGGCGGGCGTTGTCCCCTCCCCCGTGGCGACGCTGGCGGCCTACGCGAACGCTGGCGGCGCGGGGCGCGAACCTGAACCTGAACCGGACATGGTTCCCGACCTGGGCAAGCTGGGCGGCGACCTGTCCCCCTGCCTATCGGCGCTGGTGGCGCATGGCGCGCAACCCGCCCTGGGAAGCTGGGATAAGAACGCGCTGACCTTGAAGCGTTATGCGGTAACGGCGGGGCTGTCCCCGGACATGGGCGCGGCGCTCCTGGAAACCCTGGCGGATAACACCGGCCCCGACTTCCCGACCGGCAAAGACCGCGACGCGCAACGGCGGCATTGGCGTTCGATACGCGAACCCGGCCCGTTCGGTTGCGGGTTTATCCTGGCGGCCCGGCAAGCCCTCGGTTTTCGTTGCGCGGATTGCGCGGCCCGGCCCGCTGGCGTCAAGGCGGGCGCGAAAGCCGGCAAGGCGGAACCGTTACGCGATAACGCCCCCGATGGGGCGGCGCTGTTCCTGGAACCGGCGCTGGCGGACAGCCTGCTGCAACGGGCGTTGCAGTCCGGGCTACCGGAAGCCCCGATAGACCCCGCCATTTTCCCCGACGTGGCGTTACCTGATACCGACCCCAAGACCGGCAAGCCGATAACGGCGGCCTTGCACGCCCTGGGCTGGGGCGCTATCGGCGCGGGTTATCGAACGGCGGCGGCGCTGCTGAACTGGCTTGACCGGCAACCCGACCCCCCGACGCCCCCACTTAAGCGGGCGCTGGCGGCGCTGGTGACGCGCCTGCTGGGGCTGTCCCCCGTTCCCGATGGGGAAGCGGCGGCGCTGGTGGAACGGGCGGCGGATTTGACGGCGCGGCGGGAATTGCTGGCGGCGCTGGATACGGGTACGCAGGCAACGAACGAACGGCGGCCCCTGATGAACGTAATCGGCGGCATTCACGAAACGACGGCGCGGTTGCAGCAAACGGCGGGCGCGGCCTGGGGCGCTCCCCTGACGGCCTACGCGGCGGAACTGCTGGAAGGGCTGATTACGATAGACCGGCCTACCGTGGCGACCCCGTTTGAACACTTGAACGCCCTCCTGGGCGGCGGCCTGCATGGCGGCAAGCTCTATGTGCTGGCGGCCCCTCCGGGCGGCGGGAAAACCACGCTGTCCTGTCAGATTGCCGACTATGCGGCGGCGCTGGGCTGTCCCGTGGCTTATGTGGCGCTGGAAATGGGGCGCGGGCAGTTGTTCGATTACGCCCTGGCGCGGGCGCTGGGCATGAATTCCGCCAAGGTGGAAGCGCGGGCGTTTCAGCGTTCCGAACGTGATCGGGCGGCCCTGGCGGAAGCGGCGCGGGACTACCTGGAAAAGGTAGCGCCCCGGCTGTCCGTGATTGAAGGGGATTGGAACACGACCCCCGCCGCGTTGAACGGCTGGGTAGCGCAAGCGCGGGCGCGGTTCGCCCTGACGCCAGCGGCCCCGGTTCTGGTGGTGGTGGACTACCTGCAACTGCTGAACACCGGCGATGACAAGCTGGACAGTGGCGGCGTGAACGAAACCCCGAAAGTTTCGCAAGTGGCGGTTCTCCTCAAGCAGCTCGCCCGCGACAGCGGCGCGGCGATTCTGGCGCTGTCGGACGTGGTGAAATCCGAACAGGGCGCGGCGATGAAGGGCGCGGAATTCACCCTGAACATGCTGCGGGGCAGCAACCGAATCGCCCACGCGGCGGATGTGGTTCTGGCGCTGTATTCGGAAGCGGCGCAAGCGGACGGCGGCAAGGCGGCCAGCGACCCCTGGGACATGCTGGGGCAAAAGTTCCAAGACAGCCCACGGGCGCGGGACTTTACGCGGGCGCTCGATGACTTGCGCCATGCACACCCAACAGGCGGCGATGCGGCGACCGTTCGGGCGCGGCTGGAACTGCTGAAAAACCGGGGCGGGCGCGGACGCGGTAGCCAAGTTTTGCTGTACGAGCGGGCTTACCATCGCTTCAAGGGGCTGTCCGTTCCTGGACAGGATGCAGCGGAAGGGCGCGGCTGATATGGACAGCCTGGAACGCCTGTTGTCGGAGGCGCGGGCGGGGCGATTCGACAAGGGATGTATGCCTGTTATCGCAACTTCCCCGAACGCGGCGAACGACGGACCTACAAGCCCCGTGGCGGCCCCGGACAGCCTACCCGCTACCCAACCCATACCCTCGGCCCTGGAACGCGCGATAGCGGCCCTGACAGCGGCGGAACGGGCATTGTGTACGCCGGCGACCGTGGCGGCCTTGGCGGCGGAATTGCCCGTCTGTAGCGACTGGGAAAACTGGCCCCTGGCCTTGCGGCGGGAGTGGGTCGCGGAACGGCTGGGGCTGTCCGTTCGATTCTGGAACGTGACCGTCAACGGCAAGCGTTCGCTGGTGGAATTCACGGAACCGCAAACGCGGGCGGGACTGCTGGAACAGGCGGCCCGCAACCGGCCCGGCGAACCCCTGGAAGTGGAACCGGCGCTGCTGTTGCCAGCGTTACGCGATAACGCCACTATCGCAGTATCCGATAACGACAAGCCCCCTACCGAACCGCTACCGGATAACGCCATGCAACAAGCCTTGTTGTTACCTGATAACGCTCCCCTGGCAGTATCCGATAACGCCCCGGCCCCCGCTGGGCGCTGGCTGGAACAGGCGGGCGTGTCCGTTCGCTATGTGGCGACGGGCGGCGACCTGGAACGGGCGCTGTCTGAACTGGCGGCGCTATCGGATAACGGCGGCCCCTGGGGACTGGACATTGAAACGGCGGCCTTGCCGGCGTTCACGCGGGACAAGGCGGCGGGGCTTGACCCCTGGCGTTCGAGTATCCGGCTGGTTCAAGTCTATCCGGGCGGCGCTACCTGCTATGTCTTTGACGCGGCGGCCCTGGGGCTGTCCCCCCTGGCGGAACTGCTGAACACGCGGCCCCTCGTGGCGCACAACGCGGTTTTCGAGACGAAATTCCTATTGCACGCCGGCGCGGCCCCGGCCCGGCTGGGCTGTACGTTGCTCATGGCGAACGCGCTACGCGGCGACCGGCCCGCCCTGGCGCAACTGGCGGCGGATACGCTGGGCTGGCAACTCGACAAGGCGTTGCAGGTTTCCGACTGGGGCGGTTCGCTTTCGGCAGCGCAACTGGACTATGCGGCCCTGGACGCCGTGGCGGCCTACCGGCTGGCGCGGGAACTGTCCCCTCGGTTGAAAGACACCGGGCGCGGGCGTTGTTACGCCCTGATGCGCGACGCACAACCCGCCATTGCCCGGCTGGAACGGGCGGGCTGTCCGTTCGATACGGCGGCCCATGCGGCGCTGCTGGCGACCTGGCAGACGCAAGCGGAAGCGGCGCGGGGCGAACTCGATAGCCTGTTGAACGGGGCGAACCCGGACAGCCCCTTGCAACTCTCGCGCTGGCTGGCGGCGAACCTGCCCCCGGACACCGTGGCGAACTGGCCGAAAACGGCGGGCGGGCAACTGCAAACCGACGCGGACGCCATGGCGGGGCTGTCCCTTCCGGCCCTGGAACCGTTGCGGCGCTACAAGGCGGCCGTGAAACTGCTGGGCACCTATGGGCAGGGCTACGCGGCGCATATCTCCCCCGTCACGGGGCGCATTCATGCCAGTTTCGCCCTGGGCGGAACCGCAACCGGGCGGCTGGCTTGCCGTAGCCCGAACATTCAGAACCCGCCAAGGGGCGCGGAATTCCGGGCGCTGTTCGCCCCCAAGGCGGGGCGCGTCTTTGTGGTGGCGGATTACTCGCAAATCGAACTGCGAGTAGCGGCGCTGGTTTCTGGCGATAGCGCCATGCTGGCGGCCTATGAAGCCGGGGAAGACTTGCACCGGAAGACAGCGGCGGCGGTGCTCGGTATCGAACCGGGCGCGGTGACGAAGGGGCAGCGGCAAATGGCGAAAGCCCTCAACTTTGGCCTCCTTTTTGGTTCGGGCGCGAAAGGCTTGCAGCGGTACGCACAAACGGCCTATGGCGTGGATATGACGCTGGCGGAAGCGGACAAGGCACGAACGGCGTTCTTCAAGGCGTACCCTGGGCTGTCCCGCTGGCAAACCGAAACCCGGCGCGGCGCGGAACGGGCGGGGCAGGTTCGCACACCGGGCGGGCGCGTTCGGGCGCTGGAAGGGCAACGGGCACTCGCCACGGAAAGCCTGAACACCCCGATACAGGGCGGCGCGGCGGAATGCCTGCTGGCGGCGCTGGCGGCGCTGGAACTGGACAGCCTGGGCGCGCAACTGGTGAACGTGGTTCACGATGAACTGGTAGTGGAATGCGACCCCGACCGGGCGGGCGCGGTAGCGGCGGAAGTGGAACGGGCGATGGTGCAAGGCTTTCTCGCCCTCTTTCCGAACGGCTGTACGCGCGACTTGGTAGAAGCGCACACCGGCCCGAACTGGGCGGCGGCGAAAGGATGAAGGGCTGTCCCAACCGCATTGCAAACACCTGATGTGGCAGGCTGATGGATGCCGGTTGAGCGCCCCCGGCGCGAATAAGGGGAAGGGAAGAAGGACAACCCGCTTGCGGTAGGCCCACTTCACCTATCTTGCCCGCCCTTTTCGCTTGGAAACCCTGCATAGGCTGGTTTGTTTTTCCCTGTTTTTCGCTAGGAAACCGGGCGGATATAGCGGGGAACGGGCTACAACGCCGAAAATTGCGGGGTATGCAGCGGTTTGCAGGGGTTTTCGGCGGCTATCCCTGTGCTTTCCACGGACTTTCCAAGCCGCGATACAGAACTTTCCAAGGGCACAATTGCGCCCTCGATACCTGCCACCAGCGGCGGCGAAAGTGTCCCGACCGTATTGCAACGCCTGTTATAGCAGAGAAATAACAGCGGGCAACGCCGAACCGTATCCGATAACGGGCTGTCCCCCGACAAGGGCACGGCGAGACATAACAACGGGAACCCGCTGTTATAAAATCCTTGTAACTTAAAACAAGTGCAATTATACTAATCTTAGTTTTCAGTTACCGGGACAGCCTACCCATGACAACGCGAACGATAGCCTACCTGCGAGTTTCTACCGACAAGCAAGCGGATTCGGGCGTTTCCCTGGATGCCCAGCAGGAAAAGGCGCGGGCGTATGCGGCCCTGTATGACTTGGAACTGGTGGAAGTGATTATCGACGCGGGCGAAAGCGCCAAGACCCTCGACCGGCCCGGCCTGCAAAAGGCGCTGGCGATGCTGAAAAGCGGCAAGGCGGACGCCCTGCTGGTGGCGAAACTCGACCGGCTAACCCGCTCGGTGGTTGACCTGGGCAAGCTGATAGAAACCTATTTCGCCCCTGACAAGGCGGCGCTGCTGTCGGTATCGGAACAGATTGATACCCGTTCGGCGGCGGGGCGGCTGGTGCTGAACATTCTCGCAAGCGTGTCGCAATGGGAACGGGAAACCATCGCGGAACGGACGCGGGACGCCATGCGCCACAAACAAGCGAACGGCGAATATATCGGCGGCCCGCCCCCCTACGGCTTTCGCCCGGTGAACGGCGAACTGGTGGCAGACGCGGCGGAACAGGGCGTTATCAAACAGGCGAGGGAACTGCGAGACAGTGGGCTGTCCCTGGCGGCTGTCGCCAAGGAACTCGACCGGCGCGGCATTCAGGCGCGCAACGGTAAAGCGTTCGCGGCGATGCAAATTAGCCGGATGGTGGCATGAAAAAGAACGTGGTGGACATGGGCAGGGTACGCAAGGCCCTGTCCGAACTCGACCGGCTGGCGGCGGAACACCCTGAACTGTGCAACCCAAGCGGCCCCCGCTGGGCGGATAACCTCGACGAACTGGACAAACTGACGATGGGAACCCCTGTTAAGACGCGGATTAAAGACTACCGGGCACGGCTACGGGCGAAAGGCTACCGGGGCGTGATGATTTACTTAACCGCCGATGGGTATGAACGGCTGGTGCGGCTATCCCAACACAAGGGCGGGGTAGCCTACGGCGACCTAATCGCCCTGGCGCTGGAACAATACGAAAGCCAACAACCCGAACCGGAACAGGAACCATGACCCCGACCCGGCGACAAGACCGCGCTGGCGACCGGGAACGCCAACAAAAGCTACGCGACCGGCGCAAGGCGGACGGCTGGCGGCGGATAACCGTCTGGCTGAACCCCGAACAGGCGGGGCGGCTGGAAACGCTAGGCGATGACTGGCTGGGGCGAACGGTGAAGCAGCTCCTTGGCGATGCGTTGCAGGAACGGCGACCGGCCCCGGCGACCCCCAAGGTATCGGATACCACCGGGGACTTTTCCGGCGCGATAAAAAAGGCGGCGTTCATGACCCCAGCCGACAAGGCGGCGCTTATGGCGGAAGTGGACAGCCTGTTAGCGCAAGGGCTGTCCAGTCACGCGATAGCGCGCAAGTTCAATGCGGAAGGGCGGCGGACGGTTCGCGGGGCGCTGTTTTACGGCCCCCGGCTATTACAAGACTTGCGGAAGTGGAAGGGGGAAGGGTGAACGCGACAACGGGCGGGAAGGAAAAAAGACGCTTAGCGAGTTTACGGGAACGTATCGAACGCTTGCGGGCGCTGAAGGCGGCGGCACCGGAAAATGTGCCAGACGAAATATTGCAACGGCTGGATGGGACTATAAAAACGATGGAAACCCTATGCGAACACCCGGAATGGCCCGAACTGGAAGCGCGGGTTTTAGCGCGGGGTTTGCGGGAACTGGCGGAAGAAATAGCCCCGGCTAAACCGGCTGTTCCCAAGGCCCCCGACCTGTTCCAAGACAAGGATATAACCCCGATTCCGAACAATCCCTACTCGCATTTTGTGGTGGAAGCGATAGCCAAGGGCGGCCCCCTGGCGCGATTCATCACGGACGGCTGGCGGGAAAACACCATAGACGGACAGCCCTTGTTGTCGAAACAGGCGGCCCCCTGGCGGGGCGGTTCGATGGTGGCAAAGTTCGACCCCGTGGAACAGCAGGCGGTAAACGCGGCGGAACTGTGGGCAAAAGTGGAAGGGCTGAACCCGCTTACAGCGGACGTGGCGCTGGCCATCCTGGGAACGCTGGGCGACCCCCGACAAGGGGAAAAACCAAAGTTCCCGATGTTGGAACCTGTGGTGATTACGACCGACCGGATATTGCAATACAAGGGCATTCAGAAATGGGGTAGCGACCGGCGCGTTTTACAGCAACGCATCGCGGCGGAATTTAAGACGCTGCAAGATTTTACGGTTGAAATTCGTAGTATTCCGTTCGGAAGGGATAAGAAAGGCAAGGAACTGCTGGTAAGCATTCCACGCTGCAAGCTGTTCGACGTGGCGGAAGTCTACGAGGATCAGTATTGCCTGAACGGACTGATGGACAAGATACCGATAGGCTGGGCTATCCGGGCGGGGATGTGGGCTAACTACTGGTTCAATTCCCACGGGCGTATGTGGCTGTCCGGTATGTCCCGCGTATTGCTGGAACTCGACCATAGAATTGTGCGCGGCGCGGACGTGGTGGCAAAGAAAATTGGCTTGTTGCTGCTGGCGGTTCCGGGCGGGACAGCCCACTGGAACGCCCCGGTAACGCGGCGGGTGGAACGGTTGCTGGCGGATATCGGGGAACTGCCCGAACGCGAACACCGAGCGCGGGACTGGGCGAACCGAACGAGGGAACGGCTGGATACCGCCCTGGCGATGTTGCAGGAATGCGGGGCGCTGGTGGCGTGTTGCTATAGCGAGGACTACCCCGACCCCGGCGACCGGGGCAAGGGCTGGGTAGACCGCTGGCTGTCCGCTTCGATAACGATAACCGCCCCGGAATTCGTGGCGCTGGAAAGCGACAAGGAACAGCAGCAGGCGGCCATACCCCCCAGTTGGAAACGCAAGCGGGCGCGGCTGGGCAAGCCCCGTAAGGCGCTGGAACCGGGGCAGGCGCTAGACGAAACCACGGTGAGCCGGATAAGGCAAAAAGCGGCGGCGCGGAACCTGCTGGTGAAAGTCCTGGCGGGGCAACTGGGCGTTGCTCGGCCTACGCTCTCAAACGTGCTGAACCGGCGCGAAGCCCCAAGCTGCGACCTGGCGGCCCGGATTCGGGCGTTTCTGGACAGCCCGGACTGATTCAAGGTACTCACGCGAGAGTCCGAGTATGGGTAGTTAGCAGCCCGCTTTCCCCCTAGCGCCAGCCCTGTAAACGTAACCTTTTAATAACAGAGAACAGCCCCAAGACCCCGGCCCCGAACCGGGGTTTTTTGATTACTAAAAAGCCGTCTACCCGTGAGCAAATGCCGTCTGTTGCCTGCCTTCCGAACCGGATTAGCAGTTTTGCCGGTTTTGCTGAAAACCTACTCTACTTGGCACCATAACCGGCTTGGCAGGTTTGCTAAACCTACTCTACTTGCGAGTAAAACCTACTCTACTTGCGAGTAAAACCTACTCTACTTGCGACTATGTTTGCTGGTTTTCTTAGTCCGTTCATACGCTTACAGCCCTATAGAAGTATTAGAAGTTTAGACTGCGGCAAACCTTGCTAGCGCAAGTTTGCCGCTTGCTACGATTGCCCCCGTGGACAGCCCACAACCGGCCCCCTGGGCGGCGGTAGCAGGTAGCGCGGCAAGGCAAGCGGGCAGAACCCGTAGCCTGGGCATAAGACGCGGCCTTACCCCCTCCCCGAACCGGGCGCTCCCCGGCCTACCGTACTGGGCTGTCCCCTCGGAACTGATGAACCTGTAAGGGGTGTTTATGTACCTGACTGAAGCTGAATTCGACCTACTGGCGCGGGCAGCGGTTGAAACGGTTATTGCGGAACGAACCGACTTGAAAACCCTGGGGCGCTGTTCCCCGGAAACGTTTGAACAACGGGCTATCAACCTTGGCAACGGGCGGCTGGTGAATATCCGCGATGCGGATAAGCCGGCCTTGTGGTTGCTGGCGGGGCAGTTGCGGGCGGCGGGTTTACCGATACCCCGCTTGCTGCGGGACAAGCTGGCGGCGGCCCCCGGCCCGCAAGCAGCGTAAGGGGCTGTCCATGGAACTGATGACGAAAGCGGAACGGCTGGAACTCGGTAAGGTGGTTCGGTTGCGCGCCAAGGTGGCGAAAGATGACGCGGAAGCGCAAGGGCGGCGGTTGCTGGCGGACTTTGAAGCGCAACTTGCGGCCCGGTATCCCGAAAACAACCCGGCCTGGGCGGAAATCACGGCGACCGCAAAGCGCGCGGTTGAAGACGCGGACGCGCAAATTGCCCAGCTATGCCGCGACCGGGGAATCCCTGATGAATTCCGACCTGGGCTTTCCTGCCAATGGTACGGGCGGGGCGAAAATGCCGAAAAGCAGCGGCGGGCGGAATTGCGCGCTGTAGCGCAACGGGAAGTAGCGGCCCGCGTGCAAACCGCCAAGGTGACTATTGACCGGCAAGCGGCGGCCCTACTCTCTGACCTGGCGGCGCATGGGCTGGAAACCGAACACGCCAAGGCGTTCCTGGAACAACTCCCCTCGGTTGACGATTTAATCCCCCGGCTGGGCTTGTCCGAAGTGGAAACCCTGGCGCTTTCGTTCGGGAAGGACTACGCGCGGCTGGGGCTGTCCGTATGAACCTCGAACCCCTCCAAGCTGTTCAAGCAGAAGCGGCGGCGCTGGGGCTGTCCCTGGCGCTGGTTCGCCGCAATCGGCATTGTGTGCTACGGGTATCGGATAACGCGGGGCATTCCGGCTTGCTGGTGGTTCCCGTATCAAGCAGCGACCGGCGTTCACGCTGGGCGGCGCGGGCGGAATTGCGGCGGCTGGCGCGCAAGCTGGGCAAGGTGGCGGCATGAACGACACGGCGACGGTTGCAACCTGTTCCTGCTGTCGGGCGCGGTTTATCGGCGTTCCTGGCCTGTGCCCTGAATGCGAGAAAGACAGCGAGTTCTACAAGCTGGCGCGCAAGAAAGGCGACCCCCGCGACTTCATTCCTTACCCGACGCTGTTTCAGCAGTGGAAAGCCCGGCGCGCGGAATGCCGGGAGTGGCGCAAGGCGGGGGAACAGATGGCGAGCGACCGGGCGGCCCGCGAACAGGCGGAACAGGAAAGGGCGCAAGCCCTGGCTGTCCTAAACGCGGCGGGCATTGACCCGAACCCGGCTTTGGCGCTGGCGGCGGAACTCGACAAGGCACGGGCTGAACTGGCGCGGACACAAGCTGACCGGGACTACTGGAAACGGGACGCGATGGAAGCGCGGGCCGGCAAACCCGACCCATCGGAAGCATTGATTGATTTGTTTAAGGCATACAAGAACAAGGCGGCATTTCCCCCTGAACAGTGGCGGCGGCTGGTTCAACTGGCACACCCCGACAAACACGGGGACAGCCCGGCAGCGGTTGAAGCGACCCGCTGGTTGCTGGAAAACCGGCCATGAAGCGGCACGTTTGCGACCGGCAATTTTTCGCCATGCACCCCGCCCGGCGCTATCGGTTCCGGCGACCGTTCCCCGGCGAACTCGCAACCCTGCAATGCGACCCGCCTCCCGGTTTCATGGGTAGCATTCTGGTGGAACAGTTCAAGCCTGGCGTTCGCGTTCGCATTCCTATCGTTCATACCGAATGGCCTTGTTCCGCGTTGCGGGCGAACGAAACCTGGCTAGCGGGGCTGGCTGACGCCATGCGTTCGAGAAACCCGAACGCGGCGGACGTGACGGCCCGCATTCGGGCGGCGCTGGCAAAGGCGCGGCAACCATGAACCCCGCCCTCTTGGCGCAATGGCAACGCCTAATCTTCCCCCCGGACGGCCTGCCCGTTCGGGCGGGCGAACAGCTACGCAGCGGCAACCGCTACCCCGACGTAAAAGGCTGTCCCGACTGGGCGGCCCATGCGGCGGGGCGGCGAACCTACGCGATAAACCCCTGCTACCCCGGCCCGGACGGCGGCGACCTGTGCAAGTTCGCAGTACTCGACATTGACGAACACGCGGACAGCCTGAACAAGGCGCGGGCGTTGCTGGCGGTAGCGAACGCGGCGGGACTGGCGGCGCGGGCGGCTTGGAGCGGCGGCAAGGGCTGTCACGTCTGGCTGTTCTTTGAACCGGCCCCGGTTGCGGTAGTCCGGGCGGTTCTGGCGCGATTGCGGGCGGCGGTTCCCTTTCACGGTGAAACCATCCCCGGCGAGAATGCGCGGGCGAAACTCCCCCCGGCCTTTCATCAGGAAGCCCGAAAATGGGCGTTCTGGTTCGATGCCCTCCCCAATGTACCCCCGGCGCTGGAAACCCTGCCTACGGGCTTTCTAGACAGTCAGGCGGGCATTCTGGCGGGCGTTGTCCCCTCCCCCGTGGCGACGCTGGCGGCCTACGCGAACGCTGGCGGCGCGGGGCGCGAACCTGAACCTGAACCGGACATGGTTCCCGACCTGGGCAAGCTGGGCGGCGACCTGTCCCCCTGCCTATCGGCGCTGGTGGCGCATGGCGCGCAACCCGCCCTGGGAAGCTGGGATAAGAACGCGCTGACCTTGAAGCGTTATGCGGTAACGGCGGGGCTGTCCCCGGACATGGGCGCGGCGCTCCTGGAAACCCTGGCGGATAACACCGGCCCCGACTTCCCGACCGGCAAAGACCGCGACGCGCAACGGCGGCATTGGCGTTCGATACGCGAACCCGGCCCGTTCGGTTGCGGGTTTATCCTGGCGGCCCGGCAAGCCCTCGGTTTTCGTTGCGCGGATTGCGCGGCCCGGCCCGCTGGCGTCAAGGCGGGCGCGAAAGCCGGCAAGGCGGAACCGTTACGCGATAACGCCCCCGATGGGGCGGCGCTGTTCCTGGAACCGGCGCTGGCGGACAGCCTGCTGCAACGGGCGTTGCAGTCCGGGCTACCGGAAGCCCCGATAGACCCCGCCATTTTCCCCGACGTGGCGTTACCTGATACCGACCCCAAGACCGGCAAGCCGATAACGGCGGCCTTGCACGCCCTGGGCTGGGGCGCTATCGGCGCGGGTTATCGAACGGCGGCGGCGCTGCTGAACTGGCTTGACCGGCAACCCGACCCCCCGACGCCCCCACTTAAGCGGGCGCTGGCGGCGCTGGTGACGCGCCTGCTGGGGCTGTCCCCCGTTCCCGATGGGGAAGCGGCGGCGCTGGTGGAACGGGCGGCGGATTTGACGGCGCGGCGGGAATTGCTGGCGGCGCTGGATACGGGTACGCAGGCAACGAACGAACGGCGGCCCCTGATGAACGTAATCGGCGGCATTCACGAAACGACGGCGCGGTTGCAGCAAACGGCGGGCGCGGCCTGGGGCGCTCCCCTGACGGCCTACGCGGCGGAACTGCTGGAAGGGCTGATTACGATAGACCGGCCTACCGTGGCGACCCCGTTTGAACACTTGAACGCCCTCCTGGGCGGCGGCCTGCATGGCGGCAAGCTCTATGTGCTGGCGGCCCCTCCGGGCGGCGGGAAAACCACGCTGTCCTGTCAGATTGCCGACTATGCGGCGGCGCTGGGCTGTCCCGTGGCTTATGTGGCGCTGGAAATGGGGCGCGGGCAGTTGTTCGATTACGCCCTGGCGCGGGCGCTGGGCATGAATTCCGCCAAGGTGGAAGCGCGGGCGTTTCAGCGTTCCGAACGTGATCGGGCGGCCCTGGCGGAAGCGGCGCGGGACTACCTGGAAAAGGTAGCGCCCCGGCTGTCCGTGATTGAAGGGGATTGGAACACGACCCCCGCCGCGTTGAACGGCTGGGTAGCGCAAGCGCGGGCGCGGTTCGCCCTGACGCCAGCGGCCCCGGTTCTGGTGGTGGTGGACTACCTGCAACTGCTGAACACCGGCGATGACAAGCTGGACAGTGGCGGCGTGAACGAAACCCCGAAAGTTTCGCAAGTGGCGGTTCTCCTCAAGCAGCTCGCCCGCGACAGCGGCGCGGCGATTCTGGCGCTGTCGGACGTGGTGAAATCCGAACAGGGCGCGGCGATGAAGGGCGCGGAATTCACCCTGAACATGCTGCGGGGCAGCAACCGAATCGCCCACGCGGCGGATGTGGTTCTGGCGCTGTATTCGGAAGCGGCGCAAGCGGACGGCGGCAAGGCGGCCAGCGACCCCTGGGACATGCTGGGGCAAAAGTTCCAAGACAGCCCACGGGCGCGGGACTTTACGCGGGCGCTCGATGACTTGCGCCATGCACACCCAACAGGCGGCGATGCGGCGACCGTTCGGGCGCGGCTGGAACTGCTGAAAAACCGGGGCGGGCGCGGACGCGGTAGCCAAGTTTTGCTGTACGAGCGGGCTTACCATCGCTTCAAGGGGCTGTCCGTTCCTGGACAGGATGCAGCGGAAGGGCGCGGCTGATATGGACAGCCTGGAACGCCTGTTGTCGGAGGCGCGGGCGGGGCGATTCGACAAGGGATGTATGCCTGTTATCGCAACTTCCCCGAACGCGGCGAACGACGGACCTACAAGCCCCGTGGCGGCCCCGGACAGCCTACCCGCTACCCAACCCATACCCTCGGCCCTGGAACGCGCGATAGCGGCCCTGACAGCGGCGGAACGGGCATTGTGTACGCCGGCGACCGTGGCGGCCTTGGCGGCGGAATTGCCCGTCTGTAGCGACTGGGAAAACTGGCCCCTGGCCTTGCGGCGGGAGTGGGTCGCGGAACGGCTGGGGCTGTCCGTTCGATTCTGGAACGTGACCGTCAACGGCAAGCGTTCGCTGGTGGAATTCACGG
>ERZ724505.1174-NODE-1174-length-14723-cov-6.570562_pt1 | contig 14723 bp, 19 predicted proteins | sample MGYA00376038_ERZ724505 | MGnify/ENA primary metagenome ERZ724505 (study PRJEB28724, sample SAMN07190884) | wastewater metagenome | isolation source: effluent of sewage treatment plant in Hong Hong | place: Hong Kong | collected 2016-03-17 ... | reverse complement strand
CGACGCAGAACAATTGAAGGACGAGCTTGAGGAACTCGACGAACTCGACGACGAATCACAGCAGCACCAATTGAATCCCATCAGCAGATGTCCGCATTGACTAGGACGTATTTCCCGCCCATCCACGCAGCCTGGACGGTCTTCCCGCTAGCAATAGGGCTTTTGCCTGAAGGGAATATCCCGATGTCCACAATGTCGATATCGACCGACGTATCAGACCACGCATCCGCAAGAGCTGAACCCGACACATAGACGGAGACTGCGGCCGTCGTTGGAGCGGAAAGGCTGCCGCGAGCGAGCGAACCATTGAGGGTTCCGACGATGAGCGGGACGCCTGCCGGAGCAATCTGCGAGTTCGGACGACCCCGAAGCGCCTTGACTTCGTTCTCCAGCAACTTGACGACTGCGGCCAGCTTGTCGACAGCCTGCTTCGTCAGCATGTACCGCTTTGTCAAGTCTTCAGCCATTGATGATCTGTAGCTGGTTGAAGTCAGCTTCCTTCTTCGTTTTGAACGTCAAGTAACTTGGAGTCGACGTCTTTCCTCCAGAACCGTCCAGAAGATGCGGCTTTGAAATTGGAATGCCCTGCGTGTCGAGAATCTGCTTTCTGTTCCCGCCCGAGAGCGTGCAGAATCCACGATCAAGAATCGAACGGTCCCATGTGTTTCCGTTGTAGACGAACTCGTAGGAGACTCGATAATAAACCGTCTGCTGTTCGACAACTCGATTGGCCGAGATGTTCCGCAACAGCCACGTCCTGGCCGCTCCGCCGTTCCATGCGTACTGATTCACTTTCCCTTGGTAGGTCGTGAGAGTGGTAAGCGGATACGTCGATTCGTTGCGCGTGACGGAGAGGACAAGCCGGTACTCCTCCTCCTCGACTGGAGGATCGTCGAACCGCTCCTTGGCGCTGTTGAGGATCGGGCTGCCGTCCTTGTCTTTCTCGATGACCTTCGTGACGGCCTCGACGTTGTACCCGTACTCGTAGGGTCTACTGAGTGGATTTTGCGTCGTCTCCGTCGGGTCCACTGCGCTGGAGTAGTTCACGGTCGCGACGAACATGAATGGTTCGTTCGTCATCTGATTGACGGAGATATCTTTCACCAACGCGCCCGAGTCCTGCGGGTGAGCAGAACCGAGAGAAGGAAGCCCAGCCATGACGGTATAAGGGCCGTCGCTTTCCGCCGTCGTCTGGCAGCGGTAGTTGACGGTGTATTCCCTGATCCATTGGCTGGCCTGAATGCTCCACTTGGCGGAGCGGCCTTCCCACATTTCGGTTGCGTAAGATAGTGACATTAGAAGTTTGCAACCTCGAACTTTTGGTCCTTGTTTGCAATCTCCGCAAGCAGACGATTCGCTTCGCGGTCGTACTCCAGCATCTTCTCTTCGTTGGTGGATCTGCCGCTTACTGAGTCCTGAGCCTCACGGATGGCCGTATACGCTTCTCGTGAACCAGCCTCGATGGCGCCGATGGGCGAGCGGTCTTTCTGGTCCAGCGACTTGGAGAAATCGCCTTTGGCTTTGTCGGTCGCCTTTGCGGCTTGAGCGGCAGTGAGCAGGCCAGCGTCCTGAAGCTTCCTGATTTCGGCGATCTTCTCAACGTACTTTTCGAAGGGAGTCTTCAGTTCTTCTGTGATGGACTGAGCTTTTTTCGCCATCTCATCTTGTTGTTTTTTCGCGTCGTCTTCCTGCTTCTTTCGGGCCTCTTCCACCCTCTTCGCTTCGGCTTCTTTGCGTGCGAATTCAAGGCTTGGCTTGTTCGCAGCCTTCGAAGCGTCGCCTACCTTGTTGGCGGATTCCTGCGCCTGCTTCTTGATGTCGTCGAAGAACTCCGTCACCTTCTCGCCTGCGGATTTTCCTACTAGCTTGTCGGTGATTTTTCCGTCGAGTTCGTTTGCTTGCTTGTTGAGTTCTTCGCCGAACGCCTTAATCGTCTCGGACATCCCGTCGCCGATGCTGATTCCGAGCTTCGAGAACAGCCCTTCGGCAGACTTCACCCATCCGGCAAGGTATTCCGAGATGCCGCCTAGCGCCTGTAGTGCAACCTTCTGCGTCATCATGAACGCGATGCCAAGGCTTTCAACGACATCCGCAGCGAACGCCACGCCCTTGGCCACCCATTCCACAGCAGCGGATACCTTTGGCCCTACTCCTCCGCCTGCCGTCGCAAGGTCGATGAACGCCTTCGCCGCAGCGGAGATGTACGGAGCCAGCGCAACGGCCAACTGAGAACCGATTCCCTTGATGACTTCGCCGACTCGTGTAAGATTGTCGTTGGCCTCTTCGACCTTCGACGCGTCCACTCGATTGACGGCCGTACCAAATAACTCCGTCTCGGCGGCCGTCTGCTTAATCGCCTCCGAACCCGCCATCAGCGTCGGCAGTAAATCCCCGCCAGCCTTACCAAAGATTTCCGCCGCAACCTTGGCCCGCTCGTAGGGGTTCTCAATCGCCTTGATGCCGTCGGCAATATCGAGAAACGTTTTGTCGACTCCCTGCCCTGACAGCTTCTCCGCGTCGAGCCCGATGGACTTGAGAGCGTCCGCCGCCGGCCCGCCTTCCGTGGCGGCGATGGCCACGTTCTTGGACATCTTCTCAAGCGATTTATTCATCAACTCCACGTCGGCGCCGGCTAAGTTTCCAGCGTGCTGGAGTCCGATGAGAGATTCCGTCGCAATGCCTAGTCGGTCGGACATCTTTGCCGCAGAGTCGATGACTTCGGCCTGAGACTTGGTGAGTGCGGTAATCCCAGCGATGGACAGGCCGCCGCCGATGGCGCCAGACAGCGCCCCGAACTTCGCAACGCTGGATGTAATCGCGCCGTCGAAGGAAGATAAGGCGCGTTTGGCGGTGTTCAGTCCAGCAGTCAACTTATCCGCAGTCGCGGAGAGGATGACTTGCAGTGTTCCGAGTGGCTTTGTCGCCATCAGACCGCTCCTGCCAATGCCTTCAGGACCGCCATCATCTGTTGCGGGTCAGTGATTTCACGTTTAGAGGATTGCTCCTCAAACAACATGAACTCGCCGACTCCCTTTGCTTGGCCACGTCCGCAGTTCGCGTTGTGGACCATTGCCGCAATAAGCGCCAGTTGCGCCTCTATCCTGAACCGAGGAAGAGGATGCTTTGCAAACCAGCCAGACCACTCCATTAGTTCCCGGTAGCTCAGCCTGTCGATTTCTTCGAGCGACTTTCCAAGGACTATCGCAAGCTCGAATCGAAACCGAGTCTCCGGGTCTTCTAGTTTTTTGGTTCAGAGTCCGACAACCCTGAAGCCTCAAGCACCGCTTCGGCGATCTTCTTTCCTGCCTCGAACGACAGAGATTCAGATACCGCCTCGACGTCGCCGTCCGCGAACATCCTTTTCCCGTTCTCGTCACAGAGGCCAAGCACTGCGAGGATGGTAAAGGACTGTTCGTTGGAGTCTTCTTTGCACGCCTTCACCCACCGCCGAGTCTCCCCGACGGTGAGTGCGCGAACGAACACATGGCGATCCGGGCTCAGTTCGACCATGCGGACGGACGGAGCGACGGTCGCCGAAAAGAAGTCTTCTTTCTTAAGTTGCGTGGACAGAAGGCACCCCTTTCGTTAGGCCCAGGTCGGAACGCCGGACAGCTTCCATTTGCACTTGGCAGTCATGCGTCCGTCGATCGGCACATCCACCGAATACCCGGTAAGCACTGCCGAACAGGAGAAAGATCCGCCGGTGAAGTTGACAGTCAGAGTCCCGGACGTGGCCACGGTAAACCCGCTGACTTCGGTGACGGCGAAATTGATGGTGGCTTCGATTGTCCCGGCGTCCTTCAGCCCGGCGAAGAACGTCTTCCACTTCGAAGTGGATGCGGAATGCGTCGACTCCACCGCGTCGGCGGTTAGCTCGCCGACGGTCAAAGAAATCAGGTCCACCGTATTGGTGGCCCACGTAAGAGTTGTTCCGTGCCCAATGTCAGCGGAAGCACCGTAAGTAGACATCGCTCACTCCTTACCTATGCCGGTGCAACCGGCGACCTGGTTTCCTTCACCCAAATGGACCACGTTTGAAGTTTGGAAAAGCTGCCTACTTCTTCGTTCGCAACAGGCGGGTTGTAGGCGTCGTCTTCATCGTCGAGAAAAGCGCCGCGAATGTTCACCATGTCAGACGTACCGCGCCATTCATCCAACGCCCTGCGGACGTATTCGCCCAACTGAGTCACGACGTCATAGCTTCCGACCAACATTAGTTCGAGCGTGTACTGGACGAGCCCGCCATGCGTCCTCGGTTGGCGATTGCTATTGCGGATGGTGTAGACTGCATACGGAGTCGCATCGCCTGGAGCGGATTCGACGGGACGCAGACGAGTACCGAGAACGGACGCAACGCTGGCGTCGTTCAAAAGGTACTGCCTGAATGCCGTCTGAACGCTCATTTCAGCGCCTTTGCAATCTGTATTTCCAGCTCGTCAGCGAACGCCTGCATGAATGCGTCTTCATTCGCGGTCACAGCAGGCCCGAGGAAAGGCTTTGCCGGCCCTTCGCCCAATCGCCTTCCTGTTGATTCTTGAACTCGCTCTTGAGTGCCGAACTCCAACAGGTGAGCGTGCGGAGCGTTTGAAATCTTCACTGCGGAGATTTCGCCCTTGCGGAGCTTCCTGAATGCCCTGGCTTTGATGTTGTCCTTAAGGTTCAGCTTTCGTCCTGCTTCGTTCTTTCGCTTCTTGCCAGATGATGGAGCGGATGCCTTGGCAGCACGAACGATCGGCCTGGCCGCCTTCAGCATCGCTCGCTGCATGGCGGTCTTTTGCTTCTTCGGCTCAAGCGATTCCAGCCGCTTGAGAATCTGACGAAGACCGACGACTGTAAATCCAGGCAAGGTCTTCGGCATTAGGCCACCGTCACCGGAGCTTGGATCGTCAGCTTGATGGCACCCGTGGTCGTCGCCACTCCAAGTAACGTCGCCAAGTTCGTGCTTGTGAGATCTGCAAACGGACAGATGCCGCCGGCTGTGGCGGAAACATAGTACGCCGTACCAGCCACCACCGTTCCCCCAATGGTGATCGTGCCTGCCGTCTGATAGGTAAGCGGCTGATTCGCCAGAGAGCCATGCAGGGCGATGCCGACGGCCGTAGCTTCAGCGCTGGTGACGTTGGCGTCTGCCTTGTAGAGCTTCGAATCTGCGGCCTTCAGGTAGACGGCTTGCCCTGCGGTAATAGTTTCGCCTGCGGTTCCGGTGAGCGTCTGAGCGCTGGTCCCGGCGACCACGTTAGCGGCGGTAATCGTCACATCAGCCATTGACTCGCTCCTTAAACAATCTCGACCGCAAGGATTTCCAGTTCACGATTTCGCTCATCAGGGTTCAGCACCGACGCGAAGTAAAATGTTCTGCCGCTGAACGTGCATCTCCAGTCAGGTCCAACCGCATAGTTCGGATTGTAGCGCAGGCGAATCTTGTGACTCACATTGGCTACAGACTGCTTGGCCCACTCCAGTTCTCTTCCCGATAAAGGCTCGACGCTTCCCCAAGCTTTGCCGACGGTCGTATAGCTGATGCTCGCCTCTCCCGAGCCACTCGTAGCTACGGAAGACTCTTGCAGCGTCAGCAAATGCCGCAGCGCGCCAGCCTTCATTGCGGGATTCCGTTAATCCGGTACGGCCACAAAAGGAACTCGACAGTCTTTGGAATCTCTGCCGTAATGCTCCCGACAACTACAGGTTCTCGGTTCTCATACCAATGTGATACCAACTGCTTGATGGCGATCTTTATGGAGTCTGGGACCAGAGATGCAGCGGACCATCCGGCGATGAAAGTAACGATGACCGCATTCGGACGTCCTAGCCTCACCACAGGCCAGACAAGTCCGTATTCGGGGACGACCCTTCCTGGTTCCTGCGCTGAGTCGACGATGTATCTTGACGAAGAGATAGTCGTCAAAGTCCCGCCTGAGTCGTAATACTGCACCGAGGAAACGGACTGGATCGGAGCACGGTACAGATTGATTTCCCAGCAAGGAAAGTCGTCGAGACTAAGCGTATAGGTAGCAGTAAGAAACTGCCTGCAAGTAAACGCCTCGCACCATTCACGAGCCGCCTTCATGTACGCTTCGATGAGCGTATCTTCATCATTGTGGAGAATGCGCAAGTGGTCCTTGCATTCCGCCACAGTGACGGGCTCGATTACAGGAGGAGTCGTCAACGCCAGGACCATCAGTTCGCCTTCTGCTTACGGCCGCGCTTCGGCTCTTCAGCTTCTTCGACGACGATCTTCGCGATATTTCTCCGCACCAACTCGTTGGCCATGCCCTCGTAGGGAGTATTCACCAGCCGTTGTCCCTGGCTGTAGATTCCCCACGGCATGACGAATTCGATGGTCATAGCCATACCCCTTTCGGAACGCCGTTCTCCCAGAAATCAGACGTCGGCTGATGGATCGGCTCGAAGTCTCGTCCCGGCCAACTGACGAGCAATTGCGCATGACCGATGACGACTCGATTGGCGAGGTACAGAGAGTTGCCGGCCTTCTCCCATTCACGCCAGAAGTAGATGTCGTCGTCGATCTTGCCGTCTTCCCAGCGTCCGTCTTTGTTTGGGACGCCTAGGAACCACGGATGCGGCATCTTCTTAAGGGCTTCGACGCGAATCAGCGTGAGCCCGAAATGCGCCGTGGCAATCTTCATCAAGTCGTCTTCGAACGCTTCAAAGGGAAGGCGGTCGACGAGCTTTCCGTCTTCCCCTCGAACCGTCATTAGGGGAGTGCCGCCGCCGCGCTTCACTTCAATGGGAGCAATCGCGTCCGCTTCTGGATGCTGGGAGGCAACCCATAGAAGCTGCTCGACTTGCTCTTTGGTGAAGACGGAATCGTAGTCGACGGTGAGAATCCATTCCGCATCGTCGACCAATCCCTCCATCACACGTTCAAGGCATTGGCCCCAATAGGCGCCCTCGTACTTCGTCGGCTTAATGCCGAAGGGCATCAGTGCGTTGGCCCAACAAAAGAAGTTGTCTTGAAACCCAAGCCGTGGCACCGAGAAAGCGCACTCGACTTTCATCTTCGGCAATGGGCCTGGCTTGATTCCTTGAAGGTTGAGGGAGACCGGGAGCGTTGCGCAGTCGTTGAGTTCCGATTTCCATTCGCGGATGGAACGCAGCCCCGTATATCGCATCGCTTCCGACAGGAGTTCGCGGTCGAACACCGTCCGGTGGAAGTCGTCCGGATGCGACTGGCCGCCCATGATGTAGCCTTGGGTTGGAATCGAGTCGCGGTTGTTGTACCGCTCGACGATCCACCCAAAATCCGGCACGGCGATCTTCATGACGCCGCCGGGTTTCAGAACTCGATACCATTCGTCCAGCACCTTAACGGTTTCGGTATGGCCGAAGTGTTCGAGGATGTGAGAGGCGCGAATCTCGTCCGCGTAGTTGTCTGGATACGGCAGAGGGTAAACCTCTTGGCCGTTGCTTCGGTCGATGTTGATATACCCCGGAGCCGGCTTTGGACCGGCCCCGAGGTTGAGCTTCACTGCCATTACGTTGGCGTCCCTTCGGATTAGCCGCTGACCACTTGCTGCGTACCGGAGTAGCTCGTCGAGCCGTCCCCGGATTGCTCGGCGCGACCGAGACGTGCGTTCAAGACGACGGCCTGAGTCGTTCGCGGGCTTACCGTGATGCGGAGATACCGCTTGCGATTCCGGCAATCGACGTTGAACCGATACACGTTCTCGACCGAGGTGGAGGAGGTCACGATCGTGAACCCGCTTCCACCGGTGAACGCCGTGATGTCAGCGAAGTTCGAGACGACCGTATCGTCGGATTCACCCAGCTTGAGGACGCTGGGCTTGTTCGACGTGGTGTTCGACGTCCCCATGATGAGGTCGATGGCGGCCGAATCGAAACCAAGGGTGTCGATGTTCGCCGTCAGCGTCTCGCCGTTGGTGGCGCCGGTCGCCATGATGGACACGACCGATTTGGTCATCGAGTTGATGTGCATTGCATTTCTCCTTGAAGAGTCATTTCCTGGTATGCCTCAAGACAAAGCCGGTTAGCTTCCTGCGGTCTTGAGCGCCACCAGCGGTCCTGGGGTGGAGCCGTCGCCGAGGTCGTGTACGTTGATGTCGAACCGCTCGCTTCCACGAATGCCGACCTGGCCGTATTCGAAGTAACGATCGGTCGAAACCTGAATGGTGATCTCTCGGCGGTTGCCCATCTTGGCAGCCATTCCGAGGTCGCCGAACAAGCACTTGATCTTTGAGGCGTCAGCGCCGAGCGTGCTGTTGAGCACCTGGGTAATGACGACGGGATAGCCGAGGAACTGGATCGCAGTTCCGCCGGGAATCGTCATCGTGGTATTGCCGCCGGCTGCATACATCAGCTTCTGCATCGAAGCCGCGAATCCAGCCTGCGATATGTACCACTTTGCGTTCGGCAAAGCGTACTGAGGGCACAAGCCGACGCACGCCGTGAAGTCGGCGATGTCGAGCGTTCCAAATCCGGTATGGGTGGATGCGGACGTCGAAATGCCGGCTGCGTGAGTGCCGTCGTTGATCTTCACTGCAGCACCGACGATGCCGCCGTAAGTCGACGTGCCATCGCCGATGAAGCCGCATTGGTCCTCGACCTGAGCGAACTTCCACGCGATCTCCTGGGTGAGGTCGTCGGCCAGCGAAATGACCGCATCTTCACTCAAGCTGTTCGGATACCGGCAGAGGGCCGCCAGTTCCTTCGCGCTGAGCTGCACGTTGTCGTAGGCTTTGGTGCTTTCCGTCGTGGCGTCCGTGTCCGCAACGAAGTAAGCCGTCAAGCCGCTGGTTCGACGCGGAATCAGAAGCGTATCCGTCGACATCGGCATGACGCGGACGTTCTGGCGGAACACGCCGTAGGTCTCGCGCAACGTGATGATGGCGTCGGACAATTCGATAGGCACCAAGGCGCCGCCGCCGGCGTTGGTCGTGCCGGTCTGCGAAGCCAGGTATTCGAATCCCAGGCCGTTCGACAAGCACCACTGGCGGGCCTTGTGGCCGACGCCGAGCGAGCCGTCTTTGTCGATGACAGCCTGGAGCCACATGCCAGCACGGTAGGCGGCCTTGAGGTTCTCTTCGGTCGACTTTTCGGCAGTGAACGCCTTGAGCTTTCCGAAGCGGCTGTAGGTCGCAGGGTACTTGTTGGAAAGCGACTCTTGGCCGTTCTTTTCGCGCGACTGGTCTTCGGTGTCCCGGTTGCGGTCGGGAACGACGGCGAGAGACTTCTCGATCTCGGCCAGCCGCTCTTCGCGCTTGATATCTTCGTTCAGGCCGGAGAGTTCGGTTTCCAGCTTGTCGTAGCTGGCCTTTTCCTCTTCGTTGAATTGACGCTCTTCGGTTTCAAGCTTGTCGCTCATCTCCCGCATGAGCTTGACGACGGCGGCCTTACGGTCCTGATACCGCTTGATTTTCTTGGACATGATGCCTCCTGAGACGCCGGAGGCACTGCCAAAAACGCCGAAAGGCACGATGCCGCCGGCAAAAGGTTGAGAACCCTTCGCCAGACAGCTCGTGCCCCCGTAGGACCGTGGCTATCGTTCCGCACAAGTTAGGCTCCGCTGAGCCATAGCCTATGCGGCGAATTTCGAGTTATTGACTACATGTTAGACTTTACGCCTAGCACGTCAATATCAACTGTGTTCCATTAGGAATATTCTCCTCCGCAACCTATCAGCTTCTTCCCTACTCAGTTTTTTGGCGTTGAGAAGCCTGGCATCCTCTTCAGGCATCTCAATCTCTTTGCTCTGTTCAGGCCAGAACTTCGTCGCAAGATATCTGTCGAGCCAAGACAGGCACCGTGCACGGACAACATCTCTAGTCGCATTCCCGAATGCAGCGTCAAGCATTTCGGACGCCTTACGAACAATCGCATCAGGCATTGAGTCAACGTCAACGCCGAACGAAAGAAGGTCGTCTACGGCGTCTCCCTCGAACACGACGTCGCTGGCGTGAAGTTTCGTTGGCCTCCACAGAGGCGACCTTGGGTTTCCTTTCGCGTCCAGTAGTGGACGTTTGGTCTTCGGGTCTAGCTGCTCTTCCTTGTCAGCCTGAAGCACCAGCGAAGACGAGATTGCTCCAGGGTCGCTTTCAGCCCGAGCCATCACATAATCGCCCAGGGGCCTTCCGCCTTCCGGTGGAGTCTCCAAAGCCGTCGGGTCGAAGAATAAATCTCCGCGAACGGCGTGAAGCAGCACAGGGCCGTCGTCGCGTTTCACCCGAACCGAATCCAGACGCACGTTCTTGATGCGGCCAAGGTATGATCCGAGCCCATCATTGCTCAAGGTTGGATGGCCGAATCTTGATTTCAGCCCTTCCGGTTTCTTCCGTGCGAGCGTCACGATTTGCTTGAGCGATTTCAAGTCGAACTCGCCTCGACCTTCGCTCTTGAAAGCGCCCTCTTGGGCGAGGACAGCGCCAAAGATGGCGTTCTTCTCTCGATCGACGCCGATCTCTCCAGCAGATGAGTTCGCACGAAGCCAGTCGGTTTCAGCAGCAATCGGCATTTTTAGGCCCTTTCAGTCAGTCGTTGAGTAAACGTCTCGCTTCGTGAATCCCAATCGCAGAGAAGCAGGTCCACCGCTTCGCCGATCTGCTCGGCAGTGCATTCTCCGGCGACGTCAAGCACCATCGCTTTGGAATCAGCAAGATGCTGGGACACGGCAGATTCGACGTCGACCCTTCCGGCGATGGCTGCATACATCGAGCACGGAGCGGCCAAGGCGGACATCAGACGCGGTTCGTGCTTGGCGTAGAATTCATCCAAGGCTGCGAGCATGTTCGGCCGCTTGGCCGCCGCGCGAATCCCGTCCGTCTCGATCTTCAGCAGGCGATGGACGGTTTCCTTGATGACCTTCTTTGCTTCGACGTGAGCGGTGGCGAGCTTGCCTGACTGTTCCGATATAATGGCATGGATCTTCTCGTTTTCTTTCTTGACGTCTTCGCAACGTGACTCAGCGGACGACAATTTAACCATTGCTTCGGCGACAGATTCAGCCAGTTCCAGTTGACGGCTTGATGACTCAAGATATTTGGACGCTGACTCTTCAGCGCTTTTGCTGGCAGATAATGCTAGAGCTTCGGCAGCCGCAGCCTTTGCAGCAAGATCCGCAGCCTTCTGCTCCGCTGCCGCCGCGCGTTCAGATTCAATCCGCGCCTTCTCTTGATAGATGTTCTTCTCTGCGGTGATGCGGCCGATCTCGATGGCCGACGTCATGCCGTTGTCCGGCATATCGTCTTCTTCTGAATCCCCAGGCATGTCCTCCGGTGCGTCTTCGCCGTCGGATTCTTTGCCCGATGGATCTTGTGCTTGTTCGGCTGGAGGCTCTGGCGCTTCGGCCTGCTCAATCAGTTGCTCCAGTGGGACCATTGCCCCCTGAATCAAGTTGACGTCTCCATACTCGACCGGTTCCAAGTCCTCCAGTTCGCGGGCTTCGTTGATCGTCATCACGCCGGTATTGATGAGTTCGCGGTAGTAGGCCGAGCGGGCCGCAGAATCGCCACGGAGAAGCCCTTCGACGCAGAACTTCGCATAGTACATTTCGTCGTCGGCAATCAAATCCCGATTGATTGCCTGCTCCCACCGGACAACCCATGGGAGCATGGTGTATCGAACGAAGTCAATGGATTGCTGCTCGATGTTGGAGAACGTCGCATGGGACAAGTCGCCGATCATGTGAGGAGGGACGCGGAAGATTCTCGCAATCTCCGTCACCTGGAATTGACGAGTCTCCAAAAGCTGGGCGTCTTCAGATGAAATGCCGATGGCCTGCCACTGTAGGCCGTTGGCCAGCACTGCAACTCGGTGGGAATTGTCCGGTCCACCGTGCGCCGCCATCCAGTCGTTCTTCATCCGTTGGGCTTCGTCGGACTTGATGACCCCCTCAGCACGGAGGATGCCCGACGGACGTGCTGAGTTCTTGAAGAACTGCGAGCCGTACTTGTCCGTGGCCATCGCGTACCCGATCGGGTCGCTCATCATCGAAATCGGAGAGTGGCCAGTCACGCCGTCAGAAGACATCCCACGAACGTGAAAGATTTGCTCTTGGTTGTACTTCGTCTCGCGTCCAGATTCTTCGCGGAAGATATATCGCAGTCGTCCATTTTCGATTCGCTCCACCTTCATTCGGTCGGGACGTAGAGGAATCAATTGCGTGACTGAGCCAAGTTCGCCAGCGACGATCTGCGCATAACAGTTGCCGCGAGCGGCCAAGTGGCCCTGCATCATTTCGAAGAACTCGAACGCCGTCTGCCAATCGTTGGGTCGTTTGCCAAGGACGATATTCAACGGATGCTCTGGAGCATAGACCTTGCGTACCCCCGCTGACTTGCAGATATGCACCGGGAATTGAGCCAGCGTCTCAGAGAGAACCCGAATCGACGCATAGACCGCCGCTTGGCGCATGGCGGTTTCTGGAGTGACGTTGACGCCGGACGATGTTCCGGTGAGCCCCCCCCACATGGCTGCGACCCCGCCGCCAGTGCTGGAAAGAGCATTGGGAGGAGACGACTTTCGACGGCGCCGTTTAACCATTGTGAGTCTCACCAAACCATCAGCATCGGTGCGTTGTTCGGTTTCATCTGAGTCGAGCGAGCGATGGACATAATCGAAGCGACGATGCCGTCAATCTTCTTGGCGTCGCCATGAGGAGGTTTTACCGGCCTGATATTTTTGTTGACGTCGCTCCTTACTTGCACATGGCCGGCCTGCCATGTTAATACCGGATGGCCATTGTGCCTGAGTTTACCATTTATCACCATCCTTTCGAAGTCCTTTGTAGGGCCGGCGAACGCCATAATCGTCTGCGGAAACTCGTACCGCTCGACGCCTGTCCCTTCTTCAATAATCTTCCCCGACGAATCGCTCTGGCCTTCCGATAATGTCTGCGTCAACTCCTCTGCATAGGTTCTGTCGTAGGCTAGCTCGGTGATGTTGAACATCTTCGCTAGACGCCTGAACTCCGATTTGATGAACCCGTAATCCACTACACGCCCTGGAGTCAGCGCCAGATACCCAGCCTTTGCCCATTGAAGGTAAGGAGCCAAATGGTTCTTGTCTCGCGCCGCCTCTTCCGGCATCCAGAAGAAAGGAAGCAGCCACACTTCTTCATTCGGCTGCGGGAACGACAAGACAAGTGCGCTCATGTCGTTGGTCTTCGATAAGTCCAGCCCGGCAGCGCACGTCTTGCCCAGCAAATCGCTTTCGGTGAAGTCCGATTTACACAATGCCCAATCGCCAGAGCGAAGCCACGGACTGTCGGAAGACTGCCACACATTCAGACGGTACGTCTTGAAGTCCGACAAGTCAGTTAAAGACTTCTTGGATTCCTGGTAGTCCTGAAGGTATTCCGTTGGACGAACGATGCGCCCCCATGTTGGGTTCGCCGCCTTCCCGAACTTCATCGGATCGTCTTCTAGATCCGCATCAGCCAAGTCCTGTGGAGCGGAGTATTCGATATAGAGGAAGTTGTCGTTTTCGATTTCTCCAGAAGCCACCTTCCGCCCGTAGTCGAACTGCGATTTACCGTAACCGTCTGGATTCTTTCCGGCCGTCGATACTTCGATATGGAGAGGCTCGCTTCGAGAGATGCCGGCCCGAGACAGAATCGACATCAACCTACGGTCGACGACGTGCGTTTCGTCCACCATCACTGACCCATTGAGTCCTTCTTGCGAATTCGGGTTGTCTCCCGCTACGACCTTGTAAAAGCTGCGTGTCTCTTCATGAGTGATTTGGCCCGTCGACTTGTTGATGGTGCATTCGCTCCGCAACTCATCGGAGCGGTTCACCATCTCGATCGCGTGTTGGTGGGAAATCATCGCCTGACGGCCGTCTTTGGCGCACGAGAAAACCTTTTGGCCCATCTCGCCATCGCCGCAAAACGTATAAAGCCCCCAAGCGGCCAGCGTCGGGCTCTTGCCGTTCTTCTTCGGTATCCAGATTCCGGCCTTCCGAAACCGACGAATCTCACGTGCCCATTCCTCCGAATACTTCACCCATCCGAACAATCGCATCGTCGCTTCGAGCTGCCAGTCGCCGAGAATCATCCTCTCGCCTGCGCGGTCTCCCTCGTATAGGTAGCAGTATCGTTGAATCCAATCGACAGTTTCAGACGCTCGCTCTCCGTCGAAGCGATAGTCACGCAATGCGGCTCGCTCGTCGGAAGCGTTCCGAATCCATTCGCGCGTCAATTTGTCGACCTTCGCGAGCGACGCCACTAGGATGACTTCCTTTCTCGACGCTTAATTCCTCCAGAACCCTTCGCGCCTTGGATTCGCACCGCAGAAGACGACTTCGGGGAAAAGCCGAGCTCCAACATCCAGCGGCGAAACATATCTCTCGCCGTGTTTCTGATGCCAACTGCCGGATGCTGGCACTTGAATCCAGTGCGCGGCGACTCGATGAAGTGGCCTTCTTTGGCGATCACCTTCGTCATGCTTTCGCAATCCTGAAACGCAATGCACGCCTGCTCAATAGAGTCCAGAAACCTGTCTTCGAGGATGCCTTGCTTTAACATCTTCTCGCAGATTTCTTTCCACTTCTTTTTTCCGACAACATCGAGCGACTTCGGAGCCGACGGAACCGCATCGAGCTTGATTCCTTTCGGCTCTTCTTCGGGATTTCCCTGGCGATCGGCACGATATGTACCCTTCGCCAGCTTCAAATCCGTGGGCAAACGTTTTCCACCCATAGCTCACCCTTTAACCAAGGCCAAAAAGTGGCCAAAAAACGCGTCGAGG
>ERZ724505.1173-NODE-1173-length-14725-cov-5.289980_pt1 | contig 14725 bp, 27 predicted proteins | sample MGYA00376038_ERZ724505 | MGnify/ENA primary metagenome ERZ724505 (study PRJEB28724, sample SAMN07190884) | wastewater metagenome | isolation source: effluent of sewage treatment plant in Hong Hong | place: Hong Kong | collected 2016-03-17 ... | reverse complement strand
TCAGCGCAACTGGGATTCCTTGTAGTAGCCGGAGTCGACCAGCAGGGCCTTCCAATTGCTCGCATCGACGGTGACGGGCTTGAGCAGGTAGGCCGGCACGACCTTCACGCCATTGTTGTAGGTCTTGGTGTCGTTGACCTCGGGCGCCTTGCCCGCCACCAGCGCATCCACCATCGAGGCCGTCACCTTGGCCAGCTCGCGCGTGTCCTTGTAGATGCTCGAGTGCTGCTCGCCCTTGAGGATGGACTTCACCGACGGGATCTCGGCATCTTGGCCCGACACGGCCGGGCACGGCTGCTTGGCCGTGCAGTAGCCCACGCCCTTGAGCGAGGACAGGATGCCGATGGAGATGCCGTCATACGGCGACAGCACGGCATGGACCTTCTCAGTGCCGTAGAAGGCTGAGAGCAGGTTGTCCATGCGGGCCTGGGCGGTGGCGCCATCCCAGCGCAGCGTGCCCACCTTGTTCATGCCCAGCTGCTTGCTGCGCACGACGAGCTTGCCGCTGTCCATATAGGGCTTGAGCACGCTCATCGCGCCGTCGTAGAAGAAATACGCGTTGTTGTCATCCGGCGAGCCGCCGAAGAGCTCGATGTTGAACGGCCCCTTGCCTTGCTTGAGCCCCAGCTTGTCGACGATGGAGCCGGCCTGCAGCACGCCCACCTGGAAGTTGTCGAAGGTGGCGTAGTAGTCGACGTTCTTGGTGCCCTTGATGAGGCGGTCGTAGGCGATGACCTTGATGCCCTGGTTGGCGGCGTTCTGCAGCACCTTGCTGAGCGTCGTGCCATCGATGGCCGCAATCACCAGCACCTTCACGCCCTTGGTGATCAGGTTCTCGATCTGCGCCAGTTGGTTGGGGATCTCGTCCTCGGCGTACTGCAGGTCGGTCTTGTAGCCGCGCGACTGCAGCTCCTTGACCATGTTGGCACCATCGCTGATCCAGCGCGCCGACGACTTGGTCGGCATCGCGATACCGATGGTGCCTTTTCCTTGAGCGTGGGCCGTGATCGCGAATGCAGTCAAGCCAAGGGCGAGCGCACAAGACTTCAAGAATTTCAAAGCAAGCTCCAAGAAGAAGGGGTTGGGGCGCCGTTCGCCGTCCACGCAGCAGAACTGACGGGTCGCGCCCAAGGCGCTGCCGCCAAAGGGACCACGATTATTGGCCGCCTGGGTCTCACGCCCCGCTATGAAATCTCTCACCGCTGCTATTCGCCTGCACCCAGGTGGCCGCCGAGGCAAGCAAGCACCGCATGCAAATATTGCAGGCGCAAAAAAGCCCGCACGTGGCGGGCTTGGCTGGTGCGATGGCGCGATGCTTATTCGGCCGCAGCATCCGCCGGAGCTGCTTCACCACCTTCAGGGCGGTCCACCAGCTCGACAAAGGCCATGGGCGCGTTGTCGCCGACGCGGAAGCCCATCTTCAGGATGCGGGTGTAGCCGCCCGGACGGGTGTTGTAGCGCGGGCCCAGCTCGTTGAAGAGCTTGGTCACGATGTCGCGGTCGCGCAGGCGATCAAAGGCCAGACGACGATTGGCGACGGTGGCTTCCTTGGCCAGGGTGATCAGCGGCTCGACGATGCGCCGCAGTTCCTTGGCCTTGGGCAGGGTGGTCTTGATGGCTTCGTGTTGCAGCAGCGAGACCGCCATGTTGCGGAACATCGCCTTGCGATGCTCGCTGGTGCGGTTCAGCTTGCGGAGGCCGTTACGGTGACGCATGGTGCTTGTCCTTTCCTACTCTCTGTAATGCCAGCAGCCGTATCAGGTACTGCCGGGTGCACCGGGTGGCGTTTGTCAACGCGCCACCCATTCCTTTTTCAATCGATCAGCGCTTGTCGAGGCCTTGAGGAGGCCAGTTCTCCAGACGGGCGCCGAGGGTGAGGCCACGGGAAGCAAGCACTTCCTTGATCTCGTTGAGCGACTTGCGACCCAGGTTCGGGGTCTTGAGCAGCTCGGTCTCGGTGCGCTGGATCAGGTCGCCGATGTAGTAGATGTTCTCGGCCTTGAGGCAGTTGGCCGAACGCACGGTGAGTTCGAGCTCGTCCACGGGGCGCAGCAGGATCGGGTCGAAGCTGCCAGCGCGCTGGGCGGGCTGGTCGAAGGCGTCCACCAGGTCCGTGCCTTGCAGCTGGGCAAACACGGCCAGTTGCTCGACGAGGATCTTGGCCGAAGCGCGGATGGCTTCCTCGGGCGAAATGGCGCCGTTAGTTTCGATCTCCATCACCAGCTTGTCGAGGTCGGTACGTTGCTCGACGCGAGCGTTCTCGACGGCGTAGCTGACGCGGCGCACGGGGCTGAACGAGGCATCGAGGACGATGCGGCCGATGCTCTTGGTCGGCTCGTCGCCAAAGCGGCGCATCGTGCCGGGCACATAGCCACGGCCCTTCTCGACCTTGATCTGCATGTCCAGCTTGCCGCCTTGCGACAGGTGGGCGATGACGTGCTCGGGGTTGATGATCTCGACGTCGTGAGGCGTCTGGATGTCAGCGGCAGTGACGGGGCCTTCGCCTTCCTTGCGCAGCACGAGGGTGACTTCCTCGCGGTTGTGCAGGCGGAAGACCACGCCCTTGAGGTTCAGCATGATGTGAACCACGTCCTCTTGCACGCCGTCGATGGCCGAGTACTCGTGCAGCACGCCGGCGATGGTGACTTCCGTCGGCGCATAACCCACCATCGACGAGAGCAGCACACGGCGCAGGGCGTTGCCCAGGGTGTGACCGTAGCCGCGTTCGAACGGCTCCAGCGTGACCTTGGCGCGATGACCGCCCAGGGGCTCCACGTTGATGGACTTGGGTTTGAGCAGATTGGTTTGCATGAGGTCTTTCTATCAATACCCTCGGTTCGTTACACCGATAAGGCTGAGGACCAACCGGGACCGAGACAACCGGCACCCGGACGAGGAAACGCCGACCCGGCCCCAGACAGGCCGAATCGGCGCACAGGAAACATCAACGCGAGTACAACTCGACGATCAGCGATTCGTTGATCTCGGCGCCGAACTCGTCGCGGTCAGGCGACTTCTTGAACACGCCTTCGAGCTTGCTGCCGTCCACCTGCACCCAAGCCGGCAGGCCGATGGACTCGGCCAGCTTGAAGGCGTCCGTGACGCGCAGTTGCTTCTTGGCCTTCTCGCGGACGGCGACGGTGTCGCCGGCCTTCACGGAGTAGGACGCGATGTTCACGACTTCACCGTTGACGGTGATGCCCTTGTGCGAGACCAGCTGACGCGCTTCGGCGCGGGTCGAGCCAAAGCCCATGCGGTACACGACGTTGTCGAGGCGCGATTCCAGCAGTTGCAGCAGGTTCACGCCGGTCGAGCCCTTGCGGCGCTCGGCTTCAGCGAAGTAGCGGCGGAACTGACGCTCCAGCACGCCATACATGCGCTTGACCTTCTGCTTCTCGCGCAGTTGCAGGCCGAAGTCGCTGGTGCGCTGGCCCGAGGTGCGGCCATGTTGGCCAGGCTTGGAGTCGAACTTGGCCTTGTCGCTGATGGCGCGGCGGGCGCTCTTCAGGTAGAGGTCAGTGCCTTCACGGCGGGAAAGTTTGGCCTTGGGGCCGAGGTAACGTGCCACTTTGCGTGTCCTTGATAGTCAATCTGACGTTCGACGGGCGTGAGGCCCAAATCAAACGCGAGTCCAGCCGGTGTTGTTGTGAGCTTGGACGGTGGGCTTAAACGTGAAGAGGGGGCCTCTTCAACGTGGAAGCCGGCGAAGCACTTGCGTGCCCGCCGGCGTCATGGGAAGCGTGAAATTATCGCACTGCTTCCCGAATCTGACTCCGATCAGATGCGACGACGCTTCTGAGGACGGCAGCCGTTGTGTGGCACGGGCGTCACGTCGGAGATCGAGGTGATGCGGATGCCAAGCGCAGCCAGTGCGCGAACCGACGACTCACGACCCGGGCCGGGGCCCTTGATCTTGACGTCCAGGTTCTTGATGCCCTGTTCTTGCGCGGCACGGCCTGCCACTTCGGCAGCCACCTGGGCTGCGAAAGGCGTCGACTTGCGCGAGCCCTTGAAGCCCTGACCACCCGACGAAGCCCAAGACAGGGCGCCGCCTTGACGGTCAGTGATGGTGATGATGGTGTTGTTGAACGAGGCGTGGACGTGCGCAATGCCGTCCGCCACGTTCTTGCGAACCTTCTTGCGAACGCGCTGGGCCGCCGAGTTGTTAGGTGCTTTTGCCATGTTGACCTTCTTTCAGTGCCGGACCGCGATCACTTCTTACCCGCGATCGCCTTACGCGGACCCTTGCGGGTGCGGGCGTTCGTTCGGGTGCGTTGACCACGCATCGGCAGACCACGGCGGTGACGGAAGCCGCGGTAGCAACCGAGGTCCATCAGACGCTTGATGTTGATGGACTGCTCGCGGCGCAGATCGCCCTCGATGGTCAGCTTGTTGACTTCGTCGCGGATCTTTTCCAGATCAGCGTCGGTCAGGTCCCTGACTTTCTTGGAGAACGGAATGCCGCAGGTCGAGCAGATCTTCTGCGCGGTCGTGCGACCAATGCCATAGATGCTCGTCAGACCGATTTCGGTGTGCTTCTGCGGCGGAATATTGATACCAGCGATACGTGCCATGGTGTTCCTCTAAACCTTTGTCGCCCAATCAGCCTTGGCGCTGCTTGTGACGGGGATCGGTGCAGATCACTCGCACCACGCCCTTGCGGCGGATGATCTTGCAATTGCGGCACATTTGCTTGACGGATGCCGAAACTTTCATGGTCTGCTCCTAGGCCTGCTCTCTTGTGTTCGTACGTGTTGCCGGGGTTGTCAGCTCGCTCACTTCGCCCGGAACACGATGCGAGCACGGGTCAAATCGTAGGGCGTCAGTTCGACGGTCACTTTGTCGCCAGGCAGGATGCGGATGTAGTGCATGCGCATCTTGCCGGAGATGTGACCGAGCACGACGTGCCCGTTCTCCAGCTTCACCCGAAACGTAGCGTTGGGAAGATTCTCAAGAATCTCGCCCTGCATTTGAATGACGTCGTCTTTCGCCATGCCTACGGTTGGGGGTTGACTGGATGGGGTGAAAAATCTGTTCTCGCTCAGCTCGACTTGAAGCTGGCCTTCTTCAGCAGCGACTCATACTGCTGACTCATGACATAACTCTGCACTTGCGCCCAGAAGTCCATCGTGACGACCACGATGATCAGGAGCGAAGTGCCACCGAAATAAAAGGGCACGTTGTACTTGAGCGTGAGGAACTCGGGCAGCAAGCACACCAGGGTGACGTAGACGGCGCCGACCAGGGTCAGTCGGGCCAGGATCTTGTCGATGTGCTTGGCCGTTTGATCCCCAGGGCGAATGCCGGGAATGAAGGCACCGCTCTTTTTCAAGTTGTCTGCGGTCTCACGGCTGTTGAAGACCAACGCCGTGTAGAAGAAGCAGAAGAAAACGATGGCAGCCGAATACAGCAACACGTAAATCGGCTGACCGGGGCTCACAGCAGACGCCAGATCCTTGAGCCAACGCAGGCTGTCGCCGCTGGCAAACCAGCTGACGATGGTGGTCGGCAACAGGATGATCGACGACGCAAAGATCGGCGGAATGACGCCTGACATGTTGAGCTTCAACGGCAGGTGCGACGACTGGCCACCGTAGACCTTGTTGCCCACCTGACGTTTGGCGTAATTGACCAGGATCTTGCGCTGACCGCGCTCAACGAACACCACGGCATAGGTGACCAGAACCACCAGGCCGATGATGAAGATCGCCGAGCCGTAACCCATGGCGCCGGTACGAACCAGCTCCAGCAAGCCGCCAATGGCACCAGGCAGGCCGGCTGCGATACCCGCGAAGATCAGGATCGAGATGCCGTTGCCAAGGCCGCGCTCGGTGATCTGCTCACCCAGCCACATCAGAAACATCGTCCCGGCGACCAGGCTGGACACTGCCGTCAGGCGGAAGCCAAACCCAGGGCTGATGACGAGGCCCGGCGACTGCTCCAGCGCGATGGCGATGGACAGGCTTTGAAACAAGGCCAAGCCCAAGGTCGCATAGCGCGTGTACTGCGTGATCTTGCGACGGCCAGACTCGCCTTCCTTCTTCAGCTGCTCCAGCGTCGGCACGACGTAAGTCATCAGCTGCAGCACGATCGACGCCGAGATGTAAGGCGTGATCCCGAGGGCAAAGACCGTGAAGCGCGACAGCGCGCCACCCGAGAACATGTTGAACAGGTTCAACAGGCCGCCAGATTGACGGTCAAAGAACTGCTGCAACTGGTGCGGGTCGATGCCCGGCACGGGGATGTGCGCCCCGATGCGGTAGACGAGCAGCGCCAACAGCAAGAACACAAGCCGACGACGCAGGTCGCCGAACTTGCCGCTCTTGGCCAGCTGATTCGCGTTGGTAGCCACGCTTGTGTCTGCTTCCAGCCGTTGCTTTAGGCGACGCTGCCGCCAGCGGCTTCGATCGCAGCCTTGGCACCCTTGGTGGCACCGATGCCCTTGAGGGCGACCTTGCGCTCGATCTTGCCAGCCAGGATGACCTTGACCGACTTGGTCAGCTGAGGCACGAGGCCCGCCGCCTTGAGCGTCGAGACATCCACTTCGTCACCCGCCAGACCTTGCAGGTCGGTCAGCGTGATTTCGGCGTTGTACTTGAGCGTGATCGACTTGAAGCCACGCTTGGGCAAGCGGCGCTGCAGCGGCATTTGACCGCCTTCGAAGCCGACCTTGTGGTAGCCACCAGCGCGGGACTTCTGGCCCTTGTGACCACGGCCGGCAGTCTTGCCCAGGCCGGAGCCAATGCCACGGCCCAGACGGCGACGAGCCTTCTTGGAGCCTTCAGCGGGCTTGATCGTATTGAGTTCCATCGTTGTGTCCTCGATGCGTTGCGTGTCTCTCACCCAGAGGGTCAGAGCACCTGCACCAGATAGGCGATCTTGTTGATCATGCCGCGCACGGCGGGCGTGTCTTCCAGCGTGCTGGTGCTGTTGAGCTTGCGAAGGCCCAGGCCCGTCACGGTGGCGCGGTGCGAAGCGCGCGTGCCGATGGGGCTGCGCACAAGCTTCACGGTCACAGTTTTCTTGTCAGACATGTCAGTCTCCGGCGGCTTCAGTTGAAGATGTCTTCAACCGTCTTGCCGCGCTTGGCAGCGACTTCCGCAGCCGTCGTGGCGCGCTTGAGAGCGTCCAGCGTGGCGCGAACCATGTTGTAAGGGTTGGTCGAACCGTGGCTCTTGCTCACGATGTCGGTCACGCCCATCACTTCGAAGACAGCGCGCATCGGGCCGCCGGCGATCACGCCGGTACCGGTCGGAGCCGGAGCCAGCATGACGCGCGAAGCGCCGTGCTCGCCCACCACGTTGTGGTGAACGGAACCGTTCTTCAGGTTGACCTTGAACATGTTGCGGCGGGCGGACTCCATCGCCTTTTGCACAGCGACGGGGACTTCCTTCGCCTTGCCCTTGCCCATGCCGATGCGGCCATCGCCGTCACCGACCACGGTCAATGCTGCGAAGGACAGGGTGCGACCACCTTTCACGACCTTGGTCACGCGGTTCACCGCGATCATCTTTTCCTTCAGGCCGTCGTCATTGCCTTCGGTCTGCGCGCGAGCTTGAAACTTTGCCATTTGGTATTCCTCGTTGCGTCGGCGTCAGAACTGGAGACCAGCTTCGCGGGCGGCTTCGGCCAGAGCCTTGACACGGCCGTGATAGGCGAAACCAGCACGGTCGAAGGCAACCTTCTCGACACCCGCGGCCTTGGCCTTCTCGGCGATCAGCTTGCCCACCAGGGTGGCCGCAGCGACATTGCCGCCGTTGCCTTGCAACTGCTCGCGCACGGCCTTCTCGGCCGTTGAAGCAGCCGCCAGCACCTTGCCACCGTCTTCGGCGATGACCTGGGCGTAGATGTGCAGGTTGGAGCGGAAGACGGTCAGGCGCACGGCGCGCTGAATCGAGATCCGGGCGCGGGTCTGACGCGAGCGGCGCAGACGCTGTTCTTTCTTCGTAGTCATGGCGCGGCTCCTTACTTCTTCTTGGTCTCTTTGAGGCTGACCTTCTCGTCCGCGTAGCGGATGCCCTTGCCCTTGTAGGGCTCGGGCGGACGGAAGGCGCGCACCTCGGCGGCCACCTGACCCACCACCTGGGCGTCAGCGCCCTTGATGAGGATTTCGGTTTGGGTCGGGCACTCCACCTTGATGCCAGCCGGCATGTCCTTCACCACAGGGTGAGAGAAACCGATCTGCAGGTTGAGCTTCTGGCCTTGAGCCTGGGCACGGAAACCCACTCCCACCAGGCTGAGCTTCTTCTCGAAGCCCTTGCTCACGCCGCTGACCATGTTGGCCACCAGCGCGCGCACCGTGCCACTCATGGCATCAGCTTCGGCAGACTCGTTCGTCGGCGTGAAGGTCAGCTTGCCGCCTTCACTCTTGACAGTCACGAGCTTGTTCACCGGGCGGACCAAGGTACCAAGGGAGCCCTTGACACTGATCGACTCACCCGACACGTTGACATCCACGCCTTGCGGGATGGCAACCGGCATTTTTCCAACGCGGGACATTGTGTGTTTCTCCTTCTCGCGTGGGGCTTAGGCGACGTAGCAGAGCACTTCGCCGCCAACACCGGCAGCGCGCGCCTTGCGGTCGGTCATCACGCCTTGCGGGGTGGTGACGATGGCAACGCCCAGGCCGTTCATGACCTGAGGAATGTCGTGCCGGCCCTTGTAGATGCGCAGGCCAGGACGGCTGACTCGCTCGATGCGCTCGATGACCGGGCGACCGGCGTAGTACTTCAGCGAAATTTCCAGCTCGGGGCGAGCGGCGTCACCGCGGACGGCGAAGTCGTCGATATAGCCCTCGTCCTTCAGCACCTGGGCGATGGCCAGCTTCAGCTTGGAAGACGGCATCAACACGCTGGGCTTCTCAACGCTCTGCGCGTTGCGAATGCGGGTCAGCATATCGGCGATAGGATCACTCATGCTCATTGCGATTTCTCCTGTCGGGCCGATTACCAGCTGGCCTTGATGACACCGGGGATGTCACCCTTGAAGGCCAGTTCACGGATTTTGTTGCGGGCGAGGCCGAACTTGCGGAAGGTGCCACGCGGACGACCGGTCAGCTCGCAGCGATTGCGCAGGCGAGTGGGATTGGCGTTGCGGGGCAGCTTCTGCAGCTCAAGGCGCGCGGCATAGCGCTCTTCATCGGACTTCTTGCTGTCGTCGATGATGGCCTTCAGCTCGGCATACTTCTTGGCGAACTTGGCGACCAGCGCTTCGCGCTTTTGCTCACGTTGTTTGATCGAGAGTTTTGCCACGGGTCACCTCAGTTCTTGAACGGGAACTTGAATGCAGCCAGCAAGGCCTTGCATTCGTCGTCCGTCTTGGCCGTCGTCGTGATGCTGATGTTCAGACCACGCAGAGCATCCACCTTGTCGTATTCGATTTCGGGGAAGATGATCTGTTCCTTGACGCCGATGTTGTAGTTGCCACGGCCATCAAAGCTGCGACCCGAGATGCCGCGGAAGTCGCGGACGCGGGGCAGCGCGATGGTCACGAAGCGGTCCAGGAATTCATACATCTGGACGCCACGCAGGGTGACCATGCAACCGATAGGCACGCCGTCACGGATCTTGAAGCCGGCGATGGCCTTCTTGGACTTGGTGACCACGGGCTTCTGGCCAGCGATCTTGGTCAGGTCGCCAACGGCGTGATCCATGACCTTCTTGTCGGCGACCGCTTCACTCACGCCCATGTTGAGCGTGATCTTGGTGATGCGGGGCACCTCCATCACCGACTTGTAGCCGAACTTCTCGGTCAAGGCGGGGACGACGTTTTCGCGGAAATGCGTTTGCAAACGAGCCATGTCGGAACCTCTTAGGCCTTGATCTCTTCGCCCGTGGACTTGTAGACGCGCACCTTCTTGCCGCCGTCGAGCAACTTGATGCCCACGCGATCGGCCTTGCCGGAAGCAGCGTTGAAAATCGCCACGTTGGATTGATGGATGGGCATGGCCTTGTCGACGATGCCGCCGGTCGTGCCCTTCATGGGGTTGGGCTTGACGTGCTTCTTGACCAGGTTGATGCCGTCAACCAGCACGTGGTCAGCATCGACGCGAGCGGCAACGGTGCCGCGCTTGCCCTTGTCGCGGCCAGTCAACACGATGACCTGGTCGCCTTTGCGAATCTTGTTCATGGCTGTGTCCTCAGACGTTGGGCGCTCAGAGCACTTCAGGCGCCAGCGACACGATCTTCATGAAGCGCTCGGTACGCAGTTCACGCGTCACGGGGCCGAAGATGCGAGTACCGATGGGCTCAAGCTTGGCGTTCAGCAGCACAGCAGCGTTGCCGTCAAACTTGACGAGCGAACCATCCTGGCGACGCACGCCCTTGGCGGTGCGAACGACGACGGCGCTATAGACCTCGCCCTTCTTCACGCGACCGCGCGGCGCAGCTTCCTTGATGCTCACCTTGATGACGTCGCCAATGTGCGCATACCGACGCTTGGAACCGCCAAGCACCTTGATGCACATGACGGACTTCGCGCCAGTGTTGTCCGCGACCTCAAGCCGCGATTGCATTTGAATCATGTCTGTCCCCAACTTTTCCCGAGTCACAGACGCGCTGCTCGTCGGTCAGTCTTGGGCCCGTAGGTCTGACAACACCTGGCATGGCGCCTGACGTTGCCCGACGGTTGTGGGCGGATCCGAGGCCTCGGCGTGCGGTGGTCGCACGCTTAGCGTTCGGCGAAGCTGAGCATTATGCTGCATCGGCGCTCGACTCGTCAAGCGCCGCGCAACGCTCACATTCAGATTGAGGTCGCCTGCGCAAGCAGAGTGTTCGCGTCACTCACCTCGAACTTGCCGGGCGCCTCGACATTGAGCGACTTCACGACGCCATCCTTGACCAGCATCGAGTAGCGCTGTGAACGCAGGCCGAAGCCCTTGGCGGTCAGGTCCAGGACGAGGCCGGTGGCCTGCGTGAAAGCGGCACTGCCGTCCGCCATCATGCGGACCTTGCCGGCCGTTTTCTGGTCACGCCCCCAGGCACCCATCACAAAGGCGTCGTTGACGGAGATGCACCAGATCTCATCAACACCAGCCGCCTTGAAGGCGTCTGCCTGCGCGACGTAGCCTGGTACGTGTTGCGCTGAGCAGGTGGGAGTGAAGGCTCCCGGCAGGGCAAAGATGGCGATCGTCTTCCCGGCGGTTGCGGCCTCAATGTCGAAGCTATTGGGGCCGAGCGAACAGCCATTGCCTTCGATCTCGATGAATTCCTGGAGCGTGCCAGCCGGCAGCTTGTCACCAACTTTGAGCATGAGGTCCTCTGCGTTGCAATTGAAAAAGCCGGCTCGCGGTGAGGCGAAATCCGGCTTCTGGGCTCGCGGGGCCTTGACACCGCAGGGCGTCAAAACCTTGCGATCGATGCTTAGACGACCTGCGCCTTCTCAACCAGGCGCGTCACGATCCAGGCCTTGGTCTTGGAGATCGGGCGGGTTTCGCTGATCTCGACGACATCGCCTTGCTTGTACTCGCCGTTTTCGTCATGGGCGTGGTACTTGCGCGAGCGAGCCACGATCTTGCCGTAGAGCTCGTGCTTGGTGCGGCGCTCAACGAGGACGGTGACCGTCTTGGCGCGGGCATCGCTGACGACGCGGCCGACCAGGGTACGGGCCTTCTTGGCTTGGGCTTGCGCAGTCACTTGGCAGCCTCCTTGTTCTTCTGCGCCAGGATGGTCTTGGCGCGGGCGATGTCACGACGGGTCTTGCCCAGGGCTGAGTGGTTGCTCAGTTGCTGGGTGGCCTTTTGCATGCGCAGGCCGAAGTGGGCCTTGAGCAGGTCGGCGACCTCCTTTTCGAGGGCGGCGACGTCCTTGGCGCGGAGTTCAGATGCTTTCATGGGTTCCTCCGGATCAGGCGCCGACTTGGCGGGCAACGAAGGTGCACTTCAACGGCAGCTTGGCAGCGGCCAGCGTGAAGGCTTCGCGAGCGAGTTGCTCGGGCACGCCGTTGATCTCGTAGAGCACCTTGCCAGGCTGGATCTCAGCCACGTAGTACTCGGGGTTGCCCTTGCCGTTGCCCATACGGACTTCAGCAGGCTTCTCGGAGATCGGCTTGTCGGGGAAGATGCGGATGAAGATCCGGCCACCGCGCTTGATGTGACGCGAGATGGCACGACGCGCGGCTTCGATCTGGCGGGCCGTCAGACGACCACGCTCAGTGGCCTTGAGCCCGAAATCTCCGAAAGACACCAGGGCGCCACGGGTCGCGATACCCGTGTTGCGGCCCTTCTGCTCTTTGCGGTATTTGCGACGAGCGGGTTGCAGCATATTTATTCTCCTTTGGCCTCGCCAGCGGCGGGAGCCTTGCGGATCACGCGCTTGCCGGCGGGCTTGGCTGCGTCACCCGTGGGGGCGGCGGCAGCGGGCTGTTCTGCTCCGTCACGCGGGCCACGGTCGCTGCCCGGACGGCCACGGCCACCAGGAGCGCCCGGACGGGCGTTACGGCGCGGGCGACGATCGTCTTCGGCGCCAGCGGGGGTGTTGATGACGGGGGCCTCACCATTGGCCAGGCGGTCACCGCGATAGACCCAGACCTTGACGCCAATGACGCCATAGGTGGTCTTGGCTTCAGAGAAGCCGTAGTCGATGTCGGCCTTCAGGGTGTGCAGAGGCACACGACCTTCGCGATACCACTCGGTACGCGCGATTTCGATGCCGTTCAGACGACCGGCGCTCATGATCTTGATGCCTTGGGCACCCAGACGCATCGCGTTCTGCATCGCGCGCTTCATGGCGCGGCGGAACATGATGCGCTTTTCGAGCTGCTGGGTGATGCTGTCAGCGATCAACTGTGCATCGACTTCCGGCTTGCGGATTTCTTCGATGTTGACCGCGACGGGCACGCCCAGACGCTTGGTGAGTTCGGCCTTGAGGTTCTCGATGTCCTCGCCCTTCTTGCCGATCACGACACCCGGACGTGCCGAGTAGATCGTGATGCGGGCGTTCTTGGCGGGGCGCTCGATCAGGATGCGCGCAACAGCGGCATTCTTGAGCTTGGCCTTCAGGAACTCACGCACCTGCAGATCTTCAGCCAGCATGCTGGCGAAGTTCTGGTTGTTGGCATACCAGCGCGAGGCCCAGTTGCGGGTAACGGGCAGGCGGAAGCCAGTCGGATGAATCTTCTGTCCCATAGTCTTCCTAGCGCCTTAGTTGCCGACAGCCACGTAGATGTGGCAGGTGGGCTTGCTGATGCGATTGCCACGGCCCTTGGCGCGCGCGGCGAAACGCTTCAGCGTGGCGCCTTGCTCGACGTAGATCGAGGTGACCTTGAGCTCATCGATGTCGGCACCGTCGTTGTGCTCGGCGTTGGCGATGGCCGACTCCAGAGCCTTCTTGATGATGCCGGCGGCCTTCTTCTGGGTGAAGGTCAGGATGTTGAGGGCTTGATCGACCTTCTTGCCGCGGATCAGGTCCGCCACGAGGCGGCCCTTGTCACACGAGAGGCGAACGCCACGAACGACTGCTTTGGTTTCCATCGTCGGCATCCTTACTTCTTCCCGGCCTTCTTGTCGGCCGGGTGGCCCTTGAAGGTACGGGTCAGTGCGAATTCACCCAGCTTGTGGCCGACCATTTGGTCAGACACATAGACCGGCACGTGCTGCTTGCCGTTGTGCACGGCGATCGTGAGACCGATGAACTCGGGCAGGATCGTCGAGCGGCGCGACCAGGTCTTGATGGGCTTCTTGTCCTTGTTGGCCACGGCCTTGTCGACCTTGGCTGCCAAGTGGTGGTCCACGAAGGGACCCTTTTTGAGGGAACGAGCCATGTCCGTCTTCCCTTCTTATTTCTTGCGACGCGAGACGATGAAGGTCTGCGTGCGCTTGTTGTTGCGGGTGCGATAGCCCTTGGTCAGCGTGTTCCATGGGGACACGGGGACCTGGCCTTCGCCGGTACGGCCTTCACCACCACCGTGCGGGTGATCCACCGGGTTCATGGCGACACCACGGACGGTCGGGCGGATGCCCTTCCAGCGGATCGCGCCGGCCTTGCCGTATTGACGCAGGCTGTGCTCTTCGTTGCTCACTTCACCGATGGTGGCGCGGCACTCGATGTGTACCTTGCGAACTTCACCCGAGCGCAGACGGATCTGAGCGTAGGTGCCTTCGCGGGCCATCAACGTAGCCGAGGTACCTGCCGAACGGATCATCTGCGCACCCTTGCCAGGCAGCAGTTCGATCGCGTGGATGGTCGAGCCCACCGGGATGTTGCGGATCGGCAGCGTGTTGCCGGCCTTGATCGGCGCTTCAGAACCGCTCAACAGCGTGGCGCCCACTTCAAGGCCACGCGGAGCAATGATGTAGCGACGCTCGCCGTCGGCATAGCACAGCAGAGCAATGTGGGCGGTGCGGTTGGGGTCGTACTCGATACGCTCGACCTTGGCCGGGATGCCGTCCTTGTTGCGCTTGAAGTCGACCACACGGTAGTGATGCTTGTGACCACCACCCTTGTGACGCATCGTGATGTGGCCGTTGTTGTTGCGGCCAGCGTTCTGCTTTTGCGGCTCCAGCAACGATGCCTCGGGTGCGCCCTTGTGCAGGTGCTTGTGCACGACCTTGACCACGCCACGGCGGCCAGGCGATGTCGGTTTGACTTTGACGATGGCCATTACGCAGCCTCCCCAGAGAAGTTGAGCTCTTGGCCGTCCTTCAACGACACATAAGCCTTCTTCACGTTGTCACGACGACCGGTGAAGCGGCCAAAGCGCTTGGTCTTGCCCTTTTGGTTCAACACCT
>ERZ724505.1168-NODE-1168-length-14744-cov-5.295595_pt1 | contig 14744 bp, 8 predicted proteins | sample MGYA00376038_ERZ724505 | MGnify/ENA primary metagenome ERZ724505 (study PRJEB28724, sample SAMN07190884) | wastewater metagenome | isolation source: effluent of sewage treatment plant in Hong Hong | place: Hong Kong | collected 2016-03-17 ... | reverse complement strand
CTCCGTCGTGATCGACTTCTGATTGATCTGGACAAACTCGTCCGCAGCCGCCTTGGTCTTGAACTGGAACCCGGTCGATTCCTTCTTGAACGACGACCACCAGCCGCCCAGCTTCTTCGCGGCCTCCACCAGCGCCTTGTAGGCGTCGGAATCGACCCGCCCGGACATCTGCACGATCCAGAGCGGGATGCCCTGCTTCTCGTGGAACCCTTCCTTGACGGTGAGCTGCACCCCTCCCGTGTCCACCTTGGCGATGTAGTCTGGCCGGTCATCGCCCCGCATCCGCTTGTTGACGGCCGCCGTGAGCTCGTCGTACTTCTTGCGCTGCTCGACGCTCAGCGCGGCCTCGCCGTTCTTCTCGATGAACTGCCGGAACTCGTCCAGCGTTTCAGGGTTCTCGAGCGCCTTCTTGCGGGCGTCAACGGCCTTCTGCCGCTTCTCGACGAACGCGGCGATGTCGGCGTCCGTGGTCGCCTCGATCTGCTTGAGCAGGGCACTCTCGTACGTCTCCTTAGCGAATGGGTTGTACGACACCGAGTCGCCCAGGTGGAACCGACTGAGCATGTTGCGGTAGATCGTGCTCACCACCTCGGCCTTCGTTGTCCCGCTCCGCACGCCGTTGGGGGCCAGTTGCTTGAGCGTGCGTGAGTCCAGTTCAGCCTTGATGGCCTCCTCGGACCGCACCAGCCACCGGGCCAGGTCCTTGTGCTCCTCGGCGGTCTGCTGGCCGGACATGATCCGGTCGCGCACCTTGGGGTACTCGGCCAGCGTCATGGGGTGACGGCTGCGCCGATCGGCCTCGTTCTCCTTGTCCCGTGCGTCCCACTCGCGGGCCAGCGACTCGGCTTCCTCGCGGGTCTTGAGCCCGCGCCGTCCCTGGGTGGCTCCGGACTGATCGGTCCAGTTGACCGCCCAACCCTCTCCGGGCCGCTCGAAGACGCGGTACTTGCCGATCTCGTCTGGCTTTGCTGGTGGCGTGGTTGTCTGTGCCGTCTCCGACGACTTCTGGACCCTGACAGTGCGGATGCCGTTGATGTCGGCCAGCGCATCTTCTGCCGACGCTTCAAAGATACCCCAAGTCTGTCGCCCCGGACCGACCGGCCGCCAGTGCGTAACTCGACCCTCGGCCTCATCGAGAAACGAGCCGTCCGAGAGCGAGTAGCGAAGCATCGAGCCCCCACCCTCAAACTCAATCCGCTCGGCATCGCCAACAATGGTGATGGGCTGGGCGGATTCCGGTACCGGCGTCGCCTTCGTCTCGGCAGCCTGCGACCGCTTCGCTTCCTCCCGCGTCTTCACCGGCATGTCGGTGATGAAGACCTCGTGCAGCGACCCGCCACGCAGCAACGTCCGCACCCGCACACCGCCGCGGATCGACAGGCCCTTGTAGTCCTTGTCGGCCTTCTTCCACTCGTCCGCCGTGATCCGCAGCACGCCCTCGCCGTCCTCGTTGATGATCGGCGCGGCCTTCCGCTCGGCGGACTCCTTGGCCTTGACCTTCTCGCGGGCCTCCAGCACCACCGCCTTGCGCTGCTCACGTTGGCGGATGACTTCGGGGTCGAGGTTGTCGGCGCGGGCGTTCCACTTTCCAGCGGCCTCACGGAGCCGCTTTGCCTTCCGGAGGTCATCCAGAGAACCCTCGATCGCCCGGTTGGTCTTCTCGTGCAGTCCAGACCTATGGCGTCCCGAGCCGCCCGTCACTGCGGCGCCGGGCGCAGAGTCGAACCGGCGGCTGCTGTTCTTTTCGAGCGCCTCAGCCTGCGCCATCAGGCGAGCGGCCATGTCGCGGAACTTCTTGACGCGGGGCGGGGTGGGCGCAGACGGACGCCCGGTCGACTTCGCTTCCTGCGCCCGCCTCAACTCGTCCTTGAGATGGCCCATCGACTCCGACAGGCGTCCGACGATCTCGGGCCGTGGCTTCCTCGCCGCCTCAACGATGGCGTCGATGGTTGCTTGGCGGGTGGTGTCTGGAATGGTTGATGGTGGGGCCTTGGTGGTCGTTGTCTCCGTGTCAGCCGTCGCCGTCTTCGTCGTCCGCGTGTTCGCCGCCCGCATGGCCTCTTCCAGCGTGAGGTACTGGCCCAACCCCTCGCGGCCCGGTCCTGCCCGGCGCCAGCGCTCGAACGTCGCTGGCGTGTTCTTGTCGCCGGGCACCTCGTCCACGAACGTCCCGTCGCTGAGCGTGTGGCGCAGGATGTGCGTGCCGTCCTCGAAGTCAATCCGCTCGGCGTCGGTGGCGGTGATGGGCTGGTCGGCTAGCGGACCAGTCGCCAGAACTGTGGATTCCGGCGGCGTGGCCACGTTTGGATTCTCTTTCGACCACGCCCTCTGGTATTGAGAAGCCAGCGCGTCCATCATCGTCGTGGAGCCGACGTATGGATACCGCCTCCACACCTCGTAGTCATCAGAATGAGCAAACGGAGAATCGGCGACAAACGTGTACGGGTCGAGACTTGTCACGGGCAAAGAGACGATGAACCACATCCGACTCTTTGCGTCCTGCACCACGGCGACGGCGGTGTTTCGAGTCGATCGCACGTTGAGAGCACGCCGCTCCAGCGCCGATTCAGAAATGTTGGCCCGGATTGGCCTTCCGTTTGAATCACCAACAATGCGGGCCGGAATATCTCCACCGCGTAGCCATTCCTGAACCTGCTGGTGCGGCGATGCTTCTTGCTCCTGATACCACCGCCTTTGCTCGGCGAGCATTTCTGACATGATGGACTTGGCACTCTTATCGGTCGCCGTCGGTTCGGCGGCCTGAGCCCGCTTCAACTCGTCCTTGAGAGCCCCCATCGACTCCGCCAACCTGCCGACGTTCGCGTTGTAGGTCGTGGTCTGCGCCCGAGTGCCGCCACGTCCCGGCCCCTTGTAGTTCGCGTGCAGGCTGTCGATGCGCTTCTGGAGTGCGTCGATGTCCTTCTGGATCACTGCGGCGGGCCTGGGTGGTTGCTGTGCCGTCGGGACGTTTTCAAGGTTCTCGATGCCGAACCGGGCGTTGGCCTCGCGCCGAAGAGCTCCGATGGCCTCAAGGTTCTCCGGCGTCCACTCCTGCCGCATCCGGTCGCGGAACTCGGAGGCGATGGCGTCGAGCGTTCGTTCTGGAGTTGCTGACACCGCCGCTTCGTCCTGTGCGCCGGTCACGGTCGCATCGGTGGTAGGCGTCTCCTCAGTCTTGCCACCCACCATCGCGTCAATGTCCGCGTCTGTCAGGCTATCGACGTAATCGCCCGAGTCGGTCCCAGCCTTGTCCACGCCGGGCATCTGCCGCGCGGCCGAGTACAGCGCCCGAAGGTACGGCTTGATGCCGTCGCCGAGATTCGTCACCATCTCACGCGCGAACACCGCAAACCGCTTCGCGCCGGCCTTGATGTGCAGGGATGCGTACTCCGCCCCCAAGGACAGCATCTCGGGGTCAAACCCGCCCGCGTTCATGCTGAGCGTGCTGCGCTGCTGGGCGAGCTTCTTGGCGAGTTTCTGGCGGAGTTCTTCGGCGCGGGCCTGATCGGCGGCAGAGAGGTTCGAGAGAAAGCCCGACGGCTTGGGGGCTTCCTTCGGTGCTACATCCGGCGTAGCGGACGCTACTTTTAGCGTAGCGGGCTTGGACGCCTCCGCCTTCTCGCGCTCCACCTCAGCCCGCAGCGACGCCAGCATCGAATCAGCGAAGTCGGCCGTCACCTTGCCGGAGTTGATGCCCTCCCACAAGGTCATCGCCATGTTGCGGGTCTTTTCGCCCTTGGCCTCCTTGTGGATGCGCTCTGCCTCGGCCATCCGCTCGCCCATCGCCATGCCGCCGGACAGGATCGCCTTGCCGCCCGCGTAGACGTTGCCGTCGGTGGCGGACTGGCCGGTGGCTGGCTTTGCCGGGAACCGCTCGTTCATGTACGCCGTCAGCAGCAACTTCTCGTTGCCGATGTCGCGGACGGCCTGCGCCGAGACGGCGGCCCCGGTGCGGCGTGTGCCCTGCCCGGTGAACTCTCGCCGTGCCGCCCTCGCGTGATCCGCGATATCTGCCGTCATCTGGTCAATCTTGGCCTGAATCTGCTCGCGGCTGGAGGCGCCGTACATGCGGTGCAGGCGTGCGTATTCGGGGTGGCTCTTGATCGACGTCGGTGAGGCCGGTTCTTCCGACCGCTTCCGGTTGGATTCGATTGCCTCGATCTCGGGAGACTGGCGGGCCTCGTCGGCTGTGACATAAGCCCCGGTCTTCTGCGAATCTCCATCGAACCACGCCCACTTGCCGGCGCTGTTCTGACGGAGACCGAGCCCGGCGCGAGTCTCGATCTCCGGCCGCGCCTTCTGCACCACGCTCCGCACGCCGATCGGTCCGTCCTTGACGACGTACTCGGCCACCTCGGGCGACTTCTCCCACAGACGCGACGCCAACGCCTCCTGCACCTTCGGGGCCTCGCCGTTCAGCACGATGCCCACGTCTACGGCCTGCTTGCGCGGGATGTCCTTGGAGTTCAGCACCTTGTCCAGCAGCGGCGTCAACTTGGCGATGTCGGCGGCGTAGGGGTCGGGCTTGCTCTCGACCTGCGCCGGCGTGGATTCCTTCGCCTTCCCGGCCGCATAGTCGTACTCGATCTTCGTCAGAACCCTGTACCGATCGCCCTTGTTCATCCGGTACTCGGGCACCTTCGGCGGGCTCATCAGAGTCTTCTGCAACTCGCGGTAGCGGATCGTCTCGGGGTGGTTGGGGTTGCCGAGCGGGACGTTGCCGCGCTTGTCCATCAGCGCCTTGGTGTCCTCCGCCTTCTTGACGGCGGCGGTGTCCGTCACCTCGACGGTTTCGGGCGTGTACCCGTCTGCCAACTCGCGGTCCACCAGATCGCGGCGAGTGACGACGCCGTACTCGCGGGTGTTTACTTGTGTGTCCAGCACCTTTGCCTCGCGCCGAGCCTGGGCCTTCTCGCGGGCCTTCTGGATGTTGGACTTGGGCGTAGACTGGGTGGATGCTGTTCCCTCTCCTGTCGTTGTACCGGCCGACGCCCCTGAACTTCCCGGCGTACTCGACGCCGCTGGCGACGCCGCGGATTCGGGAGCCCGAGAAGTCGTGGGCTGAGGCGACGGCTCCGATGACCGCGAAGGAACAGGCGCACCACTGGGCGCGGATGGGGATTGAGAACTCGCCGCCCACGCCTCCACCGCCGCCCGCGTCCGCGTGATACCCGGTGGCATCCGTTCCAGCCCGGCCCGCGCGGCGAACTCCGCCCGCAGCACCTTGTTCCGCGGGTCCAGGTACTCCGCCAACTTCTCGACGTCCCGCGCCGCGTAGGCCGCCTCGAACGCCTCATGCGTCTTCGCTGGCAGCGCAGCGTACTCCGGGGTGCTGGCCGTGACGGTCGAACTGTCAGAAATCGCCGGATTGCCTTTTGCTGACAGTGCCGCGCGATCAGCCTCCGCTTTGCGAATCCGCGCCCGAATGCCGTCCGGGCTCCCGCGCGGCGGCACGCCCACCGACTTCGCGTACTCGCGGAGCTGGTCGTGCGACATCGAGTCGAGGTTGGGAGAAACCGACGGGGCGGATTGCTCCGCGCCCGCCGGCGGAGGGGAGAAAGCGTGCCTGTTGGCGAGGTCGGGGTAGTACGCGAGCACTTCGGGGGATACGTGCTTTCCTGCGGCCACCGCCGATTCCACGGAGGCGCGATGCACGGCGCTGTGAATAGCGTCGTCTCTTGCTTCCCGCTTTGTACGCAACCGATCAGCCTCGGCCTCGATGCGCTTCACCTCATCGCGCGGGAGTTCAGGGTCCGCGGCGCGCTGGTCGAGGTCGAAGATTTCCCCATTGAGCCGCCTGTACTCGTCGTCGTCGATCACTTCCCGAATCAACAGTCGATTGAAGTCGGCGAGACGAATCTTCCACGGTTCTTTCATCCGTCGTTCAGGGGCCTCCGGAGGAGGGGAGAAAACACCCGTCGATCCCTGCTCGGGCGCGGCGGGTTCGTTCGTCAGCAGCCCTTGCGGCCGCCCTTCTTCTTGCCCTTGGCCATTGCTGGCTCCTTCACGCTGAGTCGCAGCCGTCACGGCCCCCGGCTGCTGGGGTTCCCGAATCTTCCGCCTCTGCAACTCCGACTCGAACTCATCCGGGTACGCCTTCGCGGCCTTGATGAACTCCGCATACGCATCGTTCCGGCCGCCCGGGTTGTCCACGCCAGTCTCAACCCAATGGGCAACCGAGCGCATTTCGGCGTCATCCCGGCCACGGAAGAACTTGGCAACCGAATCCCGCTCCGCCGCTACCTCGGCCGCGGATCTCCCGACTCCCACATCTCCGGGCTGATCGCCAGCCTGTGACCCGTCGTGGCCCACCATCGGCGCCACGCGATTTTCCACAGGGCGTACATCCTGGGGGACATCCACACCGTCCCGTCCGGGCATCCGATCGGGCCCGGGGCTACGCACACCACCCGCCACAGCCCCGCCTTCGTTGGGATCACCACCACGGTCATTGGGCCGCTCCTGTGCCAGCCGCAGCATCTCGGCCTTGCGGGCTTCCTCGGCCTGGTACTGCGGGCTCGACTGGAACGCCTTGGCCCGGCGATTGACCTCCGCTGCCACGGCCCGCTTCTGCCGCTCGCGGTCCTCGGGGCTCAGCGTGCGAGGGTCGGCGTCGATCAGGCCACGGTCCCGCTCTTCCTGCACCCGCGCCTCAAACGCCGCCGGGTCGATTCCAAGATCGGCGAGCACGCGGGCCATCGCGGCGTCGTCGGGGGTTGACGGAACGCCCGGGGCGGCCGGCTCTGCGGCCGACGTCGCCGGGGTGCCCGCCTCGTTCGCCTTGCCCGTCAGCCTCGCCTCAAGGTCGGCAATGGCCTTGGCCACCTCGGGGTGCAGGTCAGTGCCCCCGCGAGATGGTGGCGGTGTCACTGGTTCGGCGTCCTCCCGGGGCACGGCCTTGGGCCTGGGCGGGGTCGGCTTGGACGACTCCGACTCGGGACGGGTGGGCCTCGTCAGCAAAGACCCGGCACCCACGACGCCAGCACTTCCGGCGAGTCCGATCCCCTGCATGGCGCCGCCGACCGCCGATGCGGCAACGCCTTCCTCCAGGTCCTTCCCTGGGTCATAGGCGCGGTCAATCAGATTCTGGGCAAGCTGGGTCGCACCCTCTTCGGTCGCGTTGACGCCGCCAGCCTCAGCCGCCGACAAGATGAACCTTGCAACTCCTGCAACGTCACGACGAAGCAGCGAACCCGTGACATCCGCTGCGGCCTTGTGCAGGATTTCGCCCGTCGCATCAATGCCGACTTTCTCAAAGATGATTTCCGCAGCCGCGTACCCGGCCCCGATCACAGCCTCGACCTTGGGGTCTGGATTCTCTCGTCGCGCAATGAGCGTGTCGCGGTATTGCTGGATGCCCTGTCCTGCCGACGCAGCCGCCATCGTTCCGAGGCCGGCGTATGTCGCCGCGCCAGACACAATGGGACCAACCCGTCCTGCGGCCTGCCCTCTCGACGCCAAGATCATCGCCGCCGTGGGAACCGAGTCCCACATCATCCCGCCAAGCTGTCCCGCTGCGCTCGCACGCCCTGGCGATGCCTGCTGCTGGAGTTCGTCGGCCGTCTGGTGGAAGGCTTCTGACCATGTTGGTGATCCGCCGAGCGCGGCGGCCGTTCCAAGCACATCCGCTGCGCCGGAGGAATACCCCAACCGACCAGCGTTCAGACCGCCCAGGATTCCGCCGATTGTGTTTGGCTGAGCAATGGCATCCCGGACCATCTTGACAGCCTGCATAGGCGATTCTGGCGAAGGGTACTGATCCACCGACGGAGCAGGATGCAGCGCCGCCGACATCTTGTTGAAGTTGACGGCATCTTCGTACCCACCCTCGCCGGGCAAGATCAGGCGTTTTAGGGTCGGGTGGTAGCTTCCGCGGGAGGCCCGCTCATAACCAGGATCGCCGGGCTGGATCGGCGACATGCCTGGTCCCTGCGGAATCTCACCAGGCACGCCCACCGCGCGAGGGCGGCTATTCGGATCGTTCCAGTCGTTCTGTGGTCCGTATGCCTCACCGTACTCATGCGGCACTTCATTCGGAGCAACCACACCGACGCCCTGATTGGCAGCACGTCGGCTCACCACACTGTCGACAATCGAGTCGATTTTCGACGGTCCTACGGCCGCTCCAGTTCGCCGCGCACGAACAATCTGGTCGACCATCGCGTCAATGCCGCCATTCTGGCTCATTGGAACCCCTTGGCTTTCAACGCCCGCTTGATCTCGTCCGGCGGGATGTTCGCATCGAGCATCTTCCCGATCATCGCGCCGACGTCGTAGGTCTGGTCGTTGCTCGGGTTGGCGGAGATGTAGTCCTCAATCATCGAGTCCGCCAGATTCCCGGGCTGCTCAATCGCCGCCGCCCCCTCGTCCGAATACGCCTCCCCTTCGCTGTGGGGGTCGTTGTACGGCGCGCTCGATGGCAGGGATGGACTTGCGGGCGACGATGGAGCGGGGGCGGGTGATACTGGTGCTGCGGGCATTGCCGGCGCCGCCTGCGACGCCCGGTACGCGGCGTCGAGCGCCTTCTTGGCCTGCTCGTACTTCTGCCACGCCGCCACCTTGGCCTTGGCCCGGTTCCACGTCGAATCGCTGGTAAACCAGCCGCTGTCCTTGCTCGCGGCCAGTTCGACCTCGTCGGGGGTCGGCGGCATGAGGCGCCCGTCGGCGTCCTTCTCGTCCTGGTTGAACGCCTTGTACTCGCGCATGGCCTCTTCGACGCCGTTCTTGGCCTGGTCGATCGCCTTGGCCGCCGCCCACCGCCTCTGCGTCGCGTCGGCCGACGTGCCGGGATCGCGCGGGATCGGCATGTTCTTCTGGGCGAGCAGCGCATACGCCGCCGCCCGCTCCGACGGTGACGCCTTCGGGTTGTTGTAGACCTCGTGGGCCTGTGCGATCGACACCCGCTCGGCCTCGGCCTGCTTCTGCTTCTGGCGGAGCTGTTCCGCGGGGAGCCACCGCTGCCTGAACAGCATGTCCACCGTCGCGGCGGGCTGTGTCTCCAGCCACGACGCGCCCTGCACGTCGACGTTCGGGGGGCCGACCGTCCCGTCCGTGTCCGGAATGGTCATCATGTCGATCTGGGCCCGCTTGGTGTTCTCCTCGCGGTTGATGGCCCTAGCCCGGACCGATTCGGGCGCCTTCGAGAAGTCGAGGCCGGGGACGCCGTTGTCGATGAACTCGCCCCACTGGTGATCGGTCACATACGGGAGGGCACCCTGCTTGCTCGCCAAATCGTACAGGCTCGTCAGCTCAGCCCGCCGCTGGCCCAGCGCCAGCCGGTTCTCCTTGTGCTTGGTCAGGAACTCCTGCACCCGGGGAGAGGCCCGGGCCGCCAAGTCCGGGTTGATGCCGGTCATCCAGTCGACGTTTCCCGGCGTCCCGTCGGGGTTCGTTCCACCCTCCTGGGCTCCGAAGATCGCGGCCGTGACCTGCTGGTCCGCCTCCTGCTGGGCAAGGTGCTCCGCCGCCGCCCGCCGACGCTGCGCCAGTTCCTGCCGCATCAGTTCGAGGTTGACCGCCTGCTGCTCGGCCCGCGCCGCCTCGGACGCCCGGGCGAGCTGCATCTGCTGGTCGGCGCGGTAGTTGTCCCACCCGGAGCCGATGCCCTGCTGGATCAGTTGTCCGAACCCGAGTCCGAGTTGAGTCATGGCATCCTCCGGCGCGAAGAACGTAGCCTACTTGGGCACGACGATCATCTCGACGGTGACGTCGTCGGTGCCCTCATTGAGGAACGCCACCTTGTCCGCAACGCCCAGCGATCTGGACCCGCTGCTCCAGACCGTCGGCACACCACCGGTATCGCCGACCTCCGTCGCCGCCGTCGCGTGGATGTACGCCCGCTCGGTATCGAGCTCCACGACGCCCACGCACGACACGCTGCGGTCCTTCCAGTGGTTCGTCGACCCCGTCGGCGTCAGGTCCGTGCTCGACGTGGGGGAGTTGTACCGCACGCCCATCTGCACGAACCCCTCGCCCCCGACGATGCGGACGGTCATGTGGGTGAACCCGCTGGTGTCCGCCCACTCCCAGGCGACGACGTTGGAGGACGCGGGCACCTTGACCCGCCGGAGGATGGGCTGCCCGCCGTCGTCGATCGACGCGGACGACCCCTTGATCGTCTCGACAAGGCTCCCGAAACCGGGGTGCTGAGCCCCGTCGATCGTGAGGGTGACGAGATGGTGAACGCTCAGTTCTGCGGCCATTGGAATGCTCCCGTTGTTCGATCACAACCACCAACACCCAATCAGCCCGGGGGCATGCCGCCGTACTGCTGGGCCCACTGACGCATCTGATCCAGGCTGGCCCCGCTGCCACTCCCCTGGTTCCCAAACAGGCTGCCAAGCCCGTACCCGAGCAGGGGAGAGCTGGCCCCCGCCAGCGAACCACCCAGCACGCCGAGGTACTGGCCCGACGGGCTCGCGCCCGAGAAGAACGTCGGGGCCATGGACCCAAGCTGGCGGCTGTTGTCGGCGCCGGCAAGGGCGGCCTGCTCGACGTTGAGGGCCCCCATGCGGGCGCCGCGGGCGGCGTCCTGACCCCCCAGCATCATGGCGTTACGGCCGGCGTTCCTGGACCCGAGAAGCCCGAGCCGGTTCTGCCGCAGGCCCGTCTGGAGCCTGATCTGCTGGTCCTCAATACCCCCCAGCGAGTCCGCGAGGGCCTTCTGGTTCTGGACCGCGTTGCCCCGCAGGGCGCCGGTCAGGGCCGTGGACGCCCCCAGCCCGCGGGACATGAGGCTCGACGTCGCCGCGGCGTTGTTGTTCGCCAGGGCATCGGCCGCATCCCGTCGGGCCCGCTCAGTCTGCTGCTTGCCGAACCGGGACGCGCCCCGCTCGATGTCGCTGGCCAGCCGACCGAGCTCGAACGTGCCGGCGTCGTAGCCCGAGAGGTTGTCGCGGCCCTGCTGGTCCGCCCGGCTGGCCTCATCCTGGTACTTGCCCACCAGGCCGGGACCCAGCGCCTCGAGCGCCGCGAGGTCGATGCCGGTCTTTCCCACCTTCCCGCCCGCCGCCGACCACAGCGCCTGCCGCTCCGCCTCGTACGCGGCCTTCTGTTCGGGCGTGATCGACCCGGTCGACCCCAGCACCCGCGAGGCGATGGCGCCCGGGGACGACCCCGTGGCCGTCCCCAGCACGGGCTTCTTGAGCAGCCGCCCAAGCTCCTCGTACCGGGCCTGCTGGTCGGCGCTGAACTTGGGGTCGGCCGCAACCTGACGGGTGAGCTGCTGCACCAGGGCGGGGTCGGTCTGGGCCATCCAACGCCGGATGCCCTCGGGCCCGAGCATGGACGAGAGCTGCCCGAGCGAGCCGAGCGCAAAGGTCTTCTCGGCGTAGTCCTGCTTGGCCTTGTCGGCGGCAAGCTGGGCCTTGGCCTGCTTCGAGGCGGACGATGCGCCAAATAGGCTGCCGATCAGGCTGCCTCCAATGCCCGCGATTCCGAGTCCAAGTGAAACAGGGTCCATGGACGAGTCTCCTATCGAAAGTACCCGGCGATGTTGACCATGCCCGCGACAACCAGGGTGTTCGAGGCCACGGTGCCAACGGGGCGGACGATGAAGTGCAGGAACGTGCCGGGGGGGACCACAAGGGGCGCCTGCGAGAAGTCGAGGTTGAACCCGGAGGCGGCGTCGCCCACCGCGGCCGTTGACTTGAAGTAGCACTGACCGAGCGGGATGATCCGGGCGCCGACCGCCGCCGCGGCGTCCGACGTGTTGGTCGCGGCCGTCGTGGACCCCACCCCGACCGCGAAGCACAGCATGATCCCGTTCGTCGACGCCGCGGCCGTGGCGATGGTCTCCCCCACTCGAATCCCGGTGACAAAGAGCGTCTTACCGGGGAGTGACGCGGTGCCCGCCGGGTTCTGGAAGGCGAAGACGGGGTAGTCCGCCTCGCTGGTGAGCGTGCTGATGGCGGGCGAAAGCCACCGCCCCCCAAGGTCGTTCGCCGCCGGGGCCGACGTCGCGGTCCACGTTCCAGCCACCAGAGCGGTCGCTGACGCAGGCCACCCGCGAGCCGCCGCGGCCCTCGACACCGTTCCGCCCGACGTGCTGCCGGGCTGGAACTGGTATCCGCCACCGCCCAAGCCCGCCGCGATGTGCCCGAACGGAATCGAGGGGGCGTGATCGCCAAGGCTCACGTTGACCCGCCCGACACCGATCGTTCTCGCGGCCGACGCCGTCGTGGTGTTGTACACGCGGGCGAACCACGGGAGCTGGCTGGCGAGCGTCGGGGACGGCTGACCGGAAGGAACGGCAAGGATTGCCTGGAGGACGTCGTTGATCCAGAACTCGACCTGTTCGTTGTGGACCACGATCACGAAGTGGTGCGCGGTGTTGGTCGCCGGGGCTGATGCGATGGACGCCGTCGCGGTCTCGGCGCCGTTGTAGTTCATCACCGCCCGGAACCCTCCGCCGGCGTTCCACCGGAAGAACACCCCGTCGGTGGCCAGGGCCGTCGCACCCGAGACCAGTCCGACCCCAAGTTCCGTGACCGAGTTGGTCGCCGCCTCGTTTGTGACCTTCGCCCAGAACTCGAAGTAGGTGGGGTAGGACCCGTACAGGGGGAAGTAGGGGTATGAGCGGATATTGGCGTTGGCCGCGGCCGTTGAGGCGCCCGAGTTGAGCGTGAGGAACCCGGCCGTCTGTGCCGCCGTGAAGGTGGACAGGTTCTGCTGAACGTGGGCCTGCGCAATGGTCGTTCCCGCGAAGTCCAGGTCGAACAGGACCGTGTCCATGCCCATCCGCAGGCGAAAATCGGGGCTGGCCTCGATCTCCCTGGCCGTGCGGCTTCCAGTGACCAACCCGGGGTCAGACTCCGCGAGCAGGGCGACGAACCCGGCCGCGTCCGTTCCGCCACCCTGAGCGACACCCGCAGCCGTTGTCATGGGCGTGACGACTTGGAGGTTGTACGCGGAGTCCACGTTCGCCTTGCCAGCCGTCGAAGATCCGCCGTCGATGATCGCCATGTGTTACCCCGCCACCAGATAGACCGCCTTGCGCTTGCCGACCACAGGGCCCGGGCACGCCTTGGCGTTGAGCACGAACGAACCGCTCCCGGGCTTGGCCGAGAGCACGATGGCATCCCACAACGCATCGCCGTCCGCCCGGCCCGTGGCCGGCGAACCACTCTCGATCGCGTGGATCATGCTGGAACCGCTGACTGCCGCGTCGGTGACGGCAAACGACTTCTCGAAGACTGGAACGCTTCCAAAGTCGATCTCGATTTCGGTGAGCGTCGGGGACGCCGCGGCCCAGGTCTGATCGCCCCGGAGGAACTTGCTGGAGCTGGGCGAACCCGTCCCGAGCCTGGCCGTATCCACAAGCCCGCTGACGATGTCGGATGCCGCGTGAGTGTGCCCCTCGAGCGCAACGGTCCCGCTGTCGTCAGGGAGGGTGATGATCTGGTTCGACGTCGCCGCCGAATGGATCATCGTGTCCGCCGGCGTGCTGGACTTCACCACCAGCGTTCCGTGCGCGAAGCTCTTGAGGTCGGTCACGGTCTGCGACACGTCCAGGAGCATGGTGGTGGCCGGGATCGAACCCCCTCCCCCGCCCGAGATGCCGCTGCCGACGATGATGGTGCTCATGTGACCACCTTCTCGACCGTGTCGTACACGCCCAGCACCGTGGCCGAGAAGTACCGCGTCCCGGCGCCGGATGTCAGGTCGGCCGTCACCTGCCCCCGCTCGTTGGTCGTGGCGTCCGCCGAATCCAAAGCCACCCCCCCGGGCGTGGCTGATGCGAAGATGTGCACGCGGTAGACGCCCGAGCACGCCTCTCCGGTGCAGTTGCGGACCTGGACGGCCACCCGGGCGACCCCGGCTCCCTGGAGCGACACCGACACGCTGCACCGAAGCGCGGGCATGCCGAGCAGCTTCCCGACCTCGGCCGCGAAGAAGGGCGAGCCGGGCTTGTTGATCGGGGCGGGGATGAACGGGGCGTTGGGCATTACTGTTCGATCTCGACCTCAAGCGTGCCCGTCATGGCCGAGTTCAGGGGCGTGAACCAGACGTCCAGCGTTTCGCCGCCGTTGATGAGGACCGGGGCCAGCGTCTCGAACCGGTCGTCCTTGACGTTGGCGACCTTGACGACGGACCCGTTGTTGGTCGGCTGCACCGAGTAGGTGTACCCGGCGCCCTGCACCGTCTCGGCGTCCTGGCCGTTCACCTTCACCCAGGTCACGGCCGCGCTCAACGTGCCGCCCGACGTCCCGCGGCGGAGTTCGATCTTGCCGAACGCGCCGCTGCCGGTTCCGAGAAGCCGGGGCGTGACCCGCACCCACACCTTCTGGTTGGTCGGCGCGGCGACGCGGAACACCGCGACCTGGCTGGTGGAGCCGAACGAGAGAGCGACGGGATAGGTGGCCTTGAGTCCGGACATGGGTTCCTCCTACATCTCTGCGATGGCGAGTTCGCTTGGGTACGCAAACGTGCCCGGGTTGCCACCGGAGCCGCCGGTGGTTGTGTCCTCGAATGGCACGGGGATAAACAGACGGTCCTGAACGTCGGGCGGGGTGAAGGGCACGTCGGCGCCGGTCCAGTTGAACCCCTCGGGCGCGTAGCCGATGTCGAACGCCGTGAGCTCGTATGTGCCGCCGTACAGGTACGCGGAGTCCGACGTCGACCCGTTCTCGTTGCCAACGCCAACGGGGTTGTTCGGCATCGGGGGGGGCGGCGGTGGCGGTGGTGGTGGGGGTGGTGGGGCCGATCCACCCGGCCCTCCGCTGCCCGAGCCGCCACCAGCCGGA
>ERZ724505.1166-NODE-1166-length-14759-cov-4.409072_pt1 | contig 14759 bp, 22 predicted proteins | sample MGYA00376038_ERZ724505 | MGnify/ENA primary metagenome ERZ724505 (study PRJEB28724, sample SAMN07190884) | wastewater metagenome | isolation source: effluent of sewage treatment plant in Hong Hong | place: Hong Kong | collected 2016-03-17 ... | reverse complement strand
TGATGCACAGGGCAGACTTGATGTTTTGAATCAACGTCGTGCCATGCTTAGTCAGAATGATATCAAAGAAATAAATCGATTAAAGAGTACCGTTAGGATGAATAAAGCTCTTGCCGCTGGTGATGTGGAGACGGCGCGGGAATTGAAGCCGGAACTTACGAATAATGTTATTGAGCGCATTAAAGAAGTCACTGGATTACAGAATGACGATGAAGCGTTTGATTTTGCCAAGTCATTTCCTACTAAAAAAGATATCCGGCCGGTAAAAGATCCAGAGATTCAGAGCTTGTTCGATGAACGCAAGGAAGTATTGGGTCTTTTGGGTGATCAGGCTCCGGCGTATACTCGTGAAGCTGCTGAGGATATTACACCAAAGGTGGTACAGCGTGGCGGGAAACTCATCCATGAGGGAGAAGAACCGTTTGAATTCTCGTTTGAGAAGATCACCTCACGCAAAGATAAGGATCTCATTAAGACAATGAAGGAATCAATACAGGAAAATTTCCCGGAAGTACAACGGCAACGGCGCGGCAAGATAACTGATACGCAACTCCAAGAACTGGCACAGGAAGTTGGCATGACGGTGGAGGATGTCATAAGTCGCAAGCCCGGCAGCGTATGGAACGCAGAGGAATTGGAAGCCGTCACACAGCTCATCCGGGATCAAAAATCCACTATACGCTCCATTAAACGACAAATAAGTGATCTGACACAACGTGGAGAGGAAGTACCGGAAGCCCTTAATCTTGAACTGGTGAAGACCAGTCAAGTATTAAAGGAGATGCTCCCCGCCGCGCTTGGCGCACGAGCGGAACTTGGACGTGGGATGCGATCCCTCCAAAGTCTTCAAAAGATTATTGATGATAGTCCGCTTGCACAAGGTGATGAGATCATTAGACGGTGGTTTGGTGACAGTGATAAGGCAAAGACCTATCTTGATCATATTAACTCGTTCGATCCGGACGATGCTGATTCACTGATTAAATATTTACAAAAGGTGAGTCCGGCCACACCGATTGAGAAGATGGAGGAGTATTGGTACAACTCGGTATTGTCCGCACCATCAACCCATTTTATCAATATGCTCTCAAACACCGCAGCGGCAGCACTTCGCGTACCGGAATCAGCACTCGCTGGTGGCATTGATGCAGCACTTCAAAAGGCCGGGCGGATCACTGGACGGAACCTTGAACGTACCCGTTATGCTACTGAATCGCTTGCTGAATTGAATGGGATCCGGTCGGGCTTTGCACAAGGAATCCAACGCGCGGCGAAGGTACTTAGGGAGGGCAGCCAAGTAGCTGATATGACGAAGTTGGGTGGACAAGGGCCACGATTCCAGAAGATCAAAGGCAAGATTGGTGATATCATTAACATTCCTTCCCGGTTCCTTGTTGCCGGCGATGAGTTCTTCAAAGCACTTAACTATGATATGAGCTTACACCAGCTTGCATGGCGTAACGCCAAGAATAGTGGATTGTCCGGTGATGATTTGTTGAAACGATACACTGATTTGGTGGCTGAACCAACAGAAGATATGATCAGTCAGGCTGTTAAAGACGCACGATATTTTGTCTTCCAAAAGGAAAGTGATTTTGCTGATGCAGTAGTAAGTCTACGCAATAAAGTCTCAGTGAATCTTGGACCGCTAGGTGAGGTGAAACCACTCCGGTTTGTGATCCCATTCGTCCAGACACCAACCAACGTGGTGAGCTATGGTCTTGAACGCACCCCACTTGGCGGCTTCAAACTTGGCCAACAGATATTAAAGAAAGCACCACAGGGAGAAATTGCTGATCAGGCAGCCCGTGTCTTTATGGGAACCACAGCAATGGCGGCTCTGGCGTGGTACGCAGCTGACGGCAAGATAACAGCCGGCGCGCCAAAGAATCAGAAGGAACGTGATGCATTCTTTGCTGATGGGAAACAGCCGTGGTCAATCCGGATCGGTGATCAATGGGTACAATACAACCGTATCGAGCCACTCAATGCTATCTTGTCACAGGTTGCGATCATGCATGAGGAGTTTGATGCAAATAATACTGCACCAACACCGGAAAAGATTGTACGAATTGCTGGGCATATTGCCAGCAACATCACTGATCAGACATTCCTCACCTCGCTTGGAGACTTGATTGCCGCTATTGAGGATCCGGATCGAAGCGGTGAGCGGTTTATTGGAACCATTGCCAGCGGATTTATCCCTTCATCAGTGCGACAATTAGCCCGTGTGACAGATAGAACGGTACGTGATCCGGATACCATTGCTGATGTAATGCGGACTTCAATTCCCGGACTGTCACAAACTGTGCCGGCAAAAGAGTCAGAGTTTCAGGAAGGTGGCATCGCAACCCGCCAAACCAGCATACCCTCAGAGCTTATCGGGATTAGAACCTCACTTGATCAGGGAACGGATTTTCAAGGGCAGGTACAAAACATCCAGCAATTCTCACAGAAAGCGACAGAGCGAACCGGCGCGGAAGCGGACAGGGCGGAATCAATCTACAATGCACTTAAAGCTGCACCAACGCCGGAAGCGAAGCAGGATATCATGCGGCAGGCACTTGAATCAGGAGAGCTTAATGAGCGGATAGCGGATCGGATCGTGAATATCACGGAAGCGGAAGCACTCGGACTGACCGGGGTTGATCGCTACGTGAAGTCATTGCCTAATTTAGAGCGTGCGGAGTATCTATTGGCGCAACTGGAGTCAATGGATCCGGACCAGAAGCGCATCTACTTTGCGACAATGCTGGACAAAAAGATCATTACGGAGAATGTGGCTGATATTATGGTACTTCTCATGCAGCGAGGGAGCTAGTGCTGCGTTACCTTCTGCCACACCCATGCGCTTACAGAGGCCGTGAAGATGCCTAGGACGACTAGAACGCCCCGTGCGCGGTTAATGAATCCTTCGGCGTTATACAGCCGCTCCTCGATCCCATCAACCCGCTTATCGAGCTTCTTCTCGATGCGTTCCACTATTTCGTACACGTCAGCAACGGATACAGGTTTCATACGCTAAGTATACTAGGCGCACTTGTTTTTGGGCAAGAGGTAGTGTATGATAGTGGTATGTCAGATGATACTACACCATCCACCGATCCAATACTTCCTGAGTCTTACTTCAACACACCAATAACCAGTCCGGACGGCTACGATGCACCGGAAGAAGATCCAAAAGAGGAGGAACCCGATGCCTGACATACGAATCCCTAAATATTTTTCACAGCTTGATGGCGACAGCAAACCGTTTGTCGGCACGTGTGCTGAAACAGTCCTAAAAATGATGGATCACCACCTCACGGGCCGGGAGATATCTATTTCAGATATTGTTAAAAATGGTGATAAAGACGGCAGTAACACGACACTTGCTGGTATGCGCCAAGCTGCACAATGGCTTGGGTTTGATCTCACGTATAAGGATAACGTCCGGGAAGATGATATCAAGAAGTGGCTAGCGGAAGGGAAGCTAATCCTTGCCGTTATCAAATACTCTTTGTGGGAAAACAAATATAAACAAGATCTTTCTTATCCGGGCGGCCATGCAATCCTTATTACCGGCATGACTGATGACGGCAAAGCGATCCGGTTTGCTGATCCTTATTTCAAAGACGGCAAGATTAAGGGTATCTACGACGGCAAGCGCTGGGATGGCTGGATGGAGAATAATAAATGGGCCAGCTATGGAGATTTCTACAAGGCTTCCTACCACAATGATAAAGGTATTTGTTTGAATGGTACGGTCATGGTTTGTACGAAAGTGAAAGAGACACCAAAGCCACCTACTCCTCCAGCGCCGCCAACTGATCCCTGTGCACAACTAAAGGCAGAAAACACTGCACTTCGCGCAACAATAAGTGAATTACAAAAGACAATAAAATCGATAAAGAAACTTGCACAAGATATTCAGAATATGTAGGAGGTGTTATCCATGGAACTAATAGGTTTTTTATTGCCACCACTCATTGATTTAATCAACCGCAGGATCGTAAATTCTGACGCCCGCTTCTGGGTGTCAGTGTTCGTATGTGCCTTGGTGGGCGCCGGACTTAATTATTTGGACACACAGTTTGCATTCGAGACATTGCGCATGGGATTCGAGTCATTAAGTCAGAGCATCTTAGTTGTATTTGGTATCGCACAACTCGTGTACGGTGCGGTCTACGACGAGTCGCGTCTACAGACAAGTATTCGTGGATAACAGATAGTCCGTGGCGGGTGTGTTGAGTGCGTGAAGCAATCGTTTCGCAAAACACTGGCTACTCCACCCGCTTGGACTGTAACTTATTATATCAAGCTGTAACATTTTGGGGAAATTAGCACATGAACAAAAGGGTGAGGTTGAGAAAGTCTAGACCTCAGCTTCCCCTTTTTGTTTTTCCTCTATAAGGAAACCTCACTCCACGAGACATCCCGTCTCATCTGGTCAAGGCTAACGCCCCAAGCATTACCTTGCACATCTTTTGAACTGTACGATTTATTCGTACGGTTGCCTCGCCCCTATTGGGAGCCAATCTTATTTATGGAGGTGTACTATGTGGTTTTGGGAAGTTACCGTAAAACGGTGGCTGTCGAATGATTGGTATGCGGTAACGATTCGCTCAGCAGATTGCTGGGATGAAGAATGGAAAGCGCGCGCGAATATAGACGCACGGTTTCGCTCAACGGTAGATGTCCCCGGACTTGAGAAGTATGACGAAGTCCTAGACGTCTCTGTTGTATGGGTGGCGAAATGAGCAATAAAAAGCTCAAGTGCTACTGCAACATCTGCAAGCGTCGGCGTGAGCTAGGGCTTGAACCTACTCACAAGATTATCGTTGAAGAAGAAGTCGAGATAATCGCCACTCGTTGGCGGTTTCCGCAATTCTTCAGGCGAAAAAAGAGGAAGTCATGAACAAATTGGTTGGTAAGTGCGGTCTATGTGGACGTGCTAATGTTGAGTTTCGTGGCTATTGCCTGAACTGTGCCGAGCTTATCGACCTAATCATTCAGGCGAAGAAACGCATGAAACGCTGGCGTAACGTCAGGAAGCCTTGTGGCTGCATTACTTGTATCAATCAAGAAAAGCGTGACAAGGAAAACCTAGACGAGCTTATCGCAATAGGCGTGGAGGCAAAAACTCATGGATGGCAATAAGTGTGAATGGTGTAATCGCCCAAGCAAACGAAAGTATTGCTACAGGCACATTCAGCTAGGTCGTGTCCTTGATGACATCAATGAGCAAATCATCATCATCGACAAGATGCGACCAAGTAAGAACCTGCGTACAGTGCGAGCCAACCTTGTTTCGACTCGCCTGCTTATCACTGACGAACTAGAGAGGGTGTAACAATGTTTGATTTCTTGAAAGACTTTCGTGGAAAGGTAAATCAAGTCAAGTCGGTCAGGCACACAAGCCAAGCCGATAAGCTTTTGCTCGTGCCGTTTGGCGACATTCATCTTGGAAGCCCACAGTGCGACATCGACAAGTTAATTGGTACGGTTGAGTTTATTCAGCGTACTGACTGTGTTGTGGTACTCATGGGCGACATGATTGAGTTTGCGACTGCTGGGTCTGTTGGTGCTGGCTGGGCGGAACAAATGACTAATCCGCAAAAACAACTCGACGCTATCGTGCAGCTCTTGAAGCCGATAAGGCATAAGGTTCTTGTATGCCTCGAAGGAAACCACGAGGCGAGAGCAAGAAAGTCGGCAGGGCTTGATGTTGCGAAAATAATGGCTGACCAGCTCGGTGTGCCGTATGGCGGGTATTCTTGCTTTGTCTATCTTCAGGTAGGCAAGGAAAGCTATACCGTTCACGCACAGCACGGTAATTCTGGCGCACGGTACTTGCGTACCAAGCTCGCCTCTGCCATGAAAACCGCAGAACATACCTACGCTGACGTGTACCTGTACGGACATACGCATGAGCTGGCGGTGGCAACACAGCCCTACCGTGTGTATGACAAACGAATGAAAGGGGTTCGTGAACGCAAACAGTACTTTGTACTCACGGGCGGATTTCTAAATTACTACGGCGGGTATGCTGAACAAGCGAACCTGTCACCGACACGTACTGGTGTCGCAAACATTGTTCTGTCGGGAAACCGATGGGACGTTCACGTAAAGGCGTGAAACTAAGCCTCGTCCGTAATGGACGGGGCTTTCTCTGCTCAAGTTCCATGTACCAATCCTCATGCCCCCACCGCCTCCTCACTTTCTGTAGGGTTGGCACACTGATACCCATCGCTACCACCAAGTAGTCTTTGGCAATTCACACAGACATTACCCGCTACGTGATACTGGTGTATGTACCCATTTCCTACATCGGTTACTGTAATTATTTCTGGTTCTTCTTCTTTCATATATTATTCCTTGTCTGATGGCACATAATCGTACAGCATACCCAATAGGCTGGCGTGAAAGCCTCTGCCCATATTGCCAACTTGTTCGTAAGCCATGTCGTATATGTAATCTTGGTCGTCAATGTTTTCTGCATACCAAGCAAGTTCTCTAGATAGTTCTTTTTTTAGTTGTTTTACTATTTCTTCTGCTGTTTTTTTTTTGTTTTGATAATGTGGTAGTATAGTCTATTCGTCAAGTAGATCTTTTAAGCCAGCGATAACGGTAGATGCTTCTTTTATGGTAAGATTGTGCAGGCTTTTGGATTCATCATCGAGGAGCATTTGAACGTAATTAAGCTGCTCGATCCAACTCCATGAGCCGGTGAGTTGGAATACCATAGAGGCGATGGCCTTTGATTGTTTCATGGTCATAAGCTCCTTCTTGGGTCGTGGTGATTTTTGTAACATCATATTGTTTCTTCGAGAAATAGATTCTCCCGGCCATATCGCCAGTCAAAGATCTTTTTCTTCATTTTATACATATCGGTACGGTATCCTTTGCAGTCGAGCACCCGGGTTCGGTTCTTCTCCGTATCAAAGAATACAAAATCAGCAATGTAGGTAACCGGCTTTTGTTTTTTACCATTGGCGTTGACAAATTCTGGTATCAGCTCAAAGGGAACCTGAAACTGTAGGTCACGTATCGCTCCTGCCTGCTCTAAAGGTTTTAACTGCTTGTACATATTTGATTCAGCAATAGAATCAAACCGGATATTATCAACCTCGGTCTTTTTTGCGTTGTATTTATTCTTTTTTGGTGGCCGGTACGTTGATTTCCTGATACAGGGCGGGCAAACATTCGCCAGCTCGTGCTGTGGTACAAAATATTCTTTACAGCCAAGACAGATCCGGACCTCATTTTTTACCATACTTTTTTGTAGACCGTTACTGGCACCACGCCGTAGGTAAGCGGTACTAATTCAGCGAACGCTTCTTTTTGCAGGTCAAGACACCGGCTGGGATAGATCGTGCCACAGCCGGCACAAAAATCATTCACGATAATATCAATACAGCGGTTTGTGCCATGCACGCAGATAGTAAGTGGTGTGCCAAGTGGGAATTGTCCACTCGCTGCACCATAGGTGGTTCCTGCAATCTCTTTCCGTGCGGCAATCAAATTGTGTTGGGAGTACCATGAGGCATCACAGATGGTCACTTCTTCGAGGACGATCTCCGGGAATGGGGTTGGCGCGGGAGTCGGTGGTATTACGGGAGCAACTTCAAGCCGGCCGGTTGGTACAGGGCAGGCAATCTCATCACACGTGAGGATAGATTCTTCTGGTATCGACGGCAGCATCGTCCACAGGATAAGCACCATGACTATACAGGCGTTGGCAGCAATGGAAGCCAGCAATGCAAGGAGGATCCGTTGTTCAGATTTAAGGAGTGTGTGAGTAAAATCAGTGTTATTCATGGAGCGATCTGACATAATTTTGAAACTCCTTCTCTAACCGGAGTTGTTTACGTTTGGTTTGTAGCAAAAATTCTTGCACTAATTGTTTTTTATACTCAGGCATATTACGACACCGGATGCATTTGGTGTAATGCTTCGCTGCTACATCACCACACCACTCGCATGATCTTCGTTTCATAATTCAAGGAGACCACGCACGGCATCCCGGAATGAGCAGTCTTGTAATCGTTTGTAGAAATCAATCGCGTCACCAGCAGCAGCGCAGCCAAAACAATAAAACAAATTCTTCTGTATACTGATATTGAATGATGGTGTTTTCTCTTGGTGGAACGGACACTTACCGACAAAACTCGTCAGTCCAACCTTTTTCAGCAAATCATTTGGGATAAATGAGGTGTAGACTTTATCAATCGGTACTCGTTTTGCCTGCTCGATATCTTCTTCACTGATCCGGCCGTCCGGCTTCTCAGGCAATAACGGTTGCAAGCGTTTCAGTAAGCGACGATAGAACATATATTTGGCATCAAGTTCCTGTAAGTCCATGTTTTTTTGGAATATCAGCCATTCCTCCCGGACTATTTTCCGTATTGGACTTGCTTCGTAGTGTAGTTTGGTTGTCTGATCAAGGTGTTTCTTTTCAACGAGAGCTATTTGTTTTTGGGTATCATCAAGGAGTCGGCGGATGGTGGTGATTCCTTCGCCATCTTCGGTAAGCATGGCCACTAAATCCTCAAACTCTAGCTGCTTTTTTGTCGCCAGCCAGCGGGAATAGGCAGACATGACTTGATCCTCACAGTTTACGCAACAATAACAGATGTATTGTAGGTGCTTTTCAATGGGCGCACGACAAATTAAACATACTTCATGTCGTTTTCGTTCTTTCCAGTTTGGATGTTTTTCCCAGATCGTATCAATATCAATCATAAAATATGAGCGTAAAAAGGGGGAGCTTTCCGTCTCCCAGCGGTTGTGCGGGCCTTCGAAACCCGCGATGAGAAACATTTAATCACAATGCGAATTGCATTACTAGATATCGGCTTTTGTTGTGCAAATTGACTGCCATGCGACCTTTATACACTCGTAACTTGCTTGGCACTGATTGTACCGAGCAAATGCCAGAGGCCAGTACCACGAGGAAAAATAAGTAACTAAAAACCCCGTGGGGAGCAACCAGCCAAAGGCATCTGCCTAGTATAAAACAGAGTGCCTCGCAAGTAATCAGGAAAACTTACGAGGAAGGAATCCTGCCCCGAAGATCGGCATAGGATATGGGTGGAATCAGGACTCCTCCCTCGTAACTTATTATTCCGGACAAAAGTGGTGCCTCCGGTCGTTAAAGAGACACCAGTTTTATACGCAATTAGAAGGCTTTTTCTTCTTTACCTTCCTCCCACGGCAGCGTCTTATCCTGCGGCTCCTCCGCCGGCTCATCAGGATTTATTTCTCCCAGTGATGCGGCGGTTTGTTTTGCATGATCCTTAGTGGTAGCTGCTGCAAAATGACTCCGTGCGGTCTCAAACTTTGATTCCGCCTCATCGTTTTTTACATTATACCGCTTTGGATCGAACGTGTCAGACAGATTGATCCCGGACTCCTCAATAAGCGTTATCTCCTCTTGGGTAAGCTCACGCTTTGGTTGCGGGGTCACGCGATACTTCGTGCCTTTCATCCCGGATCCGGTTTTCTCAATAACAATATCGTATTGGTTTGGATGCCCCCATTCCTCATCGGTCCACAATGCATGGATTGGTTCTTTGATGGATTTTTGATGGATATCCAAGATACCAGCCACCCCAGTCATTCTATCGAGTACCAACATTCCCCAGTTGTGGGTAATTTTGGAGCAGCCAAGCTCAATAAGGTCTTGCTGATCTGCTTCTTGGTTGCCCGTATCATCAGCGATATATGACAACTTGGTATCTTCTGTTTCCAGCCAGCCTTTGTAATAGGCAAAGACCTCAATGATACGGAACCGATTAGATCCAGCAGCAAGTTTGATAAAATTACCACCAGTGGTAGGGATAACGGCTTTCGCCGGATCGTTAATTTTTCCCATGTTGCATTTCACCTCCTCGAAATGTTGTATGTCGAAACACCCACAAGATGAATGTGGCAAGTTTATCGATAATAACTTTATGCGTTGGCTTGTACATGACCACGATCATGCGGTCTGACATAGTGTAGCCATAGCGGAACCCGGCTTTTTGATACCGCTCTTTGCTTAATTCCCATTGGAGAAGAGATACTTTTTTAATCATTGAATAATTCACTCATTGGCTTGCGTACAACTTTTTCATCTTTATTTTCTTCTGGTTTTTCTTCCTGCTCTCCCATAATGTTGTCCATTACTGCTGATTCCTCAGTAGGCTTTTTTGCCTCCAGCTCTTCCAGAATGAGATCGTAATATAAATCAACAAGGATCTTTAACGTTTCAGAGCGGGTTGGAAAGCGGCCATAGCGGTCTTTAAGGAAATGGCAAATGGTGTCGATCTTATCGACATACTCACCATCGAAATAGGTTTCCTCCTGCATTGCCTTGATACGCTTAATATCTTCTTTAAGGATTCCCCGTTCAATCTTCTGCTGCTTTCTTCGCTGCTCACGATTCATGCCGGGAGGATTCTCCGTTTCATTTAACCCGAACGTGCGAAACTCGCCGCGCTTTGCCCGGTTGGTATACTTCTGCACAAATTGTTGGTCTTTGAGATCCTGCACTGCATCAGACGCACCGGGAGGAACTACAATACCGTTGACGTCTCGCTCTCCTGATTGTCCAACCTTCTGTATGTCCATAGCATTATGGTAGTAGATATTGAACTGTTTTGCAAGGGGTAGTTTGCCATCAAAAATGAGCGGGCAAGAAATAGGGGGTCCGGGTCTGTTTTGTAAACGTAAGGAGCGCATGAATATGGGTAATATTTTGTCGAGACGGGATTATTTTAGTCCGGGTGGTACTTTGATACACCTACAATAAAATTGACCCTTGACGGAGCTATTTTTATTCGAGAATATACACACATGGATCGACAGATTGAAACGCGACCAATCAATAATCAATTTACTCCCAATCGCATCGCCCAAAAATGTCCGGTCTGTAACGGTTTTGGTACATTGGCCCACGGCAGCAAAACCTGTCAGGGCTGCGACGGCAAAGGATGGATCGTGGTGGATCAGCAGGACAGACGGACAGAATCCTATGAAGATCAAAAAACATACACACCATGACGGCTGGGTTAAACTCCACCGAAAAATAGTACACTGGGAATGGTGGGATGATCATAACACCACTCGATTGTTTATTTATCTTATCCTAATGGCAAATCGTGAAGATGCACAATGGCATGGTATCACGATAAAAAAAGGTCAACATCTTACCAGTATCAGTAAATTAGCTAAATCCGTCGGGTTGAGTGTCCGGCAAGTGAGGGTTGCACTCAATAAACTTATCGCGACAGATGTCGTGACAAAGTCGACAACCAGTATTTACACGTTAGTAGCAGTGAAAAACTACGAGGCGTATCAAGTGAATGACAAGGTCGTGACAAACGAGCAAAAAAAGCATGAAAATGGCGTTATAGAAGGAAAAAATGATGAAAAAAGGGCCAAAAAAGGCGTAAAGTATGTGACAAGCGAAGCGACAAACAAGATGACAAGCGAAGTGACAAAGTCTGATATAGGATATAATGGCTTACCTAAAGTAAATACTAGCAATAGTGGTGAGTTAGATGACAAAGTAGATGACAAAGTAGATGGCAAAGTAGATGACAAAGAACGTGACAAGGTCGTGACAACTAACAAGAAGAATAAAGAAGAAAAGAAATATAATGTATTGGAAGTTAGTCAGCAAGTATTGAATCGATGGAATGAGATCCATAAAACTAATTACACTTCGCCGGCTGCAATCCTTGCCAACCTCACCTTCTGGCTAACACAGTATTCACTGGAAGATATCTTTGCCGCTATTGCCGCTATTGCCCGCCATCCGTATTGGCGCGACAAAGATGTGTCGCCCGCGTGGCTATTCCGCCGCAAGAATCCACGCGGTGAGCCGGTGGACTACATTGCTGATCTTATCGCTGCTTCTTCTAGCCCGGCGAAGGTTGACCCGGATCTCATGTATATCCCGGAGCCGGAACTCCCCGAAGTAGGAAAGGAGAACGTATGAGCGATATTGAACAACAAATCCAAGAGGTTGAGCGTGAAGAAGATATGCTTCGTGCTGCCGCTGAATACGCTGGTGATGATCAGATCGTTACGTCAGTGGAACATCAGAAAGTATTGGATGCACAGCCACGCTATCCCTCCATCTACACCAAAATCCCCTCACTCGACAAAGCGTGTGAGGGATTTCGACCCGGTGAACTCATCATCGTGTCCGGACCAACCGGACAGGGTAAAACTACCTTTCTCCAAACACTCACGTATTCATTCGCTGAGCAGGAAGTAACACCACTTTGGTTTTCGTTCGAGGTATCCGCTGCTGATTTGTTTGAGCGGTTTGGATCCCGGCTGCCCTATTTCACGCTTCCCCAGCAAAACAAGGAAGGCACGGCGTGGTTAGCCGCCAAGATATGGGAAGCCAAAGCCAAGTACAACGCCCAAGTGGTATTCGTGGATCATCTGCATTTCCTGCTTTCGTTTGCTGATCTGGCCAAAGCTAATACCTCGGTGGTTGTTGGTGCTATCATCCGCGATGTCAAGCGCATTGCTATTGAAACTCGGACAACTATTTTCCTCGTAAGCCACATTAAAAAGATTGCTGATATTGAAAAACCCTCCATCAATGACTTGCGTGACTCTAGCTTCATCGCCCAAGAATCAGATTTCGTCCTGATGACATACCGGGTCAAGGAATCAGATAAATACACCAATCAAAATATGCTGATCATTGAAAAGAACCGACGGACTGGCTCGCTTGAAAGCATACGGCTGGTATATGATAAACCTATCGGACGATTCCGGGAGTTTGGTACGGTCTCACCGGGCCCAATAACGCCACTTATCGACCTGACACCGGACAAAGATCATTATGATGCATGAAAACGTAAAAAAATACCTCAACTCAAAACGGGATCTTCTCGAATGGCAACGTGACCAAAAAGAGATTATTGATTCCTACGCCGGTGTAGTACCACCGGAGATTATGGAGAACCTCTCAGCAATAGAACAGCAAAAACGTTCAATACTCGGTGAGTCGCTACAAACCTACAAAGATTTATTGAAAGAACGGATCACCCGCAAAGAAATGGAAATGGAGAAAGGATGGAATCGGTTGGACACGGCTACACAACTGCGGCTGCTGACGGACTATGAGCGACTGTGCGATGAATATTTTGTGCGTTTTTCATGCCGGCATTTCTGGTCTGACGTTTCTTCTGACGTATCTTATCCCGGCGTTGCTCAATCAACTGGAGATACTCCAACGCCTCAGGAGCTTCCCAATGCGGATTCGCTTCCACAAACAGCTTTGTTTTAAGCGATTCATTATTCTCAATCTTTTTGAATATCTCATACAGCCGGGCTTCTTTGATCGTCTCGTCCGGGTGCTTCTGGTTATACTCAGCCAAGATATCTTTCACGGGATACATACGCACGCCCTCCGGTGTGAGCATCATCCACTGACGATATAATTCGTGATTACGTTCTGTTTTAGGCGGAAAGTAGGATCCCATATGCTGTATATTCTACTCGTATTGTATATGGTACTTGATTTGATGTCAAGGTTGTGTATAATACTGATATGCCAATATCAACGTCTCTTTTTTATGTTCTTGCTTATACGATATTAACAGGGTTTTGGCTGCTATCATGGTCTTTTTCATTGTATTATTTATTTAAGAATCGGTTCGACGACTGGGGAAGGAGCTTTGTTATTTTCTTAATTCTCTCAGTCTTGATGATTTGGAGTAAATAGCAGTATGAAGAACCAATCAATCAATATTCCACTACTTAACGATGAATACGGCGTTATTGTCTGCTGGGGTGATCCTGCCTTTCTTCGCCGTATTGGTAAGCGATACCAACACCGAGAAGATATCCATCTCGCGGATCATCTCCGTGGTGCGTGCTGGAACTGCGACGGGTGCAAGCCAATCATCGTACTCCGGGGAAAACCCAAAACCGCACAGGAGATTGCTACACTCTCCCATGAAGCCGTCCATGCAGTATCAGTAGTGTTTAGACAGATCTACCAATTTGAGGCGGCAGAAGAAGTATTTGCTCATTCAGTCGGCGCTATCGTCCGCAAAGTCCTGTCCGCGTAATGGTATACTTTTCCTATGGCCCAAGATACTATTCCCCCAAAATTAACACAAAAACAAGAGGATTTTGCTGACGCACTCGCAAAGCAAACAGTCTTCTTGGGTAAAACAGATCAGCAGGCAGCTGCTATTGCCGCCGGATACAGCGAAAACTCAGCACAGAGCATGGGTAAAACCATGCGAAATGAACAAGTCCGTGAACGATATCTCCAAAAGCTCGAAGAGTACGGAGTAAATCAAGAAACTACTGCTAAAGCAATGGAAGAAGGACTCAACGCTGAACGTGTCATTGTAGTCAACGCTAAAGAAGGCTGGACTGAACGCGTGCCGGACTACGCTACTCGTCTTCGCGTGGTGCAGGAGTATCATAGAATTAAAGGGGTATATGCGCAACAAACTCATCAGATCGACAAGCGTGTCGCACACTTCCACCTCTTTGCCGATAAAAGCGTTGAAGAACTTGAAGCACTTAACGGCCAAGTCATCGAGGAAGTTGTCTAGGTTTTAATTTTGCTGCCATGTCATCAAGGGAAATTTGCTTCTGTGTCATCTGTCTTTTCTTTTCTTTCCCTCCCGCCGTCTCTCTCCGGAGCCGCTATTGCCGCTATATACTATCGGCTAGTGTCTATTTTGTATCCACCGCGGGGCCGGTGTTGCCTTTTTGCTTCTATATAGCCATGTTGCTATATTGGCAATTCC